>ENA-OURS01000446-OURS01000446.1-human-gut-metagenome-genome-assembly--contig:-NODE-446-length-50314-cov-9.080423_pt1 | contig 50314 bp, 35 predicted proteins | sample MGYA00242109_ERZ509010 | MGnify/ENA primary metagenome ERZ509010 (study PRJEB26280, sample SAMEA2338774) | human gut metagenome | biome: human gut; feature: human-associated habitat; material: faeces... | reverse complement strand
TGCACTCTTTAGAGTGCTACCACAGGAGTTAGGCCCTTATAGGGCCTGAGCAAACCACCAGTTTTACTGGTGGTTATGATTTCTCTTAACATAGTATATAATATAATTATTGTTACAAGTTAATGACGATTGCAAGATATAATTATAACATACTGATTACGAAATATAGCTTGTCAAATATCATTTTGAATGATTATTAACAGTGTAAGGGAGAACACATGAATGACGATAAAATTTATCGGGGGGGGGTAATGCAGAATTTCCGTTTTTCTGTCATTACACCTAATGAAAAAGTTTATGATATGGTTCAATTGATGATTCAGGACTCGACACGAGTAGCCCCAGGGCAAGTTACCCTCATCAATGGCAGTCAGAAAGATGCGGCCAGTCAGATTGCAGATGCCGTCCATTCCGGGGCAGAGGCTTTATTGGCCTGGGAACCGATGGCGACACAGATTGTTGCTGCTTATCCACAGGCACGGGTCTATGTGATCCAGCCGAGTATCCTCGATTTATTGAATTGTATCCATCATGCTCCCAAAGAAGGGAAGTTAGGGGGCATCATCCCTTTTTCCCTGCGCGATTACTATGACGATTTAAAGCCTTCTTTTTAAAGCCTTCTTTTCGCGATTTCCAAGTAGCCTTTTATCACGTCGCACCGGAATATGATGACCAGGCTATGCGGGAAATCATCCGTCAGGCTGCTGCACGAGGCATAACGGCTTTAATTGGAACCGACGCCTTGTCTTCGATGATTGCCGCCCAAGATATCGATTGGATTCCCTTGCGGCCAGGTCGGGGCGGTCTGGTACGCGCTTTTTTCAAGGCCTTGTGGAATGTGCGTCGTTATCGTCAGGAAAATCCCCGTTCAGCCATCAACCAGGCCGGGATGCAGGCCCACTATCATCTGGAAGATATCATCGGCTCTTCTCAAGTTATGAGGGAAGTCAAGGAACTAGCCCAGACGTATGGCGCTACGGATTCGACAATCCTCCTAACGGGGGAATCGGGGACGGGCAAGGAAATGCTGGCCCAGGCCATCCACAATCTAAGTAGCCGCCGGCACGGCCCTTTTGTTGCAATCAACTGCGGCTCCATTACGGAAAGCTTACTGGAAAGTGAGCTCTTTGGATATGTTGGCGGGACCTTTACCGGGGCCAACCGGGATGGCAAAGTCGGCCTCTTTGAAGCGGCTAATGGCGGCACCTTGTTCCTTGATGAAGTCGGCGACATGCCCTATGTTTTGCAAAACCGGCTGCTGCGGGTCCTTCAGGAGAAGTATGTCCGGCCTATTGGCAGCCAGCGCGGCGTGCCTATCGACGTCCGGGTCATTGCGGCGACCAATAAGGACTTGCCCCGTGAAGTCCAGGAAGGACATTTCCGGTTGGACCTCTATTATCGCCTGGCCGTCCTGCCTATCGAAGTCCCGCCGCTGCGCAAACGGAAAGGCGATATCCAGGAGATTTCCCAATCGCTGCTGAAGAGCCTGGATATCCGCTACCATAAATCCCATACCTTTGACGCCAAAGTCTGGGATTTCTTTAAAAATCAGCCCTGGCCCGGCAATGTACGGCAATTGGCCCACGTCATCGAACGACTGGTGCTGGTCGTCAAACAGCCGGTCATCCAAGTAAAAGATGTCCTCCACGTCATGCCCCAGGCTGACATGACAGAAGGGCAGTCAACATCGGGCGAAGACGGTAGCTTGAAAGATTTGACCTATGAAAGAATCGAAAAAATGAGCTGCGAAGGAAAGAGCGGGGCCGAAATCGCCAAAGAACTCGGCATCAGCCGTTCCACTGTCTATCGCATCAAGCGGAGGCACGAAGGAAAGTAGCGAGATTCGCAGACCGCTGGTCGCAAAAGAAACGGCTAGCAGCCGTATGCGTAGGGCCCGGCCTTATTTGAACACAGCCTATTCGAGTATAATGGCAGGCCTTTACGAAATACGAGCCACGAATCACGAACAACGAATCACGAACAACGAATCACGGCTCTTTTCTTGGACTCAGATGCGGCTGCGCCGCGACAGACTCATGATTGTATTACGACCATGTGCTACCTGTCATGAATTCCGGCTATGCACAGGATTCACGCGGCCTTTTTGGCCCGTCAGGTGCCGACCAGCGGAAGGCGCAAGACGGTTGCCAAAACGGACAGCAGAGGCTGGACGCCTTGGTCAGGACGTCCCCTGCGATGGCCCCGAATGGGGCCTTTTTTCACGAGCCGAGGGTCAATCGAGGCGATGTAGTCGATTTGAGTTTGTTGCCGCGTATATCCTTGGGGATATACACAGGATTCACGCGGGACGCCCTTTGGGCGTCTCCTACGGAGGCGAACGGCGGCCTGCGAACAGCGGGGCCGTCAGGCCCCAAAATTCGATGAACGACGAACGACCTACGATGAACGGCCTTTCCCCTGCCGTCAGGCCCTTAAACTGTGTCAATGACACGATATTGTGTCAAAATGAAACAAATGATAGGCAATATTCAATTTCAAAATATACATAAAATGTGATAAAATATATATACGATTGCAATCAAACACATGGCATGATAATTTCATGTATATTTTTGTTCATACTCCATACTATGGGAAAGAAGAGGGAATTTTTTTATGAATAAAATATATAAAGTTATTTGGAATCGTGTCAGACATTGTTATGTAGTTGTCTCAGAGTTAGCACATTCTCAAGGGAAAACGAAATGTGAAAAGAAGTCTTTATCTTGTTCACTAGTAACTGCGGCAGCAGTGCTGTTGCTTACTGGGGGGGACAATTTTTAACTGTTCAAGCAGCGGATACGCAAATCGACGGTAAGCAAATCAATGATAGTAAGTACTATACGAATGGATCTGATTTACATACAGATACAAGTACAACTACTGATCAGAATGTTAAGACCCTCCATTATGCTATTGCTGTAGGAGAGAATACGGTGGCAACAGGAACAGACGCTATCGCTGCAGGTACGCATAATACGGCATCAGGCAAGTGGTCCGTAGCCTTTGGAGGGACGTCTGTTCAAAAGACTGTAAGGAAGGCTATTAACAATAAGAACGTGAATTTGCTGGTTTACACGATTGGGGACAAAACGTATTACAAGTCCGGAAATGATTACCTCAGTAAAGATGATACGAAATTTACGGGAGATGCATCACAAGCTACTCCTGTCATGATTAATGCAGGTAATACGGCCAGCGGGGATGCTTCCGCAGCATTTGGCCAAAATATACAGGCAAAGAGCCTTGGATCTGTAGCATTTGGCATGGGGACGCAGGCTGGAGCTGAAGATGGTAAGGGAGGTCAGAACTCGGTTGCATTCGGCAATTACACAAAAGTGCTGGGCGGCCGTTCTGTTGCCTTTGGTGAAAACACGATAGCAAATTACAACGACTCCGTCGCCTTCGGCAATGATACGCGTGCACTCTCTACCGGCGCTACGGCCTTTGGCAACCGCACGCGTGCTCTGGCACAGTATTCTACGGCTTGGGGGAATGCCACTGTCGCAGCTGATGAAGAATCCACGGCTTGGGGTCGCGACACCATTGCCGGTGCTAAACTTGATGACAACGGTGCTGTGACCAATATCTATACCTATAAGGACAATCCGAAGGATAAAAACGAGCAAGAGAAGACCGCTACGGAAAAAATGGATGTCCATGGCAATCTGGCTTATATCCAGCCCAACGGTAAGACCGCTGGCATCAAGCAGATGAAGATTGATACCGGCACGGAGCTTCACGACTACGTGGTACTAGCTGGTCAAGACGACAATACCTATGTCCGCGACTATCAGGGCAGCCTCTGGAAAGTCAACGTTGATGCCAATGGTCAGGTTACCGTTGATACCACGGCAGGTATCAAGGGCAAGGTCTATAACAGTAACGGCACGAATAAGACTTCTTTGGCTAAGACTACTGTAAACAACAAGGAAGTCGACATCACGCCGGACAGTGTGCTGAAAAAAGCCCATGAAGGCACCAACGGCTATGACATCGAAGGTTATAAAGATGCTACAGCCTTCGGCGACTCCACCGAAGCCTCCGGCGACTACGCCACGGCCTTCGGCAACGACACACAGACAAAGGCATCAGCTGCCACGGCCTTTGGCACGACAACGAAGGCTTTGGGCGACAATGCCACGGCCTTTGGCCTCAGCACCACAGCCTCCGGCAAGCAGGCAACTGCTTTCGGCAGCTCGTCAACCGCATCTGGTGACAATGCCACCGCCTTCGGCGAAAGCAGTGTAGCTAATGGGGAAGCTTCTGTCGCTTTTGGCATTAAGTCTGAAGCTGATGGCAAGAACTCTTTGGCGGGGCTTGGTGGTAAGGCCTATGCGGATAATACGATTGCTTTGGGACAAAATGCTAGTGCTCATGTGGACGGTGCTATTGCCATAGGAAATACAGCTTATGATCAGGCCACGAATGGGGTTGCTTTGGGCACCAGAGCTTCCATTGTTCCTCATGGAAGTGAGACTATCAGTGATGCCACCGCTATTGGGACCGATACAAAAGTTATGGGTTCCAGGTCTACAGCTATCGGCTATAAAGCCAGTGCTATGAAGGATGATGCGGTAGTATTAGGAAACAACATCATCAGTCAAGCAGACCATTCTACTATTATTGGCTTTGATGGTGGCGTCTCCAGCGGAACATATAATACGGTTGTTGGGGCTGACAGCGGCGTAAGTGGTAATTATAATACGTCCATAGGATATAAAAATAATATAATTCAATCTTCCAATAGTCTTGTCCTTGGCAGTAATTCCAAGATTAATGGAGGTTCACAGCTGGTAGCTATCGGTTATAATGCAACCGCACAAAATGGAAGCGATTCTTTAGCGCTAGGATTTAACAATGCTGCCCAAGGCTCTAATAATATTTCTATTGGGACAAACTCTCTGACAATGGATAATATTACGACAGCTATCGGTTATTATGCTTCTGCTTATGGTGGAAATGGGGTTACTGCTAGAGTAGACGCTGATAGCTCGCTGGCCGTGGGAGACGAAGCTCATACGACAGGAAACCGATCTATTGCTATTGGCTATAAAGCGCAGGCTCACGTGAATAAGACAATTGGTCAAGATGATAAGGCCAATGCGCTTGCAATCGGTAGTGAAGCAGGTGTTTCATCAGCTAATGGTATGGCACTTGGCAGTAGTGCCCAGGTTTCAGGAGAGAATGGTACTGCCTTGGGCAACAAGGCGGCAGCTACTGGAAAAGACGGAGCTGCTATTGGAACCAGTTCCAATGTTTGGGGTGAAGCTGGTGTGGCTTTAGGCCGAAATACTGGTGCTGTAGAGTATTCTACGGCCATAGGTGACAGAGCGAAGGCCTGGAAATCTCATGCTATGGCTTTGGGTAAAGGAGCTAATGGGGCCGTTGAATATGGTATTGCTTTGGGGGAAGGAGCTACTGTAACCAATCCCTATAAACAGGATGAAAATAATAACTGGGTGGAAGATACTGAACATGCAGCTACCGGTGCTGTTGCCATAGGACGTTCGGCTCTGACTAATGTGGAAGGCGGCGTGGCAATTGGACAGAATTCTCAGTCAGTCACGGCAAAAGGCGTAGCGGGGTATGATGTATTGACAAATGCTGCGTCTACTACCAACACTTCCACTTGGGTTTCTACAAGTGGAAGTGTTGGTAGGGGATAAAGCAAAGAATCTGACCCGGCAGATTACTAATTTAGCTGCTGGCTATGAAGATACGGATGCTGTCAACGTGGCGCAGCTGAAAGCTGTTGCCGGTAGTCACACGACCGTTTTTGTCGGAAATACGAAGGTCATGGCAGATAATACGCCCGTTAAGGGTGGCAATCTGGAGCTGAAGCGTACAACGACGAATGGCCAGTACAACTATGATGTATCTCTGAACAAGGATATTACTCTGGGTACGCAGGATGAAAAGAATGGTGGCAGTCTCACGATTAACACTCTGGGTACTTTCCATGAAAAGGATGAGCAGGGAAATCAAAAGGATGTGCCTATTAAAGAAGCTGTTAAGATTGACGGCTCCACGATTTCCATTGTGAAACATGATGGCACAGATGGCGAGAACGACCAGCGTCAGGTGGTATTGGGCGTTGGCCCGGATGCCGGTGGTTATGTTGTCCTTTATGATAAGACCGGTAAGAAACCGACCTATATTTACAACTCTATCACTCCCGGTGCCACATATCTGCAGGATGGGAATTCCTACACTGCCGACAAAGCCAATGAATACGGCCGCCTGGAATATGGTGACTATTACAATGGTACGACTCAGTTTATTGCTACCCTGGACGACGGCCAGAAATATGCCGGCGACAACTACCAGGCCGCTGAGACCGAAACAAAAACTGTCGATGGCAAAACCACCACGACCATCAAGACAGACGAGCAGAACGTCCTCCTCAAGAAACTCAACGAGCGCCTGGACATCAAAGGCGGCGCAACTGGTGCTCTGACGGAAAATAACATCGGCGTCAATGTGAAGGACGGTGTAATGAAAGTCCAGCTTGCCCAGAACATCGACCTGAAGGATAAAGGTTCTGTCACCATGGGGAATACCACCATCGAAAATGGTGGCGTGACCATTACTCCTACAGGCGTAACAGAGGACAAGGATAAGATTTCTCTGATGGACAAGGGCCTGAGCAACGGAGGCAAGCAAATTGCCCATGTTGACAGTGGCTTGAAAGATGCTGCCGGCCATGAGGTTGAACTGAAAGATGCTACTGGTGATGTGCTGAACAATGCAGTCAATGTAGGTGACTTGCAGAAAGTCGCTTCTGCCCATACGGCTGTTACCGTCAACGGCAGCATGGAAGCTCCTACTGCCGGTGCTGATGGAAATCTTGGGAAATATACAGATAAAGAAAAAGGCAACCTGTTGCTGGCACAGAAGAAAGATACTACCGGCAAGATTACCTATGACTTGAAGCTCAATGATAACGTCATTCTTGGCAAAGACGGCCAGGAAGGCACCATTGGCCTCACCGGCAAAGATGGCCTGCCGGGTGCTGATGGCAAGCAGTCATACAGCACCACCATCATCAAGACGGAAAAAGGACAGGCAGGTAAAGATGACAAGACCGGCAAGGAAAATCTTGGCGGCACAGACATCACCCGTATTGTCTATACTGACAAGAATGGGCAGAACCCCCAGACCGTAGCCACGTTTGATGATGGCCTGAAGTTTGCTGGCGATGATGGTCAGAATGATGATACAAAAGTCATTACCAAGAAACTCAATGAACGTCTGGATATCGTGGGCGGTGCTAAGGGAGACCTGTCGGACAACAATATCGGTGTCACGAAAGATGATAATGGCAAGCTCTCCATTCGTCTGGCCAAGAAGGTAGACCTTGACCCCGAAGGCTCGTTAAAAGCCGGGGCGGCTACGATTGGTCATTTTACCAATACGGAACTGACCACCAACAAGGGCAACCATCCTGTAGATGGCAGCTATACCATAGGTCTTGGCAACACGGACTGGAATGTAACGGATCCGGAATACGTCAGCGGCCGTGCCGCTACGGAAGACCAGCTGGCTAAAGTCAGCGCAGCCATCAACAACGCTGCTGCCGCCGCCGGCAAGCGTACCGTAGTCACGGTGAATGACAAATCCCATCCGACAGTCGCTAATCCGGGAACCAATGCTTATGGCGAATACGATTCTGACAATGGCAACCTGATGATTGCTGCTGAAAGAGATAGCGACGGCCTCATGACCTACAACATCAAGCTCAACGACAATCTGACTATCGGCCAGAAGAGTGAGAACGGCAAGGAAGGCAAAGTCACTGTGGACACCAAAGGTGGCACCACTGTGGTTATCGGCCATGACGGCAATGATGGGGAAATGGTAAGGATGGCATTTCTGTCAAAGGCAAAGACGGCAAAGATGGCGTCACCATTGGCGTTACCAATGGTAAGGATGGCAAAGATGGCACGGAAGGCCATATTGGTCTCGTCGGTCCGAAGGGTGCAGATGGCAAGGATGGCCAGAACGCATCGGCTGATATCCACGTTGTGAATGGCCATGTTGGTGTAGATGGCACGGACGGCAATAAAGGCAAGGATGGCATGGACCGCGTTGTCTATGAAGACCACAATCATGTTACCCATGAAGTCGCTACACTGGATGATGGCTTGAAATTCATCGGCGATGATAGCACGGCTACGCCGGTCACCAAGAAGCTCAACGATACGTTGCAGATTCGCGGCGATGGAACCTACGATAAGGATAAGAATACCGTAGCTGATGATGGCAACATCAAGACTTCTGTCGACAATGGCGCGGTCAAGGTTTCTCTGAGCGACAAGATTAATCTGCATCAGGGTGGCTACTTGACCGTCGGCGGCGACACGCGGGAGGGACAAGACCCGATTCTCATCAAGAACTTTGGCGCTGGCGATTTGACTGTTACAGGAAAAGATAAGGACGGTAATACGCCTCAGTCCAAAGCTGGCGACTATGTCAGCGGCCGTGCAGCTACCGAAGATCAGCTCAAGAAAATCAGTGATACCATTAAGTCAAACGCCGAAACAGCGGCTGGTCAGCATACCGAAATTACTGTCAATGATAAGAAAGCACCTACAATTGTTCCTTCAGATAAAGTGGGTACAACTGATTACGGTGATTATGTCGGTGGAAATGACAATCTGTTGATTGCTGCTAAAAAAGATACTAAGAGTGGCAAAACAATCTACAACATCAAGCTCAACGACCAGCTGGTCATCGGCCAGAAGGGCGAACAGGGTGAACCGGGCAAGCCGGGCACACCTGGCAAAGACGGCAAAGTTACCGTCGAAACCAAGGGCGGTACGACCGTTATCATCGGCCATGATGGCAAGGATGGCGACAATGGCAAAGATGGCCTCTTTGTCACCGGGCCGAAGGGTAAGGACGGTAAAGACGGTAATGCCGGTGTTTCTATCACCGGTCCGAATGGCCAGGACGGCATCGATGGCAAGATTGTCATCAGTGCTCCGGGCAAAGACGGCCAGCCGGGTAAGGATGCAGTCTCCATTTCTGGTCAGAACGGTGAAGGCCATATCGGCCTCACCGGTCCTGCCGGCAAGGATAGCAAGTACGCCAGTGCCGACATCCATGTAAAGAATGGCCAGAACGGTGTGGATGGTACCGATGGGAACAACGGTAAAGACGGCATGGACCGGGTAGTCTATGAAGACCACAATGGTACACCTCATGAAGTAGCTACCATGGATGACGGCCTGAAGTTTGTCGGCAATGACGGCAAGGAAGTCACAAAGAAGCTCAATTCGACGTTGTCGCTTACGGGCGGCATGGATAAGGATGCCGTAGCAAAGGCTTCTTCCAAGAACTTGGGTGTCCGTCAGAATGCAAGCAAAGACGGCCTTGAAATCGTCATGACCGATACGCCGGACTTTACGAAGGTCACGGTTGGTGAAGGGACTGACACGACTCAGAAGATCATCATTGGCAAGCAGACGGTCACGGGCAAGAAGTCGGATGGCAAACCTTCAGATAAGTCTCAGACCGGCAACTACATCACGGGTCTGGACAACAAGGCTTGGGACAAAGACAATGTGGTCGAGAACCGCGCCGCTACAGAAGGCCAGCTCCGCGATATTGCCGGCTCCATCACGAATCAGCAGCAGGGCGGCGGCTTTGCGCTTTCCTCTGATGAGAAGGGTGCTGACAAGATTGTCAAGCAGGATCTCGGCAAGGCCATCCAGATCAAGGGCGATACGACCTACAAGGCAGATGGAACTGTGGAAAAAGCAGGCAACATCAAGACGTCCATAGATAATGGTGCTATCAAAGTAGAACTGAGTAAGGATGTGGACCTGAGTGACAAAGGAAGCATCAAGGCCGGTGCAACGACCATCAATAAAGGTGGCGTAGACACCAACAAGGTCACCATCAAAGATTCCACCATCAGCATCAGCAAAGACGGCATCAATGGCGGCGACAAGCAGATTACCAATGTTGCTAGCGGTGCTTCTGAAATCATTAAGGATGCTGATGGAAAGGTCAGCTATAAGTATGATAATGAAACCAATGCTGCCAATATCGGCGATGTCAAGCGGATTGCCGGGGATATGAAGACGGAAATCACCAACAATGTGACGGATGTGACCAACAAGATGGGGGATGAACTGACCCAGGTGCAGAAGGATGTCAAGGCAGACCGCACTTATCAGGGCGATGATGGAGCCGCTAAGAAAGTTAAGGTTAAATTTGGCAGCTTCCTGAGCCTGACCGGTGGTGCGAAATTGGCTGACCTGACAGAAGAAGGTAACATCGGTGTCGTTCAGAAGGAAATCGACGATCCAGATAATAAAGGTAAAAAGATTGCGGGCCTTTCCGTCCGTCTGGCAAAATACCTGAATCTGGAAAAAACGACGTACACGTCGAATGAAAACGGCCAGACTTATACGTCTGAAATCGACGGCAAGGGCCTCACCATCAAGACAGGCGACGAAAATCGCAATATCACCGTTCAGGACGGCAACGTCAACATGGGCGGCAACAAGATTGAAAGCGTCGCACCGGGGAAGGTCAGCAAGGAATCGACCGATGCCGTCAATGGTAGCCAGCTCTTTGCCACCAATCAGACGGTAGCCAACCTCGGTGGTGCCGTCAACAAGCTGGGTACCCGCGTCAACCGCGTCGGTGCCGGTGCCGCTGCCCTGGCAGCTCTCCATCCGCTGGACTTCGATCCGGACGACAAGTGGGATTTCGCAGCCGGTTATGGCAACTATAAAGATGCCAGTGCCGTAGCTGTCGGTGCTTACTATCGGCCCAACGAAGACACGATGTTCAGCGTCGGTGGTTCCTTCGGCGGCGGGGAAAATATGGTCAATGCCGGCGTCAGCTTCAAGGTCGGCCAGGGCAACCACGTTTCGACGTCCCGCGTCGCCATGGCCAAGGAAATCAAAGACCTGCGCCAGGATGTGGCCAACTTGAACGCCATCGTCAACCGCCAGAGTGCCCTCATCGACAAGTTGACCGGTACCAATGCCGGTACGATCCAGGATACGGGCAATGATTTGTTCCCCGATGTCCCGGCAACCACTGGGCTTATGAATACGTCACCAAGCTGAAACAGGCCGGTATCCTGACGGGCTATCCCGATGGGAACTTCGACGGCGACCGCATGATGACGCGTTATGAATTTGCCGCCATCGTGTACCGGGCCATCATGGCCGGTGCCGCTTCCAACCCGGCTTTGAGCCAGGACGGCACGCTGGATAAATTAGCGAAAGAATTCTCGCCGGAAATGAAACACATCCGCATCGATACGATTGCCAAAGATAAGAATGGCAAACCGACAATCGAACGAGTCCGCGTCATTCCCGAAGCACAACAGTAGAGGAGGGGAGTATCATCGCACAGATAGGATTGTCTTTTCGCATCGATTCAGACCTCAAAAAAGAATTTGAAGCATTTTGCGATGCTGCCGGCATCAGCATGACGGCAGCCATCCATTTGTTCATCAAGACAACCGTCCGGGAACAACGGATTCCCTTTGAAATAAAGGCTTCGAGCAAAAAATAGAATCGAGAGAGTAAGGAGAAAGGGCTTGTCGCACGGCGACAAGCCCTTTCAAGCTGTTAGCAGCTAGGGGTTAGGGGTTAGCAGATATCGTTCGTCATAAATCCCGGCTGGGCACAGGATTCACGGCGGCCTGCGAACTGCGACCGGCGGCCTGCGGGCCACGAGCCCCTAAAAAGCCCTTCACAGGGGCGGCCTATATATGGTATTATATACTGTAAACCCTAAATTATGATTTTTGTGAAAAACGGAGAGAATACATGGATTTTCAGAGCAATCGATTTTATCATATTATTTCTTATGGCTGTCAGGCGAATATGTCTGACAGTGAGCATTATGCCGGTCAGTTGGAGGAGCTGGGCTATCACAATACGGAAGATTTGGATACAGCCGATGTCATCCTCATCAATACGTGTTGTGTCCGCGAAACGGCGGAAGACAAGACGCTGGGGAAAATCGGCGAACTCAAGCATTTGAAGAAGCAGAACCCCGATTTGATCATTGCCGTCACGGGCTGCATGGCCCAGGAATGGCAGGATAAGCTCTTCAAGCGGGCGCCGCACATCGATTTGGTCATCGGTACGCACAATATCCACAAGCTCATCGAGCTCATCCGGGAACGGCGCAGCAAGGCCGACCATTATATGGCTGCCGACATGACCCTGCCGGCTTTCCATGATATGCCGGTCAAGCGCTTCCAGAAGTTCTTTGCCTGGATCCCCATCATGAACGGCTGCAACAAGTTCTGCACGTACTGTATCGTGCCTTATGTCCGGGGCCGTGAAGTGAGCCGTCCCATCGACGCCATTGTCGAAGAAATCAAGAAGGTCGCTGCTGAAGGCTACAAGGAAATCACACTTCTCGGCCAGAATGTCAATTCCTATGGCCTGGACCTCAAGGACGGCACGGATTTCTCCAAGCTCGTCGCCGCTGTCGACGATATCGACGGCATCGAACGGGTCCGGTACATGACCAGCCACCCCAAGGATATGACTTTTGCCATGATCGACGCCATTGCCGACAGCAAAAAGGTCGTCAACCACATGCATCTGCCCATCCAGTGCGGTTCTGACGAGCTCTTGAAGAAGATGAACCGCGGCTACACGGTGGAACATTACCTGGAACTCGTCGACTATGCCCGCAAGCGCATGCCCGACCTGGTCCTGACGACGGACATCATCGTCGGCTTCCCAGGCGAAACGGAGGCCATGTTCGAAGATACGCTGAACCTGCTCAAGCGCGTCCAGTACGACATGGCCTATACCTTCATCTATTCGCCGCGTACGGGGACACCGGCGGCCAAGATGGAAGACCAGATCCCGCAGGAAGAAAAGAGCCGCCGTCTGCAGCGGCTCATGGATGTGCAGAACGTCTATAGTTTAGCGAAAAATAAAGAAATGGAAGACCACGTCTATGACGTCATCGTCGAAGGGCCGACCAAGAACGATGCCAACCACTGGTTCGGCCGGACGACGGGCAACAAGATGATCATCTGGGAAAATGACGGTTCCGTCGCCATCGGCGATACGGTGCCGGTCCAGGTCGACAAGGGCCAGACGTGGGTCCTCAAAGGTCACTTAGTGCACTAAAGGAAGGTGAGACTTTGGCAGGAAAAAAATTAACGCCTATGATGCAGCAGTACATGGAAGTCAAAGAGCAGTGCCAGGATAAGATCCTCTTTTTCCGCCTCGGCGATTTCTATGAAATGTTTTTTGACGATGCCCTGACGGCGTCGCGCGAACTCGACCTGACCCTGACCGGCCGGGCTGGCGGCAATAAAGAGAAGGTCCCCATGTGCGGCGTACCTTTCCATTCGGCCGACACCTATATCGAACGGCTGGTCCACAAAGGCTATAAAGTCGCTATCTGTGAACAGATGGAAGACCCGAAGCTGGCCAAGGGGCTGGTCAAGCGCAAGATCATCAAGGTCATCACGCCGGGGACGATTACCCTGGAGAATGCCGTGGCGTCGAAGAAGAACAATTACATCGGCTGTCTGACCGAAAGCGATGCCATCCTTTCCATCGCCCTCATGGACGTCACGACGGGCGAATGTTTGTGGGCCGACTGTGCGGCGTCGGTCATGGAAGATGCCCTGTTCGACATCCTGGCCGTCTACGAACCGAGTGAGCTCATTTACGCCCACATGGGGCAGGATATGGATGCCGTCCGCGAATACCTGCGCAGCCACCTGGCCCAGTGTACGGTTACGGAATTTCCTGCCGATGACAGTGTCGATTACCGGGAACAGGCCCGGTCCTATTTCCCGCCGGAAGACTTTGCCGCTGCCTCGGCGGCCGGCGAGTGTATCGGCATGCTCCTGGCCTATGTCAGCGACGTCATGCAGTCCGATATTTCCCACATCAATTCGCTGGAACATATCGACAATGAACGGCGTCTGGTCGTCGATGCAGCCAGCCTGCGCCATCTGGAAATCACGCAGAACGTCCGCGACGGCGGCCGCCGGGGGACGCTCCTCGATGTCCTGGACAAGACCAAGACGGCTATGGGCGGCCGGCTCCTGCGCAAGTGGCTGGAAGCGCCGCTCATCCGCATTGCCGACATTACGCGCCGCCAGGATGCCGTTGAAGATTTCGTCCTCCACGAAATCATGCGCCAGGATACGGCGGACGTGCTGGACCGGATCTACGATTTTGAACGCATCCTGACCCGTATCGAAACGGGGACCGTGAGCCCCAAGGACCTGGTAGCCCTGCGGGAATCGCTGGCCGTCATCCCGCAGCTGAAACAGGTCCTGTCCGGTGCCAGTGCCGACCTCCTGCACAGCCTCAATGACCGCTTGCAGACCCATGACGACGTCTATGACCTGCTCTGCCGGGGCATCAAGGACGAACCGGGTCTGGTCATCCGCAACGGCGGCGTCATCCGCGACGGCTTTTCGCCGGAACTCGATGAAATCCGCTCCATTGCGGCCAACAGTCATGCCTTTTTACAGGAACTGGAAGAGAAGGAACGGGAAAAGACGGGCATCAAGATGAAAATCGGCTATACTAAGGTCTTTGGCTATTACTTCGAGATTTCCCATGCCAATACCAAGCCCATCCCCGATTACTACGTGCGCAAGCAGACGTTGGTCAATGCCGAACGCTACATCACGCCGGAATTGAAGGAATTTGAAGTCAAAGTCCTGACCAGCCAGGAACGGATGCTGGCGCTGGAATACAAGCTCTTCGGCGATATCCGCCGCCAGATCCAGGGCCATATCCCGGCCATGCAGGAAACGGCCCGGGCCATTGCCCGCATCGACTGCCTGTACAGCTTGGCCTGCGCGGCCTACGACAACCGCTACGTCCGTCCCAGCCTCAACACCAAGGCGACGATTTCCATTAAGGACGGCCGCCATCCGATTATTGAAAAGTATTTGAAAGACGAATTGTTCGTGCCTAACGACGTCACCTTGAACCATGAAGACCATGAAATCCTGGTCATCACCGGCCCCAACATGGCCGGCAAGTCGACGTATATGCGCCAGGTCGCCGTGCTGGTCCTCATGGCCCAGGCCGGCTCCTTCATTCCCGCCAAGGAAGGGTCCATCTGCCCGGTGGACCGCATCTTTACCCGTATCGGTGCCAGCGACGACATCCTCACCGGCCAGAGTACGTTCATGATGGAAATGAAGGAAGTGTCGTACATCCTGAAACACGCCACCAGCCGCAGCCTGCTCATCCTCGATGAAATCGGCCGCGGCACGAGCACCTTCGATGGCATGTCCATCGCCAGGGCCGTCATCGAATACTGCCTGAAGCACATCCACGCTCTGACGCTGTTTGCGACGCACTACCATGAGCTCATCGCCATGGCCGACGATTCGCCGAAAATCAAGAATTATACCGTCGCCGTCAAGGAACGGGGCAAGAACATCAAGTTCCTGCGGCGCATCATTCCCGGCGGGGCCGACCGCAGCTATGGCCTGCACGTCGCCCGTCTGGCCGGGCTGCCCGAAAGCCTGCTCAAGCGGGCCGATGTCATCCTGGAAGACTTGGAAAAGAACGGCGGTGCTCCCGTCCCGGCCAAGGCGCCTGTGAATCCGGCGCCGTCACCCATGGGAGACAGCCTCTTTTCCAGTCCCGTCATCGACAAGCTGCTCAGCGTCGATGTCAGCAGTATGACGCCGATTGAAGCGATTTCTTTCTTATATAATCTGCAAAAAGATGCCAAAGAAGGAAGTGGGATCCAGTGAGTTCAATCATTCATGTCTTAGATGAAGCGACGCGCAATAAGATTGCTGCCGGCGAAGTCGTCGAACGGCCGGCGTCGTGCATCAAGGAGCTCGTAGAAAATGCCATCGATGCCGGTGCCCATGCCATTGAAGTGGAAATCGCCGACGGCGGCCAGTCCTATATGCGGGTCACTGACGACGGCTGCGGCATGAGTCCGGAAGATGCCCATAAGTGCATCATCCGCCACGGTACGAGCAAGATCAGTTCCGTCGAAGATATTTTTGCCATTACGTCTTTAGGCTTCCGCGGCGAAGCCGTGCCCAGTATCGCCGCCGTATCGCACATGCAGATCACGACGCGCCAGGCCAGCGATGACTTTGCGACGCACCTCATCCTCGACGGGGGCAAAATCACGGCAGAAGACCAGGCCGGCGCACCGGTCGGGACGACGATGGAAGTGAGCGACCTCTTTTACAATACGCCGGCGCGGCGCAAGTTCCTCAAGAGCGAACGGACGGAAAGTTCGAAGATCTCTGAAATGGTGACCAAACTGGCCCTGGCTAATCCGGCCATTGCCTTTACTTTTACCAATAACGGCCGGACGACGATGAAGACCGGCGGCACCGGCGATTTGCGGGAAACCGTTGCCAATATCTACGGCGCCAACGTCGCCCGCGATGTCTTTGCCGTCACTGCCGACCAGGACGGCATCAGCCTGGAAGGCTATGTAGGCAAGCCGTCGGTCTTAAAGAGCAACCGCAACTGGCAGACGTGCATCGTCAATCACCGCATCGTCCATAATCCCTTGATGTTCAAGGCCATTGACAATGCCTATCATGCCATGCTGCCGAAATCGGGCTATCCCTTTGCCATGCTCCACCTCCACGTCGACCCGGCGACGATTGACGTCAACGTCCATCCGGCTAAGACGGAAATCAAATTCTCTGATGAACAAGCCGTCTACCGCGCCATCTACCACAGCATCGTCACGGCCCTGGTGGCCCAGGAAAAGCCCGAAGCCATTGCCAAGACCATCGGTGAGGTAGGGGCTGCCCCACAGCCGGAAGCCCATGTAGGGGCGCCCACGTGGGGCGCCCGCTCGCAGGAGTGTGGCCAAGCACCCCCTGTAGGGGCCGTCCCAAAGGGCCCGCAGCAAGCCCATGTAGGGGCGCCCACGTGGGGCGCCCGCTCGCAGGAGAGTGGCCAGGCAACCTCTGTAGGGGCCGTCTCAAAGGGCGGCCCGCAGCAAGCCTATGTAGGGGCGCCCACGTGGAGCGCCCGCTCGCAGGAAAGTGGCCAAGCAACCTCCGTAGGGGCCGTCCCAAAGGGCGGCCCGCAATGGGAAAAGGCAACCTCTCAGTCCGCTACGCGGACAGCTCCCCTATCAGGGGAGCCTCTTGCGGATGGTTCTTCCTTGTTTTCCCAGGCTTTGGCCCAGCATGGCCAGGGCGGTCCGTCGGAAGCGACGTCGGTCGTTTCCGAGGCGTCGGCGCCTAAAATCGTCTTTGACGGCGATGACGACGTCTTCATTCCCTTAGGGGAAGTGGCGGACTGCTTCATCATTGCCAAGAAGGGCCAGGATTTATACATCGTCGATCAGCACGCGGCTCATGAACGGATCCGCTACGATACGTTCTGCAAGCGTGTCGAACGGATGCCGAGCCAGCAGTTGCTGACGCCAGAGTTCGTCGAAGTCGACAACGAGGATATGACGCTCTTATTGGAACGGCAGGATGTCTTCAACGACCTGGGCTATACCTATTCCGAAGCCGGGCCGACGACGCTGCGCGTCGAAGAAGTGCCCTGCGATTTGCAGACCAGCGATATTGCCGATTCTTTAAAAGATATCTGCCTGCTCCTGCACGACCAGAAGGAACCGGATAAAGCCATGGTCCGCCATCGTTCGCTGGCCTATCTGTCCTGCCACGGTGCCGTCAAGGCCGGGGACAGCCTCAATATCCGCCAGATGAAGCAGCTCCTGGATGATTTGTTCCATACGGAAAAACCCTACGTCTGCCCTCATGGCCGGCCGACGATCATCCGCTTTACGCCAAAAGAATTAGCTCACTTATTTAAACGGACATGACTCATATGATTTACGTCGTGCCTTCATTGAAGGCCAAAGAAAAATTACAATGTGAAGGGAATGCCTGGGCCGAAAGCCAGGACTTTGCCTATGTGCCGCGGGGAAAGCGGACCATACAGGACTTGATGGATGAATACGGCGAGGATTTCCTCGTCTATTCGTCGCGGGGGCCTCAGATAGACCGCCCGGAAGGCAGCCATTTCTTCAGCCTCAACATGGCCGAACTGCGCATCCAGAACCTGCGGAAAGGCCAGCGCGACCATCTCCTGGAAGCCCTGATGGGGGTGAAGGAGTACGACCTGCGGCCTGCAGCGGCGCAGCCGCCTATTTCCGTCCTTGATTGTACCTGTGGTTTTGGCGCCGATGCGGCCGTCGCTTCTTTTGGCCTGCCGGCTGGCTCCCGCGTCGATGCCCTGGAAGTATCGCCTTTGCTGGAAGCCGTTACGGCCTGGGGCTTTTCCCACTTTGTCCACAAGAAAGACGACGTCACGGCGGCGCTGCGCCGGATTTCCCTGCGTTGTGGTGACTATCGCGACTATCTGTTGTCCGATGAAGGACCTGTGTACGATGTCCTCTATTTCGACCCCATGTTCCAGCGGCCTGTCGAGGCGAGCTGTCAGTTCCAGCCCGTCCGGGCCATTATGGAACACGGCGGACTGACGCGGGACCTCATCGAACGGGCGCTGCAGAAAGCCCGGCGCCGGGTGGTCATCAAAGAACGGGATTTCCGCCAGCTCTGCCGCGATTTCCCGGATGTTGCCTTATATGGCGGCAAATACAGCCGCATTGGCTATGCCGTATTGGAGTGTGATTCATGGAAAAAGTAATTGCCATCATCGGTCCGACGGCGGTCGGCAAGACGGCCCTCAGTTTTGCCCTGGCCGAACATTACGGGACCGACCTCATTTCCGGCGACGCCTACCAGATTTACCGCCATATGGATATCGGTACGGCCAAGCCGACAGCGGACGAACTGGCCCGCTATCACCATTATCTCATCGATATTGCTGAGCCCGACGAACCCTATTCGGCAGCCCGCTTCTGTGATATGGCGGGAAAGACCATTGCCGAAGTCAACGGAAAGGGGAAGATACCTATTCTCGTCGGCGGTACGGGCCTATACGTCCAGTCCCTCCTGGAAGGCTATGATTTCCAGACGGCCCGCATGACCGAAGCCGACAAGGAAGCGGCCCAGGCGCGGATCGACGCTCTCAGTCAAGAGGAACTGAAGGCCTATATCGAGACGGAAACGGACTGGCAGCCGCCGGACTGGCACGAGCTGTTTTCCAACACGCACCGCCTGACCCGCCTGGTCAGCACCATCGAGCAGGGCGAAGGGAAATCTTTCGTCCGGGCCGGCAAGGCCCGGGATGTAGTCTATGACGCTTACGTCATCGGTCTGCGCCTGCCGCGGGATGTCTTATACCGGCGCATTGAAGAGCGCGTCGACGCCATGATTGCCGCCGGCTGGGTCGATGAAGTGCAGTACCTGCTGGACAAGGGCATCCCGACGGACTGTCAGGCCATGAAGGCCATCGGCTATCAGGAACTGGCCCTGTATCTCCAGGGACAGATGCCCCTCGATGACGCCGTGGCCCGTATCAAGACCCGGACGCGGCGCTTTGCCAAACGCCAGCTCACGTGGTTCAAACGCATGCCCTACATCCACTGGTACGACAAGGACCAGTACGATGGAGAAGAAGCATTGATACAGGCTGTGCTGGGGGATGTGCCTTTCCCATGACGGGAAGGCGCAGGCGGCAAGTAGAAAAGCAACCTCTCAGTCAGCAGAGCTGACAGCTCTCCTATGAGGAGAGCCGAAAGCCTCCCCTGATAGGGGAGGTGCCGTAAGGCGGAGAGGTTTCCTTCAGCGATCTGCGACCTGCGAAACAGCGGACTGTAAGGAAAAAAGCAATCTCCGTAGGGGCTGTCCCGGCGGCCCGCAGCTGACAGCTCTCCTATGAGGAGAGCCCCTAACCCCTAACCACTACATATTTACTATAGAAAGGAATCATGACATTGTCTTTGGATTTAGAAACATTACGAAAAGAAGCGCTGGCCGAATGTGCGGCCCAGTTTGAACGCATTGATACGATTTGTCTCCATAATACGGCGAAAGTCCTGGCCGCTTATAAGGAAGCCCAGATTTCTTCGTACCAGTTTGCCGGTACGTCGGGCTATGGCTACAGCGACATGGGACGGGAAAAGCTCGATGAAGTCTTTGCCCGCGTCTTCAAGGCCGAAAAGGCCATTGTCCGACCCCACTTCGTATCGGGGACCCATGCGCTGGCGACGGTCCTGCTGGCCCTGTTGCAGACCGGCGATCTCATGATGAGCCTCGTCGGGGCGCCTTATGACACGATGCAGGGCGTCATCGGCTATGCCCATGAAACGCCGCACTCTTTGAAGAAAAAAGGCGTCCGCTATGAAGAAGTCCCCTTGAAGGACAACGCCTATGATTTGGCCGGCATTGAAGCGGCCGTCGCCGAAAAGCAGCCGAAACTGGTCCTCATCCAGCGTTCCCGCGGTTACAGCACGCGGGCATCCTTGACGATTGATGATATCCGTTCTATTATTTCCGTCGTCAAGAAGGTCAGCCCCAAGACGATTTGCTTCGTCGACAACTGTTATGGCGAATTTGCTGCCGAAGAAGAACCGATTGAAGCCGGTGCCGACATCATCGCCGGGTCGCTCATCAAGAATCCCGGCGGCGGCATCGCTCCCACAGGCGGCTATATTGCCGGTAAGGAAGAACTGGTCCACGCCGCAGCCGACTACCTGACGGCGCCGGGATTGGGTGACGAACTCGGTTCCTATGCCGCCGGCTACCGCCTCTTTTTCCAGGGCTTCTTCATGGCACCGCACGTTACGGCTCAGGCTATCAAAGGGGCCGTCTTTGCAGCGGCTGTCTTTGAAAAGATGGGCTTCAAGGTTTCGCCGGCCGTCCAGGATCCGCGCGTCGACCTGATCCAGACCATTTACCTGGAAAACGAACAGAACATGTGTCTCTTCTGCCAGGGTATCCAGTCCTTCTCGCCTGTCGACGCCCACGTCACACCCATTCCCGACGATATGCCGGGCTATGCCGATAAGATCATCATGGCCGCCGGTGATTTCGTCCAGGGTTCGTCTATCGAATTGTCGGCCGACGGCCCGATCCGCGACCCGTACATGATTTATCTCCAAGGTGGCATCGTCTTTGAACACAATGTCCTGGCCATCCTCAGCGCAGCCCAGTACATTGCCGAACACCGGGAAGGAGCCGCTCATGATTAAGGAAGTCCTCGTCGTCGAAGGCCGGTCCGATGTCGCCCGCATCCGTGCCAGCCACATCGACGTCGATATGATTACGACAGATGGTTTCAATTTGAAGCCTCACACGCTGGAACAGATCCGCTGTGCCTATGAAAAGCGGGGCATCATCATCCTGACCGACCCCGACCGGGCCGGCGAACAGATCCGCAAGTTCCTGACCGACCGTTTCCCTAATGCCAAACACGCCTTTATCCCCAGGAAAGATGCCATTGCCAACAACGACCTGGGCGTCGAACAGGCCTCGCCGGAAGTCATCCGCCTGGCCTTGTCCAAAGTCCGCTGTGCGACGTATGAACCGCAGGCGACCTTTACCATGCAGGACATTTCCGCTGCCGGCCTCAACGGGACGCCTGATGCGGCCGACCGCCGGGCCGAAGTCGGCGCTATCCTGGGTATCGGCTATGGCAATGCCAAACAGTTTTTGAAACGCTTGAACCATTACGGCGTCACCCGTGACGAATGGGATGATGCCCTCCGTCAGATCCACGAGGTGAAATAGATGAAAGAAGTCGACTTGTCCAATCCCGACGTCGTCCGCTACGTCGTCAAACGCTTTGGCCTGCGCATGAATAAGAAGCTGGGCCAGAATTTCCTCATCCGTCACGCCGTCGTCGACGACATTGCCGACGCTGCCGAAATCGGGGAGGGCGATCCGGTCCTGGAAATCGGGCCGGGCATCGGCACCCTGACCCAGGCCCTGGCCGAAACGGGCGCAGCCGTCACGGCTGTCGAACTGGACGACCATCTGCTGCCCGTCCTCGACAAGACCTTGGAACACTATGACAACGTGCGCGTCGTCCACGGCGACATCCTGCGCATCGACATCGAAGAAGTCATGAATCACCAGCCCTTCACGGTCTGTGCCAATCTGCCCTACTATATCACGACGCCGATCATCATGAAGCTCTTGGAACAGAAGCTTCCCATCAAGCGCATCGTCGTCATGGTCCAGAAGGAAGTGGCCGAACGCATGGTAGCCGAACCGGGCCATAAGATTTATGGTGCCCTGTCCGTGTCGGTCCAGTACTATACACAGCCGCAGATGCTCTTTGAAATCTCGCCGAAATGCTTCATGCCGGCACCGGAAGTCACGTCGGCCGTCGTCGCCATGGACGTCCGCCAGCAGCCGCCTGTCGATTTAATCGACGAAAAGCGCTTCTTCCAGGTCGTCAAAGCGGCCTTCCAGCAGCGCCGCAAGACCTTTTCCAACGCCTTGAAAAACACGGGCATGAGCAAGGAACAAATCGCCCAGGTCCTGGAAAAAACAGGCATCGATGGCAAACGCCGCGGGGAAACACTGTCTCTCCAGGAATTCGCCGACATCGCCAACGCCTGGAGCGAGATTATTCGTGGCTAGTGGCTCGTAACTGGCCTTTCCTGATAAGAGAGGTGCCTGGAGGGCATTTGTAGGTGCTCGCACGTGGCGAGCCCGCCAGGTATATGTGGGATTTTCCGACTCGGTGAGTGTGTTTTCAAATACCAAGCGGGCGCTCCACGTGGCGCCCCTACAAAAAAGGACCTGCCGCATTGCGGCAGGTCCTTTTTCTCAATCCTTGAAGTAAGGCTTGAATACGGAGCGATTCGCTTCTTTATGTTGTTTGTTTTCACGGCGCTGGTTGTTGTTGCGGAAGCTGCCGCGATTGTTGTTGTCGCGGTTCTTCGGGGCAAAGTGGCGGCGTCGTTCGCCGCGGCGTTCGTTGTTGTCTTCGCCGTCGTTATTGCGGCTGCGGCGGTCTCCACGGCGGTCGTTGCGGTTGTAGCGGCGGTTATTGCGGTCACCGCGATTGTTGCGGCTGCGGTGAACGCGGAGCGGCGCTTCTTCAGTGATCTTGACCGGTGTCGTGTCCGGTTCTTTGGTCAAGAGCTTGATGGCAGCGGCTACCAGGGCGGCCGAGTCGTAATTGGACAGGAGTTCTTCGGCATTTTCTTTGTACGTCCCGAAATTGCCTTCTTCTGTCGTCGTGATCAGGCTGCGGATGGCGGCCTGCTGGGCGCCTTCCAGGGCTTCCGAGAAGGTCGGGGCCTTGCGGCGGGTGATGCGGCGCTTGATGAGGCGTTCGATGGTTCGCAGGTGTTCCATTTCGCGGGGGATGACGAAGGTCGTCGCTTCACCGCTCTGACCGGCACGGCCGGTACGGCCGACGCGGTGGACGTAGCTTTCCGGGTCCTGGGGCAGGTCGTAGTTGAAGACGTGGGTAACGCCGCTGATATCGAGGCCGCGGGCGGCGACGTCGGTAGCGACGAGGATGTCGATGGTCTTTTCACGGAACTGGCGGATGACCGTATCGCGCTTGGCCTGGGTCAGGTCGCCGTGGATGCCTTCAGCCGAGTAACCGCGCTTCTTGAGGGCTTCCGACACTTCGTCGACGCGGCGTTTTGTGCGGACGAAGATGATGGCCAGGTCCGGTTCCTGCAGGTCCAGGAGACGGCAGAGGATGTCGAATTTCTGGCGGTCCGGCACTTCGATGTAGGACTGTTCGATGAGGTCCATTGTGACTTCTTTGGCCTTCATGCGGATGATGAGCGGGTCGTGCAGGAACGTTTCTGCCAGCTGCTGGATCGGCTTGGGCATGGTAGCCGAGAAGAGCAGGGTCTGGCGCGTATTCGGCGTAGCGGCCATGATGAGGTTGATGTCATCGATGAAGCCCATGTCCAGCATTTCGTCGGCTTCGTCGAGGACGATGGTCGTGATGTGGCTTAAATCGATGGTGCCGCGTTTCATGTGGTCGATGAGGCGGCCTGGTGTGGCGACGATGATCTGCGGGCATTTGCGCAGGCGGCGCAGCTGGCGTTCCATATCCTGGCCGCCGTAGATCGGCAGGGCCTGGATGTTGGTGAATTGGGCCAGGTGGTTCAGTTCTTCGGCAACCTGCATGGCCAGTTCACGCGTCGGCGACAGGACGACGGTCTGGATATCCTTGGACGGTTCGGCTTTCAGGATTTTTTCCAGGACCGGGATGCCGTAGGCTGCGGTCTTACCCGTACCGGTCTGGGCCTGGCCGATCATGTCGCTGCCGCTCATGGCGACGGGAATCGATTCAGCCTGGATCGGTGTCGGTTCTTCAAAGCCCATTTCATTCAGGGCACGGATAATGACTTCGCTAATATTCAAATTTTGGAATTTTTCTAACATGTACTTCCTCCTTGTTGTGTAACTTATTTATTATAGCATTAATAAGGGGAAAAAGATAGGGGAGAGGCGACGCATCCTGCAAAGAATCGTTGCATGTAAAGATAAACGTTAAACCCGTCTTCGCGGCATTTATTAAATAAAGTATCACGTTTAAGCTAAAAATATTCGGAAAAGTTCTGGAAAAAGCCTTGTAAATTACAAAATGGTATGATAACATATAAAGCGTCAATAGACAAACAATCCAAAATAAAAAATGCGTTGAAGAGAACTAGTAAGTTCCGGAATGTTTCCAGAGAGCTGCCGGGTGGTGTGAGGCAGCAGCGGCACGGAACAGAACTCATCTCTAAGCAGCTCGCTGAAACGAAAGGAGTAGGTGGAGCCGGGGCCTGGCCGTTAACAGACAGGAGGGTATCGACGTATGTCCGTACCTGTTGAGAGCCTATCTTCGGATAGGAATTAGAGTGGTAACGCGTAAGTATAATCTTTCGTCTCTTTTCGAGATGAAAGATTTTTTTTATTTTGATTGTGTAATGATTTATTTTAAATTTATTTCATGATCATAGGAGAGATGCAGTATGAAAAACGTAGAACATTATAAAAAAGGTTATTTTATGCCCCCTGTTGTCGATATGTCCTGGGGCCAGAAAGAATATCCCGATAAAGCGCCCATTTGGTGCAGCGTCGATTTGCGCGATGGCAACCAGGCCCTCATCATTCCTATGAGCCTTGAAGAAAAGATTGAATTCTATAAAGTCTTGGTCGCCATGGGCTTCAAGGAAATCGAAGTCGGCTTCCCGGCTGCGTCGGAAACGGAATTTGAATTCCTGCGCTACTTAGTCGACCACGACATGATTCCCGATGACGTCACCGTCCAGGTCCTGACCCAGGCCCGGGAACACATCATCCGCAAGACTTTCGATGCCCTGAAAGGCGTCAAGAACGCCATCGTCCACGTCTACAATTCCACGTCCTTCGCCCAGCGCCAGCAGGTCTTCCGCAAATCGAAGGAAGAAATCAAACAGATTGCTGTAGACGGTGCGAAATTGTTACAGCGCCTGACCGACGAAGCCGGTGCCAACTTCCGTTTTGAATATTCGCCGGAAAGCTTCACCGGCACGGAACCGGAATACGCTTTGGAAGTCTGCAACGCCGTCCTCGATGTCTGGAAACCGACGGCTGACCGCAAGGCCATCATCAACCTGCCGTCGACGGTCCAGATGTCCATGCCTCATGTCTTCGCTTCGCAGATCGCCTATATGTCGCAGAACTTGAAATACCGCGACAATGTCATCTTATCGGTCCATCCCCACAATGACCGCGGCACAGGCGTCGCCGACGCTGAAATGGCCATGCTCGCCGGCGCCGACCGCGTCGAAGGTACGCTGTTCGGCAATGGCGAACGGACGGGCAATGCCGACATCGTCACGATCGGCATGAACATGTATGCCTTAGGCGTCGACCCGGGCCTGGATTTCTCGAACATGCCCAAACTGGTGGAAACGTATGAACGAGTGACCCGCATGCATGTCCATCCGCGTCAGCCTTATGCTGGACAGCTGGTCTTCGCTGCTTTCTCCGGTTCTCATCAGGACGCCATCGCCAAGGGCATGCACTTCCGCAAGGAAAACAACGAACAGTACTGGACCTGCCCGTACCTGTACATCGATCCGCATGATGTGGGCCGCACGTACGATGCCGACGTCATCCGCATCAACAGCCAGTCCGGCAAGGGCGGCGTAGGTTTCGTCATGGAACAGAATTACGGCATCGACATGCCGAAGAAGATGCGCGAAGACTTCAGCTACTTCGTCAAGGAAGTATCGGACCACAAGCATCAGGAATTGAAACCGGCCGAAATCTACGACGTCTTCCAGAAGAACTACCTCAATGCCGATACGCCGCTGAAAGTCGAAGACTTCTCGCTCAAGAAGAAAGGCGATAAATGGGTCGGCAAAGTCCTGGTCCGCGCCAACGACGAAGAAGTCGTCCTCGAAGGGGCCGGCAATGGCCAGCTGAATGCCGTCAGCAATGCCGTCTGCAAGGCCTATGGCATCGAGTTCAGCAACCTCGTCTACAGCGAACACGATTTGGACCGCGACTCCGATTCCCGCGGCATCGCTTACTTCGGCCTGACCGATAAAGACGGCCATACGACCTGGGGCGCCGGTGTCGATACGGATACCATTACGGCTTCCATCTTCGCCTTCATGACGGCCATCAACCGCATGGACGGCATGGCTCAGCGCGTCAAGTTCCGGGCCCTCAAGTCCACGCCGGATACGATTACGGCTTTCAAAGCCACGTCGGGCCAGCATTAAGGTATGATGTTTGATGTGAGGGGAGTGTAATTGAAAGCCACTCACATCGAACTCAAGCATGATAGAAACTTATCTGTATTGGATTTTAGTGAAATAATAAGGAGTGTATATACATATGGGTATGACGATGACGCAGAAAATCCTGGCAAAACATGCCGGCGTCGACTCGGTGAAACCGGGTGATTTAATTACTTGTAATCTCGATATGGTCCTGGCCAATGATATTACGGCCCCTCCGGCCATTGCCCAGTTCAACAAGATCGGCAAGCCCGTCTTTGATAAGACCAAGATTTCTTTGATCCCGGACCACTTCACGCCAAACAAAGACATCAAGTCCGCCGGTTTGGCCAAAATCGTCCGCGACTTCGCCAAGGAACACGGCATTACGCATTATTTTGAAGTCGGCCGTGTCGGCATCGAACACGTCCTCTTGCCGGAACAGGGCATCGTCGCTCCCGGTATGTTGACTATCGGTGCTGATTCCCATACCTGTACGTATGGCGCCCTGGGCGGATTCTCCACCGGCGTCGGCTCGACGGACTTAGGCGTCGCCATGGCTACAGGCAAGGCCTGGTTCAAAGTCCCCGATGCCATCAATGTCCATCTGACGGGCTCCAAACCCGATGACATTACGGGCAAAGACGTCATGCTGACCCTCATCGGTATGATCGGCGTCGACGGCGCCCTCTATCAGTCCCTGGAATTCACGGGCGAAGGCGTCGCCGCTCTGGATATGACCGACCGCTTCACCATTGCCAACATGGCCATCGAAGCCGGTGCCAAGAACGGCATCTTCCCTGTCGATGAACAGACCATAGCCTATGAAAAGGGCCGCGTCCCCGATGGCTACGACATCGTCACGGCTGACGACGACGCCCATTACAGCCGGACTGTCGAAATCAACTTGTCTGAATTGAAGCCCGTCGTCGCTTTCCCGCACCTGCCGGAAAACACCAAGGTCATCGGCACCTTCGGCGACATCAAGATCGACCAGGTCGTCATCGGCTCCTGTACCAATGGCCGTCTGGAAGATTTGAAGATCGCTGCGGACATCTTCAAAGGCCATAAAGTCCATCCTGACGTGCGCTGCATCGTCATCCCCGGCAGCCAGCACGTCTACATGGAAGCCATGAAGGCCGGCTACATCGAAACCTTCATCACTGCCGGCTGTGCCGTTTCGACGCCGACGTGTGGTCCCTGCCTGGGTGGCTACATGGGCATCATGACAGCTGGTGAAAAATGTGTCTCCACGACGAACCGCAACTTCCGCGGCCGCATGGGTCACGTCGACAGCGAAGTCTACCTGGCTGGCCCGCAGGTTGCTGCAGCCAGTGCGATTCTCGGCAAGATTGCCGCACCGAAGGAGGTCCGTTAATCATGACATTAGAAGGAAAAGTATGGCGCTACGGCGACAATATCGATACAGACGTAATCATCCCGGCTCGTTATTTGAACAGCTTCGATCCGAAGGAATTGGCCACGCACTGCATGGTCGACATTGACGAAACCTTTGCCGGCAACGTAAAGGCAGGGGACATCATGGTCGGCGGCCACAACTTTGGCTGCGGTTCATCCCGTGAACACGCACCGATTGCCATCAAGGCGTCGGGCATCCCCGTCGTCATTGCGGCCAGCTTCGCCCGCATCTTCTACCGCAATGCCATCAACGTCGGCCTGCCGGCCCTGGAAATCGGCGACGACGTCGAAAAAATCAAAGCCGGCGATATCCTCTCCATCGACCTCGACACGGGGAAAATCGTCGACAAGACGACAGGCGATACCTTCCAGGCACCGCCCCTGCCGGGCTTCATCCAGGACATCGCTAAAGCCGGCGGCTTGATCAATTACGTAAAGGAGTCTAAGTAACATGGCTAAACATATCGTCGTCATCCCCGGCGACGGAATCGGGGAAGAAATCACGGCAGGTGCCGTCAAAGTCTTACAGAAAATCGATGAAGTCTGCCACATCGGCCTGACTTTTGAAAAGAAACCGGCCGGCGGCACGGCCTATGACCTCTGCGGTTCGCCCTTGCCGGAAGATACCATCGAAGCGGCCAAGAAAGCCGACGCCATCCTCTTCGGCGCCGTCGGCGGCGACAAGTGGGACAACGTCGACCCGAAACTGCGCCCGGAACAGGCCGTCCTGGGCCTGCGCAAGGCTTTGGGGCTCTACGTCAACCTGCGCCCGGTCAAGGTACCGGAAGTCCTGGCCGAATACTCGCCGCTCAAACCGGATATCGTCACCGGGACGGACGTCCTCATCGTCCGCGAACTCGTCGGCGGCATCTATTTCGGCGACCGCTGCGAATCGGAAATCCACAATGGCGTCGAACGCGCGTGGGACCTGGAAAACTACAGTGTCCCTGAAGTACAGCGCATTAGCACCTTTGCCATGAAGGCTGCCCAGAAGCGCCGCCACAAAGTCACGTCCATCGACAAGGCCAATGTCCTGGCTACGTCCCGCCTGTGGCGCCGCACGGTCATCGACGTTGCCAAGGATTATCCCGACGTCGCTTTGAATCATTTTTATGTCGACAACTGCGCCATGCAGCTGGCCCTCAATCCGAAGCAGTTCGACGTCATCGTCACGAGCAACCTCTTCGGTGATATCCTCAGCGATGAAGCGGCTGTCCTCGGCGGTTCCATCGGCATGATGCCGTCGGCTTCCATCGGCGAAATGACCAGCCTCTACGAACCGATTCACGGCTCGGCACCGGACATTGCCGGCCAGGGCATTGCCAATCCCTGCGCCACCATCCTTTCGGCGGCCATGCTCCTGCGCTACTCCCTGGATGAAGACGAAGCGGCCGACAAGATTGAAAAAGCCGTCGACGCCGCCCTGGCTGCCGGCTGGCGCACGCCGGACCTCTATAAAGAAGGCTTCAAGAAAGCCGACACCCAGAAGATGACCGACGTCATCATCAGTGAAATTCACTAACTCGGTTTCACTAAAAAATGTAAACTGAAAACTTAAAACCCAAAAAGGGCCTGTCGCACGAAGGCTTCTACCATCATGCGAGGGTCTTTTTTGGTCAAAAGCAACCTCTCAGACCGCCTTCGGCGGCCAGCTCCCCTATAAGGGGAGCCGCTAGCCACTAGCCACTAAAAAAGGGGCTGTCGCATTAAGCCATTTTAGCTTCGTGCGACAGCCTCTTTTTTGTGCTCATATTTGCTCATATTATAGTATTAGAAAGAGTCACATCTTGAAAGGTCGCGGCGAATAGTGTATGATGAGAAATAGTTTAAGTACATTTTCAGATTTCGTGTACAGCGAGAGGCAGGATGGAGATAGATGTTAGAATTTCCGATTAAACGCACAATCATCATTGATGATACTAAAAAGAAGAAACGAGGCCGCAAGAAAAAAGGCGACGGCGAGAAGACCGTCATCCACGGCACGGTCAATCTGCCCAAGAAGGAACCGCTGAAGAAGCTGGATCCGCTTCCGAAGAACGCCAAGAACCTGGTCATCGTCGAATCGCCGGCCAAGGCCAAGACTATCGAACGCTTCCTGGGCAGCGGCTACAAGGTCATGGCCAGCCGCGGCCACCTGCGGGATCTGCCGCGCAACCAGTTCGGCGTCAATATCGAAGAAGGCTTCGTGCCGACGTATACCAACATGTGGGATAAGCGCAAACTCATTGAAGACTTGCAGAATGAATACATCCGATCGAAACAAGTCTATCTGGCAACTGACCCGGACCGCGAAGGGGAGGCCATTTCCTGGCACCTGGCCCATTTGCTGGAAATCGACCCGCACGACAAATGCCGCATCATGTTCCACGAAATTACCAAGAAAGCCATCCTTGAGGCCATCAAGGACCCGGAACCCATCGACCTCCAGAAAGTCGACGCCCAGCAGGCCCGCCGCGTCCTGGACCGCATCGTCGGCTATAAACTGAGCCCTCTTCTGTGGAAGAAAGTCTGCAAGGGCCTCAGCGCCGGCCGTGTCCAGTCCGTCGCCGTCCGCCTCATCTGTGAACGGGAAGAAGCCATCAAGGCTTTCGTGCCGGAAGAATACTGGACCGTCAGTGGAACCTATAAGACCGAAGACGGCCTGACCCTGCCGACAGAACTGACCAAGATCGACGGCAAGAAGGCCGAAATCCCGACGCAGGAAGCGGCCGAAGCCATCGCCCACGACCTGACCTGGGAAAGCCGCGGCGAAGACCACGAACCGGATACGATTGTGAAGGTCGAAAAGCGCAAGCGCAAACGCCAGCCCCAGCCGCCGTTCACGACGTCGACGATGCAGCAGGAATGTGTCAGCAAGCTCAATTTCGGCGCCAAGAAGACGATGATGCTGGCCCAGCAGCTCTATGAAGGCCTTGATATGGGCGACCAGGGCCATGTCGGCCTCATTACCTACATGCGTACGGACTCGGTCCGCATCAACGATGATATGGTCCAGGCCGCGCGGGAGTTCATTACGTCGAACTACGGCGAAGAATACATCCCCGACAAGCCCCGCGTCTACAAGACGAAACAGACCAGTCAGGATGCGCATGAAGCCATCCGTCCGACGTCGCTGGAACTGACACCGTACAAGGTGTCGGAATTCCTGTCCCGCGATCAGCTGCGCCTGTATACGCTCATTTGGAACCGCTTCCTGGCCAGCCAGATGGAATCGGTCGAAACGGAACACATGGCCATCATCATCGACAGCGGCCGCTACGAACTGCGGGCTGCAGGCTACAAAGTCCTGTTCAAGGGCTTTACGGAACTCTACGAAGACGCCAAGAAGGACAAGACTCTGGCTGAGCTGCCCCATATTTCGGCCCATACCGTCGTCCACAACCAGGCCGTCACGCCGCAGCAGCATTTCACCCAGCCGCCGGCACGCTATACCGAAGCCAGCCTGATCAAGACGCTGGAAGAAAAGGGTATCGGCCGGCCGAGTACGTATGCGCCCATCATGGATACCATCCAGAACCGCAATTACGTCGAAAAGAAGGATAAACAGTTCGTCCCGACGGAACTGGGCGTCATCATCGTCGATTTGCTGAAGAAATATTTCGCCCAGATCATCAACGTCGGCTTCACGGCCCACATGGAAGAAGAGCTGGACGCCATCGAACAGGGCAAGGACACGTACCGCCACGTCCTCCAGGAATTCTATGACGTCTTCAAGCCGGAAATGGACGAAGCTGAAGAAAAGATGGAAAAAGTCACCATTTCCGGCCAGGATTCGGGTCAGGTCTGCGAGCTCTGCGGCGCGCCGATGGTCTATAAATTCGGCCGCTTCGGCAAATTCCTGGCCTGCTCCAATTTCCCGGAATGCCGCAATACCAAGGCCATCGTCGAAGACCTGGGGATTACCTGTCCCAAGTGCGGCAAGGGGACGCTCATCAAGCGTAAGTCCAAGCGGGGCCGCGTCTTTTACGGCTGCAGCCAGTATCCGGAATGTGACTTCGTCCTCTGGAACCAGCCTGTCGACAAGAAGTGTCCCCTTTGTGGCAGCATCATGATTGTCAAACATTATAAAAAAGGACCCGATAAGATTTTCTGTAGCAATGCAGAGTGTGAAAACCATAAAAAAGGTGAGGTAGTGCATGAAGAATAGTGTCTTAATCATCGGAGCCGGCCTGGCCGGATCGGAAGCTGCCTGGCAGCTCGTCCGCCGCGGCATCCCGGTAGAACTCGTAGAAATGCGGCCGGTCAAATCGTCGCCGGCTCACCACACGGAATATTTCGCAGAACTCGTCTGCAGCAATTCCCTGCGGGCAGCGAATATTGAAAACGCTGTCGGCCTCTTGAAGGAAGAAATGCGCCGTCTCGGCTCGCTCATCATGGATGCCGCCGATACGCACCGCGTTCCGGCTGGCGGGGCCCTGGCCGTTGACCGCGTCCCCTTCAGCCAGTACGTGACGGAAAAACTCAAGGATCATCCCCTGGTCACCATCCGCCACGAAGAAGTGACGGAATTGCCGGACGACCAGATCTGCATCGTCGCCAGCGGCCCCCTGACCAGTGACGCCTTGGCCGATACCATCCGCCGCCTGACCGGGGAGGATTACTTCCATTTCCACGACGCCGCCGCGCCTATCGTCGCCGTCGACTCCCTGGATATGACTAAAGTCTACCGCGCCGCCCGCTACGGCAAGGGTGGGGCAGACTATCTCAACTGCCCTTTCACCAAAGAAGAATACGAAGCTTTCTGGCAGGCCCTGACGACGGCTGAATGTGCCGAACTCCACGACTTTGAAAAAGACGACAGCGTCTTTGAAGGCTGCATGCCCATCGAAGTCATGGCCGGCCGCGGCATCGATACCATGCGCTACGGCCCCATGAAGCCTGTCGGCCTGGAACTGCCCGGTACAGGCGAACTGCCTTATGCCGTCGTCCAGCTCCGCCAGGATAACGGCAGCGCCACGCTGTACAATATCGTCGGTTTCCAGACCCATCTCAAGTTCCCCGAACAGAAGCGGGTCTTTTCCATGATTCCCGGCCTGGAACACGCCGAATTCGTCCGCTATGGCGTCATGCACCGCAATTCCTATATCAATTCGCCGGAACTGCTCCTGCCGACGCTGCAGCTGCGCAAACAGCCGAACCAGCTCTTTGCCGGCCAGCTGACCGGCGTCGAAGGCTACCTGGAATCGGCAGCCATGGGCCTGTTGGCCGGTGTCAATGCGGCCCGCCTCCTGCAAGGGGAAGACGGCCTGACCTTTTCCCGGCGCACGGCCATGGGCGGCCTGAGCCAATATATTTCCAGCGGCCCGAACGACCATTTCCAACCGATGAACATCAACTTCGGCCTCATGGAACCGCTGGGCATCAAGAAACGCATGAAGAAGAAAGAAAAGAACGCCCTGCTGGCACAGCGGGCACTCGATGAAATTGAACAAATGAAAGGGGATTACCCATGTCTGAATTAATGTCTACAGAATTCCACGCTACTACGATCTGCGCCGTCCAGCGCGACGGCAAGACGGCCATCGCCGGCGACGGTCAGGTCACGATGGGCAATGCCGTCATCATGAAAGGGACGGCCCAGAAAGTCCGCCGCCTCTACCACGGCAAGATCATCAGCGGTTTTGCCGGCTCCGTCGCCGATGCGTTCACCTTATTCGACCACTTTGAAGAAAAATTGAACGAACACAATGGCAACCTCGTCCGCAGTGCCGTCGAACTGGCCAAGGACTGGCGGTCCGACAAAATCCTTCACAAGCTGGAAGCCCTGCTCCTGGTCGCTGACAGCCAGCGCATCCTGCTCATTTCCGGCAACGGCGAAGTCATCGAACCGGACGACGGCGTCCTGGCCATCGGTTCCGGCGGCAACTATGCCCTGGCTTCGGCACGGGCCCTCATGCAGAACACGGACTTGTCGGCCCGGGAAATCGCTGAAAAATCCCTGCATATTGCAGCCGATATCTGCGTCTACACCAACCACAACGTCATTGTCGAAGAAATTTAAGAAAGAGGTATTTTCATGGAAAAAACAGAATTGACGCCAAAACAGATCGTGGCGGAATTGAATAAATACATCGTCGGCCAGGGGGAAGCCAAGAAATCCGTCTCCATCGCCCTGCGCAACCGCTGGCGCCGCAAACGCCTGAGTGAAGACATGCAGGATGAAATCATCCCCAAGAATATCCTGCTCATCGGGCCGACTGGCGTCGGCAAGACGGAAATCGCCCGCCGCCTGGCCAAGCTCGTCGGCGCGCCGTTCATCAAAGTCGAAGCGACGAAATACACCGAAGTCGGTTATGTCGGCCGCGACGTCGAACAGATGATCCGCGACCTCGTGGCCAATGCCATCCGCATGGTCCAGGAACAGGAAAGCCAGCGCTATGAAGAAAAGGCCGAAGAAGAAGCCAACAAGCGCATCCTCCAGGTCTTCTGGCCGAAGAAGTCCATCAAGGAAAAAGTCAAGAACCCGATGGACGTCTTCTTCAGCAGCGATGATGACGACGATGAAACGCCGGAAGAACCAAAGCAGCTGGAAGAACCGAAGTCCGACCGCCGGCAGAAGATGTTTGAAGACATTTGCGCCCATAAGATGGACGACCGGGAAATCGAAGTCGAAGTGGCTGAACAGAACCAGGGCTTCCAGGGCATCCTGACGGGCAATTCGACGGAAGAACTGACCAACAATTTCCAGGAAATGCTGGGCAGCATCCTGCCGAAAAAGAAGAAGAAAAAGAAGATGACCGTCGCCAAGGCCCGGGAAATCTTCAAGGAAGAAGAATTGGAAAAATGCCTGGATATGGACATCATCGTCGACAAAGCCATCGAAGCGACGGAAGAATCGGGCATCGTCTTCATCGACGAATTCGATAAGATCGCCGAAAAGGGCCGTTCCAACGGGCCCGACGTCTCCCGCGAAGGCGTACAGCGCGACATCCTGCCCATCGTCGAAGGAGCTACGGTCAACACCAAGTACGGCCCGGTCAAGACAGATCACATCCTCTTCATCGCTGCCGGCGCCTTCCACGTATCCAAGCCGAGCGACCTCATTCCGGAACTGCAGGGCCGCTTCCCGATCCGCGTCGAACTACAGTCCCTGACGGTCGACGATTTTCGCCGCATCCTGACCGAACCGAACCAGTCCCTGGTCAAACAGTATAAGGCCCTCTTGGAAACGGATGGCGTCACCCTGGAATTCACCGATGACGGCATCGATGCCATTGCTGAATATGCATACCGCGTCAACTTGGAAACGGAAAACATCGGCGCCCGCCGGCTGCACACGATTTTGGAAAAAATCCTCGAAGATGTGGCCTATGAAGCACCGGATATCGACGAAAAGCACATCGTCGTCAATAAAGAATTCGTTTCGGGCAAGCTGAACGACGTCGTCCAGAACGTCGACTTGAGCCATTATATTTTATAAAACGGGGGAAATATGAACCGACCTTATGCGAAATTAACGATTACCAAGAAGGGGGAACGGGCTGCCCGCAGCGGCCACCCCTGGGTATATGGCGAAGAAGTGACCCATGTCGAAGGCACGTACCAGACAGGGGACATCGTCGACGTCTACAGCGACAAAGACCGCTATCTCGGCACGGGCTTTGCCAACGACATTTCTAAGATACGCGTGCGCATCGTGTCGCGCAATGCCAACGACCGCTTCGACGAAGCTTTCTGGCAGCGCCGGGTCAAATATGCCCTGGACTACCGCAAGACCGTCATGGGCGATAAAGACTTCGCCTGCTGCCGCCTCATCTTCGGCGACGCCGACGACATGCCGGGCCTGACCGTGGACCGCTATAACGACGTCCTCGTCGCCCAGACCCTGTGCTACGGCATGGACCAGGTCAAACCGGTCATCTTCAAGGCTCTCGTCGACGAACTGGCCGCCATGGGCGTCACCATCCGCGGCATTTATGAACGGAACGACGTCAAAGTCCGCGAACTGGATGGCATGGAAGAGTATAAAGGCTGGTATCAGGCCGACTTCCTGCCTCAGCCGGGCAGCGTCTTGACGACCATCGACGAAAACGGCATCCTCTACGATGTCGATGTGGAAAATGGCCAGAAGACGGGATTCTTCCTGGACCAGAAATACAACCGCCTGGCTGTCGCCAAAATCGCTGCCGGCAAGCATGTCCTGGACTGCTTCACCCATACCGGAGCCTTTGCCCTCAATGCGGCTAAGGGCGGGGCGGCCAGCGTCACAGCCGTCGACATTTCCCAGGAAGCCGTCGACATGACCAACGAAAATATCCGCCGCAACGGCCTGGAAGACATCGTCACGGCCAAGCAGGCCAACGTCTTCGACCTCTTGACCGATCTGGCCGACCACAAGTGCCATGACTATGATTTCATCATCCTCGACCCGCCGGCCTTCACCAAATCGGGTCATACCGTCCACAACGCCATCCGGGGCTACAAGGAAATCAACTTGAAAGCCATGAAACTCCTGCCCCGCGGCGGTTACCTCGCGACCTGTTCGTGCTCCCACTTCATGCGTGACGACCTGTTCCGCCGGATGCTCCACGACGCCGCCAAAGACGCCGGCGTCCGCCTCCGCCAGATCGAAGGGCGCCAGCAGTCGCCGGACCATCCCATCCTCTGGAATGTCCCGGAAACGAATTACCTGAAGTTCTACCTGTTTCAGGTCGTGTGAGATTGGTGGCTCGTGGTTAGTGGTTAGTAACTCGCTGGTTATCCTCATCGTATGTGTAGTCCCTTTCTCACAGAGAAAACCTTTAAATTTAAAACTATCTGCTAACCACTAACTGCTAGCCACTAACAACTTAAAAGGGCTGTCGCGATGCGACAGCCCTTTTATTATTCCCTAAAATGCGTATGTTTTACCCGCCAGGCGGTCATCTTGTTGAACAGCCAGAAGCCGTAGATGCCCAGCGTGATGATAGTGAAGAACCACCATTTGATGTAGCTGCCGAAGAGCTGCAGGCCTGTTCCATCAAAAGTGAGACGCTGACCGTCGATGATCGTATTGCGGCAGATCCAGCGGCGGAACATGACTTCGCCCCAAGGATAGGCGATGCCGAATGTACAAATCGTAAGGATGACTAAGATGAGGCCATAGCCGATAAATCCGAGTACAGACCCTTCAAATTTCGATTCCCTTTGTAATAACATAACAATCCTCCTTTATGATATATATAGAAATATGATACCATATTTTTTGTTTGACCAATAGGAGGGAAGCATGGTAGAATAAAAAGGTACTTGCGAGTGTGGCGGAATGGCAGACGCACCAGACTTAGGATCTGGCGCCTCACGGCGTGAGGGTTCAAGTCCCTCCACTCGCACCAAAAGGGACTGTCGCATGAAGCTTTGTGCTATCGCGTACAGTCCCTTTCTTTTTCAGGGTTGAAGTTTGATTCATGATAGAGGGCGAGCCTGCTGGAGAAAAATCCACAGCCCGTTCTTGCTGGACCGTGTTTCTTTGCCAACTGCGGCCGAAGGCCTTTATCCTCCATTATGCTTGTGTAAAGATTCACAATATTCCCAATTACTATTGGCAAGACCCCTTCAAGTATGATATACTACGCGTGACACATAAGGCAGGTTCTTTTAAAGCGCCGGGTTGGTACCGGAAACGGGCGGATACTGGCGCGGACCGGCCGTGTTTTTGCGTCTTTAATCGTATTGCGACTTGTATCTTGCGAAAGAGCGAGAACGGAGGAAAAACATGGAAAAACAGAATGTTGCTGGCGTCATGCCGGCACGACGCACTTTTTTGTCGATTCGTCAGTTAACGGTTGCCGGTTTCTTATCGGCGATTACGATTTTTTTAGGCCTCACGGGCTATGGTTTCATCCCGCTGGTCATCATGAACGCGACGATCCTTCACATCCCGACTATCATCGGCAGCCTGACGGCAGGCCGCAAGGTCGGCATGATCGTCGGCTTCATGTTCGGTATCTTTTCCTTTATCCGGTCCTTGCAGGCACCGAGCGCGTTGCTGTTGTTTGCTGTACAGTATAACGTCGTTGCCGACGCCTTCATCTGTATCGTACCGCGTATCCTGATCGGCGTCATCGCCTTTGAATTGTACCGTCATCTGAAAATCCGCGAAGTATGGCGCATCGCCGTCACGGCGGTCTTGACGACGGTCTGTCACACGATTCTCTTCCTCGGTTCCTTTACGGCCATCGTCGGCGTCCCTTATGCCGAAGCACAGGGCATCCCCTTCATGAACGTCATCAACATCATGCTGGGCATCACGGCCGTCAATGGCATCCCGGAAGCCATCGTATCGGGCCTGATCATCACGCCGATCGTCATGGCCTTGCACCGCGCCGGATTGAAAGTCGCGTAAGAAGCGTGTGGTCGTTTCGGCTGTCATGCACATGTGGGTGTATCCCTGCTTGAAGTTTGATGTTTGAAGCGAGGGTTTTTAAATTAAAGACCATCCGCTAGCCACTAGCCACTAGCTGCTAACTACTTAAAAGGGTCTGTCGCACGTGCGACAGGCCTTTTTTTCATTCCATGAAATTAGTTAATGCGAAAAGGGGCGCAATGTGATAGAATATGGAATGATGACTGTTTTGTATAACAGAATATGCGAAAGAAATAGAAAGGATTTGTTATGGCTTCGATTTTTTCTCCATTAACTAAAAATATAGGGATTGATTTAGGGACGTCTACGACCCAGGTCTATGTGGAGGGCCGGGGCATCGTCCTGTCTGAACCGTCGGTCATGGCGACAGATGAACGGAACAGCAAGATGATTGCTGTCGGCCGGGCGGCAGAGGACTTATTGTCCCGGTCGCCGGAAACGGTGAAGCTCCATCGGCCTCTGGTCCACGGCGTCATCGCCGATTACAGTGTAACCCGGACGATGCTGGGCTATATCCTCAGCAAGTGCGTCCGCAGCGTCCAGCGCCTGCGCATCATGATCGGCGTGCCTTCGGCGGCGTCGAATGTCGAAAAACGAGCCGTCATGGAAGCCGTCTATCAGGCCGGCGCCAAGGAAGCCTTCCTCATCGAAACGGCGGCTGCTGCGGCTCTCGGCGTGAATCTGCCCGTCTATGATCCGGTCGGCAATATGGTCGTCGACATCGGCGGCGGTACGACCAATGTAGCCATGCTGTCCCTGGGCGGCATCGTCGTATCCAAGTCGCTCCATCTGGGCAGCCTCGATTTCAATGCGGCCATCAAAGATTACCTGCGCTATCAGTACGATATCGTCACTGACGACACGACGGTGGAAGAGATGAAAGTGACCAACGGCTCAGCTGTCCTGCCCCTGGAAGACCGGGGCTATTACTTCATGGGCCGCGGCCTCGATGACGGCCTCCAGCGGGAAATGGCCATCAAATCGAGTGAGCTCTACCACGTCATCGGCAAGCCTCTCATCAAGATCCTCGACCTGGTCAAGGATGTCCTGCGGGAAACGCCGCCGGAACTGGCCGCAGACATTATGGAACATGGCATCGTCCTCACTGGCGGCGGGGCCAAGCTAAAGGGCATGGACCAGCTCTTCACCCAGGAACTGGGCGTGCCGGTCATGCTGGCTTCCGAGCCGGAACTGGCTGTCGCCAAGGGCACGGGCATTGCCGTCGCTGATCGTGATAAATTATCGGCCCTCATCGAAGGGGCACAGCGTATATATAGGAGGAGATTTTAAAATTGTTTTCGTTCGGTAAAAGAAGCGTCGTCTTCGTACTCATCTTATTCATCGTCATTGCGCTTATCGGCTGGGCCTGGCGCCAGCGCGATTCCCTGCCGTTCATTACCAAGCCGCTGATGACGATCATGTCGCCTTTTGAATACGGTGCCAGCCGCGTCATGGATTCGCTGACCTCGAGCATCCACATCGTCGACGTCAGCTTGAAGAACCGCATTGAATGGGAATCGCTGGAAAAAGAAAATGCCGACCTCAAGAGCCGGACTGTCGACTACGATGAAGTCGTAGCCGAAAACGACCGCCTGCGGGCGCTCCTCAATTTCAAATCGACCCATAATCAGTACCAGCTTCTGGCTGGTTCGGTCATTTCCCGTGACTACGGCACGTGGACCAACACCATGATCATCGATGTCGGCAGCGGCGAAGGCGTCGAAAAAGACATGCCGGTCATCACGCCGAGTGGTGTCGTCGGCTTCATCAGCGACGTCTATCCGCATTCGTCCCGCGTCCAGCTCCTGACGGACCCGCGGACCAGCATCGGTGCCATCGTACAGCGTCCGGAATCGCGCGTTTCCTCTGTCGTCCGCGGCAACGGCAACGTGCCGACGGAACCGCAGTTCGTCAACATCGCCAAGGATGCGGATATCCTGGAAGGGGATACACTGGTCACATCGGGCTTCGGCTCCATCTATCCGAAGGGCCTGCCTATCGGCACCATCGTATCGATCCATCAGAATGAAAATGATTTCGTAAAATATGCCGTCATTCGTCCCAGCGTCGATTTCTCCAAACTGGAAGAAGTCTTCGTCATCTTGAAGTCGGCCGATACCGGGTCCTATGAAAAACCGGAAGTCACGCCGAAACTCGTACCTCAGACGAATCGCGACAAAGTAGAAGGAATTAAAGGAGCCGCGGCATTATGAAGAAACTGAACTGTGTCATGACAGCCTTCATCGTCTTTATTTTGCAGGCTGCCATCCTGCCTTTTATGTTTAACAGCGTGAGCCAGCCTAACCTCATCTTCGTCTTCGTCGTCCTCATGACCCTCCATCACGGCCAGCGCATCGGCATCATCACGGCCCTCTTGGGCGGATTTTGTCAGGATGTCATTATCGGCAATTTCTTTGGCCTGCACCTGCTGGTCTATCTCATCGTAGCCCTCATCTGCAGCTACCTCGGCCGCGACATCGACAAGGACCAGTGGGTATTGACATTGCTCATCGTCCTCGGGGCGACCGAAGTCGGCCTGGTCCTGACCTGCGGGTTCCTCTTCCTGGCCGGCCAGTACATCAACATCGCCGCCTACTTGTTGGAATTCAGCATCCCTATGCTTGTTTATCACGGAATCCTGGCCCTGCCGGTGGATCACATCGTCTGGCATCTGCGCCGCGACGATGCCTTTTACGGGTTCCCGGGCTATCGCTGGTAAATAAAGGAGATTTAGTTACATGCTTGAAGCGTTATTGAAAAAGAAGAATCAAGATGGCCGTTTCCGCTACCTCTACTGGATCGTCATCGCGATTTTCGTCATCCTCATCAGCCGGCTGGTCTACTTGCAGCTCTTTGCCGGTGAATATTATTATACCCTGGCCGAAGGGAACCGCCTGCGGGCCATCCCCATTGCAGCCATGCGCGGTATCATGTACGACCGCAACGGCCAGATCCTCGTCGGCTCGCGGCCGAGCTTCATGGTGACCTACGTGCCGCCTAAGGACGGCATGAGCGACGAAGAACTGCAGAAACTGGCCGGCATCCTCAACATGCCGGAAGATAAGCTGCGGGAAAAGGTCCAGAAGGTCAAGAGCTCTTACGTGCCGACGGTCCTGGCCAATGACTTGACCCAGGATATCGTCACGAAAATCGAAGAACAGCGCAACGACCTGCCTGGCGTCTCCGTCGACGTCCAGCCGATCCGCTATTATCCGTACAAGATGATGGCCGCCCAGGTCTTTGGCTACGTCGGCCAGATCGATGAAGAAGACGCCAAGCGCCTGGAAGGCGTCGAAGGCGTATCCAACATCACCCAGATTGGCCGGGCCGGCCTGGAAGCCTATTACGATGACCTCCTGCGCGGCAAGGATGGCGGCCGTCAGGTCGAAGTCGACGCCGCCGGCAGTCCGGTCAAGGAAATGGAACGCAAGGACCCCGTAGCCGGTCACAATATGCACCTGACCATCGACCTCTACCTGCAGCAGGCTACGGAACGGGCCATGGACCGCCAGATCGCCAACGGCATCGGCACCCACGGCATCGCTGCCGTCGCCATCGACCCCAATACGGGCGCCGTCCTGGCCATGGCCAGCCGTCCGGCTTACGACCCGAACTGGTTTACCCGGGGCATTACGGAAAAAGAATGGTCCCTCATCAACGACAATCCCAATCACCCCATGGAAAACCGCGTCATTGCCGGCGAATATCCGCCGGGCTCTACGTTCAAGCTGATCACCGGTTCGGCAGCCCTGGAACTCAAGAAAGTCACGCCTGATGAAATGATCTTCGACAGTGGCCGCCACTGGCTGGTCGACATGCGCAACGCCGGCGGCGAAGCCCTGGGCTGGATCAATTTCGTCGAAGCCCTGGCTAAGTCCGATAACGTATACTTCTACGAAATGGGCCGTCGCGTCGGCATTGACGAACTGGCGAAATACGCCCGCATGTTCGGCATGGGCAAGAAGACGGGCATCGCCCTGCGCGGCGAAGCACCGGGCCTGGTCGCCAGTGCGGAATATAAGAAGAAGAATTTCCACGATGAATGGTACCTCGGTGATACGTTCAACTCGGCTATCGGCCAGGGGTTCCAGCTGGTTACGCCGCTCCAGGCAGCCATGATCGTCAGCGAAGTCGCTAACGGCGGCATCCAGTACCGGCCGTTCATCGTCAGCCGTATCGACAACCTCGACGGCACGCCGTATAAGATTTTTGCACCGGAACAGGTCGGCACCCTGTCCGTATCCAAATCGACGCTGGACCTGGTCCGCGAAGGGATGCGTAACGTTGCTGAAGAATCCGGTACAGCTGGTTCCCTGTTCGCCGGCTTCCCCATCCAGGTCGCTGGTAAGACAGGGACGGCGGAAAACTTCGGCGGTACGGACCATGGCTGGTTCGTCGCCTATGCGCCGTATGAACATCCGCGCATCGTCATCGCCGTCCTGACGGAACAGGGCGGTTTCGGGTCTCTGTCGTCCGGCCCGATTGTCCGTTCCATGCTGGAAGCCTACTTCCACGTCGGTGAATACGCCGAAGGCGCACCGAAGGATAAAGACAAAGACGGCAAAGAAAAGGACAACAAGGCCAATAAGAATGCGCAGGACGGGAAGGACAGCAGACATCGCGATGGGGCTGAGTCTGACCGATAAGTCCTGATGACGGCCTTATCTCATCAGAAAGGAAAGTGATTTCATGTCCCAGCTCATCGCCATCGCCTCCGGTAAGGGAGGCGTCGGCAAGACCCTGATTACGGCGGCCTTGTCTGTCCTCCTGCAGCGCCGGGGCCACCGCGTCCTGGCGGCCGACGCCGACATGGGCCTGCGCAACCTCGACCTGCTCTTCGGTCTGGACGGGTCCATCCATTACGATGCCGCCCAGGTTGCGCGGGGGAAATGCCTGCCCGGCCAGGCTTTGCTGCCGGTCGTGCCGGGACTGGATTTCCTGCCGGCCAGCCAGAAGCGGACCTGGGGGCGGATCGACATCCCGTCGTATCAATATGTCCTGGAGTCCCTGTCCGGGTCCTATGACTATACCCTCATCGACTGCCCGCCCGGCCGCGACGGCGCCTATCAGGCGGCGACGGCCCTGGCCGATGAGATCCTGTTCGTCGTCGAACCGTCGCCGTCGTCCCTGCGCGATGCGGCTAAGGTCATGCAGTACGCGGCCCGGCAGAAGCGCTTTCACTACGACGTCATCCTCAATAATTTTTACGCTGACGGCGTCATCACGCCAGACGCAGCCAAAGCCCGTTTGCAGACCGGCCACGTCGCCGGTCTCTTGCCGCATGATGATGGCATCGACCGGGCTGCCGGGGAAGGGCGGATCACCTGTATGGCTGATTCCCTGCCTTTCTGTCAGGCCCTGTCGGCGACGGCAGACTGGCTGGAAACGGGGAAGGCCATCGAGGAAACGGCTCTGACGGCCCTCTTGCCGAAACACCAGGCCCAGGCCGAAGTCTTACCGGGCCTGTCGCTGCAGCGCCGCCGTCAGGAATGCCGGAATTGGCGCCACTATCGTCGATAGGAGAGAGAAATGTTTATTAAACGAGAATGGAAAAATTTAGATAAAGTCATGCTCATCGTGAGCTTCCTCATCGTCTGCATCAGCCTGTGCATCATCGGCAGTGCGACGCATATCAATAAAGGGGCCATCAACTACGACTTCGTCGCAAAACAGGGGGCGGCTTTTGTCGTCGACTTGATGATCATCCTCTTTTTCAGCCGCTTCGATTATGCGAAGCTGAAGAAATACGCCAAGCCCCTGTACATCATCAACCTGCTCATGCTGGTCGCCGTCATGTTCGTCGGTACGTCGGCCCTGGGCGCCCAGCGCTGGATCCAGCTCGGCCCAATCACGCTGCAGCCGTCGGAATTTTCCAAGCTCATCATGATCATCTGCACGGCATCGATCCTCAGCGACCGCGTAGGCCAGCTCAACACATGGCGCCAGGTCCTGCCCATCGGCCTCTACGTCGGGATTCCCTTCCTCCTGGTCTTGAAACAGCCTGACTTGGGGACGAGTCTCGTCTTCCTGGCCATTACCTTCGGCATGCTCTTCGTCGGCCGCATCAAGATGTCCCTCTTGCGCAACGTCTTCCTGGCCGGCGTCGTCCTGGCGCCCGTAGGCTGGCATTTCCTCAAGGATTACCAGAAGTCCCGTATTACGGTCTTCCTCAATCCCAATGCCGACCCCTTTGGCGCCGGCTATCATATCATCCAGTCGAAGATCGCCATCGGTTCGGGCATGCTCTTTGGCAAAGGCCTCTTCCAGGGGACCCAGAGCCAGCTGAACTTCCTGCCGGAAAACCATACGGACTTCATCTTTTCCGTCATCGGCGAAGAACTGGGCTTCCTCGGCTGCGTCTTCCTCTTGTTCCTGTACTTCATCCTCGTCTATCGCGGCCTCATGATCGCCAAGGACTGCAAGGACAGCTTCGGCATGATGCTGGCGACAGGCGTCGTTTCCATGTGGGCTTTCCAGATCCTGGTCAACGTCGGCATGACCTGCGGCATCATGCCGGTCACGGGGATCCCTCTGCCGTTCATGAGCTACGGCGTCAGCGCCTTGACGACCAATATGATGGGCCTGGGCCTCTTACTGAGTATTTACATGCGTCAGCAGACGATGATTTTTTAACCCGCCGTGAAGGAGGAAATTAATTTGTCACATCCCGTGGAGATCGATCCGATTTTACTGAGCAAAGTCAGCAAGCCGGCCCGCTACGTCGGCGGCGAATGGAACAGCGTCGTCAAGGACCACGATGCCGTCAAACTGACCGTTGCCTATTGTTTCCCTGACGTCTACGAAGTCGCCATGAGCCATCTGGGCCTGCGCATCCTCTATGCGCTCCTCAATGAACGGCCCGATGTGGCAGCCGAACGGGTCTACGCGCCCTGGCCGGATATGGAAGAAGTCATGCGCAGCCAGGGCTATCCGCTCTTTTCCCTGGAAACGAAGACGCCTGTGCGCGACTTCGATATGGTCGGCTTTACGCTCCAGTACGAAATGAGCTTTACCAACATCCTCAACATGCTCGATTTGGCCGGCATCCCGCTCTTTGCCAAAGACCGCGGCGACGACATGCCACTGGTGGCAGCCGGCGGTCCCTGTGCCTACAACGCCGAACCCCTGGCCGATTACATCGACGTCTTTTTCCTGGGCGAATCGGAAGAATCGACGCAGGTCCTGGCCGATACGATCATCGCCTGGAAAGAGCAGGGAAAACCGGGCGGCAAGAAGGGCCTCTTGAAGCAGCTCTCCCAGCAGCCGGGCAACTACGTGCCGTCCTTCTATGAAGCCCAGTACGATGCAAAGGGCGACTTCCAGGGCCTGACCGTCACTGAACCGGGAGCGCCGGCAGAAATCGAGAAATGCGTCGTTTCCGATGTGGAACACGTCTTCTTCCCGACGAAACCGATCGTACCCAACATCGACATCGTCCACAACCGGGCCGTCCTGGAGCTCTTCCGCGGCTGTAGCCGCGGCTGCCGCTTCTGTCAGGCCGGCATGCTCTACCGGCCGGTCCGGGAAAAATCGCCGGAACACCTGGCCGACCTGGCCAAACAGATTATCGCCAATTCGGGCTACAATGAGATTTCCCTCATGAGCCTGAGCTCGGCCGATTATTCCTGCCTGCCCGAACTGGTCGACCAGCTCTTGGACGAATTCAAGGGCCAGAAAGTCAGCGTCAGCCTGCCGTCGCTGCGGGTCGACAGCTTTTCCGTCGATATCGCCAAGAAGGTCCAACAGGTCCGCAAGAGCGGCCTGACCTTTGCGCCCGAAGCCGGGACCCAGCGCCTGCGCGATGTCATCAACAAGGGCGTTACGGAAGAAGATTTGCTGGCAGCCTGTGAAAATGCCTTTGAAAACGGCTGGTCCACGGTCAAGCTCTATTTCATGATGGGCTTGCCGACAGAAACGGACGAAGATCTGGCCGGTATCGCCGACCTGGCCTACAAGGTCCTCAATCTCTACCGCAAAGTGACCCACAAGAACAACGGCAAGGTCACGGTCTCCGTATCGAGCTTCGTACCCAAGTCGCACACGGCCTTCCAGTGGTTCGGCCAGCTGCCGATTGAAGAAATCGAACGGAAACAGCAGTACATCAAGGGTCTCATCAACGACAAACACATTTCCTACCATTACCACGATGCCAAGACGGGCCGCCTGGAAGCGACCTTCGCCCGCGGCGACCGCCGCATGGGCAAAGTCCTCTACGAAGCCTGGAAACTGGGCTGCAAGTTCGACGGCTGGACGGAAATGTTCGATTACGATATGTGGATGAAAGCCTTCGACCTGGCCGGCATCGACCCCGATTACTATGCCGCCCGGACGCGCAGCCTCGACGAAGCCCTGCCCTGGGACCATCTCAGCAACGGCGCCGCCAAGGCCTATTTGAAGCGCGAATGGCAGAAGGCCTCTCGAGCTGAACTGACTCACGACTGCCGCCGCCTGCCCTGTACGGGCTGCGGTGTCTGCCCGAATCTGGGCGTATCCATCATCGACAGAAAGGAAGGGGACGACCATGGAAAGACTACGTTTAGCTGTTAAGAAAGATGGGGCCCTGCAATTCCTGTCGCACCTGGATTTTGCCCGGGCCGTGCGCTACGTCATCATCCGGGCCAAACTGCCTATCTGTTATTCTGAAGGCTTCAATCCGCATATGAAGCTCAGCTTCGCCTCGGCCCTGGGCGTCGGTGTCTCGGCCGATGTGGAATACCTCGACATGGAACTGGCTGAAAAGCTGCCCGTCGCCGACGTCATGGCGCGCATGAACGCCATGTCGCCCCAGGGCTTTGCCGTCCTCGATGGCAAATACGTCGATGCCAAGGCACCGAAGCTGATGGCCATTGCCAATTACGCCGTCTATACCCTGCGCGGCCCGCTGACGGAAGACCTCAGCCAGGACGGACTCAACCAGATTTTGGCGAAATTCAATGACGCAGCCAGCGTCCTCTATGAAAAGGTGTCCCACAAGGGCAAGCACCGCGTGCGTACCATCGACGTCAAGCAGCACGTCGTCGAAGCCGTCCACGGCCATGTGAAGGACGGCAATGTCTATCTGACTGTCGGCATCTATCAGACCGGCGAAGGGGCCATCAAGCCGTCCCAGGTCTGGGAAATCCTGGGCAGCCAATTCGGCCTGCCCATCCACACGGACATGATGCTGGCCCGGCGGACGGGTATTTTCGTCCGCAAGGAAAACGGTCAGAAATATTCGTTATTTGAGGGATGATCATGAAAGGTACACTCTATTGCGTCGGCGTCGGCCCGGGCGACCCGGAACTGCTGACCCTGAAGGCGCTGAAAATCATCAGGACCTGTCCCGTCCTGGCCGTGCCCCAGAGCCGGACCGGCGTCGTCACGGCCCAGGGCATCCTCTTGAAGGCCCTGGACGGCTGCGGCGTTTCCTTAGAAGATAAAATGGTCATCGCCATGGATTTCCCCATGACCTGCGACGACCAGGTCCTCCAGGGAGCCCATGAGAAAGCGGCGCGCCGCCTGCAGGACGAACTCGACCAGGGCCGCGACGTCTGCCTCATCACCTTGGGCTGCCCGACGGTCTACGCGACCAGCATCTACGTCCACCGCCTCGTCCATGAGGCCGGCTACGACACGGAAATCGTGCCCGGCGTGCCCAGTTTCTGCGCCGTCGCCGCCAAGCTCCAGCAGCCGCTGTGCGAAAAGGATGAAGCCCTCATCGTCATCCCCGGAAACAATGCACACCGCAAAGAACTGCTGGCCCTGGAAGGCAGCAAGGTCATCATGAAGCCCTCGGGACGGCTGGCACCAATCCAGGAGGAACTGCGGGACCTGCAGCTCCTCGACAAGGCGTCGATGATCGAACGCTGCGGCCTGCCGGGAGAACGGGTCTATGAAAAAGCGGCTGACGCCAAAGAAACGGGTTATTTCGCCGTCTTGTTAGTGAAATAGCCTGTCTGCGATTACCAATTTGCCCGCACAGGAGGAATGAGAAGATGAAAACAATCGTAGGCAATGTCATGCCAGAAGAAACGCGCATGGCTATTCTGGAGGATGGTCGTCTTCGTGATTTCGCTGTCGAACGCAATGACGACATGCACATTGTCAACCATATCTATAAAGGGACGATTCAGAACATCCTGCCGTCCCTGCAGGCTGCCTTTGTCAACATCGGCCGCCGCAGGAACGCCTTCATCTATATGGGCGACATGTTCCCGCGGGCGGCGTCGAAGGAAGAAATCCAGCAGATGCACCTCTCCGTGGGCCAGTCCGTCCTGGTCCAGGTCATCAAGGACGAACAGGGCATGAAGGGGCCGAAAGTCACGGCCAATATCAGCCTGGCCGGCCGCTACGCCGTCCTCATGCCGACTGTCGATTACATCGGCGTGTCCAAGAAAATCCGCGATGAAGAAGAACGAAACCGCCTGCGCCGCATCGTATCGGAAATCAAGCCCGACGGTATGGGCCTCATCATCCGGACCGTCGCCAAGGGCGTTTCCCGGGAAGAGCTCCTCAAGGACCTGCAGTATCTCCTGGGGACGTGGGACAGCATCCTCCAGCGGTATAAGCGGTCCCGCAAGCCGACCCTCTTATACCGCGAAGCCGACCTGGTCATGCGCATGATCCGCGACCATTTCACGGCCGACGTCAAACAAGTCGTCGTCGACAGCCGCGAAGCTTATGAACGCATCTGCCAGGTCTTTCCCGACCCGGCCTGGCGCAGCCGCGTCCGCCTCTACGAAGGGACGGTGCCCATCTTTGAACAGTACGCCATCGAAGAGAGCCTGACCCACCTCATGTCGCGCATCGTGCCCCTGCCGTCAGGGGGTAATCTGGTCATCGACCACACGGAAGCCCTGACGGTCATCGACGTCAACAGCAGCAAGTACACCGGTAACGGTTCGACCCTGCAGGACACGATTTTCCACGTCAACAAGGAAGCGGCCGTGGAAATCGCCCGCCAGCTGCGCCTGCGCGATATTGGCGGCATCATCATCATCGATTTCATCGACATGGCCCAGCCGACGAAACGCGACGAAATCCTCCAGATCCTGACCCGGGAAACGGCGCAGGACTGCACCAAGACCCGCGTCCTGGGCATGACGGCCCTGAACCTGGTGGAAATCACCCGCAAGAAGGCCCGCCAGAGCCTGTACCAGGTCCAGTTCAGCCCGTGTGACGTCTGCGGCGGTTCAGGCTATCTCTATTCGCCGGAAACCGTGGCCATCCAGATCATCCGCCGCCTGCGCCATATGGTCCAGGTCCGCCACATCAAAGGGGATATCCTCATCGAAGCCCATCCCGACGTCCTGGCCCTGCTCAAGGACAAGAAGCGCAAAGCCGAATGGGAACGGGAGCTGAAGCGGACTCTCTATTTTGAAGAATCACACCATCCGAACCGGGAAGTCTTTTCCATTTTGTCCTACGAGCCCTGATGGGCTGGAAAGGGGAAAGCCTATGTTCACTTCTTGTTACAAAGCTGTTTTCACGTGCTTTTTTTGCGTGACAACAGCTTTTTCTGTCTTTGCCGATTCGCCGCGTGCCGCTTATGAACAGGCCCGGCAGGAAGCCCTCTGTGCCTGGATGGCCATGGCTTCTTACGGCGACAGGCCCGGTCTGGCAGCCCGGCAGGAGCTGGTGCGCCGGGGCTGGCACATCGACAGCCAGGTCCAGAAGGATGATAAATCGGAAGCCAAGTTCCACCTGGCCCGGAAAGGGGACGATACGCTCCTGGCCGTGACCGGAACGGCCAGCCTGGCCGATATCAAGTCCGATTTGAACCTCCATTCCGTCGCCTACGGCGGCACGGCCGGGAAAACCGCTAGAAAGGACGGCGTCCGCCGCGTCCATGCCGGCTTTGACCACTACACGACGACCCTTCTGGCAGCGCCCTATGGCGGCCAGACCGTAGGCCAGGTGCTGGCTGCCGATGCCCATGCACCGAAACGGCTGACCTTGACCGGTCACAGCCTGGGCGGAGCCGTCGCCGTCCTGGCGGCG
>ENA-OURS01000440-OURS01000440.1-human-gut-metagenome-genome-assembly--contig:-NODE-440-length-50744-cov-8.835586_pt1 | contig 50744 bp, 45 predicted proteins | sample MGYA00242109_ERZ509010 | MGnify/ENA primary metagenome ERZ509010 (study PRJEB26280, sample SAMEA2338774) | human gut metagenome | biome: human gut; feature: human-associated habitat; material: faeces... | reverse complement strand
TCTTTCCTTATAAATCACAAAACCGGCAGCGCCATCAGGCGATGCCTTCCTGATTAAAATCAAAGATTTTAATCAGGAAATAGTATCAGTTGGTCTCTTTCAAAGGCTTGATATACTGCTCGCGGCGGCGTTCCTTCTCCGCACTGTAGGCGGCGTCGTTGCCCGCGTGAATCTCCCGGAGATAATCGTAATGGTTTTGCAGGATATTCTCGTTATTCCGCGCCAGCATCATCACGGCGATGGAGGAACACTGGTCGGAAGCACGCTCCAGATAGGTCAGCGTCTCCATGAACACCAGACCGCTGCCCACGGAGCAGGCGCCGCTCTTCAGGCGCTTGGTGTGGCGATCCCGGAGAATCATCACCATGTCGTCAATGGTTTCCTCCAGCGGCTCAATCCGCTTGGCGGCTTCATTGTCGCCCTTGGCGAAGGCGTCTACGGTAATGGTCAGGATTTCATTGACGGCATCAAAAATCAGCTTCAATTCCCGCTGCGCCATGTCGGAGAAGGTCGCGTTGTCCGCAACCAGCCGCTGGGACAGCTCCACCAGATTGGTGGCGTAGTCGCCGATACGCTCGAAGTTGGGCACCGTCTGCATCAGCATATCCAGCTGACGGTCGTCCCACTCCGTTTCCACCGCCTTGGACAGGCCAATGAAGAAACGGTCTGCCCTGTCCGTGAACTCGTCGATGCAGTCCTCGTCCACGTCGATCTCGCTGGCAACGGCGGGGTCGTACTTTTCCAGCATCCGGCAGCCCTTTTCAAAATTCTCCTTCGCCAGCGTACCCACATCCGACACGGCCTTGATGGCGACGGACACGGCAAGAGCGGGAGAATTATAAAGCTTTTCATCCAGCGTATGAAGCTCGGGATGGCGCAGCTGTTTCTGCTTGTCATCCTTGACGATGACCATGGACAGCTTCACCAGCTGATCCGCAAAGGGAACCAGCACAACGGCAGTGACCAGATTGAAAATCGTCTGGAAATTCGCGATATTTCCGCTGTCCACACTGCGCACCCAGAATTCCGCCGAGAACACAGACAGCTTCCGCAGAACAGTCATCAGAAGCAGGAACAGAATCGTTCCGATGGTATTGAACGCGATGTGGACGACGCCCGTCCGCTTGGCGTCCTTGGACGAGCCGATGGAGCAGACCATGGCCGTGGTGACGCAGGTACCCAGATTGATGCCCATGATGACCGGATAGGCCATGGCGAAGGTGATCCCCGCCCCCGGCACAGACGCCACCGTCTGGAGCATACCAACCGTCGCGGACGAACTCTGGACAATGACCGTCAGGACAAGGCCAAAGAGAATGCCGAACAAGGGATTATTCAGGAACCGCACAAAGGCAATAAACGCGTCCGTACCCACCAGAGGCTCCACGCCGCTGGTCATCAGGTTCAGACCTACAAACAGGATGCCGAAGCCGATGCAGATATCGCCGATGGTATTGGAGCGCTTGGACTTAATGAACATCAGCAGCACAATGCCGATGATAAGAGCGATAGGCGCAAGCGTGTCCGTGTCGAACAGCCACAGCAGCCAGCTTCCGTCGGACTGAATGGAGCCGAGACGGATGATCTGTGCCGTGACGGTTGTGCCGATATTGGCGCCCATGACGATGGACACGGCCTGCCTCAGATTCAGCACGCCCGCGCCGATCAGGGCGACCGTCAGAACGATGGTAGCGGTAGAGCTTTGGATCACGGCGGTGACCAGCGCGCCCGTGAGAACGCCCATCACAACATTTCCGGTGACCTTTTCCAGCACGCGTTTCAGTGCGGCGCCGGAGCTGTTTTTCAGGCCGTCGCCCATCAGCTCGATGCCGTACAGGAACAGGGCAAGTCCGCCCAGAAGCTGCACGATGGCACTTAAAATCTCCATATGAAACTCCTAATATCTCTTCTGTAGTCGCCCCAACAAGGCTCAATTTTATTATAAAAAAAGAAGCCTAAAAAGTACAGTGACAAAATTTGCATAAATTTTACACGTGCAATACGCATATTTTATAAAAAACGCCAGTTATTTGCCGGTAGAGCCGAATCCTCCCGCATTTCTGTCCGTATCCGTCAGGGTCTCGGCAACTTCGTAGGCCAGTTGGAGTACCGGCGTAATCAGGAGCTGGGCGACGCGTTCGCCGTTTTCGATGGTCTGGGGGGCGCTTCCGTGGTTGTGGAGAACCACGTTGATCTCCCCCCGGTAGTCGCTGTCCACCACGCCGACCTTATTGGCGGGTGCAAGCCCCCGCTTGCAGGCAAGGCCGCTGCGGGCATATACCAGCCCCGCGCAGCCCTCGGGAACCTCCAGCGCGATGCCCGTGGGGATGAACACCGTCTCTCCCGGCCGGATGGTCACCGGCGCGTCAACGCAGGCATACAGGTCAGCGCCCGCCGCCCCGGCGGTGCCGTAGGTGGGAAGCTTTGCCCCGTCTCGGAGAATTTTCACATGAACAGGATTCATCATTTCATTCCTCTCTTTTCTCCCTGCCAGTCCTGCCAGAGAATGGTTTTTCCCGCGGCCAGAGACGCCGGAACGTCAATGAGCCGCTGGTTCTCCGAGCCACGGAACCGCAGGGACAGGTTTTTCTTTGCTTCCACAAAGGGGCCGTCCACCAGAACATCCAGATAGCTTAAGTATTCCCGTGTATCCCCCAGCCTACCGGAGAGGATGTCCTTCTCAAACAGATAGCCGGAGAACGCCCAGATGCTCTTCTGGGGCATTTCCCGCTTGATCTGTCGGAGCAGCTCCACGATCGCGCCCTGATTTTCCGGCTCAAAGGGTTCACCGCCCAACAGCGTCAGGCCACGGATATAGTCCGGGCGGAGCATATCCAGAATGGTATCGATGGTCTGCTGGGTAAACGGCTCGCCGTAGCCAAAATCCCAAGCCACTTCGTTAAAGCAGCCGGGGCAGTGATGGGTGCAGCCGGAGACAAACAGACTCACCCGCACGCCGGGGCCGTTGGCAATGTCGCAGTTTTTGATCGTCGCGTAATTCATATTCTTCCCTCCTGAAGCGCTTTTATGTTAGTATACCACAGCTTGACCCCAATTTCCACTCTTATCTGATAAATGCGCTAAAAAGCGCCGCCGTGAAGTTTCACGGCGGCGCAATGGTCAGCACGAAATTATTTCTTCGGTTCTTCGTCGGGATAATCGGCCTTGTACTTTTCCCAGACCTCGATCTGACCCTTTCTGTCCAGACCACGGCGAACCAGCTTTTTCACGGTGTCATAGATGACCCCGAACAGCGGCACGCCGATGACCATGCCAAAGACGCCCCACAACCCGCCGAACAGAATGATGGTAAACAGCACCCAGAAGCTGGACAGGCCTGTGCGGTCGCCCAGAATTTTCGGGCCGATGACGTTGCCGTCCAGCTGCTGCAGCGCCAGAACAAAAACCACGAACCAGAGCGCCTTGATGGGGCTTTCAATCAGAATCAACAGCGTGGAAGGAACCGCGCCGATGATGGGGCCAAAGAATGGAATCACATTGGTGATGCCCACAACGGCGGAAACCAGCAGTGCATTGGGGAATCGGAAAATCGTGCAGCCGATGTAGCACAGCACACCGATGATGGCGGAGTCCAGAATTTTTCCGTCGATAAATCCGCCGAACATCCGGTCAATGAACGCGACCTCGTCCAGCAGCAGCTCCGCCCACTTGGGCTTCAGGGCGCTGCGGATGATGAGAACGCTTTGCCGGGCAAACTTCTTTCTGCTGAACAGCAGGTACACCGCCACGATCAGACCGACCAGCAGATTGTACAGAAACATCAGCACCTTCCATACGCTGCTGCCCACGCCGGAGACGATGCTCACTACGCTGGAAACATAGGGCGCAAGGGTGTTGTTCGCCCAGTTCTGAAGGTCGGTGTTTACGGTATTGTAGATGGTGTTGAACAGGGATACCAGCTTCTCGTTCTCTCCAAAGGTCGCCATCGCCCAGGAATACAGCTTGGAAATCTTATCGGGAAGGCTGAGCCACAGGGTCTGAATGCTGGAAAACAGCTGGGGGGCGATCATGATGATCAGGGCGTACACGATCAGAATGCCCGAGATCATGCTGAGGCCCACCGCCAGACCGTTGGACAGCTTTTTCAGCTTTTTCGGCAGATGCTTCTGAAACAGTCCCTCGTAGAGATTGCACATTGGCCGCAGCAGATACGCCACAACGCCGCCGTAGGCAAAGGGCGCAAGGATGCTCCCCAGCTTATTCAGCGCGTCGCCCACGCCCCGAAAACGGTAAACGACAAAAAACAGCACGACACTCAAACCGATACCGCCGAATATGGACAGCATCAGATATACATACCGCCGCTTGACAGGGTCCTTCATGTTTCCACCCCCAAAGAACTCTATGGAAAGTATACCAGCATTCGACCGTTCCAGTATGAATAATTTGTGAACAATCCCCTTTTTTCTTTTGCCCCCGACAAAAAGTTTACAAAAATCTCACGACCGTCCTCCCCTCCCGGCCTTGCCATTTTTTCACGTTTGGGATATAATAAGGAAAAGAAAATCCCGTCAGGAGGTTCGTTATGCCCTACTACTATTTTGACTGGACATATGTTGTCCTGGTTCTTCCCTGTGTACTGCTGTCCCTCTGGGCAAGCGCCAATGTCAACTCCACCTTCCGGAAATATTCCCAGCAGTATTCTTCCCGCCGCCTCACCGGTGCGGAGGCCGCCCAGCGGGTGCTGTCCGCCAACGGGGTGTACGGCGTGCGCATTGAGCGCATCAGCGGAAATCTGACCGACCATTACGACCCCAGAACCAACGTCATCCGCCTGTCCGACAGCGTGTATGACAATACTTCCACCGCCGCCATCGGCGTGGCCTGTCACGAGGCCGGGCACGCGGTGCAGTACGCCGAGAGCTACGCTCCCATCAAGCTGAGAGCCGCCATTATCCCCGTCACCAACATCGGCTCGAAGCTGGCCATGCCGCTGATTCTCATTGGCCTGCTGCTGTCCTACGCGGCGGATGTTTCCTATTTCTTCGTGTACCTTGGCATCGCCTGCTTTGGTCTTTCCCTGGTGTTCCAGCTGGTGACCCTTCCCGTGGAATTCAACGCCAGCCACCGCGCTCTTGTCGCCATCGACGAGGGTGGGCTGCTGACGGAGGAGGAACAGAAGGGTGCTAAGAAAACCCTCACCGCCGCCGCGCTGACCTACGTCGCCGCTACTGCCACTGCTCTGGCGCAGCTTCTGCGTCTGCTGGTGATCTTCGGCGGTAACGGCCGCAGAAGGAGAGACTGAGAAAGACAGAAGTGGTACAAATTTCCACGATCTGACCAAATTCTTCCGTCCCGGTATTGACAACCGGGACGGTTTTTTGTATAATCCGCTGGTGTGAAAAGTATGAAAAATGTGATTGGAGGCGGTTTTATGCCCGGAGGCAAGCATGTCCTCGGTAAAATCAATCAGCAGCGGGTCTTCGGCACCGCAAAAGTGGGCGACCGGGGGCAGATCGTCATACCCAAGGAGGCACGGGAGCTGTTCGGCATCAGGCCCGGCGACACCCTTCTCATTCTTGGTGAGGCGGAAACAGGTCTGATCGTGTCCCGCCCGGACGTTCTCAACAATCTGGCAGACGAAATACTGAACAATGTGAAAAAAGAGGATTGAATATGGACGAATTATTGGAGCTTTACGAAACCATGGGGATCTCCCCTGCGGTATACGCCTACGGCGAGCGGACACTGGAGAAGCTGAAAGACCGCTTCGCCGCCATCGACCAAGTCGCGGAGCACAATCAGGCCAAGGTGCTGTGGGCGATGCAGAAAAACCGGGTCTCCGCCGCCTGCTTCGCCGCTACCACCGGCTACGGCTATGACGATTTTGGCCGGGACAATCTGGAGCGGGTTTATGCCGACGTGTTCCACACCGAGGCCGCGCTGGTGCGCCCCCAGATCACCTGCGGCACCCACGCCCTCACCGTCGCCCTCAGCGCCAATCTGCTGCCCGGTGACGAGCTGCTGTCCCCCGTTGGTATGCCATACGATACCTTGCAGGAGGTCATCGGCATCCGGGAAAGCCCCTGCTCTCTGGCGGAATACGGCATTGCTTACCGGCAGGTAGACCTGCTCCCCGGCGGAAGCTTTGACTACGATGGCATCCGCAAGGCCATCAACGAAAAAACGAAGCTCATCACCATTCAGCGCTCCAAGGGCTACGCCACCCGTCCCACCTTCTCCGTCAAGCAGATCGGCGAGCTGATCGCCTTCTGCAAGGGCGTCAAACCCGACGTTACTGTCATGGTTGACAACTGCTATGGCGAATTCGTGGAGACCATTGAGCCTTCCGACGTTGGCGCGGACATGACCGTGGGCAGCCTCATCAAGAACCCCGGCGGCGGCCTTGCGCCCATCGGTGGCTATATCTGCGGCACGAAAAAATGCGTTGACCGGTGCGCTTACCGACTTTCCGCCCCCGGTCTGGGGCAGGAGGTCGGCGCGAATCTGGGACTGATGCCTGCGCTGTATCAGGGTTTTTTCCTCGCCCCCACGGTGGTGGCAGGCGCGGAAAAGGGTGCGATCTTCGCTGCCAATCTGTATGAGCCGCTGGGCTTCCGCTGCGTCCCCGGTGCGGAGGAAAGCCGGCACGACATCATTCAGGCAGTGGAGCTGGGCAGCGAAGCGGGCATGGTCGCCTTCTGCAAGGGCATTCAGGCGGCAGCTCCCGTAGATTCCTTCGCCACCCCCTACCCCTCCGACATGCCCGGCTACAACGACAAGGTCATCATGGCCGCCGGTGCCTTCGTTCAGGGCAGCTCCATCGAGCTTTCCGCGGACGGTCCCATCCGTCCGCCCTACGCCGTGTATTTCCAGGGCGGTCTGACCTGGAACCATGCCAAGATCGGCATTCTCATGAGCCTGCAAAAAATGGCGGATGCCGGATTGGTAACATTATAAATTAGAAATTGAGGTAGAAAAATGAGTTGGTTTTGGTTTTCCATTATTGCTTTGCTGTGCTGGTCCGGTTCCGATTTCTTTTCCAAGATCGGCTGCCGGGACGCATCCGACAAATACAGTCAGTATAAAATGGTCACAGCCGTCGGCGTGGTCATGGGCATTCATGCCGCCATTGAGATTTTCGTCGGCGGCGTAGAGATCTCATGGCAGGTCATCTGGACGTACCTGCCTGTCTCCCTGCTGTACATCGGCTCCATGACATTGGGCTATGTGGGACTTCGCTACATTGAGCTGTCCATCTCCTCCCCCATCTGCAACGCCAGCGGTGCGCTGGTCGCCATCATTGCCATTGTCAGCGGCACCGCCGGAAAAATGGCGATTGCCCAGTACATCGCCATCTTCCTGGCCTGTGCCGGTGTCATCGGTCTGGGCTTTGTGGAGGCCAACGAGGACGATGACCTTCGCGCTGCCCGGCAGGAGGCTTCCAATTACAAGTACGCAAAATCTTGGCTGGCGCTGGCGCTGCCCATTGCCTACTGCATTCTGGACGCGGCGGGAACCTTCGCCGACGATCTTGTGCTGGAAACCCTGAACGAGGATTCTGCCAACGTCGCCTACGAGCTGACCTTTCTGGTCGCGGGCATCGTCAGCTTCATCTACACCGTCATCATCAAAAAGCAGAAGCTGCTGCCCAAGGTGGAAGGCCCCAAGTACATCGGCGCGGCCTTTGAGACCGCCGGTCAGCTGGCCTACATCTACGCCCTCGCCAGCGGCGAGTCCGCGCTGGCCGCCCCCATCATCGCCTCCTACTGCATGGCTTCCGTCCTGTGGAGCCGCCTGTTCCTGAAGGAAAAGCTGAGCTGGAAGCACTACACCTGCATTCTGGTCACCTTCGCCGGTATTCTGATCATGGGAATTTACGACATGTAAGCAATCGTTAAGCCCTCTGCAAGCCCTCGTAAAACTCTTCCGGAGGGCTTGCTTTTCGTCTGGCAGGATGCTATAATTCTGATGGAAAGATGCAGAAATGACCGAAAAGGGGCAGATTCCATGAAAAAAGCCGCGCTTAATTCCAATCAGCTGAAGCTCATCGCCATTGCTGCCATGACCCTCGACCATCTGGTCTGGACGATCTGTCCGGGGTATTCACGGGTCTGGTGGGTGCTGCTGGCGCACATCATCGGGCGGCTCACTGCGCCCATTATGTGGTACTTCATTGCGGAGGGCTACCATTACACCCATGACGTCAAAAAATACGCCGGGCGTCTGTTCCTGCTGGCACTCATTTCCCATTTTGCCTATAACTTCTGCTTCGGCATTTCGTTTATCCCCTTCCAGACCTCGGTGTTCAACCAGACCAGCGTTGCGTGGTCGCTGGCCTGGGGACTGGTACTGCTGTGCGTCAACGGCAGCGACAAGCTGAAATCGTGGCAGAAGACCGTTATCATCCTGCTGGTCTGTGTCATCACCTTCCCCTCCGATTGGAGCTGCATCGCATCCATGGCGATTCTGTTCATTGGCTCCTACCGTGGCAATTTCCGCAAGCAGATGCTCTGGATGATGTTCTGGACACTTCTCTACGCGCTGGTTTATTTCTTCTTCATTGACCGGGTTTACGCGCTGGTTCAGCTGGGCACCTGTCTGACCATTCCGCTGCTGCGGCTGTACAATGGCGAGCGCGGCTCTTGGAAGGGCATGGGCAAGCTGTTCTACGCCTACTACCCCGCCCATCTGGCCGCCTGCGGCATTCTCCGCATCGTCCTGTGGGGCGTTGGCTTCGTCACCGCCGCCGGGAATTTCTGATACATAAATATAAACGCCCTGCGGGGTGTTCAGGCTTTTGAAAGCTCTGAGCAGCCCGCAGGGCGTAATCATTATTCCGTTTCCCCGATCAGCGCCAGCTTTTCCTCCCTGGAAAGGTGCTTGATCTCCAATTCCCGCTTCAGGGCGTCGGAGTGGGTGCCGCAGGCTTCCCGGTATTTCAGCGCCAGCGGTGACCTTCCACGGGTGTACTTCGCGCCCTTTCCGCTTCGGTGGGCTTCCAGCCGCTTCTCTACGTCCGTCGTGATGCCGGTGTAAAGCGAGCCGTCGCCGCATTGCAGAATGTACAGATACCACATTCCGCGACCCTCCTACTTGCGCCTTACAAACCGCTTTTCCAGCAGCTTATCCAGCAGGAAGAAGGTCACGTTCCCCAGAATCAGGAGGATAATCAGCATGACCACGCCGATTTCTTCAAAATCCTCCGTGACCTGAGCAAGACCGAATACCCGAAGCAGCAGCCAGTACATCACCAGCACGGAAGCGTTAAACAGCAGTCCTTTCCAAAGCCAGCGGAGTCTGGTTTTATCCAGCCGGGGCTTGACGATAGGATAATATCCCAGAAACGCGAATACCGCCGCGGCTTCCTTGTCTGGGGCGAGCAGCAGTGACAAAATCGCCACCGCGCCATACCACGCCCACGCAATGCGGACGCCGCAGGTTTTCAGCACAGCTTGCAGAAGCAGCGCGCAGAGCATGGGGCAGACATAGGTTGCAATGGGGATGATCGTCCCCAGGCTCATGATGACCACCGCCAGCGCCGCAAGCACGCCGCCCAGCGCCACAGATGAGGCAGGCGTTCGTTTACCTGCCATTGGATTTCAGCAGGTCGTACTTGATGTCCCAGAGTTTCTGGCTCAGGTCAACATAGTAGGTCTGGGGATTGTCAAAGCGCTTGACTTCGTCCCACAGGGTGTCCACCTGTGCAAGACAGTAGGCGCGGATCTCCTCAAGGCTGGGCAGCTTGTAGACCAGCTCGCCGCCCTTGAACACGGGAACCTGCAATTCTCTGGCCGTGAAATTGTAAACCTTTTTGGTTTTCCAAGTGGCGTCCGGGTCAAAGATCGTCATATCCTTGCTGTCATCCACCACTTCGTCGTAGACCGTCAGATAGTCGGCAATGGCCTTGCCGGTGTCCTTGGCGTAGAAGCGGTACAGCTTCTTATGGTGGGGGTTGGTGATCTTCTCCACGTTCTCGGAAATCTTGATCTTGGGAACCACTGTGCCGTCCGGTTCCTCGATGGCGGCCAGCTTGTACACGCCGCCGAATACCGGCTCGCTCTTCGCGGTGATCAGCCGCTCGCCCACGCCGAACATGTCGATCTGCGCCCCCTGCCGGAGAAGGTCGCGGATGATGTACTCGTCCAGAGAGTTGGACACGGAGATCTTGCAGTCCGTCCACCCGGCCTCGTCCAGCATTTTCCGGGCTTCCCGGGTCAGATACGCGAGGTCGCCGGAGTCCAGACGGATGCCGCACTTCGTGATGCCCATGGGTTTCAGGATTTCGTTGAACGCCCGGATGGCGTTGGGGACGCCGGATTTCAGGGTGTTGTAGGTGTCCACAAGCAGCGTCGCGTTGTTGGGGAACATCTTCACATAAGCCTTGAACGCCTCGTACTCGCTGTCAAACATCTGAACCCATGCGTGGGCCATGGTACCGCCCGCGTGGACGCCGTAGAGCTGGTCGGAAATGGTGCAGGCGGTGCCGTGGCAGCCGCCGATATACGCGGCTCTTGCGCCTAGGATGGCAGCGTCCGCGCCCTGCGCCCGGCGGGAACCGAATTCCAGCACGGTGCGTCCCTCGGCGGCACGGACAACACGGTTGGCCTTGGTGGCGATCAGGCTCTGATGGTTCACGCACAGCAGCAGATACGTCTCAACAAGCTGCGCCTGAATGGCAGGCGCGCGGACGGTTATGATCGGCTCCCGGGGGAAAATGGGCGTTCCCTCCGGCACCGCCCAGATGTCGCCGGTGAATTTAAAATTGGCAAGATAGTTCAGGAAATCCTCGTTAAAGCACTTCCGCTCCCGCAAGTACGCGATATCCTCCGGGTCAAAATGCAGCTTCTGAATATACTGGACGATCTGCTCCAGACCGGCCGCGATGGCAAACCCGCCCCCGTCGGGGCAGCGGCGGAAAAACAGGTCAAAATACGTTATGCGGTCGGCATAGCCGTTGGCAAAATACCCCGCGCCCATGGTCAGCTCGTAAAAATCGCAGAGCATCGTCAGATTCAGCTTGTCGTTGACAACCATTCTGGTCACCTCATTTTCATATTTGCGGCTATTATACAAAACCTTTCGGAAAATAGCAACCTTTTTCGTTGACACCTTCCGGAAGTTAGAGTATTATTAGATTACAGAAAGGTCGTGATACCTATGGGAATTACCGTTGGCATGAAGGGCGTGGCCGAAACGCTCTGTGAGCGGGAGGACACCGCCAAGGAGGTCGGCTCCGGCGATCTGCTGGTCTACGCCACTCCCTGCATGGTCGCGCTGATGGAGGGCGCAGCCTGCGAAGCCGTGGCGGAAGGGCTGGAAGAAGGCCAGACCACCGTCGGCACCGCGCTGAATATTGAACACATCTCCGCGACGCCGGTAGGACTGGAAGTCCGGGCAGAAGCGGAGGTCACCGCCGTGGCGGGAAAGGTCGTCACCTTTGCCATCCATGCCTTCGACGAAGCCGGTGAAATCGGCCATGGCACTCACCAGCGTGTGGTCGTCAGCAACCAGAAATTTCTGGACAAAGCATACAGCAAACTGTAATACGATTTCTTAGCAAAAGGAGGTCATCAATATGCAAGACTATGGCGCAATGATTCGCAGCACCTTTGAACTGGGCAGTGTCCGGGACGCGGAGCTTCTGTTCGAAACCATCGTCAAAAACGCGTTCCCCACCTTTACCTTCCGGCGTCTGGAGCTGATCCGTGTCCAGCAGGACACCCCTTATCTGGAAGGCCGAAGCTGGAACCATGTTTTTGAGATCAGGAAGGGTGAGCTGGATAGCTTCCCCGTCTGGGAGGTCAACTGCCACCGCGTCACCATGGGCAAGACCCCGGACAAGCAAGTGTATCTGGATTATCTGACGCTTGACTTTATCCGCTACCGGGAAGCATGACGCCCCATACCACAATGAAATACAGAAAACCCGACCTGATAACTCAGGTCGGGTTTTACACGTTAAATCACTCTTCTTCGTCTTCCAGAGAAAACTCCAGCGTCTCACCGCAGTTGGGGCAAACGATGCTTCCCTTTTCCAGAGTCTCCTCGTCAAAGTCGACCACTTCGCCGCAGCTGGGACATTCCGCCTCGTAAATGGTGGTCTCCTCGTCGCCGAACTCAAAGCCTTCGTCGGAATCCTCGTCGTCATCCCACTCGTCTTCGTCGTCGTAGTCTTCGTCGTCATCATCGTCCTCATCCATGATGAAGTCCTCGATGGCGTCCAAATCTTCCTCGATCTCATCCAGCTCGTCGGAAATGGCAATGGTGGTCTCCTCAATGTCGGTGACGCGCTTGGCCATGTCCCCCAGCAGGTCCACGATGGCAGCGATCATCTTGCCCTCGTTGGACTCAGTGTTCAGGTTCATGCCCTCCATCAGGCCCTTGAGGTAGGCGGACTTTTCGGAAATCGTCATAATGATCCTCCTTTACACGTAATTGGGGCGAAAAACGTCCCCTGCTTTTATGGATTAAGCCTTGGAGCGACCCAGGTACTCGCCGGTGCGGGTGTCGATCTGAATCTTGTCGCCCTCGTTGATGAAGAGAGGCACCTTCACCTCAGCGCCGGTCTCCACAGTGGCGGGCTTGGTGACATTGGTGGCGGTGTTGCCGGCAAAACCGGGCTCGGTCTTGGTGACGACCAGATCGGCAAAGTTGGGAACTTCCACGCCGAACACCTTGCCCTTGTAGCTCATAATGGTGCAGACGTCGTTCTCCTTAACGAACTTGAAGGAATCGTCCAGAGCGGAAGCGTCGATGGGCTCCAGTTCATAGGTCTCCTGATCCATGAAGTAGTACAGAGCGCCGTCATTGTAGGAATACTCCATCTTCTTGCGCTCAACGAACGCGGTGGGGAACTTGGCGGTGGGGTTGAAGCTGGTCTCGGTAACAGCGCCGGTGATGACGTTCTTCATCTTCACACGGACGAACGCCGCGCCCTTACCGGGCTTGACGTGCTGGAACTCCACGACCTGCATGACCTTTCCGTCCATATCAAAGGTAACGCCGTTTCTAAATTCGCCTGCAGAAATCATTTTCTATTTCCTCCTATGATGCCTTCCCTGGGAAAAGCAAATTGTGTATGCTAGAATTTTACATGCGTATTATAGCCTAAAAAAATCGACTTTTCAATAGGGAAATCCAATAAAAATTGCGCCCTATCCGGATTCTTCTTTGCCTTCTCCGTCACAGTTTAATCAAACGTGTAGAAACGATTGTTTCTGCGGGCAGAAATCGCTTCCTGTCTTCTATCCCTGCCGCGCCTTGAGCTTCTCAAAAAACGGATTTAGCCAGATAAACAGTTGGGGGTGAATTTTGACCAGCTGCCGCTTAAGTTTCGTAATTCTTCCCATATCATCGCCATAATTACCTGTAAGAGGCGCAACGATTCTCCGGACAAGCTCCTGATTCTGATCTTTCCACTCCGGCATCTTCCAAGTGATGAGAAGCATATCCATACAAAGGCCGATATACTGATTGTAGGCCTCCGGGACACACGCCGGGAAATGCTCCTGATAAAAAGCCAGCCGTTCCTCGGTGCTGGTAATCCATTCGAAGAAGCGCGTTGTAAAATGCCCACGTGTAATACTGTTTTCCGACTGATACCAGTAATACACCGGCCGTGCCGTGTAGGTTACCTGCTCTGCCCTTGCGACAAGCAGATACTGCACAGCCATATCGTCCATATAGGCACCGGTTTTTTGCCGCAGTCCATCAAATATCTCAGCAGAATATAATTTATCGCACATCGCATTGGTTATGCAGCTGCAACGAATCAGTTCCGACTGAGCATCGGCACCACCAGCTGTAAACTGGACGTCCATATCAGGGTTAAAATATCTTGTGATTTTCTCCCCTGTAACAATTGCCATACCGCAGCAGGAAATCTGCGCATTTTCCGCTATCATTCTTTGCAGAAGAACTTCGTACATTTCCAGATCAATCCAATCGTCCGCATCCACGAATCCGACATAGTCGCCATGCATAGCATCCAATCCAGCGTTTCTGGCCGACGCCACACCGCCGTTCTCTTTACGAATCACGACAATTCTGGAATCCTCCAAAGCAAAGGCTTCGCACAACTCCCCGCTTCTGTCGCAGGATCCGTCATCCACCAGAATAATCTCCAAATTCCGATAGGTCTGCGCACGGATACTGGCAACACATTTTCTGAGATACTTTTCCGCATTATAGACAGGCACGATAACAGAAATCAACGGTTCGGACATCTCATTTCCCCTCACTACTCAGCGTTATGTCGTTTTTCACAAAAACAGTAAATCTGCATATCAGACAATAATCAAATTCTTCGGGCTTCCGGTAATGTCCTCGCAGCCTTCTTCCGTGATAATGGTCACGTCCTCAATGCGGACGCCGAATTTTCCGGGCAGATAGATGCCGGGTTCGGCGGAGCAGACGACGCCTGCGGGCAGCGGCTCAACGTTGCTGGCGTTGGGGCTGGGGTTCTCGTGGATCTCCAGACCAAGGCTGTGGCCGTAGCCGTGGCCGAAGTATTCGCCGTAACCGGCATCGGCAATGACCTTCCGGGCGGTGCCGTCAATATCCTTGCCGGGAACGCCGGCCTTCGTGGCGGCGATGGCGGTCAGCTGTGCCTTGAGAACGGTGTCGTACACGTGCTTCATCTCGTCGGTGGCGTAGCCGACGGCGACAGTACGGGTCATGTCGGAGCAGTAGCCCATGTAGGACGCGCCGAAGTCCATGGTGACGAAGTCGCCCTTCTGAATGACGCGCTCACCGGCGACGCCGTGGGGCAGGCTGGTATTGGGGCCGGATACCACAATGGGGTCAAAGGCCAGACCGGTGCCGCCGTTCTTGTACATGCAGTAGATCAACTCCGCCTGAAGCTCCAGCTCGGTCATGCCGGGCTTGATGCGGGTGATGACCTCGGCAAAGGCTCTATCGGTGATGGCCTGCGCCTTGCGCATCAGCTCCAGCTCCCAGCCCTCCTTGGTGGCGCGGAAAGCGTAGATGGGCTTGTGGAAGGGCACCAGCTTGGCGTTCAGCTTCTCGTCGTAGTGGAAATACTCCTCGGCGGTGAGGTAATGCTCCTCGTAGCCAAGAGTGGTCACGCCGAAATCGGCAATGGCCGTGTTCAGGCGCTGGATGTAGCCGATCTCCCGATTCACGTCCAGAACCTCAAAGCCCTTCAGGTTCTTTTCGGCGGACTCGATGTAGCGGCTGTCGGTGAAGTAGCGGCAGCCCTTCTTTGTGACGATGGCGACGCCCTCGGCGATGTCGAATTCCGCGCCGTAATGGCGGCTGTAGCGGGAGGTCAGCAGCAGGCCGTCCACATCCCCGTCCAGCAGGGTCAGATACTTGTCAAGATTTTTCATGGTCAGATTCTCCTTTTCTTTGCAGGTAAAATAAATGGCAGTTCCAGCACGTGACGTGCCTTCAGCCAGAAATTGTGATTGTTGATGGCGCTGACCAGAATGGAGGTCACGCCGACGCAGTTCGCGCCAAGGGTATCGGTGTAGATTTGATCGCCCACCAGCGCGGCGTTCTTTGCCGGGATGTCATATTTCGCCAGACACTCCCGGATGCCCTTGGAAAATGGCTTTTTCGCGTGGGTGATGCAGTCCAGACCATGCTCCCTGCAGAAACGGGGCACCCGGTCTTTGTGGCTGTTGGAGACGATGCACACGGTGATGTCCGTCTGCTTCATCCGGTCCAGCCACGCCGTCATCTCCGCCGTGGGGACGTCGGTGGTGTAGGGCACGATGGTATTGTCAAAATCCAGCATCAGCAGCCGGATATCCCGGGCGTGCAGCAGCTCCGGCGTTATGTCGGTGAGGCGGTTTGCGATAATCTTGGGCAGAAGAGAAAAGGGCATAATGTTCTCCCGTGGTTCGTATAGTATTCATAGAGCGGAGCCGTCTCCGCATTTCGGCTTATATTATATCACGGAAAGGAGGATTTGTCCATGGCGATTCGTCCGTTTCTTGCCATGACAGCGGCGGAAATCCGGGGAACTGAGACGGTTCCGCCGAAAACTGCATGGATGGCCTGTCATTTTTCCCCCTATTCCACGGGGCTTTCCAATCTGCCGAAGGCACTGCCCCCCGGCTCCATGGTGATTCTGGACGACATCACCCCCATCCACGGGCATGACTCCGAAACCATCGCCGCCCAGCTGCGCCCCCGGTTGGATGCGCTTAAATGCAGCGGCGTTCTGCTGGATTTCCAGCGGCCGGGGTATGAAGAAGCCGAACTTCTGGCGAGGCGGCTTTCCGAAGCCCTCCCCTGCCCCGTGGGCGTGTCCGCGCTTTACGGGCGGGGGCTGACCTGTCCGGTCTTTCTGCCGCCAGCACCGTTGGACGTATGCCTTGCAAATTATCTTGCCCCATGGCAGGGGCGGGAAATCTGGCTGGAGCTGGCGTTGGACGGTGAGATCATCACCCTGACACCCTCAGGAGCTATCACAGCTCCCCTGCCCCCGGCGGCGCAGCTTTTAGGCGGGCACCGGGACGAAAAGCTGCACTGCCATTATCAAATCCACACGGACGCGGACAGCGCGCGCTTCACCCTGTTCCGCACTCCGGAGGATTTGGACACCCTGCTGACCGAGGGCGAAGCACTGGGCGTCACCCGCGCCGTCGGCCTATACCAAGAGCTGCATGGCATCCTCCCATTCCTGACCGACCCGGAATGATTCATACTATTTCTCGATAAAATGGTTAACACCATTTTATCCTGCGAATCCTTCGCAGGCCGCCGGTGGCGGCGAGAAATGTATGGACTTACGTTTTTTGCGGCTACGCCGCTGGCTGCTGAAACAGCAGCCGAATAAAACGGTTTTTAACCGTTTTATGAAAAACTAGTATCACGCGGCAATGCCCCCTCCCGACTGGGAGGGGGCATACTGCTATTTACGACACCCGAAACTCTACATCGCCGTCCAGAATGACGGACGCGATCTCGTTCACGTCGATCATGCGGTTGAACATCAAGGTGACGTCACGGTCGGTGTATCCTACCGCAAACATATGGTTGGCAACATTCTCGTCCATAACCACGTACTCCGTGCCGTCCTTGAAGGAAATCTTCACCCGTCCAATGCACCTTTCTGGATAGTCCTGCATTTCTCTGGTATCCACGCAGATGGCAATGGGCGAAACCTTGATATTCCCGTCCGCCAGCGTCAGATTGCTCATTTCTCCCAGCGCTTTTTCGGGGATCGTGATCTTCTCCGGGCAGTCAAACCGCCCATCCAGCCGCTCGTACACAAGTCTCTCATATCCGGTATCCACGATTTCCTCACGGGAAACCCCAGACGCCACTTCCTCGTATTCGTCGCCCAGCGCCTGCTTCAGATGCTCTATTGCCTCGTCCTCGCTGAACTCCTGCTTGACCTGCTCCTTGGTCTGCTTCCACAGTTCCTTATAATCCGACAGACGGATCGGCGCCCACTGGGTGAAGCTCAGCACCAGATCGGTGCTTTCCGGGTTGTCCAGCCGGTAGTAATACGCCGCCGTCAGCTTGGTGTCCGTGGACTGATCGGGAATGATGTAGCTGTAGCCGTACTGATTGATGTCCAGGATTTCCCCCTCTGGGAAATAAATTTCACCGTTCTCCTGTAATGCATAGTCGGCAATGCCGTCGGGATTCTCCAAAGTGTAGGTCAGCACGCCGCATTTGGTCACCTGATCGTACATATTGGCGTCCACCGTCAGGGTGTAGCCCTCCCAGGAAATGCTCTGCCCCACGGGGCTGACCAGCGGCACCGCCTCGGACGCCGCCACGCTTTCGTCCACCGGCACCCGGTCATAGGCCGGGATGTCGTAAACCTCGCCGGGCTTTTCGGGGTCTGTAAAATGCGTCACATCCTTGTGGTCATAGCCCGTTTTGTCGCCGAACAGACCGGATATCATGTCCTGAGGGCTGTCGAAAATCACAAAGACCGCCACCGCGTAGGCTGTCACCGCAAGCGCACTTACGATCAGCGCCGCCACCAGCAGATTCCGGAGAATCCGGGAAACATTTCTTTTCTTCATTTTGGGTTCCTCCTGTTCCCTTTGACCGGAGGGTCTTGCCGTCGTCAGCTCACTGCGCGTCAGGCGGCTGGATTCCACCTCGCCGATGGCGAGAAACAGTTCTTCCGCTTTCATACCGTATAGCCCTCCTGTATCAGATAATTTTTGAGCTTCTGCCTGGTGCGGGAAAGGGTGCGCAGCACCGTGGCAGGCTTCATGCCGTACCGCTGGGCAATCACGCCGCTTTCCTCCACGAAGAAGTACCGCCGCAGGAAAATGTCCTGCTCCCGCGCCGGGAGGGTGTTCAGGAACGCCCGGATGGCCTTGGCCAGCTCCTTGGCATCCATCCCATCCCCCACACAGCCGGGCGCGGCAATGCAGTCGTCCAGCTCTTCCAGCACCAGTGTCATCTCCCCGCCGCCCCGCTTTTCGGCGTTCATGCTCCGCCAGCGGGAAAAGGCGAGGTTCCGGGTAATTTTGGCGAGGAACATTTTGAAGATGCCCGGACGCTTGGGCGGGATGGTGTTCCATGCTCTTAAATATGTATCGCTCACGGTTTCCTCCGCGTCCTGATCGCTGTGCAGGATGGAATTGGCGAGGGTGAAGCAATAGCCACCGTATTTCCGGTCGGTTTCCGCCACCGCCTGTTCATCTCTGGCAAAATACAAGTCCAGAATCTGTTCATCGTTCATGCTGTTCCTCCTTGGGCGTCCCGGGTCTATTCCGGGGCGTCCCGCTTCTGTGAAAGGCCCTTCTGCTCTATAAGACGCAAAGGACGGGCAGTTTCGGACAAAAAATAAAGAAAAAAGCCGCCTCGGCTCTCCCTCTGGGAGAGCTGTCACCGAAGGTGACTGAGAGGGCTTTTCACCTTTGTTTCCCCTCTCCGTCCTCGCTGCGCTCGGCCACCTCTCCCAAAGGGAGAGGCAAGGGGTGCTCATACAAGAACAGGCACAGCAGAGATAATCCTACTGTGCCTGTTAAGTGTCTGATGTGTCCTGCTCATTGCAAGGCGGCGCTATTTTGTGAAACGCAGTGTGCACACAGCTTTCTGGCAAGACGCAAAAATGGCCTAGTTCAACCGAATCGGAATCTCTCGACCGCAAACAACAATCGCATACAACTCGTCAAGCTTTATCGGTTCCCAGAACACCGCTTCGGCAGTTGCCTGAAAAGGAGCCTTTTTCCCACGGATTGAATGATGTAATTCCAGTTCAATAACAGTTCCGTCGTTAAGGAACAAATGCGCCTCAAACTGATTTGCAAAATCGACAATGTCGTTCTGTGGAATTTTCATTTCCATATGAACGCCTACCTTGGAAATCTGTACGCTGGACAGCTGATAGCTTCTACTATTATCAGCCGTCTGCAATTTTAGATCATCCGCAGACAGTTCTGTTTCCTCTTCCGTTTGCATTCTGTATGACGTTTCCCATTTTCCATTCACAGGTTTAAGCGCACCGTCTTCACCGAATGTCAGATTTCGCAACGTGACCGTGCAGACATCATCTAATCTCCCGGAGCCTGACTGGGCAATATCAATCCAGATTATTTTTCCGTCATCACTTAATGTATACTTAACCGTCCCTCCGGAACTCGAACCATTGTCATTGACCTCAAACGATTCAAACCGCGCATCCGGCGCAATCTTTGCGCCATCACCTCGTCTCAACGAACACCGAATCCGTGCATTGTACTGGTCTGCAACCGCTTCCTCGATGCAAAATACGTAATCGCCTATGTTGATTTTTCCTGTCATATCCGGCGGACTTGCCGCCGGGCTGTGACAACCTTGAGTAAAGAACAAGATAAGCAACACAATTGTCAGGAGCCTGTACTTACTTTTCACTCTCGATTCTCCCTAAACTATCAATACGTGTTTAGCCATTTGGATCTGTCGATACGCTTAAAAACAGCTGCTCGCGTGTAGCAGTAATGGTCGCATTTGTTCTGACTCTAAACGTATACCCTATAAACCCAGAAGGTGCATAGCTAAATTCCAGAGGTGGATTGTAATCCGGGACACGATCCGTCTGTTCATCGTCTGTGTCGTAAGAACTGTAAACGACCCAGCGGTCGTCAGTATCATCTTCATCTCCTGTCCAGCTGCCATATACTTGGTGCAAAATGTTATCCGGTCCAAATACATCTGTACACACCATGGTTGCCGAAGCCATGATGCCTCCCCTCGATGCACTGCCAGAATGGTTGTCAAAATCAGCGACCGTCGTACATGTTATCGCGTATGTAACGCCCCCACCCACGCTACGGGTGGATGGAAGTCTTTGGACTTTAACATCGACATCCAATGTTTCCACAAGGTTTCCATCAGCGTCTCTGATTTCCGCAGTAGAATTCTGCTTAATCGCCTGAACAAGTCCCTGCACGGCGATAGTATCTTCTACCGCTGACGCGGTTGTCGGCATGATACCAACAACCAGAATTACAGCTAACAGCAATGACAACATTTTCTTCATAATAGTGAGCCTCCCTTTCATCAGTAGTTCACAAAACCTGACACTTCTACTTCTACATTAGAGTTGTTCCGTATCTGGAGCGTATAGTCTCCACTTTCATCAACCTGTATGGTCTTATCTACGCTTCCATCAGTCACATTGAAGTAATAGAACGTTCCCTCAGAATCAACCAATCCGAAATCCACACTTGCAGAAAACGGAGAATAGGATGCCTTAATGGTAACCGTTTCCCACGCAGCCAAAGGAAAGCTACTGTTCGCTATTACCTGAGATTTTGCAGGAATGCTTATATTGAACGACCTCGTTGCAAAGGGGGCGATAAACTTGCCTGTAGAATTTTCAAGGGCAATGACTTCAATTTCGGCTGCATTTGCAGGCACTGAAATTGCTCCCACAATCGCAATGCAAGCCAAAACCATACAGACTATTCTTTTCACCCGCATATTCATCACCCCCTTTCAAATGGGATTATTCAAAGGAGAAAGTATACGTTGTATAGTCAGTTTCCTCTGCAACTGTCAAATCCGTTATTGGCATGACTTGACTTTGTTCTCCTTTTGAATTTTTCGCTGTAGCAATAGCAGTCACCACCACTGCTAAAATAATCGCCATCAGCACTAAGCCAATCGCAGCGCCAATGTACCATCTCCTGCGGTTGCGGAATCCGTTTTTCTCTTCCGTTTCACTGGCTGACGATTGATCTTGCTTTACCTCATTTTGCTTGCTGACATTCTCCGCCGCGTCATTCAACAGATTATCAATAGATACGCCGTACAGCTCACTTAAAACTTTCAGATTATCTGTCGTTGGTACTGCCAAGCCGACCTCCCATCGGGATATCGCCTGACGGGAAACATTCAGTTTCTCTGCCAGTTCCATCTGTGTTATCCCTTTTTGCTTTCTCAGAGAAACCAGTTTCGCCGGTAAGTTTCTTGCGGTTTCTGTCTCCATTTTAGTTCACCCCTCCCGAAAGTAAACCACATGCGGTTTACATTTAGGCAATCTGTGATTGCATTTCTGAGCATGTTGAAAATGGGCTTCTATCCTTCCGGCTCGTTTACTGCCCGAGCGTCTCCAACGCCAGTGCATTCTGCGTCTTATACAGCTCGGCGTAAATGCCGCCCTTCCTAAGCAGTTCGTCGTGGGTGCCGCATTCCGTGATGACGCCGTCGGAAATCGAGATGATGCGGTCGGCGTTGCGGATGGTGCTTAAGCGGTGGGCGATGATCAGGGTCGTCCGGCCGGCCGCCAGCTTGTCGAAGGCGTGCTGGATTTTCGCCTCCGTCACGGAGTCCAGCGCGGAGGTCGCCTCGTCCAGAATCAGGATGGGCGGGTTTTTCAGGAAGATGCGGGCAATGGCGATCCGCTGCTTCTGCCCGCCGGAAAGAAGCGTACCCCGCTCGCCCACGTAGGTGTTAAAGCCGTCGGGCATGGCCTGAATGTCATCGTAGATCTCCGCCTTCTTGGCCGCGTCGATGACCTGCTCCATGGTGGCGTCAGGCTTGCCGTAGCGGATGTTTTCCAGAATGGTGTCGGCAAACAGGAACACGTCCTGCTGGACAATGCCGATGTTTTCGTGGATGCTTCGCTGGGTCACATCCCGGATGTCCAGAGCGTCAATGGAAATAGAGCCGGAACTGACGTCGTAAAACCGGGGGATCAGCTGGCACAATGTAGACTTACCGCCGCCGGAGGGGCCGACGATGGCGACCGTTTCCCCGGGGGCGACGGTCAGGCTCACGTCGTGAAGCACCGCCAGGTCGGCGTCGTAGGCAAAGGAAACATGGTCGACCCTGATTTCACCCCGGACGTTTTTCAGTTCCTTCGCGTCGGGCTTATCCTGCACGGTGGGTTCGGTGCGCATGACCTCCACGAAGCGGTTCAGGCCCGCAAAGCCGTTGGCAAACGTCTCGGAGAAGTTGGCGAGCTTGCGCATGGGGCTGATAAAAGAGGAAATATACAGGCTGAAGGTCAGCAGGTCACGGTAGTCCATTTCCCCTTGCATGACATAATAACCGCCGAAGCCGATGATAATGACATTCAAACTGCACAAAAAGAACTCCACGCTGCTGTGGAACATGCCCATTGCCTTGTGGAACGCCCGCTTGGAGGTTTTGAATTCCGCATTGGCCGCGTCAAAGCGGGCGGCTTCCACCGCCTCGTTGGCGAAGGCTTTCGCGGTGCGGACGCCGGAAAGGCTGCTTTCGATCTCCTGATTGATGTGGCCGATCTTCTCCTTTGCCGCGGCGGACGCCCGCCCCATCCGGCCGCGCATGGCCATTGCCACCGTCAGAAACACCGGAATGGTCAGCGCCACGATCACGGCAAGCTGCCAGCGAATGGACGCCATCACGATGAGCGCCCCCAGAATGGTCAGCACGGAAGTGATCAGATCCTCGGGGCCGTGGTGGGCAAGCTCCGTCAGCTCGAACAGATCGGAGGTCAGCCGCGCCATCAGCTTACCGGTGCGGTTGCGGTCATAGAAATCCACGCTCAGCTCCTGCATATGGCGGAACAGGTCACGGCGGATGTCCGCCTCCACCCGGATGCCGAAGGTATGGCCGTAATACGCCACAACATAATTCAAAAACGACCGCAGAACATAGCACACCGCCACGATGACCATGATGGTAAAGAACGTGCGGTACATCTGGTTAGGCAGCATCTCATAAAGCGCACTGCGGGTCACCAGCGGGAACAGCAGGTCGATGGCCGCGATTCCCACAGCGCAGGTCACATCGGCGGCAAACAACCATCTATGGTTCTTGAAGTAGCTCAGGAAAATCATCAGCGGCGATTTTTCCCGATAATCTTGCGTCGTCATGTCATAAATCCTCCATTTCTCCGTTCATTATACATGATTTTACAGGAAATTCAAGCGTCTACCTTTCGGAATCCGGAAAACTGTGCTATAGTAGCGTCACCGTCAGCTGAACCGAAGGAGGCTCCCAAATGGAAATTCTGTTTTACGATAAAGATTTGGCCGTCTGCGTCAAGCCCGTTGGATTGGATTCCGAAGCGCAGGTTCCCGCAGAGCTGAAAAAAACGCTGGGCGGGGAGATTTTCCCCGTCCACCGGCTTGACAGGAATGTGGGCGGCGTCATGGTTTACGCCCGCACAAAACAGGCTGCCGCCGCCCTGTCCAAGGCAGTGCAGGACGGCGCTATGGTAAAGGAATACGTAGCCATGGTTCATGGGCTTCCCCCGGAATCCGGGGACTGGGAAGACCTTCTGTGGAAGGACAGCCGGAAAAACAAGGTGTATGTGGTAAAGCGGGAACGGTCGGGCGTCAAAAAGGCGCGGCTGGAATTCACCCGTCTTTCCGCCGGGGAGTGCAGTCTCGTCCGCATTCGCCTGCATACGGGGCGGAGCCACCAGATCCGGGTACAGTTTGCCTCCAGAGGGTATCCGCTGGTGGGCGACCACAAATACGGTTCCCGGGATGAGCGCACAGACCCGATGCTGTTTTCCTGCTGCATCCGCTTCCCGTGGCGAGGGGAACAGTGCCGGTTTGAAGCTATGCCGGATTTCGGGGAAAATCCGTAACACAGAAGCGCCGCCGATGGGTCATCCATCGGCGGCGCAGCGCATTATGAGGGAATATATTTACTCTGCCATTTTCCCGAAATCATCCGGGTCACAAAGAACGCGGTCCGGCATACCCAGTCAATAATCATGGCGATCCAGACGCCCATCGCGCCCCACTCCATCTTGACGCACAGAATCCACGAGCCGAGAATGCGGAACGCGATCATGGAACCGATTCCGACAAACATGGTAAACCGCACGTCGTTGGCCGCCCGCAAGGCATTGGGCAGGACGAAAGCCGCCGGCCACAGGATGATGGAAAACGCCGCATGGCAGATGACCAGCTTTTTTGTCAGCTCAACGGTCTGGGGCGACAGGGAGCTGTAAAGGGAAATCAGATTTTCGGCAAATACGATAATGAGGGCATTGCACACGGCCATGGACAGATACGACCAGAGCAAAAGTTTTTTAACATAGTGCCTGACCTGCGCCGGGTCGCCAGCGCCCACGCACTGGCCAACCACCGTCACCATGGCAAGTCCCATAGCCTGCCCGATGATGATGCCCACGCTGTCCAAGGTGTTCGCCACCGCGTTGGCGGAGGTCTGCACCGTGCCGAACAGGGCGATCATGCTTACCACGATCAGCCGTCCCAGCTGGAAGAAGCTGTTCTCGCAGGCGTTGGGAACGCCGATTCTCAGGATACTTCCTATCATTTTGCCGTCAGCATGGCAAATGGCGCCCCATTTCAGGCAAAGCTCCTGCTTGGGCTTGGCCGCGAGAAGCAGAATGACCACCGCCGCCACGCACCGGGAAACCACCGTAGGGACGGCAACACCGGCCACGCCCATTTTCAGCACAAAAATGCAGATGGCGTTGCCCACCACATTGATGCCGTTCATCAAAAGACTCACCTGCATGGACACCTTGCTGTTGCCCACGCTGCGGAATATCGCCGCACCCGCGTTATACAGGGCAATGAACGGGAAAGAAAGCGCGGTGATGTGCAGATAGGTAAGTCCCGCCGCCATAACATCGTCATCGATGGAGCCAAAAAACAGCCGCATCAGATTTTTGGCGAACACAAGGCACAGCGCCGCCGCGGCGACACCAAGGACTGCCGACATCAGCACCAGCTGACCGGCGCTCTGCCGGGCTCTCTCCCCCTGCCGCGCCCCCAGAAACTGGCTTGTGACCACCGCGCCGCCGGTAGCCAGCGCGGCAAACAGCACCAGAATCACGTTGTTGATCATGTCCACCAGAGAAACGCCGGAAATCGCCGCCTCGCCCACGGAGGAAACCATCACGCCGTCGCACATTCCCACCAGAATGGTCAGCGCCTGCTCGATGACGAGAGGAATAATCAGGCGTATCAGTCTTTGGTTGGAAAAGAGCCTCTGCTCTGTCAACGATCTCACCTCTTTACTATGTCTTCAGCGAGTATACCACGGAAAAATGCGTTTTTCAATATGAAAATGTCACAGTTTTTCGTTATAGCGGACTGTCTCATAGCATTTTCTCCGACGGTCGGCCCGGATGAACGGCTCCTGAATCGCCGTTTCCGTGAGAATCCCGTACTTTTCCGGGCGGCGGTAGGCGTTGCCGTGAACCTCCCGCTTCCGGTATTCCCGCAGCATGTCCATATCCAGCTCCGCCAGATAAATCCCTTCGTCCTCCCCCGCCTCCAGAATACAGGTGTTCCGGGACCCGGAAAGTTCCGGAAGATAAGCCACGCCGTCAAATACGGTGGAATGTCCGTTGCAGTCCGGATGGGGCGAGGGATAGTTGCAGGTTGCGATGGCAGTCATGTTTTCATACGCCCTGCCCCGAAGCTGGGACAGGCGGTTGATCTCCATGGGACAGGCGTTGGGCGTGAGGATCAGTTCCGCGCCCTTCAGCATCAGAATCCGTGCGCTTTCCGGGAATTCCCGGTCGTAGCAGATCATGGAGCCGACCCGCACGGCTCCCTCTTCCGTATCCAGCGAAGCGACAAAAAAGTCCTCCCCCGCGTCCAGACGACACTCGTCCCCAAAATTACAGGTATGCACCTTGGCGTAGGTGTACAGCCGCCGCCCGTGGCGGTCAAACAGGCTGACCGCATTTCTTGGCCGTTTCTCTGTCTTTTCCAGAAACGTGATGGCGATCGCCATATTGAGTTCCGCCGCCAGTTCACCGAATCCGGACACGAATCCCCCGTTCGCCGGAACCGCCGCGCGCTGCAGCGCTTCCGCGTCCTCGGGAATGTCATATCCATTACTCCACATCTCAGGAAACAGCGCGATATCCGCCCCCAGCACCTTCGCCTTCCGGCATGCCTCCACGCCCTTTTCCCGGTTTCCGTTCAGAGAACCGGTGGGCAGAATTTGCAGCAGTGCAATTTTCATAGGGCGTCAGCCTCCAAAGCAGAGCTTCATGATCACCGCAAGCACTGCCAGATGTACGGGATAGAACAGGTAAAATCCCAGCTGCACCGCCCGACTTGCCGTGGCTTTCCGGCCGGAATACAGGCAAATGGGGATCATGGCAAACAGCGCAAACAGCTCTATGGGAATCTGAATGACACCAAAGGAGATCGCCGCGTTGTTCATCATCAGGCACAGCGCCGCCAGCCCCACAAGCTGTATCATCCGGCGGTTCGGCAGCTCCCGCGTCAGCCAGAACAGCGCGACTATGGCCACACCGTATCCGCCGTAATCCGTTTTCAGCCACTCCGCCGCGAAGAAAAACGGCACGACGGCCAGCAGCTTCATCCAGTATTTGGGACATTTCTTCATCAGCTCCACCATTCCGAAGCCCAGAAGCAGCGTCACCATCACGCTCTGATTTTCCCACGTCCATCCGCCGAACAGGGCAAAGTCAAAGCCCGGCTCCGACAGCAGTGCGCCGATAAACAGCCGGAGGGCATACTTCCGAGGGTTATGGGTATAATGCGCCCCCTCAGCCAGCAGAAAGCAGTAAATCGGAAACGCCACCCGGCCAATGATACGCATGGCAAAATACAGGTAGTAGATCCCATCGAATGGCGTTACAAAAAACTGCGACTCCACCACGGTCGCGCCCACATGGTCGATCAGCATGGTGACGCAGGCAATGATTTTCAGCGTTTCCTGAGAAAGACCGGATTTTTTCATACAGCACTCCCCTTCACCGTCTGCGGCGTAACATTGTTTCCGCCATTATAGCGCGCCATGAGAAAAACTGCAAACTTTTTCTGATGCTTTGTTGCTTTTTCCGGAAAGTCAGGCTATAATGGCAAAAAAGGGGGTGTACGGGATGTTTCTCAGCTTTGTGGTTCCCGTTTACAACGCGGCGCAGTATCTTCCCGAATGTCTGGATTCGCTGCTGGCGCAGGATATTTCCGATTACGAGATCATCTGCGTCAACGATGGCTCCAGAGATGCCAGCCCGGAAATTCTGGGGCAGTACGCGGCGGAACACGGCAATATCCGCGTGATCGACAAGGAAAACGGCGGCGTGGTCTCGGCGCGCAACGCCGGCCTGTCGGCTGCTCAGGGCGATTACATCTGGTTTGTAGACGCGGACGATTTTCTGCTGCCGAACATTCTGGGTCTCCTGCAGGACAAAGCAGCGGAAATCGCCTGTGACCGGCTGATCGTCGGCGGCTATCACTTCACCGACCGCCTGACCGACGAGGAGATTGCCCTGTCCCGGCAGATGAAGCTGCCCATAAATTCCCAATGGTATGATTCCGTGGTGTGGAGAAGTCTTCTGCGCCGGGAATTTCTGCTGGAAAACGGCCTGAACTTCCGTTATCCCGAACTGACCCACGGTGAGGACGGGTTATACATGTACGAAGTCGGTCTTTGCGCCCCGAAAAGTGTCGAGATTAAGCTGGCGCTGTATTGTTACCGCGAGCATTCCGGTTCTGCCGAAACGACCGTCAGTCTGGAGAATTACCACAAGAAAATCCGCTCCTACATACGCATTTCGGAAATCCTTCTGGGTTATTACCGTGGTGGCCGTCAGGATCCCACCACTGCCGACAAGCTGATGGTCTTTTTATGGTTTACCCTGTATGTAACCGCCTCACTTCCCCGCAAGGATGCCGCCGCCGTATTGCGTCAGCTGCGCCAAAAGGGGCTGTATCCCTTCCATCGTCCCCCGCAGTGTACGCTGACCCATGCCTACATGACCCGTCAGACCGGCTGTGTGGGAACATTTCTGGATTGGCTGTGCCGCCACCTGCACACCCGCTGGGGCTTCTCCCTGATGTGGCTCCTGCAGCGCCCCGTGCAGTGGAAGCGTCTCTTAGCCGCCCGGGCGAAAAACGCCTAGCATATCAGAACCATACATTTTCTGGTTGCAATTTCCCGACGGATGGTGTATAATGCCCTACAGGCATCCGGGTGTGGCCCAGTTGGTAGGGCGCTTGATTTGGGAGTCTTACTGAGAGTGGACGACTAATTTGCCCTACCGGCGATTTTCCCTTGCGGCTCTAGCACTTTTCCCCTCGCCGCATTCCCCGTTTTGTGTGTCAAAGCCTGTTTGACCACAGTTTTGACCACAACAGCAGCAAACCCTTTTTCTGCTTCAATTTCATATCCGGGCTTAGCGAAGTTTGGTATCGCGCTTGGTTTGGGACCAAGAGACCGTGGGTTCAAATCCCGCAGCCCGGACCAAAATCCAGAATTTGTGTCATGCAAATTCTGGATTTTTCTTTGTTTATAGCATGAAATTTCTTATTTTTTCAATTCTTTTTACAACTGAATGTCTACTAGCTTTCCAATGCCCACGAAACAATTTTGAAAATATTTATTGTCCGCTGTATTTAAGAAATTTCAATGCGGCGATTCTCGATACAAGAAGCGAAAAACAAGCTCAGCAAAAACTCTTGTGCCCTCGGTCTCTTGGTAAGTTCCATCATGGTTATTTCCTTCAAAAGGTTAGGGTTGGTATTCCATGCTCTTTCTGACATTCGACGAATTTCTGCGTCTATCGCCCCGCAGCTACATCCTAATTTCTCAGCAATCGGAAGATAAATCTCTTTTTGTATCGCAGTTATATGATATTCGTCATCTGCAATACAATGCAATGCTTGTAGAATGATATAGTATCCTTGCCAATATGGTAGGAGTCCCAATGCATTCAAAAGTTTCTCTGCTCTTTCTTCATCATAGATTCTTCTAAGGAAAATCGACGCTTTGGATTTATTTGGTGTAAGGTTGCAAGACACTTTTATGAAATCCTCCGATTCAATATTCTGAATTGGCTCTGCCGGTTTACTTTCTCGAAAAATCTCAATCGCACCTTTGCCTTGGACCTTTAATATAACATACTTTGCTTGTGATTTCGTTTCTGTCAACAATAACATCTCCACATCTAATTTTTATCTCATCACAATTTTAGCTGCATAATTCACTGTTGGCAAATACATTTGTGGATAGTATTCTGTCACGGTTTGGCCTAGATATTGAACGGCTACTTTCATAGAACAACGTCAAAATACCCCCTGACGGAGTAGATATTCGTCGGTACACAAGCGTTATGACCTCTGTATGGATGTTTACTGGGAAAAAACATCTTTGAGACACATATTTGCATTCAAGACATAATAAAATAGAACGGCCTGCAGCAGTTCAAGTAGATCTTGCTTGTCCGCTGCAAGCCATTTTCATTTATAAAAATTGGGGAGTATGAATTCTTTTAAGTGAATATCTTCTATGCAGCTCACGCTATGTGGGAAATTAATATGCTTACAAGAATTACCATCACACACGTTATGACCAGCAGTACAACGCCCAGAATAAGTTGTTTGCCCTTTTTCTCGTTCCGGGGAGCATCGTAATAGAAACTACCTGGAACAGACACTTCGCTTTCGTCCATGGTTTCTGATTCTTCATCTTTGGAATTATACAGATTCAACATTGCCAGTGGATCTTGCTGTTGCATGATCCTGTCAACAAAATCTATAACATTCTCTACATCCTGCTCTGTGCATACCTGATACTCGCTTACATTGTGCGCCAGGGTATTTCTAGTCCGTCGCAGCCCTCGCAATTTTCGATAGTCCTGTGCCCAGTGAGGAATCGTTTTTTTGCCCTCAGAAAATTGACACTCCATATCCTCCAAATACTGCCTGATACCATCCCGACAGGAATACATATCCGAGCAAAGGCGTTCCAGGTGCTTGTATTCCTCAAAGAACTCATTGTCCAATTGCGTCATTATGTACCCCTCTTTTTCTTGCGGCATGGAATCGATACTCTGTCCACAGCTCCAAGACCATGGGCATGAAGCATAGTGCCAGATATCCAATGGCTGTTACGATACCAATTCCATTTAGGGGCCGCCAGATAATCCTGGGATTGTACCACATCTTACTGGCTCCCAAAATCACACCCATTGCGGTCAGGGTAATACAGCTGAACAGTGCGATTACAAACGCTCGGTCCCGGTTATCAAAGCGGTATATAGAGAAAGCCGTCCGGCCCCGGAGGAGACTGCCGCGGGAGCGCATGGAGTCGGATTCCAGGGCAAGGGCGGAGATCATCCAGGTAATCAGCATGGAGAATATCCGCAGACAATTGACAAGCCTCTGGAAGATATTTCCTTGATTGCTGCCCCGGCCAATGCCTTTTTGGGCGAGATTGATTCTTCCTGCCTCCTGGCCGATTCTGGGAAAGAGGCGCAATAGGATGGTGAGGAACAGGGACAGCAGTGGACTGACCTTTCCGAACAGGTACACCACCTTATCTGAAGACACCAGCCGGAACATGGCTTCCAGCCACATACAGAGCGTTGCGAACCGCAGGCCGATGACCAGGCCATAGACAAAGCTTTCCAGGGTCATGTTGTTACCGATGAAGTTCTTCTTCCAGACGGTTACACCGAAATGGTGGTAGGAACTATAGTACAGAGCGAAGGCCAGAATCAGCGGCAGCAGGCATAGGTTGAAGATTACTGCCCGTTTGCCCCGGCGCTTGACGCTGTAGGCGAAAGCACAGACGTAGGCGATTGCCAGAAATACCGGATGCTTGAAGCTCACGGCTCCGTAGATGGCGGCGGCGAAGAAAATGAAATTCACCGCCGGATGGCAGGCTTCAAATCCCATCGTCATTCTCCATACCATATTGCAGCTTCACTCGATCCAATTTTTCCAGCAACGCAGGGCCAAACAGAACCATGGTCAGGGCAGTGCAAATTCCCTGGCTGATGTTGACAGGGAAGCCGGAGACGTAAAGCGGCCATGCCGTCTGTGCATTGATGATGGGCAGGGTCAGAAATACGGTACAGGTATCCAGCAAAGGCCCTACAAACAGGACACAGGCCAGAAAGCCGAACACGGCCATGACCCAGCGTTTTTGCGGAAGCCGCCCTTTGGCGAACAGGAAGCCCGCCAGCATTCCACCGGCTCCGTAGGCGAACATCTGCCAGGGGGTATAGGCACCCTGACCAAAGAAGAAGTTACTTGCGAAGGCGGAGACAGCCCCCACCAGGAAGCCCGCCTCTGGGCCAAAGGCCATGCCGGAGAGCATAATAATGGCGAAAATCGCTTTGAAATTGGGAATGGGAATCACCACCCGTGCGGCCACGGCTAGTGCGGAGAGGACGGCGATTACCACCAGCTCCCGTGCCTGGGGCTTGCGGCTTTCAAAAGCCAGCAGGAACGGGATGATGATTTCGATAATCACAAGAGTGCTGGTCAGGTAATAGGCCCTGCCTGTCAGCCGGAGGCCGAAGTACAGTGTGGCAGGGATGATTAGGAGGAAAATCAGGAGCGTGGCAATGTGAGATTTTTTCATGTTGCTGCCTCCTTGTTTTCTTTATAGAGGTTGATCACGTCCTCCGCAGTTACCGCACCGTCGAAGATATGGCGGCTCATGCGGTGGGCAGCGGTGGTGTAGAAGCTGTTGGAGCCGAAGAAGCGGCGAGGAGTGTCAGTGGTCAGGATTTGCCCATCGAAGAACATACTGACCACATCGGCGTAGCGGGCACAGAACTCCACATCGTGGGAAACCATAACAATAGTGATGCCCTGTTTTTTCAGGTCAGCCAGAATCTCGGCAAAAGTTTCCTTAAAGAAGCTGTCGATGCCCTTGGTAGGCTCGTCCAGTAGGAGCAGCTTGGGATTGGTCAGCAGCACTTTCGCCAGCGCCGCCCGTTGCTGCTCGCCGCCGGAGAGGTCATAAGGGTGGCTGTCCAGCAGCTCCGTGACCTGGCAAAGCACCGCAATACGGTCAATGGCCGCCTTGTCTTTGGTCATTTCAGAAAGATCTTCCCGGACCGTTTTTTTCACAAATAAACTCTTGGGGTCCTGGGGAAGCATGGCAAGACAGCCGTTGAACAGCTCCGAAGATTTGTATTTCTCCACGGGCTTGCCAAACAGCGTGACTTTGCCACGATAGGGGCGGCAAATGCCGGAGATGGCTTTCAGGGTTGTGGACTTGCCGGCACCGTTGCCGCCCAGGATGGCGTACAGGCTCCCGGCAGGAATCTCGGCGCTGACACCCCGGAGAATATCGGGGCTGTCCTTTTCATAGCGGAACCACAGCTCTTTCAGCACAAGTGCCGGATTCTCGATCTCCTCCGGCAGGGACGGGGCGGGGATGGCGTTCTTTTGGGGTTTCTCCGGGAACTCCCAGCTGAGCCAGCTGCGGCCCTGGCGCACTGTCAGGGGGCTTTCACCCTTGCCGCCCGCACCGTAATACACCCGGACAGGGGTGGGCATAGCGGCGAACATAGGGTTACTCTGCTCAAAAAGAAGCTGGCCGACCTTACCAGGGGCATCGTCCGCGATAATGCGGCCCTTGTCCATGACCACGGCTCTGTCGGCGTAAGGGAAAATATCTTCCAGGCGGTGTTCGGTTATAATCACCGTCGTACCCAGCTCCGTGTTGATCTTGCGGACAGTGTTCAGAAAGTCCGAAGCCGCGATAGGGTCCAGCTGGCTGGTAGGCTCGTCCAGGATCAGCACCTCCGGCTGCATGGCCATGATGGACGCCAGATTCAATAGCTGCTTCTGGCCACCGGAAAGCGTCGCCACGTCCCGGTGGAACCAATCCTGGATGCCGAAGTAGCAAGCCATTTCCGCTACCCGGCCTCGCATGGTTTTCTGGTCACAGCCCAGGCTTTCCAGGCCAAAGGCCAGCTCATGCCAGACCTTGTCCGTGACGATCTGGTCATCGGGGTTTTGCATCACGAAGCCGATCTTCTCGGACTGGTCCCGGTCCGAAACCTCTTTCAGCGGAACGCCCCGGAACAGAATTTCGCCGGTGCGTTTGCCGTTGGGGGTGAGGACGGTTTTCAGCTGCCGCAGGAGGGTACTCTTGCCGCTGCCGGACTTGCCGCAGAGAGTAACAAATTCTCCTTGCTCAATAGACAGACTGACATTTTCCAGACTGTGCTTTCCCTTGGCGGAAGCGTAGGAAAACGTCAAATCCTTGATCTCGAAATGTGCCACTGTATGGCCTCCTTTATGTGTAGTGCGGTGGGCAATAATAGAAATGCTGCGTAGGCAACGAGCCCCAGACTGTTCCAGCCGTCTATCTTTGCTATATCCATAACTGGGGTGAAATTCGCCGTCTTGTCGCCCACAAAAACGGCCAGCAGGAACAGGACCACCAACGCCGCCAGCAGACCAACATCCAGGCCGGTCATGCGGTAGATCATAAAGCTGGTGCGTTTTGAAGTGCCATAGCCCCGGCTGCGCATGGAGTCCGCAGTGACCACGCTGCCCTCCAAGGCCCAGGAGGTCAAAGCACCCAGGATGGACATTCCGTCCTCCAGCTTTTCACGGTTGGTGTCTCCCTCGGCGGCTCCTTTGCCGATGGACTTTCTGGCCCCGGCGATTTGGGCGGCCTTGCGCATCAAGTTGGGAATCAGCCGCAGCACCATGACCAGCAGCAGGGACAGTGCCGGAATGAGGTTGCCGAACAGGGCAGTAAACTTATCGCTGGTAAGCACGGCATTATAGCACCCAAACCACAGGAGCATCTGCAAAAACACGCCGCCGATGGCGAGGCCGTAGAGCAGGGCCTCCAGGGTATAGGGCCGCCCGAAGTACCAGAACAGCACATGGTCCCCATAGGTGTTGAACAGGGGGTTGGCGAAAATCAGGATGAAGCAGACAGGCAGCATCCCGGCAATTCCACGCAACCCCTTGTTCCCATGGAGCAGCAGATAATAGGCGCACCCGCAGACGATCCCCAGCACCACATAGGCCGGGTGCTGAATGACCACAGCGCAGCCGATGGCTCCCAGGAAAAAGGCGAAGTTCACCGCCGGGTGTCGCTTGGAGAAGGCATCCTGCATATCAGTCGCCCATCCAGACTTCGCCTACGTCGGCCCCAAGGCCGTTGCAGGTGTAGCACCAAACGATGTCCTGTCCGTCTTTCAATTTATACGCGGAACAGCCATAGTTCGGAAACCACTCGTCCACTTTGTACATCCAGCCGGATTCGGGGCCGCAGTCGAACTCATACAGGTGGTTGATACCCTCAATGTAGTAGCTTTCATACAAGGGGGTATAGCTGTACTCGATCTGAATATCCGCCGCCTCACAGACCTTGTTTAACACTTCAAATACCGTGTCACCCTCTTTGAAGCTGACCCTCGTCTTGGGAAGAATCGTGCCGTCTTTGGGCACAAAGGGGGCCTTTTCCTCGTTCAAATTGTCGGTGTTATCCAGGATGGTATCGCACACAATGGTGATAGTGCAAACGTGGTCCTCCTGGCCGGGGGTGATCACGGCGTTGTCCTGGAGCTTCTGGATTTTATACTGGTTGCCCAGGCCGTCGCCAGTGTTGGTTTTCAGCAGGAACGCAGTTACCACACCTGCAATTGCGATGGCCACGATAACGAGAACCATAATTAGATTCGCTGTTTTCTTCTTTTTCATGTTTCTACCTCATTGGACAAAAGCCGGTCCTCCTTCGCTGGGCAAACTCAGAGGGGGAAATTCTGAGCGGCGAAGGACGTGCCGGCTTTCGTTTTTGCTTAATTGGCTTCCTGGGTCAGGTAGCCTCTGGGATAACAGAAGATATGTCTGCCGATTTCGCCCCACACGCTGTCCGTGGTGCGGACACGGCCATAGAACATGACCTCTTTGGGGAGAACATAGGGCCCGTATAGCGCTCGATCAATAGCTTCATATTGCGCCTGCCCCGGTTTTGCCTCTTTGAGGAGCTTCTGGGGAACAAAAGCATCCTCGTCATTGATTATGGCGGTGAGGGATGTTCCGAACAGGCCGGAGGTATAGCGATTCAAAACGACTTCGGCAATAGCCTGCTGGCCGTCCTCGCACTCGCCGCGGGCTTCCACATAGATCAGCTTTGCCAGCAGCTTGGTTTCGTCCTCGGTCAGGGTCAGGCCGTCATAGCGTGGCTCCACATACTCCCGGACAGGTTCCTCGTAGATAAAAGGATCGTCCGGCATGGCATCCGGGTCAAGGATAAAGGCCCCATCGTAGCCCCAGCAGATTTCATCGGTAGAAAAGCCATCCTCAAACCCCTGGGCCAGCCGCCAGCTGGTCCGGTTGGTATTGGAGGGGTCATAGACCATGATCCTGCCATCTTCATTGAAGCCTTTCAGCAGAATGAAGTGTTGGGATTTTGTAAACAAGGATTTGCCATTCATCAGCTGAATGACGATTTTCCCTTCCCATAGGGCTTCCTTGACAAAATTGTAGTTTTCTGCCTCGGTCATGGGCAGATGCAGCGCATCGGCCATATACCGCAGGCGATCTACGTTGTTGTTTGCCTTGCTTCCAAACCATTTTGCCAATTCATCCGGGTAATACTGATGGCCTGTCAGATAGGTAGCGGCCACAGCCATACAGCAGACGCTGCAGCCGTTATTCTTAATGGTGCCGTCACCATACATTACATCAGCGTAATCATCCAGAGTGTAGTCCGGGAAGAAGCGGTCATCTGAATCCTCCTCAAAGGATTCTTCTTCCGTCTCTTCTGGAATTTCTTCCGGTACGGTTTCCTCCTCAGCAGACTCCGTTTCTTCTGTTTCTTCCGTTATTTCTTCGGTTTCTTCTGTTGCCTCGGTGGATTCCTCCTCCGGGGCGATTGTTTCTTGTTGTGTCTCCTCCGTTGCTGCCTCGTCGGCCCAGGTTCTCAAAGGAATGGGCTGTACAAGCAGGGCTGCCGCCAGCAGTAGGCACAGGATATTTCTTTTACTCAAAAGCAGCGCTCCTTGTTTTGCTGGGGGCAGGTAACCCGCCCCCAGCAGGGTCAAATTAGTCCTTCTTCTTGAACTTGCCGAACTTGGGGATGATGACGATAGCGATGACCATACCCAGGCCGCAGCCACCGACAACGCAGACCACGAGAATCCACCAGGGGAAGCCAGTCTTGGCAGGCTCCACTTCAGTAGGCTCGGTGGTGGCAGGAACGGTGGGTTCCACGGGATCGCCGCCCATGTCGATGATGTCAGTCATGTCGTACAGATTGGTTTGTCCAGTGAGGAATCGGTAGTAGGCCGTCAGTGCGTAGTACGCCTGCTCGGTGGCTATACCGTCCAGATCACCATCCATGATGTGCCGGAAGCCGCCGCCTTCTACATAGTAGCGCAGCAATGCGTCAATGACAGAGCTGCCGTTCTTGATGAACCGGGGATCAGTGTCCGCGTTGATGCCCAGGGCGGACAGAGCAGTAACTACCTGAGAAATAGATTCACTGGTAGCGGGATGCTCGCCATTGCTATAGGTGGTAGAGAATCCACCGTCATCGTCCTGCATCTCAGACAGACAGGTAATGGCCTTGTCGATGGCCTGTTGTACCTTCAGGTCCTTCTTGTAGTAGGGGGCAAGAGCTGTCAGAGCCATGCCGGTCATGTCGGAATCGGCCTTGTCCCCGGAAACTGCCCAACCGCCGTCAGAAGTCTGGATACGCAGCAGCTCCTCAATGAGAGCCTGCCGTGTAGTGGTGCCGCCGCTGGGAACGGGGTAGTTGCCGGAATCCAGCGCCAGCAGCGCCCAGATAGGCCCGTTGTTGCCCTGGTACTTGACGTACTCGAAGTCGCTCAAACCAGCCAGCAGGTTGTAGCCGCCAACGTTGGTCACGTCCTTGCCGATGGCAGTCAGAGCCATGATGATACGGGAGTTATCCGTAGACTTGGCCTTGTGGAGCCGCCCGGTATCGGGATCAATGTTGCTCTTTACATACTCCACAACCTTCTGGTAGTAGTCCTCAACACCGGGAACATTTCGACCAGATCTTGCCAGGCCAATGACCATCCATTCGCCGCCGGTGGAGCCAACGCCGGGAGTACCCAGGGCCTCCATGTAATCGCCGGTAGTAATGTAAGGATCGCTGACTTTACCCAGAGCTTTCAACATGGCAAGCTTGGTTTCCGCAGTAACGAGGATGTCATAGTTGTCAACCAGCAGCTTTTGCAGGTCGGTCAGAGCGTCATAAGCCTTCCGTGCCGCCTCAACGTCCTTTTCGGAGTCCAGGGTCACATCGGTCAGCTTGTTAATGAGATCAATGACCTTCTGCGCCTTTTCCTTATCCTCCGGGGTGGCCGTCAACTGTGCGTAAGCCTTTTCGGCATCCGTAAGCTTCTTAACGTTCGTAACCAGCTTCTTTTGATCCGAAGTCAGATTGTCGTAAGCCTTGCGGGCCGCGCCGATGCTGGCGTTGCTCTTTTCCGTAACAGGGTCTTCAATCTTATCAATGAGCTTGATAACCTCGTCGGCCTTCAGCTGATTCCACTTCTGGGTCGCTTCCCGAAGCTTATCCAATTTGGTTACATAACGCTGCTGGTCCGAAGTCAGACCGTTATAACCATTCCACGCATTGGTAATGGCTACGCCGCTGTTGATCGTAACCGTACCGATCTTGTCAATCAGATCATCGACACTCTTTGCTTTTGCCTTATCCGCAGCCACTTTCAGCTCTTCATACTTCTTTTCAGCCTCGGTGAGCTTCTTGTAGTTCGTAACCTTATCTTTTTCTGCCTTGGGCAGGGCATCGTAAGCGGACCGGGCAGTATCAATTTTCTGCTTGCACTCGTCCGTATAGGTTACGTTCCCAATCTTATCGATAAGGTCGATAACGGCTTTTGCGGTGCTGGTGTCCTCAACGGGCTGACCGTATTTGACACCGCCCTCCTCGTAGTCGAAATCATCCGTATAATGGAGGATAATATTGTCTCCATTGGACAGATACTTAGCAGAAACGCCTACATTGGGATGGCTGCCATTTACTGTGTACATCCAGCCGGACTTCGGGCCGTTGTCAAACTCGCCCAGACCATTCACAGCAGAGATATATACGGTGTTGTATTGGTTGTTGTCACTTGCGTTGAACGTAATGCCTTTCTTCTGTCCAACCCTCTTAAGGACATCCCAAACAGTTTCTGCAGTGTCGGCTTCCACATTGCTTTCACTAAGCCAGGGCGTTAATCCACCTCTTGCATAGCCATGGGGGCCGCCGTTGCTGTTGGGATTGGTGTGCTGCGCATCACCCATGATGGAAACAGATACCGTGATCTTAGAGGATTTCGGCTTGACCGTCACTGTGATCTGAGCCTTGCCCAAACCGTAGGACAGAGAAATCGTTTGCTCTCCCGCTTTATTCTTGTCGTAGCCGGAAATCTCCACATCAGAGAGCTTCAATTCCGTAGTCGTGCCGTCCGTCCAGACTGCGGTCAGTTTGATGCCGGAAAGGTTCAACTCGTCGCCAACAGTGTACTCCGTCTGATAAGAACCGGAAACTCTGATTTCATAGCAGGTAGGCTTAACAACCTCGCCACTTCCGACTTTTCTGAACAGCTTATCGACATCTTTACCAAGGGGATCGTCGGTACGATTGTGGTCTGCCCGCCATGCACAGCCTTCTACTTTAGGTAGATTATCCGTGCCATTTCCAGAATTGATGATAACTGTACCATCCATTCCGGTAGCCGTTTCACAGTTGGTGTCCACATACCAGACGAATCCGATACCCCTGTCTGTCCCAGAGTAGGTATTTCCAAGAATATCATCGTACATATTCAGGCTCTTGTAATAGCCGATGATACCGCCTACATAGCTGCCGCCAGTAGCCTTGACTGTTCCAGAGAAGCTATTTGCCTTAAAGCTGTAGCCATTCCAAGCCTGAGCTACATAGGTGTCGCCGCCAAGGATGCCGCCAACCTTGTCACGTCCGGTAACAGAACCAGTAACCGTATTGTTGTTGGCGGTCACTTTAATGCCGTTAGGTGCTGTCTGGTTGGTGTAACCACCTCCGACAATACCGCCTGCGTGATCACCGCTGGCCACCACACTTCCATCGAAGGAGCACCCGCTGACGGAGCATAGGCCCATTGCATTATCGCGGCAGCCCAGGATACCGCCAACATAGTTTACACCATAGACCGTTGCACTGCTCTTGCAGTTCTCAATTACGCCGTGCAGACGTCCCGCAATGGCACCGATCATGCTCTGGTCTTTGGCATATCCAATGACAACACCTTTTTCCACAGTACAATTGCGAATCGTTACCTGGCAGGAAGCGCTGGCACCACTGAAACCGTTTTCACTGTTCAGTTCAGCGCCAATCAGTCCCGCTTTCAGCGTCTGCGTGCCTTCCTTCAATGTAACGTTTTCAATGACAATTGCAGTTCCATTCAAGCCGACGCCATGATAGTTGTTGACAAGTCCATACCCAGCAATCTGTGTACCATAGATGTTTAGATCACGAACAGTTGCACCCCAAACATAGCCTAACAATGGTAGCCCGCCAACCGGAACCGTCAGAGTATGGCCAGCGCCATTAATAATGCCAGAGAATGCATTGAGATTGCTGCCGCTGTCAATGCGGTCACTGCCATCTTTCGTGCAGCCAATGGGCTGCCAGCCATCCGGGAGTGTCACATCTTTCTCGAATTGGAAGTACTGCCCGACAAATGCGTTTCCATCCGCAACCGCTTCCCGAATCGCAATCAAGTCATCCGCACAGGTAATCAGATACGGTTTATTGGATGTACCTTCGCCTTGAAGCGGAAGCATATTTTTGACGATCTCAACTTTGACGCATTTTGTCGTCACTTTAGTGCTACTAAGTTCACCGTAAGAACTATATACTTCACAATAATACCACTTTGCACCTACTTCGTTGGATGGTGCGAGATATATGGATTCATATCCGTTTAGTTTACGGGTCGAATTCGTAGCATCCTCAATTGCCACCGCATTATTTCCATTCTCATCATCGCACTGATACCATTGGAATTGAGGAACACCGCTTTCGGGGTATGCAACCAAAACAGACAGTGATACCTGTGCGCCGACGGGATATTCACCACCAACAGGTTCTGTGATAATTGTAGGGGCCGGAATACTTGTAACCTTAATGGACCCAACATAAATTCTAGGAAGCTTCAGTGTATACCCGCTAGGGAGTACCACCGTACATCCGAATCCATATCCATTGCTCGAAGAAGTTGTATCCACTTCAATTGTATCTCCTGTTGATCCAGGAGTGGTTACTCTACCCGTCCAATTGTAAATCGCACCAGCATCCACATTATTCACGACTGCCTTGATAGACAGTTTATCAAACTGTGCAATTTCTGGAATACAGTATCGGTTGAAAGTCTCCTCAAACTCTGGCTCATATTCCTGTCCGTTTAGTGTATAGATATACTTTTCAAAAATGGGTTTATTTTCCGGAGCATCGTCTACAATGACATGAAGCTTATAAACACCGTCCACAATACCATAAGAGGGTTCCCGACTAGTGATACGCACCTCGAAATCTTTGCTTGTTTCTTCACCAGGTGTGTATATGATTTTTGCATTGCGGACGTTTTCTACCGTGTCCGTCCCATCACTTATAGAGCAAGTGCTTGCTGCAAAATATCGCTTAAATCCACCTTCCACATAAATCATGTACGATTCACCGCGGAAAAGATGCAGCTCGAAAGTCGTTGCGTTTGTCCTGCTGATGTTATTCGGACGTTCAGAAGTAGCTTGATTTTCAATGATAACCGTTCGGAGCGTATTGTACAGCAAAAACGACACCGGTATTTTTGTATCGCTTCCTTCAAATTCAAAAGTGAAGTCGGAATACAACAGCCCGTTTGCATAATCTACAAGCCCATCTTCCTGCTTGCCACGACCATTATAATACCCTGTAATACAAACTGAGCCATTATCCGATTGTATCGTTTTCTCGGTCCCTGTTCCATCGTCCCAGCAAGTATAGGTCACAGAAAATGGAACTTGAAAATCTTCAGGTGCTTGCACCGTAAGTGACATAGTTCCACGTGTGTACTCAACAGCATACGATGGGGCGCGCAATGTATAAGATCCATCATCCTGCGGATTGATCGTCAACGAACTATCAGCATAAATCGAATCACCAATTTCCGAATTATACAACGTGAAAAGAAACTTGGTTAAATCGACATCCTTTAAGTCGCCGTCTTCGCCAATAACTTTCACATTACACGTTGCTTGGAAGCCACCGTCATTTGTCGTTACTGTAATGATTGTATCCCCAATCCCAATGGGGGTTACTTTTCCAATTGCATCTACAGTTGCGACTTGTTCATTACTGGAAGTCCACACAACACTGTTGTTCGTTGCATCACTTGGAGTAATCACAGCTAGGAGCTGCTCCGGTTCGTCATTAACCTTTAGTTCAAGTTTAGCTTTATCCAAAGATACACCAGTGACTGCTACACTTCCCTTATTCATGAGCGCGGTCAGCGAATCATTGCCAGAATCAACAGATACAGTATTCCACTGTTCCTGTGTCCCTGCGTAATGTACTGTCTTTAGGCCGCTGCAGTCGCAAAATGCATCTGCCTCCACTGTCGTAAGAGAAACCGGCAGCGTTACACTTTCCAGTGCCGCATCACTCTCAAAGCAGCTTCCCGGAATTGTGGTAACTCCTTCTCCTATGACAGCTTCTGTAAGCTGAGCGCAGGATATAAACGCGCACATCCCAACAGTCGCTGTACCAGGAATGGCAACACTCGTCAACCCTGTACTGGCAAATGCCCAACTGCCGATATTAATGGCATCTGTCCCAAAGGTCACAGTCGTAAGCTTTTTGTCCTGATAAAATGCCTTCTTTCCAATTGTTTCTACCCCTGTGAGGTCAGCACTCGTAAGGCCGCTCTGCACAAAAGCTTCTTCTCCAATTGTCTTGACATTCTTAAATAGAACCGTGCCCAGTGCCGCGCATTTGCCAAATGCCTGCTTCCCAATAGTTTCCACACGGTGTGCTTCACTGCCCAATGTAACAGAGGTTAACCCGCTACATGTTGCAAACGCCTGGGCATCAATTGTCCGTACAGAATCCAAAGAGACGCTCGTCAACTTCGCGCATCCAGAAAAGGCCGCGTTTCCAATACTCTCTACCTTGTTCAGCGGAATACTGGACAGCTTCGTTGCGCCGGAGAATGTATAGGTTCCAATTTTTATGAGTGTATCTGGCAGGGCCACCTCTTCAAGAGTGGTATAGCTTCTAAACGTATTGTTGCCAATAGAAGTGATACCTTCCTTAATTTCTACCTTCACAGTAGAACTCTTGTACTGATACCATGGAGCATCAGACCCAGATGATTTGCAGTTTGGCAGATCTCCACTACCACTGATGGTCAGTAGTCCAGTATCCACATCAAAGTACCACTGTACTTGATCGCCCCATACCCCGTTTACAGTAACATTACAGGTAGCGCTTTCCTCACCAGCTGTTGCGGTAATGGTAGCCTTGCCCATAGCAATAGCTTTAACTACGCCATCCTCTACGGTTGCTACCGCATCGTTAGAACTCGTCCAGGTAACATTTTCAGATGTTGCCGTCAGAGTCGCTGTTTCACCTACGGCCAGTATCAGTTCACTTTCGCCTAATGATATACTTTCGGCGGCAATTTCACTATATTCTTCAGTTTCTACAGGGTCTGTAACAGTAATTAGGCATGAAGCAGAAAAATCCCCGTCATTGCTTACCGCTGTGACTGTTGTCATGCCCGCTGTCAGCGGAGTTACAACGCCGTCTACCACAGTAGCGACTTCTGGATTAGAACTGCTCCATGCAATTGTTTGGTTATCTGCATTTTCTGGCACGACTGTAACCAGCAGTTGAATCGGCTTGTCCTCAATCGTTAAATGAATTTCCGATTCGCTTAAGTAAACCCCAGATACCGAAACAAATTCATTTTCAAAGCCTTCGTTGGAGGCATCCGATGGCTCATTATTAGTTGTCCCCTCCAAAATTGGAGCGACATCGCTTTTATTAATTTCCAGCTCATCCTGCTGTTCCAGATGCACATCATTGTCAGCAGTTCCTGAGATATCGATATTTTCATCGATGCCTCCATCGCTGTCAGACAAGTCTGTGCTGTTTTGTGCAACTATTAAATTTTCGTTGACGGCATCAAGTTCCTCAGCAAACGAAACTACAGGCACATTGGAGAGCAGGAGGGTCATAGCGAGGAATAAAGATAACACTCGTCTTAGCAACGCATTCAAGCCCCTCTCGAAAAATAAAAGCGGGAGGGGCTTGATGCCCCTCCCGCTGGAATAAAGCTATTTACTGTGCGTAATACAACTCGTATTCGCTGAAATCAAAGACGATAACCATGCCATTGGTCACGTCGTAGTAGGTGCCATAATACTCAGGGGGAGTAAGAGTAGTTCCTGTTCCAAACGCAATGTTCCAACCACTCCCGGTGTACTTCGTGTACCAAGTAGTACCGATCTTAACACTCTCGCTGCCCGGAGTACCAGTATACCCATCTACAGAGCTAATATAACCGCCATTGGGGGTATTCCAAGTATCCCATCCACCAGTATAACCCAACGCCGCTCCGGATTTAGTGTCAGACAATGCGTAAGCAATTGCGTCCAGAACATTAACTGTGGTTTGGGTTTCGGCATCAGGGTTGTTATAGCTAGCCTTCAAAGTCTTAAGTTCAGTGGTAGAAATCCCGCTAATATCCACTTCAACCTTTTTGATATAGCTTGTCGGGATTCCACCAATATACTCCTGGTCGATCTTTTTCCCAGTGGCGGTGTCAATGCCGCCCTTAGTGAACAGGTCTTCAGTAATGTAAACGGTCACGGTAGCCCCTTCAGGGCTGGCTGCGAACGCAGGCACGGCAAAGCAGACAACCATTGCCAGCACCAACAGCAGGGATAGCGCTTTTCTCATGTGCTTCATAACTTTTTCCATCCTTTCAGATTTTTATTTATGCTCACGATATTTCTGTCGATAGCACCGAAATGATGTAGATTGCTCCTCCATCCAGCGCTCCATATCATGTGGGGCAATCGTTGGAGTTACACATTTAGAAAGACACGCTCATATCATCGCACATTCAATTCTAACTGTGTTGCTGGAATGAGATCAATCTATATATGCCTCCGGGTCATTTCCCGGTTGACACCCACTTTTCCGAGCCTGGAACTCCAATTTCTGTTCCTGCCTCGGTTTCTGAATTCCCTTCGGCAACGATAATCCGGCTTCCGTCAGGGCAATCGACCAGCTGACAAACCGCTCCGCAATGTACCGCCCGCCCTCAACCTCATAGGAATAAGGGGAGTGACCCAGCGTCTCCGCACAGGTACGAAGGTAATCCAGGATTTCATTGTCGCTCATATTCCCATGGGCTTCCCCCCATCGGGCATCCCGCTCCAGGCGGGTCTGCTTTTCGGCCTGAGCAACTGCAACCTTTTCCGAATTCGCAGCCCGAATCGCTTCCCGTTTCTGAGCCAACTGCTCGTCAAAGATCCGTGACTGTTCTTTCATAGTCTTGTGATAAATGCGGCGTCCCCGCTTGCTGACCTTGTGCGTCGGGTAGGGTAGGCCAGCGGCAACTACCGCCCTGGACCATCCACCGAACCTTTGATTGATCATTGCGCCCCCGAACACTTCGCTGGGATATGGCGTGTACCCTAATTCACGGGCGCATTGCCGGAGATAGGCGATCAATTGCCTGTTTGTGTCATTTCGATGTGCCTCCGCAAATTCAGCGTTCTTACGCTGAATGGCAGCGTTGGTCATCGCTACCAGCTTTTCATACTTCCATTTCTGCGGATCGAAATAATAGGGCTTGTCTTTCTTGCTCAAACCGTATCCCTCCTGATTTAGGGGCACAATACCCCCATAACAAAGTGGGATCTTACGGTTCTTGTCGCGTCCAAAGATCAGCCTCGGTTTTGTAGGTCTTCTGGCTTCGTCAGCTTTGCGCCTTCTCGCTTTCGCAATGGCATACATGCAAAGCCTATATCAACTTTCACAGCAGCGCGTCTGCGCCGGATTCACACCGGCTTCCCTTGTCCAGCCCACGGCAAAGCGGGCCACAAAACCTATTCAATTTCTGGCAAAAGAAAAAGCCACACAGACAGACTCCCTGCCAGTGTGACCGATTTTCTCACATTCTGCCTTATTCCGCCCCGTTTCAGAGGCGCGCTCCGGCTCTACACATGGTCGGTATTCTGACTCGCACATCATGGACTACTCCGCCAGCGCCCGTACCCAGCCTTCTCAGGTTTTACCCCAATGACCAGATCACTCCGTAAAGGGTACGAACATTTTGTGCTTACAGCTACGGGTATAGCACCGGGATTTCACCGGATTCCCTAATCTCCACATCTGTGATCCACAGACATGTGACACCATGCAGCATTTACTTGTTAAATAGCAAATTTCTGTGACATACTATGTATGACGGACAGGGCAACGGAACATGGTAGGTTTTTCGTTAAGTACCTAACTTGACGATAATCCCTACGAACTCTTTTCCCCTATTTGCTTGTCTACATTGTATCATAATTCCAACAAATGTCAATTGAAATTGCTCCAGACTGTGAATCTTTGTGCATTATCGTTAATTACAGTTAATCAGGAAAGGAAAATCGATAAAACTTTATGCAATAAGGCAATGAAATTGTTTCTGACAAGCTGCAATCGCCGTCAAAAACATGGTCTAAGGAGGAGTGACTATGCCTCGACGAGGAGAAAACATTTACAGACGCCAGGATGGACGTTGGGAGGGGCGCTATATCGCGGACCGAAAGCCGGATGGTAAAGCGGTTTACCGCTCTATTTATGGAACTTCTTATGCACAGGTGCGGGAGAGGCTAATTGTCAAGCGGCAGGAAACACACAAGCAGCAGATCGGAGCCTGCACTCTGACGGTAAAAGAGCTTTTTGCTTTATGGCAGACAGAAAACAGCCAAATCAAAGATACCAGCCGGGAGCGCTACCGGGCACTCATTGAACTGCACATCCAGCCAGAGCTGGGAGAGAAGAAGGTTCGTGAATTGGACGAAGAGGTTCTTAATGCCTTCGTCAGCAAAAAGCTGAAATCCGGACGGCTGGATGGGAAGGGCGGATTAGCGCCTAAAACCGTGCGTGACATTTGTGTGGTTATGAAATCCGCTTTGAAGCTTGCGAAACGGAAATACAAGTATTTGGGGAATGCAGAAATGAATCCCCCGGCCATGAAACGGAAGCAAGTGGAAGTTTTTAGCCCATTGGAAAGTCAGCAAATTACCGCGGCTGTCCTCAAAAAGCCCGATAGAAGCGGCCTAGGTTACTTGTTGTGTTTGGAAACGGGGATGCGGCTTGGCGAGGTCTGCGCTCTGCGTTGGTCTGATATTAACCTTGCGGAGGGTATACTGCGTGTCCAGCGAACGGTTTACCGTATCAACTATGGGAAGCGCACGGAGCTGGTACTGCAAACGCCTAAAAGTGAAAACTCCATTCGCTCTATCCCTTTGACGGCGAAAATGCTTTCAGTACTGTGTCAGATGAAGGACAAGAAGGACTGCTACCTGCTCACCGGCACAGAGAGGCCCCTGGAGCCAAGGACGATGCAGTATCGCTTCCGGCGTTTTTTGGCGAAGAACAATTTGACTCTGCGAAATTATCATGTTCTCCGGCATTCTTTCGCTACGCGCTGCATTGAAGGGGGTATGGATATTAAATCACTGTCCGAAATCCTGGGCCATGCAAATGTGCAGACCACCCTCCAAATGTATGTGCATCCCTCCATGGCCACCAAACGGGCTGCTATGGAAGCTGCCAGTATGCTGGCTGAGATTGCGTAAAAAGCACATTTGCCGTCAAGAACTTGGTCCTGCGAATATTGAAAAAAGTAGCATATCTGTAGTTGAAATCTGAGATCATATCGTTAATTTAGGTACTTGGCGAAATTTTTTTGCCATTTAACAGGTGTACTGGTCAATATCTCTCGGCGTATTCATTATACCACACGCAGTCCTGATGTTGTGTCAAATGGTGTCACTTACTGAAAATATCGAACACGAATTCTGTTATAATTCTTATAACTATAGCTGTATGCGGCCTGACAGGGCGCTTCCTAGAATCTGGATTGCTACCGTTATTCCAGGTTTTATATTTACCACTAAATATGCCCGGATGGTAAGTATAAATACTGGGTTCCTATAAGAATCAGCATGTAACGTCGTTTGACAAAGGATATCCGTTTAAATTCCTGTTCTCGGCTTTTCTTCTTGTCCTATGTAACCTCACATTGTCAGCGTAATGTGTTCCTTTTGTTTTTTCTCCAAACGCACTTGATCCCTCATTTCAGCAATAAGTTCCTGAAGCTTCAATTCGCATTCTTCTTTGGTTTTAGCGTAAACATTTTTTCCAACTCTCTTACCATTTTCGTCCCTGTATGAATAACGTCCCTCCCAGAGATGGTCCCCGATCTGATGCAGGCACCCCGTGCCTGGTCTCCGGCGATTTCCTTCCACCGCTTGAAAGTTTCGCTGATCCATCAACTTTGGTTTTTCTTCCTGGGGCAGCGGGGCATCACCTTTGCCAAATTTTCTGTCGATCTTAATGGCCGCCTGCTTCTCCATCGTATCAGTCACATGGGAATAGACATCCAGCGTTGTAGCGGCAGACACATGCCCCAGCATCTCGGACAGCGTTTTTACGTCCATGCCATTTTCAAGAGCCATGGTGGCGAATGTGTGTCGCAAATCGTGAAAACGAACATTTTTGCATTCCGCCCGTTCCAGCGTTCCTTTCAAGCGTTTTCGGATTGCGGATGGGTGCAGGGGCAGATTTCTTCTCTGGGAGGGAAACATCCAATCGGAGTCCACGGATTTCCCATACGCACGCAATACTTCAAGGACAGGCTTTGAGAGATACACAGTCCGAATAGATGCCGGTGTTTTGGGTTCAGAAATCGTGGCTTTTCCATGTACTGTGGTCAACTGCTTGGACACATGCAGCGCTCCGGTTTTGAAATTGATATCTTTCCATTGGAGTGCCAGCAGTTCCCCAAGGCGAAGTCCGGTTGAGAGTTCCAGCAGGTATAACTCATATAGGCCATCGTACTTCGCTTGAATGAGAAACCGCTGCATTTCTTCTATCGAAAGAATCTGCATCATCGGTCCTCTCTTGGGTGGGAGTTTACACCCCACATTTGGATTTTTTCGCAGGAAGCCACTCTCAATGGCTTTTTCCAAAGCCGCTCCGCACAGCACATGCATTTTTCGGACAATGGAAGCGGATAACCCCTCTCCATATTGTTCGACCCGAATCACTCGACCACTTTTCAGCATTTTTGAATAGAATTGCTGCAAGTCACTTTCAGACAGTTGATTCAGCGGTATTTTCCCAAGTTCCGGGATAATATGGTTATAGATGTTATTCTCGTATGCATCTCTGGTCGACTCCCGAACACCTGGCTTGACATAATTCTGATACCAAAAGTCGATCCACACACCAAATGGCATATCCGGAGCCAATTTTTTGCTGGGGGGAAGCGTTTTCTCAATCAATTCATTCAGTTTATTCTGACACTCAGTCCTGGTTTTTGCCAGGACATTTTTTGTAACCGGGTCACCGTTCTCCTTGTAGGATACGACGACGCGCCCCTCCCAACGCCCGTCTTTCCTCTTTCGGATTGTTCCCGCCCCGTTTTTTCTTCTCCCTGCCATTATGCTTTCCTCCTACATGATCTGACCAAGAAAATCTCCAACGACATTTGCGGCCTGTTCCCGCATACCTTTGGTCACATGGGTATAGGTATCCAACGTGAATGAGGCGTTTGTGTGTCCCAATATTCCAGCCAAGGTCTTTGCATCGACTCCGCTTGTCAGGGCATGTGTAGCAAATGTGTGGCGCAAATCATGGAAGCGAATAGACGGCAACCCTGCCTGCTTGAGTAACCTTTTCATTTGATGATAGGGAGTAGAGGGGGCCATTGGTGCTTCCGGACGAACAGGATTGGGAAAAATCCACTGACTATAGGATGTTTTCTTGCGGTTTTTAAGCATCTCCAAAGTATGGGGCGGTAACGTAATGGTACGCCTGCCCGCGTCGGTCTTCGTTTCACCTACACAGCATGGCTGATGTTTCATCGCTATTACCGCACGGCGTATCCGCAGTTTCCCCGTAGAAAAATCCAAGTCCTGCCATTGCAGACCGCAAATCTCTCCACGGCGAAGCCCTGTTGTCAGCTCTGTATAGAAGAGATCGTGCCAGACAGCGTCATTCTCCAGCTCTGTCATAAACCTTTCCACCTGTTCTTCGGTCAAAATCTGCTTCGGGGGATAGTTCGGTTTCGGGATTCTCGTACCATTTGTTGGATTGTCTACTACCAGATGCTCCCGTACAGCCGCATCCATAGCCTCATGAAGCATCATATGAATTCTGCGGATAGAACTATCCGCAAGTTGAAACCCCATGGTATCATGCTCATTGATCCTGCCATTTTCTTTCAGTCCGTTGTACATCTGCTGAATATCTTCTGTGGTAATATCCGAAATTCGCATCATGCCCAAGCGTGGCTTGATGTAGTTTTCGATCATGCTTTCATAGCTGGATAAAGTATTGGGCCGTACCGCATACGCCGCATAGTTCTCTTTCCATCGGTCCAGCCACTCGCCCAATGGAATATCGCACTCCTCGGACAGTTCAACATCCCGGTATGTTTCAATGTGCTGGTGAAGTTTCTCCATCAGCATTTTCTGTGTCTTAGCGAAGACGGAGCGAAAGATTGGAGTACCATTGGCTTTATGCCCGACAACGATCCGTCCTTCCCATCTTCCATCTTTCCTTTTTCGAACCAGGCCATCGCCATCCGGTCTTTTGTTTGCCATTTTGTATCCCTCCTTTTTTCAAACACATATCACAGAATTTCATAAATATCCAGGTGGCAAAACGGAGAAAAAGCGTCCTTTATTCCGCATTTCCGTTGCGTATTGCAAGCAGGATACCCCGCATAACATAATCCACACACGGGATCGCCACGCTATTTCCAAGGGCTTTATACCGTGCCGCATCGGAAGCTCCGGGAATATCTGTCCAATGGTCAGGAAATCCTTGCAAGCGCTCACATTCCAGTGGTGTCAGACGGCGAATCAGGTTTTGGGAGGCCACGATGCACTTATCATTGCTGACATACTGATTGCCAATACCCTTATGGTCTGACCGGACGAGTGTGCCGACTACATTCTGATAAGGCTGTGCCACCAGATCTGTAGCATCCTTGTGCTGCCGGGCGCTTTCGGTGCTGACCACTTCGCTCTCCGCAAAAACATCTACCCGCTGACGGCTGAATACCGCATGGTGATCTGTCGCCGTCAGGGTATATGCAATGTCCTTCTGATATCCGATACCGTTGCCGCCGTTCTGGGGCTGACGATCAATGGCATTGCCATCAATACAAAAGACTTCAGGGTTATTTCCTACCAAAGGCACATTATTACCGCCAGTACCGCATCTTGCTGATATCGTCGGCACCACATCCAGTGGACCTTTATACCTTGCGTCTATCCCATGATATGCGTTGAAGTCTGAATCTGATGATTTCATCTTGTTAACCTCCAGTTTTT
>ENA-OURS01000437-OURS01000437.1-human-gut-metagenome-genome-assembly--contig:-NODE-437-length-50938-cov-3.600417_pt1 | contig 50938 bp, 55 predicted proteins | sample MGYA00242109_ERZ509010 | MGnify/ENA primary metagenome ERZ509010 (study PRJEB26280, sample SAMEA2338774) | human gut metagenome | biome: human gut; feature: human-associated habitat; material: faeces... | reverse complement strand
AAGTAATAAAAAAAATCAGTTTTGACAAATGCAGAAAAAAAGAAATAAAAAAAATGATTTTTAAGAAGCCATTCAATTATTTTAAATATAATTATTTTAGGTAATATTTCAATCAATAGACGAATGAATTTATAATCGCTATGTCATAATTTAACTATAAAGCAAGAGAATAGTCAGTTAAGCAGTTAGTTGCAATTGAATAAGCCAGATGCAGTCAACGTCAGGCAACTGATTGGCTTTTTTCGTATTCTGATTGAGGAGGGGATAGAAAATGGATACATACAACTTGTTAAAAACGGCAATGGACGTATCGCAAACGCGTTCAGAGCTTATTTCAAACAATATCGCAAATGTCAATACGCCAAATTACAAGGCAAAACGCGTCGTTTTCGAAAGTCAGCTGAGTCAAGCGATGGACAATCTGAATCTGACGGAAACTCATAAGAATCACATGCAAACCGGTGGAACAAGCGGCCCTTACATCACATCCCGCAATACTGGATTTCAAAAGAACGGAAATAACGTTGACGTTGATACCGAAATGGTAAATCAAGCACAAAACGGTCTGTATTACAGTGCGATTACTTCTCAACTGAACGGACGATATAAAATGATGAATTACGTAATTAATCACTGAGGGGAATAGATTATGAGTATTTTTAACGGACTTCAGATCAACGCAAGCGGACTTTCGCTTGAAAGAATGAAACTTGACGTGGCATCAACAAACATTGCAAACGTTAATACGACAAGAACGGCCGAGGGAGGTCCTTATAAGAAAAAAACGGTTGAGTTTTCCGAAAACCTTCGCCAGGCTCAAGGAACGAACAAGATTACAAGTGCAGGCGTCAAGGTAACGAACATTGCCGAAGACAATACGACCAAATTGACGTATGATCCGACGAATCCGGATGCTGACGCAAACGGATACGTTGAAATGCCAAACGTCAACATGGCTGATGAAATGGTCGACATGATTCAAGCGATGCGTACTTATGAAGCAAATGTTTCGTCAACTGAAGCAAACAAGAACATTTTGAAGAAAGCGCTTGAGATTTCAAAGGACTAATTTAGGAGATAAGCTATGAATTCAATTTCAGGATTAGAGAACTATCAGAATCAGTTGTCCAAGATTACCGGACTGTCTGATGGACAAAATCAAATATCAAAAACTGATGCAAAGTCTTTTGGATCGGTTCTTGAAAAAGCCATTGCAGGCTTGAACAGCAACATGAACACCCTGGATCAGGGAACGAACGGAATGATTTCCGGAACCGAAAGCGATTTGGGAAAAGTCATGATCAACATGACGGAAGCTCAATTATCATTGGAAACCGCAGTTCAGGTGCGCAACAAGGTGATTGAAGCATACAACGATATCAAGAACATGCAGTTTTAGTCAGCAGCAGGGGGTTAAAATCAAGTGGATAAAGTAAAGGACGCTTTAGAAGCCTTGAAGGCAAAATGGAGTGAATTAAGCCGCCTTGTCAAGATTGCCATCGTTCTTGGAATCATCAGCCTTTTTGCGATAATCGGCACGGTTTACTACATGAACACGCGCGTTGAGTACAGCGTGCTGTTTTCAAATTTGAGCGAAGCAGACGCTGGGACGATTTCTCAGGATCTTGATTCGCAAAACATCAAATATAAGTTGGCAGACGACGGCAAAACAATCATGGTCGACAAGACGAAGGTCGATCAGTATCGAATCGATCTGGCCGTCGACAACAAGCTTCCGAGCAGTTCAAAAGGGTTTGAGCTGTTTGACTCGGCGAGCATGATGACGACTGATGAAGATCGCAAAATCATGTATCAAAGGGCTTTGACAGGAGAATTGGAAAACTCGATTGCTGCTTTGGATGACGTTGACAAGGCAAAAGTCAATTTGACGATTCCAAAATCAGACAACGTGTTTGACAATTCGACTTCAAAAAAAGCCAAGGCATCAATCGTATTGACGCTTAAGGGAACTTCGATTTCGAAGGATGCGGTTCAGGGAATCGTTGCTTTGACGACCGGTGCGGTTCAGGGACTTGACAAAAAGAACGTCAAAGTCGTCGATCAGACCGGCAAAATTTTGAATAAAAATGAAGAAGACGATGCTTCCGACAGTTCCAGCGCGACAAGCAAGTACATGAAACTCAAGAGTCAGTATGAAAAACAGATGGAAAAGAAGATTACGGGCTTGATCGAACCGGTTGTCGGCAAGGGCAAAGTCAAGGCATCCGTAAACGTTGATCTGAATTTTGACGCAGTGGAAAAGAAAATTACGAATTACAGCAATCCTCAGATCAGAAGCGAAAACGTTCAGGCAAGCGGCAAGCAGGCCGAAATCAAGCAGGCGCAAACCGGTCAGGCAAACGACAACGTTGATAACGTTACGGGCGATGCCAACAATGACAATGCTTCGTACAACAGAACGGTCAACAACGAACTGAATACCGAGACGACGAAGGTTATCAATGCACCGGGATCGATCAACCGTATGACGAGCTCAGTCGTCATCAACGGGGACCTGTCGGCAGGCGATGCCAGAAACATCCGCAAGCTGATTCAAGGAGCTCTCGGGTACGACAAGCAGCGCGGCGATACCGTTTCCGTTCAGGCAGTCAACTTTGCAAGAGCGAAGTCGACGAAGAAGAAGACGGTTGCCAAGAAACCGGTCAAGAAGACGAACTGGGTATTGATTGGAGCATTGATCGCAGCAGGCGTTCTTACGCTTGGAACGATCATCTTCCTCGTGATCCGTCGTCGCCGTCGTTTGGCTGAAGAGGAAGAAGAATACTATGATGATGATTATGACGTTGACGTAACCGATGAAGGAGAAGAAGAGGCAGAAGAAGCCGCTGAAGAACTCGATCCGGAAATTTTGGCAGAACAGGAACGTCAAAGAAAAGAAACAGAAACCAAGCGTAAAATCGCCGTTTCAACCGAACAAAGGGCAAAAGAATACGCTACGAAGCATCCTGATGTCGTTGCTGACTTGATTTCAGCATGGGTCAAGGAAGGCGGAAAAGGGAATAAGCAGTAGATTGGGGTGTTTTGAGTAAATGGCAGAATTAAGCGGAATAAAAAGGGCAGCGATCTTAATGATTGCACTTGGCTCGGAAACTTCTTCAAAAATCATGAAGCAGCTTCCCGAATCAATGATTCAGCAGGTCAGTTACGAAATCGCCAACACCGATTACGTTTCTCCCGAAGAACGCGATGAGGTAATGAACGAATTCGTCAACACTGCTCAGGCACGTCAATACGTGCTTGACGGAGGGATCGAATACGCCAGAAACTTGCTCAATCAGGCGTTGGGACCGCAGAAAGCAAAAGAAGTCATCGATGTTTTGAATCAGATTCAGCTACGCGAGCGTCCGTTCGACATCGCGCGCAAGGCTGATGAAAAGCAGCTGCTGAATCTTTTGCTTGAAGAACAGCCGCAAACGATCGCGCTGATCATGTGCTATCTTCAGCCGGATAAGGCGGCAAGCGTTTTGGCGGAACTTCCGACAGAGCTTCAAGCAGAAGTTGCAGAGCGAATCGGATCGATTTCATCAACGTCGCCTTGGGTCATCAAGGCAATCGAACAGGTAATGAAAAGCAAGTTCACGAGCTTCGACGAATCCGAAACGGAAAAGGTCGGCGGCGTCAACACGTTGGTCAATATTCTCAACTCTGCAAGTCGCAGCACGGAAAAGAATATCATCGACGATTTGGAAAAACGTCAGCCGGAACTTGGCGCAGAAGTCAAGGCCAACCTCTTCACGTTCGACGACATTATCACGTTGGAAGGTCGCGACGTGCAAAAGGTCTTGCGCGATGTGCCTAACGACGTTCTGGAACTTGCGCTCAAAGGTTCTGCAGAAGATATCAGAGAGTTCATTTTCAAGAACCTGTCGACACGTGCAGCCGACAACATCAGAGAAGATCTCGAGTACATGGGACCGGTTCGTCTGTCGTCCGTCGAAGAAGCACAGCAAAAAGTCGTTGCAGTTATCCGTCGCTTAGACGATGCAGGAGAGATTTACATCGGAAGAGGCGATCAAGATGCAGTGGTCAAGTAAAAGAGGCAGCATAGTCAAATTATCGTCCGTAACCAAAGGAGAAGAAAAGGAAATCGTCACGAAGGTCGTTGAGAAAAAAGAACCTGAGGACAATTTGCCAAACGAAGAACAGCTCCTGATCAGTCGGACGGAAAGAAAACTTGCCAAGGAACGTGAAGAGCATCGCAAAAAGCTTGAGCAGATGGAACAAGAGATCATCGCGAAGGCAAATGCAGAGGCTGAACAAATCAGAGAAGATGCTCAAAAAAAGGGCTATGACGACGGTCAGCAATCAGGCTACCAGGATGGTTATCAAGCGGGATTGAAGATTGCGCAAAAAGTCATCGAGCAGGAAAAAGGCAATTTGAATCAGGCAAATGAAGATTGTCAAAAGTTCGCCAAGGAAAAAGAAGAAGATTTGCGAAAATTTGCGATCAAGCTGGCGGAGATTCTGATCAAAAAGCAGCTTGATGTCGATGCTTCGACGATTACCAGCATTCTGGCTCCCGTCTTCATGGAACTGGAAAAACCGGATGAAATGATTATCGTCAGAGCAAACGCCTGCTACAAGCAGCCGTTGATCGATCGGTTGGACAAAATGCACAAGGAAGTTCCGAATCTGCGTTATTCGGTGTTGGAAGATGAAGGCCTTGAGCCGTACACGGTGAAAATCGAGTCAAACGAGTCGTTTATCACTGTTGATATCAAAGAAGATTTGGAAAAGTTCTTAAAGAGTTTGGGTGAGCAGAATGAGCATGATTGATTTGAGTTTTTCGGCCGAAGATTACTTATATCAAGCCGAACATCACAAATTTTATACGACTTATGGCAAAGTCAGCGAAGTCGTCGGATTGGTCATCAAGGCTGAAGGACTCAGCGTGTTCGTCGGTGAAATCTGCGAGGTGGCCGTCAAAGGTTCTGACAAGGTCGCTTTGGCAGAGGTTGTCGGCTTCGTTAAAGAAACGGTGCTTTTGATGCCTCTGGACGAACTTGAAGGAATCGGACCAGGGTGCATCGTCAAACCGACAGGCAAGACGCTGCAGGTCAGAGTCGGCCCTCAGCTTTTGGGTCACACGCTTGACGGCTTGGGCAGACCGTTTGACGATTCGGACATCGATAACGACAAGCTGGTCGATTATCCCGTTATTCAAGATTCACCGGATCCTTTCAGAAGAAAGCGAATCTCAAACGTCATGCCGACCGGGGTCAGAACGATTGACGGACTCTTGACCGTCGGCGAAGGTCAGCGCATGGGCATCTTTGCCGGCTCGGGTGTTGGCAAGAGTACTTTGCTTGGGATGATTGCGAGATATTGTCAGGCAGACGTGATCGTGATCGGACTGATTGGTGAACGTGGTCGCGAAGTGATGGAATTTATTGAAAAAGATTTGGGAAAAGAAGGCTACGCCAAATCGGTCGTGGTTTGCGCAACGTCCGATACGCCGCCGCTTGTCAGATTAAAAGGCGCGCATACGGCAACTGCAATTGCTGAATATTTCAGGGATCAGGGCAAAAAAGTCGTGTTGATGATGGATTCCGTGACTCGCTTTGCGATGGCACAGCGCGAAATCGGGCTTTCGACCGGTGAGCCACCGACAACCAAAGGCTATACGCCGTCAGTGTTTGCTGAATTGCCAAAGCTTCTGGAACGAAGCGGGATGTCTGAGAAGGGTTCGATCACTGCATTTTATACGGTGCTGGTCGAAGGCGACGACATGAACGAGCCGATTGCCGATGCCGTTCGCGGTATCTTGGACGGACACATCGTTCTTTCAAGAAAAATCGCTTCGCAAAATCATTATCCGGCAATCGACGTCCAAGTCAGTCTGAGTCGTCTGATGAAGGAGCTTGTTTCGGAAGAACATACGAAAGATGCCGGCGAGTTGCGCGAAAACATGGGCGTTTACAACGATTCAAAGGATCTGATCGATATCGGGGCCTACAAGAAAGGGTCGAATGCAGTGATTGATTACGCGGTCTCGCTGCACGTGCCGATTGAAGATTTTTTGAAGCAGCGCGTTGAAGAATATTCGAGTTTTGAAGAAACGGAAAGCAGATTGCACGGGTTGTTTGAAGAAGTGCCGAGCGGTCAATGGTCCGGCTGACAAGCCAAAGGAGAGGGGCATTTTTAAATGAAGAAATTTCAATTTTCTTTGCAAAGAGTTTTGGAGTATCGAATGACGTTGGAAGATCAGGCAAAGGCCAGATTTGCAAACGTCCAAAGGATGATCAATCAGACCGAACAGGAAATCGTTGATCTTGGTCATGAAAAACGCGACATGATGGACGTTCGCGAATTCAATCTTGGCAGACTTCAAGTGCAAAGAAGGTATCTGGCCGAGCTTGACAACGAAATAATGGCGGCACAGAGCCGTTTGAGAGATCTTCATTCCGAACATCAAAAAGCCTTGAACGAATACGTCGAAGCGCAAAAAGAGCGCAAAGTCTTGGAAAAGCTGCGCGATAAGCAAAAAGAAGACTATCAGCTTGAAGCAAATCATGAAGAACAAAGACAACTTGATGAGATGGCCAATCGCCCCAAGTATAAAATGGCGTAAGAATCATGAAATTGAAGGGAGGTGAAAAAATGGAAAAGGTAATGCCAAACGTCGGTTCAGCCACGGTCGAATCCGTTTCAGGCACATCGCCAAAAACAGTCAAAGCAAGCGACAAAAACGCATTCAGCAAGCTTGTCAACAAGAGCAAGTCGAAGACGCAGGCAAAAGTCAATCAAAAAAATGCCGATCAAAACAACGACGGAAAAGATGACGGGAAAAAAGTTTCCGACAATTCCAAGCAAGATGCCGACGACAAAAAAGTTGCGGGCAAAGATCAGCAGTCTGACGAAAAGCAAACGGAAAAAGATCAAACTGCAACTGTTCAGGCTGAGGTTCAGCAAGTCCAGGTCCAGGAAGTCAAGGCAATTTCTGAAACTGACGTGAAGCCTTCAGTGACTGAAAACAAAACGTCTGATGCAGCGACGGTGTCCGAAGTTTCGGAATCAGATTCCGACCAAAAGTCCGCAACGGTTCAGCAAACGGGCACTACTGATGTTCAAACTGAAGAAGTTCAAGCGCAGCCGGCAGAGGATGCGGACGAAAAAACGCAAGCGTCCGCAGCAATGGCACAGAATGAGCAAACCGTTGACGTTCAAACAAACGTTCAAACGTCTCAGGAACAGATGCAAGCGGTTCAGGCCACAAGCGTCGCACAGACTCAGCAGACGAATCAAAATCAGGTTCAGCAAGCGACGAATCAGCCGCAACAGACTCAATCGACCGTCAAAGTCGAAGAGGTCGGCACGGTTCAAAACGTTGAGGCTCAAGCAAGCGATGCGAAGGTCGATTTGAACGAGCTTGCAACGCTCAACAATCAGGCACAGGCGCTTCAAAGCGCTCCGGCAGATACGAAGGCTGCATTTTCAGCCAAGATGAACGTTGCGACAACGAGAGCAGCTGAAAAACTCGCCCAGCCGATCGTTGAAAAAGTTTCGACATCGGTCGGTCAAAACGGCGGCCTTAAAACGATCACGCTGCAGCTGACGCCGGCCAAGCTCGGCAACGTGCGCGTCGTGATGCACGTTTCCGAGCAGGGCATTTCGCTCAAGTTCAACGTTCAGACCGATCAGGCAAAACAGCTGCTGCAGTCGGTTACCGGCAAGCTTGAACAGATTTTGAAAAATGCAGAGGCCAATTCGACGCAGCGAGCAACGCAAAGCTTCAATCTTCAAAAGACGGATCAGCCTGAAACCGTGACGAAGACGCCGCAATTTGAACAGGATACGAGCAGTCTGTTGAATTCGAACCAAAACGGATCTCAACAGTTCAATCAAAACGGCATGCGTCAGATGAGAACGGTCAACGGCTATCGCAAAGCCCCGGTTCTTGAGACAAAGCAGGAAGACGAGGACAAAAAAGAACAAGTGCCGACGAGCACGATCAGCATTCTGGCATAGGAAAGGAGAAAGAGATGACAGAAGTAGTTAACAATACGGCCATCAGTCAAGCGTTGAGAACGGCCGACGTTTCCAAGGCGGTTGCCGGTGCGGCTAATTCCCAGACGTTGAAGAACATCGGGAACAACAACTCGACGATCAAGATTGACGACTTCTTGAAAATTATTTCGACTGCGATGAGCAATCCTTCGCTTTCCGGCGATTCGTCATCGTCAGGTTCAAGCGGGACCGACTACATTTCGCAGATGGCTCAATTTTCAACGATGGAAACTTTAAATGAGCTGAACAAGACCGTTACGACGGCAATGATGATTTCACAGCAGCAACAGGCATTTTCATTGATCGGCAAAACGGTTGACATGGTTGATGAGAAGAAACAGCCGTTTACCGGCAAGGTCGAACGCGTTTCGTTCAAAAACGGGTTTGCTCAGATCAGCGTCAACGGCAAGTATTATGACATGAGTTCTCTTAGCGGGGTTGGTGAATAAATGATGCGCATTTCTCAAGTTGGCTTGGGAAATCAAAATCACGCAACGACCCAGGCACAAAAAAAGAGGAATCAGCAAGATTTTGGCAATGAACTTGAAAAAGCGCAATTGAAAATTTCTAATCACGCTCAAAAGAGAATGAGTGCCAGAAAATTAAATCTTGCGGATGACGATTATGTTCAAATTTCAAAAGCAGTCTCTGAGCTTCAGGAAAAAGGAAGTCGGGAGTCTTTGCTCTTGTACAAAGACATGGGACTCATCGCAAACGTTCAGAACAGAACGATTATCACGGCGATGGACATGAACGAAATCGGAACTGTCACGAACATCGACAGTACCAAGTTTATCAAATAGCAGCCGGACCGAAAGGAAGCTGCTGCATCTTTCGAACGACTGAAAAAGATGCAATCATTTAACAGGAGGAATTTTTAAATGTTAAGATCTCTTTACTCAGGCGTTAGCGGCATGAAGGGTTTTCAGACTCAAATGGACGTTATCGCCAACAACGTTTCAAATGTTAATACGCACGGTTTCAAAGCAGGTCGTGTTTTATTCCAGGACATGGTCAGCCAAAATACGACGTCAGCCTCAGCGCCCGGCCTGGGCCTTGGCGGTGTCAACGGCAAGCAGGTCGGACTTGGGATGCAGACCGGTGCCGTTGATACGATGACGGGCCGTGGCAACATGGAATCTACCGGTCAGGACATGGACCTTTACATTCAAGGCGAAGGCTACTTCGTCGTGCGCAAGGAAGCAACGGCCGATTCTGATGCCGTGACATACTACACGCGTGACGGTGCCTTCAAGCGCGATAGCCAAGGGTTGCTCGTCAACTCCAATGGTTATCACGTCAAGGGTCAACCGACAAAGGGAAACATTCCTGCCGCTTGGGACAACAATTTCAAGAGTGAAAACTATTTCGGTAATCCGAACGCTACGGGTTCAAATCTCGCTGACATCAATATTCCTGAAATGGTCAACGGTCAGCGTTTCGAATCAGTCACGATCGATAATTCAGGTCTTGTCGTTGCAAAATACGGTGATACGCGCTATGCAATGGGCAAGATTGAACTTGCCAAGTTCAACAACCCGTCCGGTTTGAAAAAATCAGGCAGCAACAACTTCTCCGTCACGAACAACTCGGGCGATCCGAACTTTGCAACTCCAGGTCTTGGCGGTACCGGTACTTTGGAATCAGGATTCTTGGAAATGTCAAACGTCGATCTGGCCGATCAGTTCTCGCAAATGATCATCGCAAGTCGTGCATACCAGGCAAACTCGCGCAGCATTACGACTTCGGACGAAATGCTGCAGGAATTGCTGAACCTGAAGCGCTAATTGCGAAATAAATAAAAAGTGAGTGGTAGCGTGATTGAATTAACAGCATGGAGCGGCGAAAAATTTTATCTCAATCCGGACATGATCGTCAGAATCGACGAACGACCGGATACGGTGATTACTTTGACGGACGGAACGCCGATCGTCGTCAAGGATACCGCAAAAGAAGCGGTTGAAAAAATCACTGCATATCGCCGCCTTGTTTTTAGCAGATTGTTAGACGCAAATGCAACGGAGGATGACTACAAATCCTCAGAAAACGATAGAGAGTTGGGTGAAAATGGATAATAAAAAAGAAGCACCGAAAGCAAAGGCAAAAAAGCCTGCTGCAATTGAAGAAACAGAAGTTAAAAAAGGTCCAAAGTGGGGAATCCTGATTCCTTTGATCGTGATCTTGACGATTTGCGGCAGTGTCGGCGGCACGGTCCTCGCAACGCATTTCCTTGCGCCTAAGACCGAACAGGCAAGTTCTTCCGCCAAGCGCAACGCCGGAACGGGCAAGCTTTCCGATGACGAAAAACTGGTCAGCGTGCCGAAGTTCGTTGTCAACCTTGCAACGGACGATCCGGCCAATACGCAGTATGCGCGTCTGAAGATTTCGATCCTGGTCGAAAATGACGAGAAGGCCGCTGAAGCCAAGAAAAACATGGCTGTGATTCGTGACGCCGTCATCAATGTAATGAAGAAGAAAAAGGCCTCGGACATTTTGAGCAATTCCGGCAGCGTAACGGCTTTGAAGAACGAATTAAAAGACGGAATCAACGAAGAGCTCGGCGAAACGCTGGCAATTCAGGTTTACGTAACGGATTTGGTTGTTCAATAAAACTTCTTAAAAAGTTAGATGTAATTCTGTTGATTGAGTTTTAAGCATTATGTAAAATACACTCAATTAATGAATTCTGCGGTTTGATCCGCGTCAGTTAGTTGGAGGTTTTGTTGTATGGACGGGATTTTGGCCTTGGTCAAAATGATTGCCGGATTGGCGGCGGTTTTGCTGCTGATCGTTTTGACGCTGAAGTATCTGAATCGCTTCACAAGTCAGGCGAATGAAAATTTTCGCGTCGTGAAGAAGATTGCGGTCACGAAATCGTCATCTTTGGCAATCGTGTTGATTGTCGATAAATATTACGTGATGAGTTTTTCGGAACAGGAAAACAAGATCATAAAGGAATTGTCAAAGGAAGAAGCAGAAAAGCTGATTCGGGAAAACAGGCAAAATGAAGAAAGGCAGCTCGAAATGGCTGAAAACTTCAAGAAAATTTTCGAGAAAGCTAAGAGGAAGTAATGATGAAGTTCAATAAAAAGAATATCAAAATTGCGGCACTGGTACTTTTCGGAATGATGGCCTGTTTTTTGATCGCGGTCAGGCTGCCTGACCACGTTGCCGCAGTAAGCACGAGCGACGTGACGAATACGGTCAACAAGCTGATCAACGGAAACGATCAGGGCTCATCGAGCAAGATCGTCGATACGTTCGTCATCATGACGCTTTTGTCGATCATTCCGCTGATCTTGATCATGACGACTTCGTTTACGCGAATTATCGTCGTCTTGTCGTTTGTCAGGTCATCGCTTGGGACTCAGCAAAATCCTCCCAATCAGGTTCTGATCGGGCTGGCGCTGTTCTTGACGCTGTTTACGATGCGCCCCGTCTATAACGATATTTATCATAATGCGATTCAGCCATACAATGAAAACAAGATTACTCAGCAAGAAGTGTTCGACAGGTCTGAAAACCGCATGAAGGAATTCATGTATAAGCAGGCCGACAAAAAAGACGTCAAGCTGTTCAAGGATATGGATCAAAAAAACGAACGAAAGAAGATCAAATATCGTACATATAAGGACATTCCGTTTACGGTAATGGCACCGGCCTTTATCTTAAGCGAATTGAAAACCGCATTCAGCATCGGCTTTTTGCTGTTCATACCGTTTATGATCATCGACCTGGTCGTGGCCAGCATCCTGATGTCGATGGGGATGATCATGTTGTCCCCGATCATGATCTCGCTTCCGTTCAAGATTTTGCTGTTTGTTTTGGTCGACGGTTGGTACCTTCTGGTCGAATCGCTCGTTCAAAGTTTCAATTAAGGGGGCAGGCAAATGAGTATTGAAGTCGTAACAGATGTGATGCGTGACGCGTTGATTCGCGTTCTGATCGTCTCGGCACCTGTCATTTTAGTTGCAATGATCGTCGGCTTGATCATCAGTATTTTTCAGGCAACGACGCAGATTCAGGAACAGACGCTGAGTTTTGTTCCAAAGCTGGCAGCAATCTTCATCACGCTGATCATAGCGGGAAATTTCATGATCAACATTTTGCTTGAATTTACTCGGCATATTTTCAGAATGATCAGCAACTTGTGAGGTGAAAGGCATGAGCATGGTGCAGATCCAAATATTAGGTTTGATTGCATGCCGCGTGTTTTCGTTCATGTCAGTTGCCCCGATTCTTTCAGAAAGGAATTTTCCGAATCTTTGCAAGCTGATTATCGGAGGCGGGTTGATTCTGTCGGCATTTTCGCTTGTAGCAGCCTTCGAAGAAGAAGTTGCTTTGGCCGTCTTCATTTTGATGGCAGTCAAGGAAACGATTTTTGGCTTGGCGATGGGATATTTGTGCCGACTGGTTTTTTTCGGGGTCATGATTACGGGCCAGTTCATTGATTTTCAGGACGGTTTCATCATGGCGCAGGCATACGATCCGACGATGCAGTCATCAACCTCGCAATTTGGCAAAATGTACTATTGGCTTGCAATCATGGTTTTTTTTGCCAGCGGGTTGTACAGGCAGATGATCAGAGGTCTGATGACATCGTTTGACATCGTCAGTCTCGGATATCCGACTTTGACGGACGAATCGATCGGAGGAATCGTCAAGCTGTTTGCCAAGACGTTTGAGATGGCCTTCAACATGGGAGCACCGATTATTATTTCGATTCTCGTAATCGATATCGTGCTTGGAATTTTATCGCGTTCGATTCCGCAGCTGAACGTTTTGATGCTGTCGTTGAACGTGAAGACGACAGTCAGTTTTATTATCTGTATGCTGGTTTTGCCGAACATGGTCGATTTTTTGGCAAGCAACTTTTCAGAGATGATTCAAAATATGGCCGACTTTATCAAATCAATCGCTTAAGAGAGGCAGGTGAGAAGTGATATGGGAGACAAGGATGGAAAAACAGAAAAACCCACCCCGAAGCGGATTCGTGATTCACGGAAACGCGGTGAGGTAGCAAAGAGCCCGGATGTCGTTGCGGCAGTCGCGTTGTTTGTCTTTGCGATGCTATTTGTTCCACTTTGCGAATTTTCCATAAACCACTTCTCGCCTTATTTTGTCAATTATCTTGAGATGCTGGCAAATCCCGATCAGATGATCGGAAGCTTGGGAAAAATTGCGTTTCAGGCAATTTTGATGATTTTTATCATGACGGGGCCGTTCATGCTGATTGCAATCGTGATCGGCATCGTCGGCAATATCGTTCAAGTCGGACTGCTCTTTACGGCGACTCCAATCAAGCCGGATTTCAAAAAACTCAATCCGCTGAACGGTCTTAAGCAGATGTTCAGTCTGAGAGCATTGCAGAATCTGGCCAAGTCGTTGGTCAAGCTGATTATCGTCGGATACCTTTGCTACAAGAAATACGTTGAAACGATTCCGACTCTGACGAGCCTGTCTGAAGTCGGAACGGGCAAGGTCCTGTTGTTCATGCTGAACATTTGCAAGGACCTTGCGACGCAGATCGGCATCTTGCTTGTCGTTGTTTCTGTTTTTGACTATGCGTTTCAACGCTACACGCATATGAAGAGCTTGAAGATGTCAAAACAAGAAATCAAAGATGAAATGAAGCAAATGGAAGGCGATCCTCAGGTCAAGGCCCAACGCAAAGCCAAGCACCGCGAAATGATTCGAAATGCGGTCGCGCAGGTCAAAGATGCCACGGTTGTTTTAGCCAACCCGACGCACTTGGCAATCGCAATCAAATATGATGCGGAAGGTGCCGGCGTTCCCCAGGTTTTGGCCAAAGGGGCCGATGACGTGGCGATGAGAATCAAGGAAGAAGCCAAAAAGCAAAACGTGCCGATCATCGAAAACAAACCGTTGGCACGGGCGCTTTATCCTAAAGTCGATGCCGGCGATTTTATTCCGGTCGAATTTTATGAAGCCATCGCAGAAGTCATTGCTCTTGTTTACAAGCTTGAGCAGGAAGCAAAAGGAAAGATTTAGTCAGGAGGAAGTAAGTTGGACAATAAAGCGAAAGCAAAAAAGGGCGGGTTGACGCCCGCTGAAATTGTAATCTCTTTTCTTGTCATAGGCATCGTCGGATTGATCATTATTCCGCTCCCGACGTCATTGCTTGATATTTTTATCGTTACGAACTTGACGATTGCAATTAATATTTTGCTCATTACGTTGTTTACCAAATCAGTTTTGGAATTTTCGACTTTTCCGACTGTTTTGCTGATTACGACGATGTTTAAACTCGGTTTGAACATGTCGTCGACGCGCTCCATCCTGACGACGGGAAACGGTGGACACGTGATTGAGGCCTTTGCCGATGTCGTGGCCGGCGAAAATTACATCGTCGGCATTATCCTGTTCGTGATCATCATGATCGTTCAGCTGGTCGTCGTGACAAACGGTTCAGGTCGTGTCTCCGAAGTTTCTGCTCGTTTTACTTTGGATGCGATGCCCGGCAAGCAAATGGCGATCGACTCTGACTTGAATTCAGGGGCGATTACTGAAGAACAAGCAAGACAGCGTCGCAAGGATCTGCAGCGCGAAGCTGATTTCTACGGATCGATGGATGGTGCTTCAAAGTTCGTTAAAGGTGATGCGATCGCCGGAATCATCATCGTGCTGGTCAATCTGATCGGCGGAACCATCATTTTTACTGCCAAAGGAGATTTGTCGATTACAGATGCGCTCAGCCAGTTCGGGAAATTGGCGATCGGTGACGGTTTGGTAAGTTCCGTCCCGTCGCTTCTGATTTCCCTGGCAACCGGCGTGATCGTAACGCGTTCTGAAGACAACAGCACTTTTGGGACTGATATCGCAAGCGACGCATTGAGAAATCCGCAGCTTTTCAAAGTCGTCGGGGTCATCCTGCTGGTTTTGGCGCTCGTCCCTGGATTTCCAAAGATTCCTTTCATCGCGCTGTCACTGGCAATGTTTGCCGCCAACGTTTTGGTCAAGCAAAAAGAGGAACAAAGAATCAAGGAAAGAATCAAGGAAGAACAGACGCTTGCATTGCAGCGCAAAAAAGAGGAGCAGGAAGAAGACGACGACGTGGCATCGTTTCAGGTCGAGCCGTTGTCGATTGAAATCGGCTATGGCCTGATTCCTTTGGTCGACAGCACGATCGACAACAGTCTGATGAACAGAATTTCTGCCATCAGACGGCAAACGGCCCATGAGCTCGGAATTTTGGTCAGTCCGGTCCGCATTCGCGACAACCTGTATCTGAACGCCAACGACTATTCGATCAAAATTCGCGGCAATGAAGTCGGTCACGGAGACATCTATCCTGACAAATACATGATCATCAGCCAGTCTGATGACGGAAGCTTCCCGTTCCAGGGAATTCCGACCAAGGAACCGGCCTTTCAGCTCGATGCGCTTTGGATCGATGAAAAGGATAAGGAAAATGCAGATCTGCAAGGCTTCACGGTGATCGAACCGCTGACGGTCATTGCAACGCACCTTAAAGAAATCATTCATGCGCATGCGCCGGAGCTTCTTGGCAGACAGGAAGTGCAAAAGCTTCTTGAAGGCATCAAGGCCAACAACAACGTCGTCATCGATGAATTGATTCCTGATATCATGCGTTTGGGCGAAGTCGAAAAGGTTCTTCAAAATCTGCTTGAAGAAAACGTTCCGATCAATGACTTGGCCACGATTCTTGAAACTTTGGCCGATTACGGAACGGTTACGAAAGATACCGAAGTTCTGACCGAGTACGTCCGTCAAGGACTCAGGCGAACGATTGCCAATAAATATGCGGATGAAAACGATCGTATCAACGTGGTCACGATTCATCCGAAAGTCGAAGAGATGGTTTCGCAAAGCATTCAAAAGACCGCAACCGGATCATATCCGGTAATGAAGCCTGATTCCGTCAACAAGATTTTGACCGCAATCGGCGACATTTCGCAACAAATGGCGGCACAAAACATGAATTACGTCATTTTGACGTCGCCAAAGATTCGTTTGGCCTTCAGAAAACTGATCGCATTCAACTTTCCTGACGTTGCAGTGCTTTCGTTGAATGAAATTCCAAATGAAATCGCAATTGAATCAATCGGGAACATTGAAATCTGATGCAGCGGATTAATCAAAGAAAGGGGCAGTGCCGTTTCATGTACGAGGTTGATCGAGAACAGGAAATATTGAAATACTTGCCCTTGGTAGAACGTGTTGCCAACCGCATCTCCATCAAAAATACTGAATATGAATATGATGATCTGTATAACATCGGCGTTATTGGTTTGATTGATGCAATGCAGAAGTTTGATTCGTCAAAGAAAGTTCCGTTTGAAAACTATGCGGCCATCAGAATTCGCGGAGCCATCATCGATGAAGTCAGACGCCATTCAAAAATATCTCGTTACAAAATGGGGAACGTCAACAGCTTCTATCAGGCTAAGCAAGAACTTGAACAGGAAATGAAACGTGAAGTGACCGACAAGGAAATCATGAAGAAGATGGGAATCACTTCATCCCAGCTGGGCGACATTTATGACAGCATTCAATACCTTTCATCGGTTTCGCTTGAAAGCACGCTTTATTCAAATAACGACGAAACGGTCATGGTTCAAGACACGCTAAGAGATTCCAAGGCTCCGAGCGGAGAGAAGGAATTAATGAAGCAAGAGAGAAGAAAAGAACTGGTTGAAGCAATCAAGCGTCTCTCGGAACGTGAACAGCTCGTTTTGAGTCTGTATTACGAAGAAGATGCGACATTAAAAGAAATAGCCGCAATTTTGGATGTTTCGATTGCCCGCGTTTCACAGATTCACGGCCGGGCGATTGCCAAGATCAGAGGCTATATTGAGGAGGCAAATCAGGAATGATCAGATCAATTGATACCTTGAAAAGCAATTTTGAAGTACTGCAAAAGAGGCAGGAAGCAATTTCTGCAAATATTGCCAACGTAAATACGAACGGTTATCAGGAAAAGAAACTGTTCCAGTCGACGCTGAAAAACGTTCAGCTGCACAACTTCATGGGCGGATTAAAAAATGAACAGCGCGTCGACGTCGGAAATTTCACGTTCGGAAATCAGATAGACGGTTCATATTTGAATACTCAATCCGGTTCGATGCATGAAACGGACTTGAAAACTGATTTTGCAATCAACGGAGCAGGCTATTTCACGGTTCGCATGAACAACGGTCAGATCGGCTATACGAGAAACGGCAACTTTACCGAAAATCGTCAAGGACAGCTGGTAACTCAGGAAGGATATGCCGTTCTTGGGGCAAACGGCCAGGCGATCCAAGCAAATGAAGCCAATCCGAATTTTATGATCGTTTCGTTCAACAATGCGTCCGCTTTGCAAAACCAAGGCAATACGATCTATACGAGCAATACCGCAGGAACGCAGATCAGAAGCGAAGTCGTGCAGGGCATGCTTGAAGGATCGAATACGGATACGGCACAAAACATGGTGGATCTGATTCAGACTTCACGTGAATTTGAAGCCAACCAGAAAGTTTTAAGCACTGCCAACCAAACGCTCAGCAAAGCCGTAAATGAGCTTGGCAAGATTTAGCGGAGGATTTAACAATGAACATGAGTCAGATTTTGTCCATCAGTCGTTCGGGGCTTAATGCCTATCAACGCGAAATGGACGTCGTTTCAAACAACCTTGCGAACGTCGATACGCTCGGATACAAGGACAAACGAACAACGTTTCAGGAACTTTTGAACAACGGAACCAACGAAAACGAGGTCGGTCTGTCGCAAAATGCCGGCAACGTTGCCATCAATGCCGGATTAAACGTGCAACAGGTCAACGAAAATTTAAGCCAGGGAGCGTTCAAATCGACTGCCGGAACTTATGATTTGGCAATTGACGGCGAAGGATACTTCGGGGTCAGGGACGGTGCAAACAACCTGTACCTGACAAGAGACGGCAGCTTCAGACGCGATGCCGACGGAAACCTTGTGACGAGCAAGGGAATGAAGGTTGAAGTTCAATCAAACGTTCCTTCAAGTCAGTGGCCGAAAGACGGCGAGGTCAGCATTTCGACATCCGGTTACGTTTCGATCGGAAACGTCAGGGTCGGGCGCATCCTGCTGTTTCGTCCGCAAAATTCGATCGATATGAACGACATCGGGAACAATCTTTACCGTTGCGACGGGAACTTGATTTCGTCGGCAAATAACAACGCCGGGTTCGGTCAGATCAATCAAGGCCTGGTCGAACTGTCAAACGTTGACGTTGCCGATACGATGTCGAAAATGATCATCACCCAGCGCGCGTATCAGATGAACAGCAAGGCCCTGCAGTCGACGGACGAGATGCTGCAGACGATCAACAAGTTTACGGAATAATAATGGGGAATGATGTCTCGTGATTAAATTTACGCATATCAGTAAAAAATATGACAACGGAAATTATGGTCTAAAAGATGTTTCCTTTAAGATTGAACAAGGGGAATTTGTCTACGTCGTCGGAAAAAGCGGCGCGGGCAAGTCGACTCTGCTCAAAATGTTCAATCGTGAAGACATGCCGACGTCCGGCGAAATCTTAATGGGAAACGTCAAGATTTCGAGATTGAAGAACAATCAGGTCTATAAGTTGAGACGCCAGGTCGGCGTAATCCGGCAAAAGGATTTGTTTTTGCCTAATCGAAGCGCATATGAAAACGTCGAATATGTTCTGAGTGCGTGCGAGGTTCCAAGAGAAGAATGGGACAAGCGGATTTTGGATGCATTTACGACCGTTGGCATGTGGAATTTTCGCGAGCATCGTACATATGAGTTGTCAATCGGACAACAGAAGAAAATTGCGATTGCAAGGGCAATCGTGACTTCGCCTCCGGTTTTGATCGCAGATGAGGCAACGGCCAATCTGGACAACCGGTCGGCGATGGACGTAATGAAACTTTTTAACAAGATCAACCGGCAGGGAATGACGGTCGTGTTTGCGACGCATGATTCGACGATGGTGAATACGCTGCGTCGGCGAACGTTGGAGCTTTCTTACGGCAACTTGATCAGGGATGACAAAAAAGGCGGGTATTCGGCAACGAATGATCCTAAAAACGTGTATGTATGGTAGACGCAAACGGAAGGTCAAGAGACTGACCGATATTTGAAATAATCATAGCGTCATACCGGAATTACAAATTGATTTTAAATTCAGTTCAAAATATAAGCTCTGCATTTTAAAGAAAAAGTCACAAAAATTACAAATTTCAGATAAATCGTTCTATATTTTAGGCTAAAAATCACAGAAACTCCGCATAGTAACACGCGTAGTTTACTTAAAATCGCTTCATTATCAACCGATATGAATAGCATGGGATCGCTGTCAGGTTAATATGTTTTTGTGAGGTGAAAGTGGTTTTTTGCTTGATCTACACAGAGGTCAATTAGGATTAATTTCATTATTGAAAGGAAAATTATCATGAATAACAAGACAAAGAATATTGTACAAAAACTAGTGCCGGTGTTTGTCACGATCATAGCAGCAATTGCCGGATATTTCCTGTGCGTGCCGGCAAACGTTGCCACATACTGGGTATTAGCAGTTATTTTGATTGTTGCGCAAGCGGTTTATCTCGTTTTCGGCGGCAAGATTGCCAGCCAGACGGGCGTCGGCACGAACCTGAAGTACATTGAAGAACACATGGAACAAATTGCCAACGGTGATTTGAGAAACGTTGACGAATTGGCCGATACAGAAGACGACATTACGGACATGGGTCGAATCGCAACTTCGCTTCATGCGGTCGGCAATACGTTCAGGGGCTTTGCCGTTCAATGGGGCGAAGATACGAAGGACAACGAAAAGATGGTCGCAACGCTGTCATCTGCTTGCGGCAAGGCCAAGAGCTCAACGGAAAGCGTCGGCGACACGCTTGCAACGCTTTCCGATACTTCACAGGTTTTGGCACAGCATGCGCAAACGGCAACGGAAGACATCGACTCGCTTTCTTCAGACATTGAAAACATCAATGACGTGATCGGACGTCTCGGAGAATCTGCCGACAAGTCCCAGGAAACGAATCAGCGCAACACTGAAATCATGGGGGCCGTATCCAAGTCATGGAGCGCAGAACGCGAAAACCAGGCACGTCTCGTCAAGGAAATGGACGAAATGAACAAGGACATCCAAAACATCGGCAACATCGTTTCCTTGATCAACGACATTTCGGAACAAACGAACCTGCTTGCCTTGAACGCTTCCATCGAAGCTGCGCGCGCGGGTGAAGCCGGCAAGGGCTTTGCGATCGTTGCCGAAGAAGTTCGTTCCTTGGCTGAACAGTCAGGCAATTCCACGAAGAGCATTCGTGAAATCATCGAACAGATCAGAAACAAGTCTGAAAGAATCACGAGCGATCTGAACGCTGCTTATGACAATGGCGAAGAACAAAACGAAGAACTCGGTCAGGCAATGGTTGCTTCACGCGACATTTCCGACATCGTTTACGAATTCGCACAAGGCATCAAAGAGATGCAGACAAGCATTCAAGGCGTCGTTGATATCAAGGATCGCGTAACGGATGCTTACACGAACATCGCAGAAGAAATCAGCCAGACTTCAGCCGGCACGCAACAGGTTGCCGCAAGCTTCGAAGACGTGCGCGATCTGATCTCTGAATTTGAAAAGAGCGTCGATGAGCTGCAGGAAGCTGCTGACATCAAGAAACTTCAACAGGAAGCTTTCAAACTGTAAAACTAAACGATGAAAGGAATTGGCGGCAAAATGGAACAATATGTAGTATTTAAAAGTCATGATCAGCTTTTCGGATTGCCTGTAACTATTGTTCGTCGTGTTGTTGAGACAAACAAATTCATTCCGCTTCCGGAAGTTGCCGATTATGTTTTGGGCGTTTACGAATATGAAGAACAAATGCTTCCGATTATTGATCTGGGACGCAAGCTTTTCAACGATTTTACGGAACAGACGCAAGAGGCCAAGGTCATCTTGTGCAACTGGAAAGAACAATCGCTTGGAATCTACGTTGAAAAGATCGTCGGAATCGTTTATCTCGAAACGAATGATAATGAAAAAGAACTTGAAAAGGCAAAATTAAAGCGGGGCTATGTCGGCAAGTTCCTCAAGATGAAAGACGACGTCGTCATTTCGCTTGAACTTGATTATTTATTCGATAACAAGGAAGCTGATGGACTCATGGAGTCACTTGATGATTTGGAAGCTGATCAGGCTTTGAAATCCAGTGCTTCTGAGGACGGGGAAAATGAGTAGCGACGATATCAGGGTCGGAATTGCCGATTACAAAATCGGACAGGCTCCGCATCGCATCATGACGGTCGGACTTGGTTCCTGCATCGGAACGATCATCTATGATGAAAAAAGCAAAGTCGGCGGATTGAGCCACATCATGCTGCCGGACAGCAAGCCGTTTGCGGCAAAGTCTGACGTCAATCCGGCCAAATTTGCCGATACGGCAATTCCCTTGATGTATCAGCAGCTAAAAAGAAAGGTGCCAAACGGACGTTTTAAGGCAAAAGTCGTTGGCGGGGCAAATATGTTTTCTTTCAAATCCGCAACGTCAGGAACCGGCAATATCGGACAGCGAAATGCCGAAGCCGTCATGGAGGTTTTAAAGGAACTGCGTATTCCGGTCGTATCATCTCATACAGGAGGAAATTCGGGGAGGACGATGATTGTTGACCTCAATGACTTCACCTGCATGGTGAGGATCGTGCATCAAGATGTGATTTATATTTAGAAGGGAAGATACCTCGTTGATAAGAGTATTAATAGTTGATGATTCAGCTTTCATGCGCAAAGTAATCACTGACCTTTTGAAAAAGATGAATGGCGTTGAACCGGCTGAGATCGCCAGAAACGGCAAGGCTGCGGTTGATTACTTGGCAGCCCACAATGACATCGATCTCGTGCTGATGGACATTGAAATGCCGATCATGAATGGTATCGAAGCCTTAAAACAAATCAAGCAGAAATACTCAACTCCGGTTATTATGCTTAGCGCATTGAGCAACAAGGAAATTACGATCGAAGCTTTGGAACTTGGCGCAACGGATTTCGTAACGAAGCCCGTTAACCTGACTGCAATCGAAAGCGATTGGACGCGCGACCTGGAAAGAAAGATCAAAGGCTCGCAGATGAAAAAAAACGAGCGGCTTCATCCGACGATTGAACGAGACAAAAAACTTCGCCGGGAAGTTGCGCTCAAGGAAAAGAAGACGGATGTGGAACTCAACCGCGGCATCCATGCTTTGGTGATCGGTTCTTCAACCGGCGGACCAAGATCGCTTTTGACTGTGGCAAAGGCTTTGCCAAGAAGATCCAAGGTTCCGATTTTTATTGTTCAGCACATGCCGAAAGGTTTTACGAAATCATTTGCTGAAAGGCTCGATGCCGAATGCGGACCGCACGTCGTTGAAGCACAGGACGGAATGGTGGTCGAGCCGAATACGGTTTATCTGGCTCCTGGCGATTATCATATGACAACGGACGGCATCAAGATTTACTTGAATCAGGAACCAAAGCTTCACGGCACCAGGCCTGCAGTCGACTATCTGTTCAAAAGCGCAGCTAAGGCCTATCACAAGCATTTGGTCGCGGTCATCTTGACCGGCATGGGCCATGACGGTGCTGACGGAATGGTTGAGATTGCTAAAAACGGTGGGTATAATTTTGCGCAAAACAAAGAAACGTGCGTCGTCTTCGGAATGCCGAGGGCCGCAATTGAAAAAGACGTCGTAAACGAAGTCCTCGGACTTGATGAGATTGCAACTAGAGTAAATCGGATTGTTAGGTGATCAAGATGGCAATGAACTTTGATTTTTTCAACAAATGGGTGCAGGATAATTTGGGCATTCGTTTGGAAGCATATAAGGAACGTCAAATGCAGCGTCGAATCGGAAATATTATGCAGACGACGGGAGCCAAGACTTTGGAAGAATATGCGAAGATTCTTTCAAAAGACAGCAAGGCTCGCGAAGATTTTATCGAGCATTTGACGATCAACGTGACTGAATTCTACAGAAACAAAGATATTTTCGACGAGTTCGAAGACGTTTTGAAAAAAATCGTGGTAAAGAATACGTCAAGACCAAAGATTTGGAGCGCAGCCTGCTCTACCGGGGCTGAACCGTACACGCTCGCAATGATTCTTGACAAAAACAAAATCAACGGTTCGATCGTCGCGACGGATATCGACAAGGTTATCCTGGACAAGGCGAAAAGCGGAAGATATTCTTTGCACGAGCTTAAGAACGTTTCAAAAACAGATATCAGCAATTATTTTTCAAAAAGAGAAGATGGCGATTACGAAGTAAAGCCCAGTTTGAAACAAAAAATTACTTTCAAACGACACGATTTGCTGAAGGATCGCTACGAAAGTCGCTGCGACGTGATCGTGTGTCGGAACGTGACGATCTACTTCAAGCCTGATGCCCGTGACGAAGTTTATCAAAATTTTGCTGATGCGCTCAACAAGGGCGGAATTTTCTTCACCGGTGCAACGGAAACGATCAATAATCCCGAACAGTTCGGATTGAAGAAGGTTGCTTCATTCATCTATCAAAAGGCATAAGCTGAAGAGAAGGAGGAAAAAAATTCATGGCTGATGATAACAGTGTTTATCGCGATCTCTTCTTTGAAGAAAGTGATGACAATTTACAAACATTAAACGACAGTATTCTTGAACTTGAACAGGAACCGGACAACATTGACCTGATCAACAGCATCTTCCGCGTTGCCCATACCTTGAAAGGCATGTCCGCAACGATGGGATATGACGTTATGACCAAACTTACGCATAAGATGGAAGACATGTTCGACCTTTTCAAAACCGGCAAAATGAAGGTCAACACGGATCATATCTCGCTTGTTTTCAAGTGCCTGGACAAGCTGCAGGAACTTGTTGACGATCTGCGCGACGATAAAGAGCTTGAAGAAAGCCAGATTACTGATCTTTGGAACGAGCTTGATCGCGTCGAATCATCTGCAGGCGCAGGCGAAGCCGAAGCTCCTGCTCCGGTTGAGGAACATGACGAAGGTGCTTTGTCGACGAAATTCGAATGTTATGACGATGCCGATACGGACGTCGTCAATGATGCCAAGGCTGGCGGGATGAACGCTTATACGATTGCGATTCGTCTTGATAAAGATACGATGCTCAAAGGGCCGCGCGTGTTCCTGATTACGGAACATCTTGAAAAAGACGGCGAGATCATCAGGACGGAACCATCGGCCGACTTGCTTGAAGAAGGAGATTTCGATACTGATTTCAGAATGATCTATCTGACCAAGGACAGCGTTGACGAAGTCAAGAGTATCATCGAATCAAATACGGAAATCGACAGCTATATCGTTGAAGAATTCAAGGAACCAGCTGCTGAAGAAGAAAAAGCCGAAGAAAAAACTGAAACAGAAGAAAAGAAAACAGAAGAAAAACCTGCTGAAGAAAAGAAGCCGGCCGCAAAGAAACCTGCAGCCAAAACGCAGGCACCTGCGCACAAGGCTAAAAACCAGGCAATTCGTGTCGATCTGACAAGGCTTGATCGATTCTTGAACCTCGTTTCAGAAATCGTGGTCTACCGCAATCAGTTGGAAGACGCAACTGATCGCGAAAGCATCGGCGAGATTCGCGATTCTTTGGAGCAGGTTTCCCGATTGACTTCCGAATTGCAGGATCTTGTTTTGAAGATCCGCATGCAGCAAGTCAGCGTCGTCTTCTCTCGCTTCCCACGCATGGTGCGCGACTTGTCCAACCAGTTGAACAAGGAAATGAAGCTTGAAATCATCGGTGAAGAAACGGAATTGGACAAGACGGTCGTTTCTGAACTTTCAGAACCGTTGATTCACTTGCTCAGGAATTCAGCGGATCACGGCATTGAAGATCCTGAAACAAGAAAGAAGCTCGGCAAGCCTGAAGTCGGGACGATTACCCTTGCGGCTTATCAGGAAGGAAACAAGGTTTTGATCACGCTGTCTGACGACGGTAAAGGATTGAAGCCTGAAATCATCAAGGCAAGCGCTGAAAAGAAGGGCATCGATACGACGGGAATGACCGATCGCGAGATTCAGATGCTTGTTTTCCACCCAGGATTCTCGACTGCCAAGAAGATTACGAACATTTCAGGACGCGGCGTTGGTCTTGATGCCGTTCAGGCAAAGATTGCCGAACTTGGCGGATCCATCGAAATGGACAGCAAAGTTGATGTCGGAACGACATTTATCATAAAATTACCATTAACTTTATCAATTATTCAAGCTTTAATGGTACAAATTGGTAAGGAGAGTTTTGCGATTCCGCTGGATGTCGTTGAACGCGTCGTAATGGTTCGCGAAAAAGACATCATGCAAACCTCCAATCAAGAAGTATGCAAGTTCCAGGAAGGCTTGATTCCGATCATCAGAACGGACAAGCTGCTTCAGGTGCCGTCTTCTTCATCAGACAAGAAGTATGCGATCATCGTCAAGATCGGCAAGCAATACTACGGCGTGCTGGTTGACAAAATGATCGGACAGCAGGAAATCGTGATCAAAAAGATCGATCCGATGCTTCAAAAGATCAAGAAGTATCAGGGCGCAACGATTCTTGGAAACGGCTCAATTGCTTTGATTCTTGACGTAAATGCAATTTGCAACAGTCGACAGTAAGGAGCGTTGTCATGGCTAAGAGATACACCGATTTAGAACTTGACGGACTGAAAGAAATCATGAATATCGGCGGCGGAAATGCTGCAACGAGCATTTCGCAAATGGTGAACAGCAAAATCGACATGAAGGTTCCGAGCGTGGAAATCTTGTCATACGGAGATTTATACAAGCGCGTGATAGCCGATGATGTCGAAGTGCATGCGATTTTGAGCCGATTCGTGGGCGATTTTGAAGGAGCATTGCTGTTCGTGCTTTCTGACGCTGCAGCAGACAAGCTTGCCGGACTGATGATGGGAAGCGATGTCGAAGGAGTTTCCAGAGAAGTCAAGGCTTCAGCCGTAAGCGAGCTGACGAACATCGTGGCAAACTCGTTTCTTCGGGCAATCGGGACGATGCTTAACATCCAGCTGATTGCTTCATTGCCTGCAACCTCATATGATTATTTCGGTGCCGTAATTTCAAGCGCATATATGGCGTTGGATCAGTATGACGAGCAGGTGATGGTAATCAGAAACGAGTTCTTGTATATGGATGACAAGCTGGATGCATCGCTGTTTTTGATACCTGAAGTCGGCATGCTTGACAGAATGTTTAAGTCATTAGGAATTTGAGAGGAGATAACTACAGTGGCAAAAAGAATTTTAATCGTAGACGACGCGGTCTTCATGCGTATGAAATTGAAGGACATTTTGGAAAAGAACGGCTATGAAGTAGCCGGAGAAGCACAAAACGGCCAGGAAGCTTTTGACAAGTATCAAGCTGAAAAGCCGGATCTTGTTACGATGGACATCACGATGCCTGAAGTTGACGGACTTCAAGCTTTGAAGATGATCAAGCAGGCAGATGCCAACGCCAAAGTCGTTATGTGCAGTGCCATGGGTCAGCAAGGCATGGTTATGGATGCGATCAAGTCAGGTGCCGTTGACTTCATCGTTAAGCCGTTCGATACGGAACGCGTTATCCAGTCCTTGGACAAAGCGCTTTCTTAATGATTTGGAGATGATATTATGCAGATGATCATGTTCAAAATGAGCGATGAGTATTATCTGATTTCAGCTAAGTCGGTTGAAGAAATCATCGATACGGTTCCGATTACATACGTTCCGCTTGCTCCGAACTGGGTCAAGGGGTTGATCAACCTTCGCGGCAACGTGATGACCGTAATCGGATTATCCGAGCTGATCGGGATTCCTTCTCCTGAAAAATGCATGAACATCCTCATTATGAAAAATGAAGAAAATGAAGAAGAGCGAAAAGGACTTCTGATCGAAGAAGTCAGCGAAGTCGTTGACATCAACGAAGAAGACATCGAGCTTCCGCCTGAGAAGTCGGATCAGACGTCTTACGTCGGGGTCGTTTCGTTCGAAGACAAGGTTGCCAACGTCGTCAACGTTTCAAAAATGATTTTTGAAGAAAACACGGCAAAGGCATAAAAACAGTCAGCAGTTAGTTGTTTGATCAGGAATTTAAATCGGAAAAGGAAGGATACATGTGGATCAGGTACTGTCGCAAGAAGAAATCGACGCTCTTCTCAACGCAATGAACACCGGCGAGATCAGCGAAGATACAATCGAAGAGGAAAAAAACGATGCGCCTAAAGTCAGAGAATACGACTTCAGACGCCCAACGCGCCTTTCAAAAGAATATATCAATACCTTGCACATGATCTTCGAGGACTTTTCCAAGATGACCGGTAACGTATTGTCAACGCAGCTTAGGACGAATGTGTCCGTTGATTTGGCCGCAATCGAACAGATCAGCTACGATGAGTTCATGCATTCGATTCCAAGAGTAACCTTGCTTGGAATGTTCCACTCCGAGCCTTTAAAAGGCTCGCAGCTGTTGGAAATCAATCCCCAGTTATGCAGCTTGATGGTTGAACTTTTATGCGGGGGACTCGACGTCAGGACGCAGCATCCGGACGAAAAGATTCCTTCGCTTGAATCGTTTTCGGATATTGATCTGGCATTGATGCGTGAACTGTTCAAGGAAATCGTGAATGTTTACAAGACGTCATGGAAAGATATCGTTGAGCTCAATTCGAAGTTTGACACGATCGATACGAATCCGCAGCTTTCACAGGCAATGTCGCCAAATGAACCAGTCGTGTTAGTAACCTTTACAGTCAAGGTGTTTGGAATCAGCACTTTCATCAACTTATGCATTCCATATGTCTTCTTTGAAGGTATTTTGGACAAATTAAGTATCCGTAATTGGTTCGATTCCAGCAAAGACGACAATGAAGATGATTCACTTGAAATCAAACGCGGATTGAACAACGTCGAGATGGTGATCGAGACGAAACTTGGCGATGCGCAAATGAGTTTTGCGGACTTCTTGAACTTGGAAGCAGGGGATGTCATTCGACTGGATAAGAAGACGACTTCACCGCTGGAAACTTATATTGAAGGTGAACCATTCTTTTATGTCAAGCCAGGTCAAAAGGATGGACAGTTGGCAATCGAATTACTGGATAAGATGGAAGGAGAAGAAGATCAATGAGCGACGGTTTATCACAAGCAGAAATTGATGCATTGATGAATGGCGGTTCAGCCGCAGCAGAAGATGACAGCAAAGAAGAAAAAGTAGAAGAAAAGACGGAACAATCTGAAGCAGAGATTGAAAAAGAAGCCGTGGAAGATGCAACGCTTGACGTTGACGATGAGATCATCGCCGGCATGGACGAACAGGCTCGAATGGACCTGATCGGAGAAGTCGGCAACATTTCGATGTCGCAGGCGGCAACGACGCTTTCTTCGATTCTTAATCACCGCGTTTCGATTACGACGCCAAGAGTAACGAAGATCAGATTCGCTTCTTTGATGGAAGGAATCAAGACGCCTAAGGTCGCAACGACGGTTGAATATAAGGAAGGCGTGATCGGGACGAACCTGATGCTTTTACAGGTCAGGGATGCTTCGATCATTGCCGACCTGATGATGGGCGGTCCCGGAAACGCCAAAGAGGATGCCGAATTCGGGGATCTGGAATTAAGCGCCGTTGCTGAAGCCATGAACCAGATGATTGGTTCTGCTTCAACTTCCATGGCAACGATGATCAATCGCAAGGTCGATATTTTGCCGCCAATGGTCAAACTTTGGGGAGAACCGGACAACATCAGCTATGACGGCATCAATCCCGACAGCATCGTCTATCGAATTTCGTTCAATCTGGACGTTGAAGGACTGATTGAAAGTGAAATCATGCAGATTTTCACGAAAGAAATGGTCAACGATATTGCGGCCGCAATGATGGCCGACAAGGCAACGGTCGTTAACGATCGCGAGGTTCCTGCAGAAGAGCAGCCGGCACCGGCCGCACCGCAGCCTGAACCGGCTCCGGCTGCTGCTCCGACCCCTCAACCGCAGCCGCAAGCTCAGCCTCATCCACAACCGCAAGTCGCACCGCAGCCGGCACCGCAACCGAAGCAGCCGCCTGTTGAAGTCAGTCAGCCTTCGTTCCAAACGCTCGATGGTCATGCACAGGTCGAAGGCGACAATCTTGACCTGTTGATGGACATTCCGCTTAACTTGAGCGTCGTGCTCGGAACAAGCAAGAAGTCCGTGCGTGAGATTCTCAGTTTCAACACCGGTTCGGTTATCGAACTTGAGAAACTGACCGATGAGCCGCTTGATATTTTGCTCAACGGCAAATTGATCGCTCAAGGCGAAGTCGTCGTCATCAATGACAACTTTGGCGTTCGCATCACGAATATTTTGTCACAGAGCCAAAGAATCAATAACATGCGCTAAATAAAAAAGGAGCCTGTCAGTGGCTTCTTTTTTATTTAAGAATTTTATTTCGCTTTGTCTTCCAAAAAAATTCATTATTTTGAAAAAATCGAATTTTGAGGTTTAACTTTTTTTCTACCTGTCGATATAATATATTGAGCAGAAAAATCGTTTAAGGAGGCGAACTTCCATGAAGATCCAAAGAAGTTATACAGAATATACGAACTTACCAACCGTTAAGGGTTCTAAGAACGTTGCCAAGCAAAGTCAAGCAATCAATGCTTCAAATGACAAGATCAACCTTTCAGACACGGCAAAGAAGCTTCTTTGCCGTGCTGAAGTCCAGTCTTCTCATTCAGGCATCGATCCCGACAAGGTTGCACGTTTGAAGGCCGCTATTAACGACGGCTCATACCAGGTATCAGCTGAAAAGATTGCTGATAAAATGCTTGATGCCGTCGATGAAGAGAGGGCATAAACATGAACGAGGCCGAATTTCAACGCAATTTAACGAGATTCAAAGCTGTTTTGAAGCGCGAAAAGCGCTATCTGATTAAAAATGACGGTGAAAAGGTGACCGAAACGGTTTCCCAAAAAGAGAAGTTCATTCCGATTTTTGAAAACTATGACGGTCCCGTTTCTGATAAAACAAAAGCAATGATTGATGAGATTCAGGAATTGCAATCAGTCAACCTGATGCTGACGAATCAGGCGATTGCTTTTCAAAAGACATTGATGGATGCGATTCAAGCCAATCTGAAACAGCCAAGCGGAACGTATTCGAAGTACAATCAGATGCCAAAGGAAAGTTCGGTGTCTCTGGTTGATCAGCAGGCTTAAGAGGAGGAGAAGACATGTCAGGTTTATTTGGCACATTGGGCACGGCCACGAGCGGCATCACTGCCAATCAGGTTGCCCTTCAGACAACTGCACATAATATTGCGAACACGAATACGGACGGCTATTCAAGACAACGTGTCCACATGACGACGAAGCCTCCATACGTGATCGCGGGAACCGGAACAATCGGAACGGGCGTTAACGTTACCGGCGTAGAACGCGTGGTTGACGAGTTCGTTCGTTCTCAGATTCGTGAAGCAAATTCTAAATATACTTACAATACGCAAAAATCAGACACGCTCGGTCAGTTGGAAGATATTTTGCATGAACCGTCAGAAGACGGCGTGATCAAGTCGCTCAACACTTTGACCGACAGTTGGCAAAAATTGGCAGAAAACCCTGAACTTGGGACTTCCAAGACTTTGGTCGTTGAAAATGCCAACTCATTTGCTGATTCGATTCACCAAATGGCAACGCAGATCAATCAGCTGCACAAGGATTCGATTTCGAATCTGCAAAAATCAGTGCTTGATTTCAATGAAAAGATTGATCAACTGGCAGACATCAACAAGAAAGTGTTCACGTTGACGTCTCGCGGCGAAACGCCAAACGACTTGCTTGATCAGCGCGATATCCTGTTGAAGGATATTTCCGGTCTCGTCAACATCAATACCGAATTTGACGAATACGGCCGCACGACTCTTTCCGTTGACGGTCAAACGATTCTTGACTTCAAGAATGAAACGCACAACACGCTCAGCGTCGTTGTCGGAACTGATGCCAACGGCAATGCGCTCGTTTCCGATCGCGGCGATTCATCAAAGGCAAACGTTGCTTTGGGTCGTCAGGCCGAAGTCGGCACGGTCATGCTGACGAAGAAAGATGATGCTGGCAACACGGCTTATTCCGAAATCAAGACGTCAGAAGGCGACATGGGCGGCTATCAGGAATCTGCCAAGGAAATCCTTGAACATATGGACGAATTGAACGACTTCATCGCAAAAATCGGCAAGGCCACCAACATGGTCATGACCGGCGGACAAAACAAGCTTGACGGATTCTTCACGTTGGGAAATGATCCTTCAAGATATGCGCTTGACTTCAAGGTCAACGATGCGATTGCGAAGGATCCTTCAAAGATTCCGGCCGGAAAGGCGCTTGACGGCACGGGCAGTGCCGGCGACGGCTCCAGAGCGTTGGCCGTTTCCTGGGCAATGAAGACGAAGTTCAAGACACCGGTCAGGGATGCCGATCTTGATACTTACGACGAATCAACGATGAAATTTAACGAAAGCCAGGACGGCCAGACGTTTGCCGAAACGTTCAACAATATCGTGACGAAAAACGGGATCTCAAAGCAAAAGGCAGACAACATGGCTGCTGCACAGAAGGTTGTCCTGAACAACTTGGAAAACAAGAACGAATCAATGTCAGGTGTCAACATCAACGAAGAAATGTCCGACGTGATCAAGTTCCAACAAGGCTTCCAGGCAAATACCAGAGTGCTGAGCGTAATTGCAGAAATGCTCGATACGCTTGTCAACAAGACGGGGGTGTGATTTAGATGCGAATTTCGACTAACATGGTTAATGCCGATTTCTTGAATAATCTGGCAACAACGACAAACAAGGTTCAAAGTACGATGAATCAGCTGGCAAGTCTGAAGGAAGTCAACAAGGCTTCCGACAATCCGTTGCTTGTTTCGAAGATTCTTGACTTGAACGTGTCTATTTCACAAAACAGTTCATACGCAATGACGATCAGCGATGCCAAGGACTGGACGACGACTCAGGACGGTGCTTTGCAGTTGGTTGAGAAGTCAATGAACAACATCCGCAACATTATCGTTGCCGTCAACAACTCGGGTTCTTTGACCGATTCCGAATATAAGGCATACAAGTCCGAACTTCAACAAGAAATCGGCACGGTCGTCGACGCAATGAACACCAACTACGACGGCCGCTACATCTTTGGCGGATCGAAGACGACGGAACCGCCGTTTGAAGTTACGAAGGATGCAAACGGCGAAGTCAACGGCTTGAAGTATAACGGAGATGAAACCAATCTTGCGCGTGAAATTTCCAACGGCGTTTCGATCAACCTGCTGACCAACGGCAATTCGGTCATGAACGCCCAAGGTGCCGGAAAAGATTTGGGAACGTTCTTTAACGAACTCGTTGCCGACCTTGACAAGCATGACGAAGCCTCGATTTCAGACTTATCGAAGAAGCTCGGCGAAGTCGACGTGTTCAAGAACAACATCGTCAACTACAATACTCGCATCGGGGCAATCGAAAACCGAATCGATGCGGCCAAAGATCGCAACGACAGCGAGAAGATAACGCTGAAGAACACGCTGTCGATGCGCCAGGACGTTGATATCGCGCAAAAATACATGGAATATCAAAACCAGATGCTCGCTTACAAGTCAACGCTTGCGATGGGCACGAAGATCATGCAGACGACGGTACTTGATTATATGTAAGAAAAAACTTGGGACTCAAGCGAGTTCCAAGTTTTTTCGTTTTTACGAATTAAGCTTATCGTACCTGCTGCTGATACCGTTCATGACGTCAGCAAACAGCATCTCAGTGATTTCTTCTTCATTAAAAAGCATTTTTAAAATCGAGTCCGTCAAAAGCTTGCGTGCGCTTTGCTTGAGCGCAGCAATCGGAGTATCATCTTCATTAAATTCCGTTTGGCAAAATTTCTCATAGATTTCAATCGTTTTGTTCAAATTGAACGCATTCAAAACTTCACCGATGACCTGGTGTTCTTTTTCATAGATATATCTGCAGTTTTTCTTGTTTTCAAAGTACATTTGCGGCGACGTCTGCAAAAGATAGCACGTTTGACTGTCGCAAAACGTGACGGCCATCGTTTTTTCCCCGGAACGCAAGTCGAGTTTGACCTTGTTCAGCATGATCCAGTTCGTTGAATGACGGTACGTTCCGCCAAGCGGCATAAGCTCAATTTCCCCCCACACGTAGCTCAAAGGAGCGATGCGCTTTTTTTGCTTAAGCCCAAGGCAGGCACGGTCGACAAAAAGCCCGATTCCTTGCGTTTCAATCAATTCGTTGATCAGGCGCTTGGTCTGTTTTTGAGTAACGATCACGCGGTCAGCTTCAACAAGCATGGCATTGATCCTGGAAAATTCAGGGTATTCACCCTCATTTGGCCTGAAGTTCAGGATCAGATTGGTTTTGCAAATATCGATCTTTGCTTCTCTTTCAAACACGGCATGTCGCATCAAATGCTTGAAGCCGTCTTTTGAAAAATCAACTACCTGACAACAAGCGCAGTTTGATTCCTGTTTTTTGTTCATATAATTCCCCCAATAACAGTTAAATTTTGGCGTTCTTTTGGAAAAGAACAATTTCAGTTTAAAATGTAATTTAAATTAAATCAAGTTTTTTCTTTATTTTAACGTAAATGTAATATTAGTTTTTGATGCGTTTCAAGCAAAGTGGACTAAAGTCCTCTTTTTAACACAAATGGCAACCATTTTCGGTTCAAAACAGCTTGTTTGAAAAATAAACCAAAATGAGATTACAGGTTTATTCAGATCAAAGAGTCCCTTAAAATAACAACTATCTTGAAAAACGGGGGGATGTCCATGGGAGAACATGAAGAAGAGGCAGTCGAATATATGAAAGAAAAAAATCATGAAGGGATGATCTACGGAATCATCAAGCGTTTCGGCATAAGCAGGTATTCAAGCAGCTATGATGATTACGTCGTATTGGGGATGATTTTGTTTGTCAAAGGATACGTCGAATTAATGAATAGGGATCCTGACGCAGAGGAAAACAGGATCAACGCATATTTGTATCAAAAGATAAAATGGGGGATTTTGGATGAATTGAGAAGAAAAAAGCGTGAAGAAGAACACAGAACGGATGTCGTCGATGAAACGTCCAATGATTATTTTGCCAAGCTTCCGGACAATGACGTTGATGCCGAAACGCTGGTCACCATTAAGGATCAGTTAAGAGAACTGTTCAAAAGATGCAACGAGTTTGAACGCGAATATCTTGAATATAAATTGAAAGGATACACCGAAATGGAGATTTCGCGGCATCTGAAACAGACGCACACCAAAGTTTATCGTGCGCGCAACAGCATCAGACGGATGGCTTGTGAAATATTTGATAAAAACTAGAACAAAATGTGAAAAAATACTGGATTTTTTTAATTGAATTATGTAAAATGTTAGATGAGCAGCGATGGGGGTCTCTGCTCGATAATCATCAAAAGGAAATGAGGTCAAAGGTATGAAAACGGGTACAAAAGTTAAGGAGAGCGTTCTGGCGCAAGCATGTGATTTATGTTTTGGACGCTATTACTTCATCTCGCAGCCAGCCGTTGCGATCTTCGGAGCGGAACGGGAAGATGCTGCTTTCTTCTCCGTAATTGCAGATAACAAGGAAAACTTTAATTATCGCTTGGTCGAAGAATACGATGATGAAAAGCGTCTCAGTCGTCTGGACATTGTTTTGACTGCTGGCGACAGCCAACCTGTCGTCTTGGATCTGCTCCGCGAATCCGAGATTGAAGATCCGAACGCCTCATCTTTCGAATATAAGATGCTTATGAAAGAATCCTCTTTAATCATGCGGTGGTTCAAGCGTCGTTTCAAACGAAAAGATTTGTTTTGATCAGGCATGAATGTTATTAACTGATTACGCTAAAGCTGCCGTCCGTTTCGGACGGCAGTTTTTTTTGAAAAATTTCAAAAGATGCTTAAACAAATTGTCGTGTTGCCGATATAACAGTATGTAATCAGTTAATGATACAAGAGAAATGGAGGAATTTAATATGCGTATTAACACAAATATCGCAGCTATGAACACATACAGCCGTTTGACAGCTGCAAATACCGCAAAAGCAAACTCATTGGCAAAACTTTCATCTGGTTCACGTATCAACAAGGCCGGCGATGACGCTGCGGGTTTGGCAATTTCAGAAAAGATGAAGTCGCAAATCGGTGGTTTGACACAAGCAAAGCGTAACGCTCAAGACGGTATCTCCTTGGTTCAAACAGCCGAAGGTGCTTTGAACGAATCACACAGCATTCTTGAACGTATGCGTGATTTGGTAGTTCAAGGTGCAAACGATACGTTGACATCAACAGATCGCGATTCCATCAACAAGGAATTGACGGCTCTTCATGACGAACTTACCCGTATCGCTTCTACGACTGAATTCAACACGAAGAACTTGCTTGGTACAGATAATAATAAATTCACGTTCCAAATTGGTGCCAATGAAACCCAAACGCTGGATGTTCAGATTGGCAAGATGGATGGTAAAACGTTGCTTGGATCAGAAGCTAAGGCGTTCATTATTGATTCAAAAGCTTCTAATGTACGCAAGAAGGGCGGCATGATTAGCAAGATCGATAAAGCTATCTCAACAGTATCTGATCAACGTGCCGCACTTGGTGCCGTTCAAAACCGTTTGGAACACACGATCAACAACTTGACGGCAACGAATGAAAACTTGTCAGATGCCAACTCACGTATCCGTGACGTTGACATGGCTGAAGAAATGATGACGTTCACGAAGAGCAACATTCTTTCTCAAGCTGCAACATCAATGCTTGCGCAAGCAAACGCAATGCCAAACTCAGTGCTTAACCTTCTTCAAGGCTAAAATTGAAGATAGCTTGAAATAACTTAGAAAAAGCTGGTATCCTCCTTTAAGGATGCCAGCTTTTTTTCGATACAGTAAGAGAAGAGGTGATTAGTTTGGAGACATGGGTTGAAGAATTACCTAAGGAAAAATTTTTTCCCAGAGTAAATACGACAGAATGTCTGGTGACGATTTCGATGCTGGTTTCGAACCGAATTGATACTGTTGAAAAATGTTTTGAATCATTTAGGCCTTTATTGGAACAAATACCGAGCGAATTTATTGCAGTTGATACGGTTGGCGATGAAAACTCCGACGGTTCGGTTGACGTTGCAAGAAAATATGCCGATAAGATCGTTCATTTTGAATGGTGTGACGACTTTTCAGCGGCAAGAAATGCCGGCCTTAAAGAAGCATGCGGAAAGTGGCTGATTTATCTGGATGACGATGAATGGTTTGATGATGCAGGTCCGCTGATCGATTTTTTCTCCAAACCAGAGCTTTATGAAAATTATGATCGGGTTTCGATGATGGAACATAGTTATACTTCTGCATCCCAAATTGATTATGTCAGCAATAAATTCTCAAGAATCAGTGCAATCGTTCCAGAGTCTAAATTCGTTGATCCAGTTCATGAGCAGTTAAAGGGGATTGTCTACAGAAACGAATATGATCTCAAAGAAACGTTTGTGCATCACGCCGGCTATATCGGCAATCTAAGCGATAAGAAAGCCAAGCGCAATCAGCAGATCATGAATAAAGAGCTTGAAAAAAATCCTGGGAACTTACATCTGTGGCTTCAACAAATAGCTGGTGCAGGTGATGATGAAAAAGAAATGCTTAAATTTTCAGAAAAGGCGATTTCTACTCTTAAAAGCCGTGAGCTTGATGATTGGAATATTACTGATTGGATCGAAATTTTTCTTTACAGAATGCGTGGATATGCTCGTCTAAAAATGTGGTCTGATCTAGATGTTAATGTGGATGTGTTTTTGGAACATGTTAAGAATCCCTTTTTTAGAGGGGTAGCAGCTAGATTTGAACTCAGTCGAGATTTAAATGAAATTGGGATTGAAAAAGCAAGCAAATGGATCCACATCTACTTTGATGCGGTTGAGTATTGCGAGAAAAATAACCAAAATTCGGAAGAAATATCTTATTTCTTTTACCGTGATATCAGCAAGGATACAATGTATAATCTCGTCGGGATGTATTTTAATCTTTGTTCAAAAGAAAGTCAGGATTCGTATGAAGAAATCAAGAAGATGATTTTGGACATACCTTGGCATATTTTTGATGAAAAAAGGAGCAACGTTTTAGCTTCAAGTTTGAAATATGCGATTAATGAGGAAGATAGTGCAACTGTAGAATTTTTGAGTGAAAATTTCGTGATTGACGGAATCTTAAGTGATGAATTTGTAAAACAACTTGATCGAATCGATATCGGAATTGAATCCGATACTGCTCAAGAGAAATTTGATCAGATGATTGAGATGATAGATGCCAAAAGCGACTCTCTTTGGATTAAGCAGCATGCGAGAAAAAAAGTTTCGGATGATGAATTTAAGAAATCATTGTGCGATGAAGTAACATTCAAGTATCCGAATGAAGATCTTATCAGAATTTGCGTTGAAAACGGATATTCCCCGCAAAGGTATGTTGAAAATGTTTCATTTGAAGATGTTTCAAAATCGGTCAGTGCAATTATCACGAAAGAATCGATGCATCTTGATGGAATTCCTGGATTTGCATCAAGAATCGAATCCGTTTGGGAAAGTACAGTGCAAAGAAACTATCTGTTGGCTAATCTTAGAAAACGTTATATTTTCCAAGGATCAATGGCTTTGTCCAAAGTTATGGACGAAAGCGAGAAATATTGCCAAAATATGCTTGAATACGCTAACAAGATTTATTTGCCCGAACTTTGTGATTCTGCATCAGAATTGCTGCCATCGGAAGTCAGATTTGCTATTTTATTTGGAAAGGCACTGAAACTTAAGAAAGATAAGCATTTGAAAGAATGCTTGACGTATCTTCAAAAAGCACTCGAAGTTTTCAAATATTCCGAATCTTTGATTAAGCGGATAATTCAATCGATTGAACTTGATCAACGAAAACAGGTTAAAGTGAATGATGAAATGGCAAGACTCGGCAATCAGGTCAAATCACAGATCATAGCATTGATTTCTCAAGGTCAAAATGAAGTTGCAGCTGGTTTATTGAAGGAATTGAAACAAATAACCCCGGAAGATCCTGATTTGGCAACGCTTGAAAAATTATGTCAGCCCTAAATCACAATTATGTAAACTTTCCTTGCTTGCTTTTGGGCGTTTTTGTGAAAATTTAAAAAATCAAGCATTAAAAATCCCTCATGTTTTGTCGATATAGAAGAGTAGGAAAAGGATTCGGAGTCGTGTCCAACACTGCTCGGGTTATGTTGAAAGAGGGTAAGAATATGAACTTAGATGGAACGCAAGGAATTCAGCCGCTTCAACCGATGTCTGGGGTTGATCGGGTTCAAAAGATAAATACTAACGTCTATAATCCTGCTGAGAATTCAATCAAAACGAATGTCAGTCGTGATCAAGAACATTTGAACGGCTATAAAACATCCAATCAGAAACAACAAGCCCAAAACGTTCAGTCAGATAGTTCTGATGAGATGGACTTGGATGAGGAAATGGACTTGTTTAAGGAACAAATCAGCGAAGAACTTAAGAAAATGAATGACAGATTGACGAATAAAAATATCAATCTGGAGTTCAAGATGCATCAAAGAACGCATCGAATTTATGTTGAAATGGTAGACAAAACAACTAAAAAAGTCGTCAAAGAAATTCCTTCCAAAAAGATGCTTGACATGATTGGCAGAATTTGGGATGAAATGGGGATTGCAGTAGATAAGAAAGGATAGTGAACATCATGAGTAGCATTACAACTGGATCCATCAGTTCTTCAAACTACATGGGTCAATATACCGGGATTACTTCTGAGACGATCGATCAATTGCTTCAATCAGACGAACTCAGAAAGACCGTTATTCAAAATAAGATTGACAAGATTAATACCAAGTCTCAAGCATGGACCGATATCAGTACGCGTTTAAGCAATTTAACAAGCAAGCTTGATGTTTTGCAGGATGAAGCCACTTATCAAACGAAAAAGGTCACTTCAAGCGATGATACGATAGCAACTATTTCAGGAACTTCAGATTCACTGGAAGGTTCATACGATCTCGTTGTTAAGCAGCTTGCAACTGCAAGCAAGATTACGGGCGGCGTTGTTTCGAAGGCAGATGGGACGACTAAAATTTCGACTAAAGATGCGTTAGGTTATAGCGGCAAGCTGACGATTACGAATGGCGCAACCGATGGCAGCGATACGGCATTGACGGTTGAAATTAACGTCAAGGCAACGGATTCTTTAAAAGACATCGCAAACGCCATCAATAATGCCAAAGATCCTTCAGATTCCACAGGAACAAAGGGCGCAGGCCTTAAAGCAACGATCGTCAACAATCAGCTTGTCGTTACATCAGAAGAAATGGGCGACAGAACATTGACGATCGGCGGCGACCTCAAGGACAAGCTTGGATTCGCTGATAATGTCGTGAAGAGGACGGAGGGAAAGAGTGCCGAGTTCACGTTGGATGGCATTGACATGACAAGGAACAGCAATAATCCGACGGACGTTGTTGACGGTGTCACGTTCAACTTCAAGAAGGCCGATGCATCGAAGACAATTACGTTGGGATTGACGAATGATACGGATAAGGAATTATCTGCAGTCAAAGATTTTGTTAGTCAGTATAACAGTGTCATGAGTTTTCTTAGCGAGAAGATGGACGTTGGCGATCCTTCCAAATCTGATAATACGACAGGTGCTTTGGCTGGGGATTCAACTTTGATTTCGCTTCAATCGAAGCTGCAAAGCACGGTTCTAGGCGGCAAGTCTGTTGATGGTGTCAGTGCATCAACGCTTGGACTGAGCGTTGATCGTAACGGCACGCTTTCGCTTGATGAAACGAAATTCAAGGCACAGCTTGCCAAGAATCCTAATGCCGTCAAAGATTTCTTCTTTGCTGACACTTCAAGCAAGTATTCGACTGAAAAAACCGGGACAGGTTATACGGCTGATTTCAAAGCAGTAATTGATCGGTATACTTCAACCAAGTCAGGCAGCGAAGGCGTCATTTCGCTGCGCAAGTCTTCATATCAAAGCGAAATTAAAGATTACAACAAGCAGATTGAACGGATTACGGAACAGATTGCAACAAAGCGTGCACGTTACGTCACGATGTTTACCAATCTGGATACGGCAATCGGAAACTTGCAATCACAATTTTCTTACTTCCAGTCTCAAAACTCCTCATCAAACAATAGTTAGTCAGTCAGAGGGTGTTGATTTATGGCGGATAAAAAAGAAACGATGGCTTTTCTTCAAGCAGTTCTTGACAATCTTGAAGAATGTGACAAAAAGCTTTCTTCAATTGAAGACGTTATTCAAAAAAACGCAAAGCTTATTGAAGGAAGAGAAACGCTTGATTTTTCTGCATTAAGTCCCGATGAAGCTCAATTAGTTGACAAAATTAATGCCAAATATCAGGAATTAATGATTTGGACTGAAGATCAAAAAGTTGACGTATCGCGTGAAATCGGAAGATTAACTCAAGCAGAAAGGTTGGCAAAAGGTTACGTCGATGATAAAGAACTTTCTTCAAGAATTGAACTTTACTACTAAACAAGGAGGAAGAGATGACAAATCCTTACGCTAGTCATAAAAATGATTATCTGAGAAACCAGGTGATGAGCGCTTCTCCTAATAAGCTGATCGAAATGCTGATTGAAGGTGCAATCAAAAGCATCAAGAAAGCTGAGATGGCGATCGAGGATAAGAAAATCGAAGCAGCAAACAATGAAATCGTTCATGCGCAAGACATTGTGGATGAATTAAAGTTCAGTGTTAATAAAGAAATTGAAGGTGACATTCCTAAACAGCTGATTTCGACATATGATGTTGTTGAACAGGAATTGATTCAGGCGAATATTCATAAAGACAAAAATCATCTTGAAATTGCGTTGACGATGTTGAACGAGCTGCTCGATGCTTGGAAGCAGATTACTAAATAAGAGAAGGGCGGAAGATTTTTTCTTCCGTCTTTTGTTTAGATCATGTTTGAATTTTTAATGATTTAATTTACATAAAATGGTTAAGAGTTTTACATAAACAGGAATTAGAAAATTAACAATTTTATCAGACAATATAGTTAACTTAAACTGACGGTACGGAGGAAATCAAATGATCAAAGACAAAGAGATGGGGAAAAAACTGTTAGAAAGCATCGAGACATTGAATGAAGCAGCTTACGAGCTTTATTCGATGATTTTAAATAATAACGAAAGGTTGGATGATTTCGTTAAAACGATGCAAGCACTGTTGATCGGAATCAAGGGGAACATCACCGGTTTGGTTGTCGAAGAACCAGCACTAAAGTGTAATCTGTTAGTTGACAACGCTTTGGACACGTTGGAAAAACTCGATGAAATCAGCGAAAAAAAGAGAAAACTCGGAATAATCAAAAATGAACTGATTCCTGAAATCGGTGAAGCATACGTTGATTTGTTGTTTTGGGGCGGATGCTTCCCTGATCCTGACGCAATGTTTGAATATTACAACAATCAGATGAAAGAGTTTTATCCTGCACCAGAAACGGACAAAGGTCGCTATCGTTATGATTTGTCCGTTGCAGTGATGGCAAATACCGGTGTTGAACAAGTTGAAAAATGCCTAAAATCCTTAAATGATGCAGTTCCTGAAGGATTGAGATGCGAATACATTTTGTTCAATGACGGAAAAGGGGAAAAAGTTGCAAAGTATTTTGATGGACTTGCGGATAAGAATGTCAAGGTCATTAACTATAAGCATCAAACTAATGCCCCGAGCGTAATATATCAGCTGGTTGAAGGCAAATACGCCCTTTTTTTGACGACAGAAAATATTTTGTCGAAAACAGCCGTTTCCAACATGATGAAATGCTTGACGTCGGACAAAAAAATCGGTGCCGTCTGCCCTGCATTTGTCGAAGAAGAAAAACTTGATGATGCTGAAAAAGATGAGTATCTGTGGCATCAAAAATCAGAATTGAACACGGACGTTGTTTTAGCCCCATCAAACGAAATCTTGATTCCAACGATGCTTGGGGCATATTTCCCGTTTATGGCAAAACGATATACGGAATTTTCAAGCAAGGCAATGTCTTTGATTGGTCGAAGAAACGGAAAGCTTCTGTATGAGGCTGGGGATGCCTTGGCATCCAAAGTTCATAAAGAAAAGGACGAAGACATTGTCTTGGAAGGAATCAAACAATTTGAGCGAATCATGGGGATCAACCCGATGCTTGAACAAGATGTTGATCAAGATTTGCTGTCTGGACTTGATTTTAAGAACAAGGAAAAAAGGGTCGATATTTTAGGAATCAACAGCGGCTTCGGAATCAATTTGTTAGCGATTCAAGATCGTGTCAGAGAAGAATCAAAAAATCTTCGGGAAAATATCTATAGTCTCAATGAAGAAGAAGCTTATGAACGTGATCTTGAGGCAATTGCCAAAAAGGGACGATTCATCTCTGATTGGGATAAAGACTTTGACAAATGTTTCCCGAATGCTCGGTTTGATTATATCGTGATGGAAAAGACCAATGATAAGTTGCTTGATTTAATGTTGTTGCTCAAGCTGCTTGAGCGTTTAAAAGATGGCGGGGCAATGGCAATTCATACTGCTGAAGAAATGCCGCTCAGCGATTATGAGCCAAGAAAAGTTATTGGGGATTGGCAAATTTTGTATAAATAAAACGAGGTGATATTTGTGAATATTACAGTAATTGGCGGTGGAAATATTGGAACGCTAATGGCTGCAGAAGCAGCTAACAAGGGGCATAAAGTGACAGTTTACACTTCTAAACCTGAACTTTGGCAAAAAAAGATAGAAGTATACGATTCAAATGATACTTTATTAATTAGTACCGAAATTTCAAAGATTACTAATTCGATGAAAGAAGCAGTTGCTAACGCTGAACATATTTGGGTAACGGTTCCGGCAGAGGCATTTAAGAATACAGCTGATAAAATGTTGCCCTATGTGGTAGAAGGACAAAAAATAGGCATTATTCCAGGATTCGGTGGTGCAGAATTTTCATTTAGGAGATTGGTGGATAAAGGATGTATTTTATATGGATTTCAACGGGTGCATAGTATTGCAAGATTGAAAAAGTATGGAAAAGCAACGTATCAACTAGGAAGAAAATCTAAAATAGAGATAGGTTCAATACCTGCTAACCAAGTTTCTGATATTTGTAAATGTATTGAGCATATTTTTGACATTCCATGTGTTGAATTGCCTAACTATTTGTCAGTTTCTCTGACACCATCAAATCCGATATTGCACACATCTCGGTTATATTCAATGTTTAAAGATTATAGACCTGGAATGGTATATGACAGAAACTATTTTTTTTATAAAGAGTGGTCATTAGAAGCTTCAGAATTGATGATAGCTTGTGATAAAGAACTTCAGGAACTTTGTAGTGAGATTCCGATGGATTTGAGAGACGTTCATTCGTTGAGAGATTATTATGATAGTTATACAGCAAACGATATGAAACAGAAAATTAGCAGCTTGGATGCGGTAAAAAAATTGAAGTCGCCTATGATGAAAGTTGAAAATGGTTGGATTCCAGATTTTAGTTCTAGATATTTCAAAACTGATTTTCCATATGGCATACATGTAATTATTGAAATTGCAGATATTTTTAATGTAGAAACACCTACGATGGATGCTATTTGGAGTTGGTATGTTTCTTCTGTTCCGAATAAAAACGATCACGCTTTGGATGTGAAGATGTCTATTGATGAGTTTTTAAAATTGTACCATTGATCAAAAGGATAATTGACATGAAATAAAATTAATTTAATAAAAGATCAAATTGAAAAATTACATAGAGTAGGAATCGAAATGTTGATTGAATTTGATCGTATTTGTCGTAAAGAGGATATAAAATATCCAATAGAAGGAGGTACCCTGTTAGGCGCTGTTAGAAATAATAAGTTCATTCCGTGGGATGATGATGTAGATGTATCTATGACTAGAGATGAATATAATAAATTTTTCTTAGCTTGTGAAAAATATATGGAATTACCACCTAAAAGCAAGAGAAAGCCACATATCAATGTTTATGAGTTGAATTTCGGGAATTTATTTGAAGGCGGGAAGTAATTTGAGAGATTTTGACTATAATCAAATGAAACAAGGAAAGCTATATCTTCAGAAGGGTATAAAACGTGAGAATAGTTCATTAAAAGGAAAGAAGAAAGCTGAGTTGATTAACAATCTATCAATTGAAAAAAGGAAAGAGATAGTTAGCTTAGAAAAGGAATTACTTGGTAAACACGGAGAAGAACTATACATTACCCCTCCTCTATATGTATCATACGGAGACAACATTAAGGTTGGAGAGAATTTTTATGCTAATAAAGATTGTATTTTTATGGATACAAACAATATTGAATTTGGGGATAATGTAATTATAGGACCAAGATGTAGCTTTTATTGTGCGGGACATCCCATTTATGGTGATGTTAGATCATGCGACAATGATTATTTTGAATTTAGTTTGCCGATTAAAGTTGGTAATGATGTTTGGATAGGCGGAAATGTAGTTATTCTTCCGGGAATTACCATCGGAAACGGTTCTGTTATAGGAGCTGGGGCGGTAGTTACTAAGGATGTTCCATCTGAAGTTGTTGTTGCCGGCAACCCCGCAACAATTTTAAGAAAAATAACTGAAGAGGATAAGAAAAAATGGGAAAATTTGAGAAAAAACTATTATGAAGAAAAAGAAGAATTTGATAAAAATCATGATATTTAAGGTGGAATGATATTATGCTTAATTTTACGGTCGGACCGGTAATGAGTAGCAAAGAAATTTTAGAAATAGGTGGGCAGCAAATTCCATATTTTAGAACGTCAGAATTTTCAGAAATTATGTTTGAGAACGAAAAATTAATGAATGAATTTGCTAAAGCGCCAACCGATTCACGGACGGTTTTCATTACCGGTTCAGGAACTGCTGCAATGGAAGCGGCAGTGATAAATGTTTTTGATAAGCATGATAAAGTGTTGATCGTTGATGGGGGAAGTTTTGGTCATCGCTTCGTTAAATTGTGCGAGATTTATCAAATTCCGTATGAAACTGTTATTCCGAAAAAAGGATGTAGCGTAACGGAAGAACAGCTTTCAAATTTTGATAACAAAGGTTTTACCGGATTTTTGGTCAATTTGGATGAAACATCAACGGGAGTATTGTACGACATTGATGTTATCAGTGATTTTTGCAAACGAAACAACTTGTTTTTAGTCGTTGATTCAATCAGCTCGTTTCTATGCGACGAATTTAACATGGATAAACTAAATGTTCAAGTCATGATAACTGGATCACAAAAAGCTCTCGCATGCCCTCCTGGAGTATCAATGATTGTTTTAAGTCTCAAGGCTGTAGAACGTGTCTACTCAAAAGAAGTTGAAAGCATGTATTTTGATTTAAAATCAGCTCTTAAAAATGGTGAAAGAGGTCAAACACCGTTTACTCCTGCGGTTGGGATTTTATTGCAAATCAACGTCAGATTAAAACAAATCGAAAAAAACGGAGGCGTGGATCAAGAAATTATGCATACTGCGGCAATAGCAAAAGATTTTAGAAATAAAATCGAATGTTTGCCCTTTGAAATTACTTCAAAATCACTTTCAAATGCGGTTACTCCGCTCCATCCTTTAAATGTTTCAGCATACGATATTTTCAAACGCCTCAAAAATGAATACGGAATTTGGGTTTGTCCAAATGGCGGCGAACTTTCAGAGAAAGTCTTTCGTGTCGGACATATTGGCTGCTTAACGTTTAAAGATAACGACAAACTTATTGATGCATTTGAAGACATGCAAAGACGCGGTTTGATCTAATCGCAGACCAGGGAGGCTTTTATATATGAGAAAGAAAACATCGGAAAAATTGCTAAAATGCGTGGACGATATTTTATCCAGTTTGGAGATGTTTCGAAATTTCAAAGGAAGCAGTTATATTTCAGCTAAAATAAACAAGTTGTGCAGCGACAACATGGCTGCTTTAGAAAAAAATTCAGATAGTATTAAGAACAACGAATATCTTGAATTATTGGACAAGTTTAAAGAGTCGGTGAGTCAGATTAGTGTTGGAGATGCTACGGAAATTTCGAAGAGATTGAAAGAATTGATTTCTAAGAGCGTTGTTTATAAAGTCGTCTTTATGCCTTATAAAGCATCAATGTGGGATTCATTGGAAAGCATCTGGATGGCTGCGGATAAAGATGAGCGTTGTGAGGCATTGGTTGTACCGATCACGTATTACGAGCTAGATAGCAATCAAAATAAAAAAAACAAAATAAATGAACGAGATTTATTCCCAGAATATGTCAATGTAATCAACGATGAAGAATATGATTTGGAAAATGATCTTCCGGATATAATCTATATTCACAATCCATATGATGATACCAATTTGATAACGAGAGTCGACAGCAGATATTATTCCTGGAATTTAAAGAAATATTGCGAAAAACTGGTCTATGTTCCTTATTACAAATGGGTTGACGGAATATCTTCGGCGGGGTTTAAATCAGTAATGTGCTATGCGGACCACATCGTACATAGTTCAGATGATGCAGTCAAGAGGTGTATCGAAGCATCGCCTGAATATGCAAGCGTTTTAGGGTTGGAAACTATCGTGGTCAGAGAAGCGATGGAAAAGAAACTGATTAATCTGGGAAGTCCTAAAGTAGACAAAGTTCTTTCATTAAGCAAGGACAATGTGCTGATGCCGGATGATTGGAAAGGAAAAGTAATTAAATCACGAGTGAACGTTGTATACAATACGACATTAGATGAGATTTTTAAATCCGGAACCCTTGATAAAGTTAAAGAGACATTGGCCTTTTTTAAAGAGAACAGCGAGAAAGCTTTTGTTATTTGGAGACCGCATCCTTTGCTGAAGCAGACTTTGACATCCATGTTGCCCAATCTGATTGATGAGTACGATGAGATAATAAACGAATTCATAAATGGCGACTATGGGATTCTGGATGTTAATCCAAGCATGTACTATGCGATGTTTTGGTCCGACATGTACTACGGTTACAAAAGTTCAAGCGTGACTGAACTTTATAAGTATACCGGAAAGATTGTTTTGGAAGATGCTCCTAAATTGACAAATTTTGTTTCTAAGCGTAGTGCAGAAAATCTTTTAAATGAGTTAAAAGAAAGCAACGTTGTCAGTGATCCTGATTATTCCCTTGAAAATATTGTCGACATTATCGCTGGCAATGATGAATTGAAATATGGAAAACATCTTGATTTAGAGAATAGCGGATCCAAAATAAACAACTATATGCTGGAAAAACTGTGCCAAGAGGATAAAAAATGACGGCAAAAAGTTTTGAAATCACCAAAGACTTACTTGGAAAAATTACAGAAGGTTGAATTGGAGATGTTGATTGAGGTCGAGCGAATTTGAGGGACATAAATTTTTGGCGACAAAATATTTTAAAGAACAGTTGATCATTTCATACGGCAAAGACGATCTGTAGCCACTGTCTAAAGAAGAACGATATCCACATAACGATGCCGATGAAATATCTTTTGGAAATAGATTTGATTGATAATTAACGAGGGGTGTTTTTTTGAAAAAAGTAATAACTTATGGAACGTTTGACATGCTTCATCAAGGTCATTTAAACATCTTGAAAAGAGCCAAAGCACTTGGAGATTATTTGATCGTTGGCGTCACAAGCGATGATTTTGATTCTCGCAGAGGCAAAATCAACGTTCAGCAATCAATGATGGAACGAGTCGAAGGGGTGAAAGACACGGGCTTGGCGGATCAGATCATTATTGAAGAATATGAAGGCCAAAAGATTGACGACATCAATCGTTTCGGCGTTGATATTTTTGCAATTGGTTCTGATTGGCAAGGGAAATTTGACTATTTGTCTGAATTTTGCAAAGTTGTCTATTTGGAAAGGACTAAGGGAATATCCAGCACTGAAATACGATCAAAAAATAATCACCTTAAGTTAGGTCTTGTTGGTAATGAGGGACGTTTGTGGAAGGTTGCAAATGAAGCAGTTTCTATAAACGGAATCGATATTGTTGGTACTAGCGGTGTGGGATATGACAGACACTTGAAAAAATTGGATAAATACTCCTTTGATCAGTTGATTGAAAAAGTTGATGCTGTTTTTATCGAATCTGATGTGAATAACAGGTATGAACAAATCAAATATGCGTTAGAACAGGGAAAACACGTCTTGTGTGATTTGCCGATGACAATCGGAAGAAGACAACAGCACGAATTATTGGAAATAGCCAAGAGAAATGATCGTGTGCTGATGTCTGGGATTAAGACGGCCTATTCAACTGCATATTATCGTTTGTTACTGATGGTAAAAAGCGGTGAAATCGGCGACGTTTTGTCTGTTGAGACTACTTGTACGAGTCTTAGCGAATCTTCAAAATTGTCAAATTACTCCGAAAACAATATTTGGAGTGCGATGGATGCATGGGGAGCAACTGCGCTAATGCCTATTTTTCAAATTTTGGGAACGAACTATGTTGATAAAACAATCATTTCCAAAAAGATGGATAGCTATTTTGATCTTTTTACCAAAATGGACTTTGTTTATAAAAATGCCGTTGCAACTGCCAAAATAGGCAAAGGTGTCAAATCAGAAGGTGAAATGATTATTTCAGGAACCAAAGGCTATGCTTACGTTCCCGCTCCTTGGTGGAAAACCGACTACTTTGAAATAAGATATGAAGATCAAAACAGAAATAAGCGTTTCTTCTATGAGCTTGAAGGAGAAGGTTTCAAGTATGAACTCGTTAATTTTTTGCGAGCAATAAACCACGGAAGGACGCTTAGTTACACCGGAAATGACGTTTTAGAAGAAATAAGCAATGTGTATGAGAAGTTTTATGATGGGAAAGATGTTAGGACAATTTAGGCGTGGATAGGAACCGGAATTAAGCATCAAAAATAGCAACCTCACCCGTTCAAATTACCCTCCCCCATTCGTTATTATGTTTGTAGGCCTACAATGATTCAGATGTAAAGCATTGATTGCCTGGCTTTTGGGGGAGACAGGACGACATTGCTTTTGATGAGTCAAAATCTTTTGTCACTGGTTTTTGCTGGGAGGGATTTTGATGAGGACATTTGAGTTGAGACTGAATACGTGCTTTGGTAAATTCAGACAGAAGCTTTGGTTGAAGTATTCATACGGTAAGTTGAAAAAGGAATGAAACGGCAGCTGCGAAGGCGGCAGGCGCATGGCGTCTGTCGCCTTTTATGTATATACATAACTGTACGTTAGCTTAAAAAGAGTGAAATTTGTAATTGAAATGACGGTGTTCATTTTATGTTCGATATTTTTTCATGTTACTTGCATAAAATTTCATAATTATTTGTCCGATAAAGTCTGTAAGGATTGTTGTACCAAATATTATTGAAAGGACGTATAATTTATGAACAACAATACATCATATGCAAAATACCGGTCACTCGGCAAGTGGATAGCCAGTGTCCTTGTTGCCGTAGGTATCGTGCCTATCGTCGTCATGCTGATCAGTTCAATCAGCACGACGACTGGCGTTCTGATTGAACGCAACAATCTCTCGAAGGAAAGCGCCGTTGACCTCATTCAGGAAGAGCGGGAACATCTGCAGAAGACATCTGAAGCCATGCTGAAGAAAATGGCTACCTACCCTGAATTTACAGCGAAGAAATTTGACAGACAGCAGCTTGTACGCGAAGTGAAGAAGACGTGCAACGCCAATGATGCTCTGTTGAGTACGACCGTTGCCGACCAGGACGACAACTGTGCAAGCTCTGACAAGCTTCCGGCGGGATTCAGGCCGACGAGCCGCGAGTGGTATCAAAAGGCCGTTGCCGACATGGGCAATGTCATCTGGACGCTGCCGTACAAGGATGCCGAAAGCGGAGTGTACGTCATCACGGCTGCGTATGCCTACAAGGCCCAGGACGGCAAGACGCGCGTGGTGACGTCTGATGTGTCATTCAATGCGCTTGAACGTCCGCTGGACAATCTCAGAATCGGGCACACCGGTCGCGTGACGCTCGTTTCCGATGACGGCATTGCGCTTGCTTCAAAGGGTGCGATTGATGACAGTCATTACAGTCGCGGAAACAATCTCAGCAACGACAAGATGTACAAGGCAATCAAGGCTTCGAACAAGCGCAAGGGCTTCGTGCACATCGACGGTGAGTCGAAGGTTGCCGATATTTACTTCAACAAGGGCGAAGCTGGCAGCGAGTACTGGGCCTATGCATATGTGATGGCAAGTGACCTGAACAATGAACGTCATACGATGATGATTACGGCGGGAGTAGTTGCCGTTGTCGTTGCCATTGTCGTCATCATTGTCGCCTTGTTCATTTCAGGTGCATTCAAGGCGATTTCCGAAACGCTGCTCTGGTACTTCAAGAAGGCGGAGAGCGGCAACCTGGATGAAATCAGGGTTGACAAATGTGGAAATTCGTTCAAGGACAGGATTGCCGCAAGACTTGTTGCTCCGGACCAGAAGGGCAGCGAATTTAACAGAATCGCGTTCGGTTACAATAAAATGATCGATGCCGTCGGTGAATTAATTGGAAACGTCAAGAAACAGTCGGCAAACGTTGCGGAAAAATCCGCTTCATTGCTTGAACTCTCCAAGCAGACGGGCAAGGCAACGGAAGAAGTTGCCCAGACGATTACGGGCATTGCCGAAGTTACGAGTTCACAAGCACAAGAAACCCAACAAAGCGTAACGAAACTGGAAGAACTTTCCAAGGTTATCGATGAGTTGAATGAAAGCGTTCAAGCCATGAATGCTGAATCCGACGAATCTGCCAAAATCAATCAGGACAACATGAACACGATGGACAGCGTCAACAGCAACTGGGTGGCTGAACTCGATGATATGAAAGCTTTGTCTCAAAGCG
>ENA-OURS01000431-OURS01000431.1-human-gut-metagenome-genome-assembly--contig:-NODE-431-length-51455-cov-8.718346_pt1 | contig 51455 bp, 56 predicted proteins | sample MGYA00242109_ERZ509010 | MGnify/ENA primary metagenome ERZ509010 (study PRJEB26280, sample SAMEA2338774) | human gut metagenome | biome: human gut; feature: human-associated habitat; material: faeces... | reverse complement strand
AGCTGGTGGATTAGTGAGAATCTTCGGTAATCTTTAAAATCGGGCTGTCGATGAGGCGGTCGGCTTCGTCGATGTAGCGGCGCACGATGGCCTGGGACTTATGCCGGGTCTGACGCATGATCTGCCGTTCTTCGACGTGATGCTGGGCCGCCGACGTGGCAAAGCCGTGGCGCAGGCTGTGGGCGCCGTAGTCGTCGGGGTTCATGCCCATGAGCCCGGCATAGTGCTTGACGATGAGGGCGATAGATTTATCGGAAATCCGAGTTTTACGGACATGATGCCCTTTCGTCAATCCCCGAAAGACCGGCCCTGTCGTGATGCCGCTGACATCGAGCCATTTCTGCAGGGCCGTGACGGCACAGAGGTCCTTGTCTTTGACCATGGGGATGGCAATCATCTGGCCCTGGTCGAACTGGTCCGTCTTCGATTTGCGCAGGGTAATGAGCAGGCCCAGGCGGGTGAATTTCAGGTCTTCCACGTCGATGCCGGCCAGTTCCGACCGGCGCAGGGCTCCGTAGAAGCCGACCAGCAGGATGGCCTTGTCGCGGACCTGCTGGATTTCGTCGCCTTCGAGATAGGTCAGCATTTCCTTGATGTCGTCAAAAAGGATCGGCGCCTTGCCGTGCTGGATGGTCCCTTTCATGCGCTTGATGCCCCGTAGGGCGTTCTTGACGATGGGGTAGCGGCAGGGATTCTCTTTGAGGCCGGCGGCGTCGAAATTCTCGGTCAGGGCACTGATGCGCCGGGCGATGGTATTGGCCTTGGCGTTATCGGCCAGGTCGTTGATGTAATTGACGATGGTTTCCGGTTCGGCCGGGAACGACGACAGCTGGTGATAGCTACACCAGTCGCAGAAGTCATTCCAGTCCGACCGGTAGGCATCGACCGTATTGGCAGCCCGGGCCGTATACAGGCTCTGCCGGGCTTTACTGGATAATTTATCATTCTGGGCAATGACTTCACTGCGGCCGATAAAAAAATTCGGCGCATCCGGTATTTTTGTCATAGTTAAACCTCCTTTGGGCAGTTTACAAAAAACACTTGTGAATCTGCCCTTTTTAGGTATACAATAGAATTATCAAGGGTGAGAGAAGGGGATATCTATGGCTATTCGCAATGGTCCTTTATGGGACAAAGTGATGAAAGGCGCCGTCTGCCTGGGCTTATTCCTGGCTTTTTGGAGCGTCCAGTGGGTCATCCCCGACTTCTATCAGGAACTGTTCCGCTTGAGCCTAGCCGGTGATGTCGACGGCCTTATCGAGTATATTTCTTCTTTTGGCATCTATGCCGCCCTCATCAGTATCTTCATGATCACTGTCACCGACATGACCGGCCTGCCGTCGATTCCCTTTCTGACCGTCAACGGAGCCATCTTCGGCCTCGTGCCGGGCCTTATTATTTCCTGGGTTGGCGAAGTCCTGGGGACGGAACTGAGCTTCCTCATCTTGCGGACCGGCCTGCGCCGCCAGGCTATCCACGTCATTTCCCGTCATCACTTGCGGAATCAGCTCGACAAGTACAGCCGCTTCTCGACGCTGGCCATGGCCCGATCCATTCCGTATATCCCCAACGTCCCCTTTACGGCTATCGCTGCCGTCAGCCACCTCAGCCAGAAAGACCACTTCTTGGCGACGGCTGTCGGCAAGGTCCCGCGGGTCGTCATCGAAGTCCTTTTAGGCCATGACCTCATCCATCTCAGCCAGCACGGTGGGCGGCTGATGTTCTGGGTCGTCCTGACGGTTCTGATCTGCTACTGCTGGCACCGCCATCAGCAGGCTTAGCGGCCGAAGAGGACCATAATGATGCCGCCCAGGGTCGGCATGGCGACGATAGCTGCCTTGAGCAGGGGCTTGGGGGCTAAGTGCGTGAACTTTGCACCTATATAGGCGCCGATGCTCAGGCCCAGCAGGGTCTGGACGAAAATCCACAGGTCCAGGCGGCCGTTGAACAAGTAGCTCAAGCCGCCGGCAGCCGAAATGGGCAGGACGATCATCATGCAGGTCCCGATAGCGTGGAGCAGGGAAATGCCGAAGACGACCATCAGGGCCAGCTGGATGAAGGCCGCGGCACCGATGCCGAAGGCGCCGGACAGAAAACCGGTAATGAGGCCCGTGAAGATGCCGTATATATAGAGTTTCTTGCCCGTCAGGGCTGTCGTCCGCACGGGAAAATGATGAGTCAGCCAGGCGTCTTGGTAGAGGCGGACATAGAGAATCAGGCGGAAGCGATGAGCATGAGTGACGTCATCGTCGCCAGCAGCTCAGACGGCATGATGTTGGATACATTGGCGCCGGCAATCGAACCTATCATACCGCTGCCGCCGATGATGGCCCCAAGCTTCACATCGACTTCATGTTCCCGGTAATGACTGACCGTCCCGGAAATCATGGTAAAAGTCATGGCCGCCAGGGCAACGGCCAGGGCCGTATGGACAGGAACACCGAAACCGACTGTCAACAGCGTAATCGTGACGCCGGCGCCGCCCGCCCCGACAAAGCCGATGACAGAGCCTAATAAAATCATGGCAACGAAAATCATAACGAAAAATCTCCCTAAATATATGATATAATAACACATATTATACCATATATTAGGGGAAAGAAAGGACATAACTTATGAATATTACCGTTTATCTTGGCTCCCGCTGCGGGAACCGGTCTTGTTATGCTGAGTATGCTTATGCGTTAGGGTCCTGGATTGCCCGCCACGGGCACACCCTCGTTTACGGTGGCAGCCGGACTGGGCTCATGGGGAAACTGGCTGACGGTGCTTTGCAGGTCGGAGGCCAAGTCATCGGCGTGGAACCGCAGTTCTTCATGGATGAGGAATTACAGCATGAAGGCTTGACGAAACTGATTGTGACGCCGGATATGACGTCGCGCAAGCAGCAGATGATGGATTTAGGCGATATTTTCCTGGCCTTTCCCGGCGGTATCGGAACGCTGGAAGAAATCAGCCAGGTCATGAGCCAGGTGAAACTGCATCAGATGGAAGGGCGCTTTGCCTTCCTCGACTTCGACGGCTATTACCAGCCCATGAAGGCCTTGATCCAGCAGATGAGCGACGAAGGCTTCGTCGACGAGGATTGGGCCGACGCCGTACCCTTCCTGCCGTCCTTTGCGGCTCTGACGGCCTTTGTCCTCGGCCGCGACCTGCCCAGGCCCGGCGAAACGTGGCGCCATTTCAAGAATCATATGTACCGCATCCTCGATTTAGCCGACGACGCCGAAACGGGCGAGACTTACGTCGTCTATAAGACCTTATATGGCGAATACCGCGACTTCATCCGGCCTCTGGATATGTTCCTCAGCGAAGTGGACCATGACAAATATCCCGACGTCCGACAGAAATGGCGCTTTGAAAAAACGGCGGGACTCTGCTCGTGGAATCCCGCCATTTCCAGTCAATATCTGAAGAAATGAGTCTATAAGCGCTGAATCGCATCGAGGGTCAGCGGTGACCGTTCACATTCGTCGGCCATCATAGTCAGCTGATAGCATAAGGGGCTGCCTTTCATTTTGCCGGCAGCATAAGTCAAGCCGTTAGTCCGTTCATCCAGGAAGGGCTTGTCAATCTGGTTGGGGTCGCCGACGAGGATGATCTTCGTGCCTTTCCCGGCCCGGGTGATGATGCCTTTGACCTGGTTCGGCGTCATGTTCTGGGCTTCGTCGATGATGAGATATGTCTTTTCCAGGGAGCGGCCGCGGACGAAATTGAGGGCTTCCGTCTGGATGAGCTGGCGGTCGAAGATTTCCTCGATTTTTTCGGCCAGTTCCCGTTCGTTGTCGTAGCGTTCGTCCTCGTTGCTGTCGATGAGCTGTTCCAGGTTGTCGATGATGGGCCGCATGAGGGGCGAAATCTTTTCCTGTTCGTCGCCAGGCAGGAAGCCGATGTCCGAGTCGAACTGGGCGTTAGGCCGGCAGATGAGGATACGCCGGTATTCGCCGGTCGGATGGTTAACGATTTTTTCCAGGCCCACGGCCAGGGAATAGAAGGTCTTTGCCGTCCCGGCCTGGCCTTTGACGATGACCAAGGGCGCTTCCGAAGCCGGCTGCATGAGGGCTTCCTGCATAAAATACTGACCGGCATTGCGCGGCTTGATGCCGTAAGGCGTGACGCGGCTGTAGGTCAGGGGCAGGACCCGTCCCTGATGGACCCGGCCCAAATGGGTTTTACGGAGAGAGGCATCAGCCTGTAAGATGACGAACTCGTTTTCCTGGACCTCCGGTGCATAACTGCGGCCATCCCGGTCGGTCAGGTAGAGCTGGCTGACGGCGACGCCCTGGGTCAGGAAATCATTGAATGCCGCTTCCGGCACATAACAGGTCAGGCGGCCGGCGTAGGCATTTTTTTCCGGCAGGACCTGTTCGCGGCTGAAGTCCTGGGCCTCGATATTCAAGACCTGTGCTTTCAGGCGCAGGACCAGGTCCTTGGTGACCAGGATGGGCTGGCACTGCTGCAGATGACGGCAGACCTTGAGGATACGATTGTCGGCCTGATCGTCTGGCAGGGAATCGGGAAGAGCTTCATGGACGCAATTGATTTCGATACGCAGCGTACCGCCGTTATCCAAGGGGACTCCGTCGAGCAGATTGCCCCGGAGACGCAGGCGTTCTAAAAAACGGATGGCTTGACGGGCATTGAACCCGCGTTCACCATCCGCTTTTTTCAGACCGTCCAGCTCTTCGACGACGACTAGGGGAATGACGACGTGATTGTCTTCAAAACACTGCATGGCATACGGCGCCTGAATGAGCACATTCGTATCGAGTACATAAGTCTTTGCCATAAAAAATCCCACCTTTACTCTATTTTCTTCAGCATACCAGCCGAACATATAGAGTTTGTAAAGAAGGGGCAAATAATAGGCATAATAGGGAATCTTTAGCTAGATAGTGGCAGGAAATCACTCCTATTGTGTAGAATAAATAACAAAAGAGAATTTTATCATAGATTGATATAGGAGTGATACTATGTCTGAATTAACAGCCCTGCTTGCAGAAAAGCAAAAATTGACAGATAGATTAAAAGAATTAGAAACCGTTGGCGAAGGCCTGGAAAATGAAGAAAACCGCTAGCGCGTGCGTCAACTCGATGCGGCGCAATCTGAGCTGATGGCTCAAAAACGGACGGTGGAACAGAAATTGTCCGGCATCCAGTCCCATTTAAATGAGGTTAATGATGAAATCAATCAGTTATCCAGTGACAGCCGGGATACGATTTTAGAAGCTATCAAGAAACAGCGCTGGTACTTCATCAAAAATAAACCGAAAGTATTGTTGGACCGCAATACGGGTTATTTGTGGGCTAATCTCAATTATTTTCCTTATGCGAAACAGCCTGGCAATAATAATTATAATAATCGTCAAGAAGCGGAACAGGCTATCCGCGATTTCGACGGAGATGGCTATACCCATTGGGAATTGCCTTTATCTGCTGACTTCAAAACGATGATTTCAGATAAGACCTTTCCTTTTCATCAAGAAGGACATGATTATCGTATATTAGGAAGATATGCATGGTATTGTCTTGATTGGAGTGGTATCGATCTTGATGACCTTTGTTCTGAAGGTCATGCATATAACGTAATTCCTTATGACCGGTCTCTAGCCGATGCGGACTATGCACATGATGTGTCTGCTGAAAACAAGGTGTATACGGAAAAAGAACGCCTGCAGCAGACGCTGGATTTGTTCGTTCAGAATGGCTTGCAACCTATCTTTGATGATGAGGCTGTGACTGAACTCTTTGATAAAGTATATGTAGAAAAGCCCAAGGTGTTGTCACAACTCCAGGAAGTACAAGGGAAAATCGACAGCCTGCAAAAGAACATTCCTCTTTCGTCGACCTTTGATTACCGGGATTTATTGAAAGATTATAACAGCACAGCTATCGATGCTTCGGTCATCCAATATTATAAGGCCCTTCAGCGCTGGACGGGAGAATTATTAGAAAAGCTTGATGAGTACGAAGCGGAAAAGGAAGATACCATCCAGGACTTCAATGTACTCAGTCTGACCTTATCTTAGAAATATGAAGCTGACCCCAATTTAACGGAAGCAGAAAATGACCTGATGGAAAAGCGACAGCGCTTCTTTCAGCAGCAGTTTTCCTTGGATATGAACCGGGTCAAGGATAAGATTCTCTCGATTAAAGACCAGGCCGATGACTTGGAAGCGCGTTTGGATGCGGTAGATGAAAAGGAAGACTCCTTGACGAAGTTAGCCGAACTGGAACGGGAAGCCCGGCCGAGTTTTTCGTTTATCGCTGAAAATACGGCCAAAATCATCAAAGAAGCTTTGTTGAAAATTGAATATTTTGAGTCCCATAAGGAGCAGGTCCAGCAAGCAATCTCTATCTGGCAAAGCTGGACCGAAGACTATCGCGTTTTCAAGTCGACTCATCGCCAGGCGTTACAGCATCTCTGCCAGGAAAACGATATCGAAGAAGCTATCTGGGGAACCTGGTATGCTGATTGGCAGCGCCTGCGCCTGCATATCGAAGAAAAGGTCCAGCCGTTAGTTGCCTGGGCTTTGAAAGGAGCGGCTCAGGATGCGAGAGCGGAAATGGCCGATGCATTACTCGGCCAATTAGCATCTTACAAAGACGCCGTCGATGGTTTCTTCCTGAAAGAACGGAAAGGAATTTATCAGCGGTATGCCTTCGTGCCCAGCGGCGAGTTACAGGAAAAAATGGCGGAAATGGACAACGCCACGAAAGTCAAATTAGCTCATTTGAGTAATGAACAAGTGGAACTGGTAAAATAGGCACGGTTGGAAATCATTCAATGCCAGACCCAGTCGGAATTGGCACTGAAAGAAGCACAGGCCCGAGGGCTGAGTCTGATGGCACAGACTATCGTCGAAATGCAGAAACAGCTGAATGATATTGCCCAGAAGCGCTTGCTCATCATCGAGCAGGGCTCTGCGGCAGCGGTTCAAGAAATCGAATCCATGTATAGCCAGCTGGAGGATAAAATCCAGAAAGATAATGACACGTATAATACAGAAAAATTACCTAAGTTATTAGCCTTATTGGAACAATACGATGAGAATTCGGCTGCCCATAAATTATACGAAAAACGGATTGCCGATGATATGAACTTGCAACTGGAGCACATGGACGAACAGTTGAAGAAATTGAGCTGCCGTCAAGACAAGCTCATCGACAGCTTGGTACAGGATAAAGAAAAAATGTTTGATCAGACCAACGAATTGACCCTGAAAATGCTGACTTCGCTGAACCAGCAGCTCATTGCCTTACAGGAACACGCTGGACAGAACGAAGAACCAAAAAAATATTTAAAGAGAGAAGATTACAAACTGTTATCTTCCGATAGTGAAACGAAGGATACCCAGGAATAAGCATTCCTGGGTATCCTTCGTGGTATTTCTCTATTGCAATTCTTCTGCTGTCGGATCGACGCCGAACCATTTTTGATAGAGTTTGGTATACGTCCCGTCGGCTTTCAAGTCTGCCAGGGCCTGGTTGATGGCCTTCAATTCGTCTTCATGACCTTTGTCGATGGCCATTGCCGAACCGGCCAGTTTCTTCGGTTCGCCGACGACTTTCAGATTGTTCATGCCGCCTTTGGAAACATAGTATAAGGCGACGGCTTTGTCGATAGCGACAGCGTCACTGCCACCATTTTGCAGTTCTTGCAGGCACTGATAGTTGCCGTCGAATTGTTTGAGGACAGCTCCTTGTTTTTCAGCGAAGTCCGCTGGCTTAGAACCGGCCTGGACGGCTACGGTCTTGCCAGTGATGTCATCCCAGCCATGGATGGCTGTATTGTCTTTCTGTACGACAATGACGGAACCACCGATGTAGTAGGGAGCCGTGAAGTCGACTTGTTTTTTCCGTTCTTCCGTCGCCGACATGGCCGAGGCAATCATGTCGATTTGTCCGCTTTTTAAGGCCGGAATCAAAGCATCGAAGCCCATGGCCTTGATTTCTACTTTGCGTCCCAGCTTTTCACCAATCGCATTGGCCAAGTCGATATCGAAGCCGGTATATGTATCGTTTTCTGCCATTTCAAAAGGAGGGAATGACGGTTCCGTCCCGACGATAAGCGGTTTATCCGTCTTTGCCGCTGCTTCTTTTGACTGTGTACCACATCCTGTTAAGACACTCATAGCCGTCAGTGCGGCCATCCCTGCCAGTATCCATTTCTTGTTCATGTCCATTCCCCCTGATGAAGTGTTAAATAGTTTTAAAATTCAAATATTAAGAAATATTATACATTAAAACGCGTATTTGTCAATGCTTTTAGAATTATTATTCAAAGTATGACGGAACATTTCGAACAAAATAGATGGACTGGTGGGTCATTGTGTCTTTTTTACGTTATCTCCGTAAATTGTCTTCCAGTCATTTTTCATGGAAATAGTATTCCAGCCATTTTCGGCAGATGTCTTCTTATCGCGTTCGGCCCGTTCCGGACGACCGTATTCGCGTTGCGTATCATCACAGAGAATATTGAATACTTCAGCTTTATAGGGGTTATCCTTTAGCGTATACCGGAACATGGAATAATCGCCACTGCTGTTCCCGAAGGCTAAGACCGGCTGTATCCCGATTTCACGGACAATGGATGACACTTTATTCATTTTTTCATTGACCCGGTCCAATTCGCCGTACTGGATGGTATCTTCCTGTGTCATTTGATACGAACCGCCATTAGTTTGGCCTTGATGACTGGCGATAATTTGTGGATCCGATCCGATAATCTGATTCGGTGAGATTGGCAGGGCCCCATGGACGAGTGTGCGGACGAGGGGACGGTCGGAAGCGGAAACGATATAGCAGGTGAAATCATTAGCTTCTAAATAGGAAATCACTTCTACCATAGGCAGGTAAAAGGCTTCGCCATAAGTCAGGTTCGTCAGGCCGATAACGGGCTTTTTCATAAATCCCTGGGCGTAAGCGTCCAGGGACTGCGGCGTCATCCCGGCCAGTCCGGCATATAAGTTGTGGTACAAGTTCTTTTCGATTTCCGGGGGAACGGGTTTCCGCTGAGAAATGGCATCCCAATAGGCTTGAGCAAATTTTTTGTCTTCATCGGACACTTTACAGATTGGGTCATGCAGGACACGGTCCGCATAAAAGACGCCATCTGTATAGGACGGGGTCCGTTCTCCCAACAGGGTTCCATCCATATCGAAGACGGCCAGGCGATGTTCTGCCGGGATGAAATCAGAATTCTTGGGATTCGTTACTTTTTGCACATAAGCTACCAGCTTTTTCTTAGCCGGAGAATTCTCGTTCCAATACTGGAAATTTCCGGACTGATTGACGTGAATCGCGGCTAATTCGGCCCGGCTGGCACCTTCAACAATCCCCGTCAGGCCGAAGCTGGTCAACATAGCTGTGACAGCTAACATGGATGCGAGTTTTTTTCCTTTCAACATAATCACCTCAAATATAGTAAAATTTGTCTCTATTATAACACATGGATTTCATTGAATTAAATAGGACAGATGGAAGAAAAACTGGCATTTCATCGAAATGGGCGGCCAGGCAGGTCTTACGTACACGATGAAATATATTCTGAAGAAAGGCAGGGAAAAGCAGGAATTGATGCCTGACGTGTAGAATTATTCCATAAAGCTTGTTTGCCAGATGATGGGTGAGGCGTGACGTACACTCTGCGAGGTGATGATATGTCTTTGGAAAATCAGGAATTGGCCTGTGTGCAGGCTTTTTTAGAAGATAGGGCTTCAGAACAACTTATGACGCGGTTGTTGGCCGATGCCGGAGAAGACTATGCATGGTTCCGGCGCCTGGCTCAGCATATGTTCCGCAGCCACCTTTCGCCAGACGAACAACGGGAGCTCTTGGAAGCGGCAAAGGCGGATACGCAGGGCGACCCCGAAAAAATCCAGGCGGCCCATGATGCCCGTCTGTTGCTGCTGAAATCGGGGATGTGTCTTTCCATCCATGAATCGTGGTATCTCCATAAAGTGAAGCAAATGCCTTTAGAAAAAGCCTTTCGCCAAACCATGACGCGCATCGTCGTGGGCTTCGGACAGCTCATGTCAGAACCGAGCATTCCCAATGATTTTGAAATGCAGCTCTGGTATCGAATTCAAGGATAAAATAAATGGGGGCATGAAGATATGCAGCATTATCAGAAACGATTTTCTTTTATAATGTTATTCTTGTGCATGATTCTTTTACTTGCTGGTTGCGGCAATACGGCAGATAATGCAAAAAAAGAACTACATGAGATGAATATTGAGTACACAGCCGATGCTTTTATCGATGCCATCGAGAACGGAAATGACAAAGTGGTTGATTTATTTGAAAAATCGGGCTTTGATATGACACTGTCTGGGAAAAATCATAAAACACCGCTCATGGCAGCGGCTCATACTGGAAAGGAGGACTTAATCGACAAAATTATCAGTGAACACGGAGATACCGTGAACGATGCCGATGATATCGGGTTGACCGCGTTATCTTATGCCGTTCAGGCCGGCCAGGCAGAAGCCGCCCATAAGCTCACCGATGCGGATTGGAAGATAGTGGATCACCAAGGTGATACATTGATTCATTTATTGGCTGTAGCTGGGAAAACAGATTGTCTGGATGATTGTCTACAGCATGGCGTTGATATCAATGCGACGAATAAGGCTGGAGAAACGGCCTTGGATTTGGCCATCAAGGCTCAAAATCAAGAGGTCATCGATAAGCTGAAAGAGGCCGGAGCAAAAACTGGTCAGCAAGAGGCTCCTCAATCTTCTTCGCAGAACAGTCCGGGTGCTGACAATTTCGTAATTACTTATCAGATCAGCACGCCTAAAGGGGCTGTCATGGTTTCTAATAACGACATTGTTTTACATCTTGGCCAAAGTGTCCATATTATGCCATCACAAGATAGCCTGGACCCGGGACAAGTCCGCTGGATGGGCAGCGCGAATGACAATATGGACGTTGTTTCTATGAAAGCAGCCGGTAAAAAGCATCCACGTGGTTCAACAGAAGCCATATTTACAGGGAAGAAATTGGGGACGACCCATCGGAAACTCGTTCCAGATTATGGTGATTGGAACCGGGCAGCCGTCTTGACCTTTACCGTCATCGAATAGAAATGAACAAAAAGGAGGAACCTAGACCCATGAATCAGAAAGAGTGGGACCGCATGATTGGCCAGGAGCTGTACGACCCGTTCAATGTCCACGATGACAGCTTCCAGCGGGTCCATGCGGCGCAGCGGAAATTCAATGCCTCTGACGATTTGAACGACCGTCAGGCTTTTGAAGAACTGAAACGCTGTTTTGCCCAGGCGCCAGATGACATGGTGCTGTTGGCGCCGGTCTACTTCGACCATGGTGACCGCATCCGCTTTGGCCGTCATTTCTTTGCCAATACGGGGCTGACCATACTAGACGAAAATTACGTCACCTTTGGCGACAATGTATTTTTAGCACCTCACGTCAGTATCTATACGGCGGGTCATCCCATTGATGCGGAAGTCCGCAATACCAACCTGGAATACGCCAAACCGGTCACTATCGGTTCAGACGTCTGGATTGGCGGTAATGTCGTCATCAATCCTGGTGTCACTATTGGCGATGACGTTGTCATAGGTTCCGGTTCCGTCGTAACCCATGATATTCCCAGCCATGTCGTCGCAGCCGGGAATCCCTGCCGGGTCATCCGTCCCATTACACAAGCCGATGCAGACCTATGGCATTGTAAGTTATCGGAATATAAAAAATCAATATTATCCCACATAATCCCACAAAAACAACCAAGGAGAAACCATATGCCCGAAAAACAAATCATTGCAAAAAAAATTAACGATTGGTTAAACGCTTGTGTTGATGAGAACGGTGCTTTCTTTTTGAATACCATAGAAGCTGGCCGCCCTAAATCGCGTCCTATCAGTTTCCACATGCTAAAGGATGAAGTGAACTATTTTGGCGTCGGCGCAATGAAAGAAGTCTATCGTCAAATGCAAGAAAATCCTTATGTAGAAATCTGTGGACTTATGGGAAAAGGAAAACTCTTTTTCCGGTATTATGGCAAAGCCGTTTTTGAACAAGGGGATGAACTGGCACAAGAAGCACTGGCCCAACCAGGATATCCGGTCATGAAGAAAATTTATACTCCCGAAAGTGGCAACCGTTTCGCTGTTTTCCATTTAGAAGATGCGACGGCTGAAAAAAAGGCCATGATGTCCGTATTAGAAACATGGAATCTTTGAATTAAGAAAGGAAGTGTCCTTATGGCAACACACGCATTATGGAATCTCTTACAACAACTGAAATCCGATTACGAATGGGTAGAACTCAGCCATCGGCTGAACAACGACAGCCCGTATTGGTCAGGCATGCCTGAAGGCTCCGTAGAAATCGGGAAAACCGTCTTCGATTGGGGCAATCCCATGCTGGAATGTTTGATCCAGACATTCAAATTTCCCGGCCAATTCGGCACGCATATTGATTTCCCAGGCCATTTTGCCAAAGGGACAGCACTGTCAGATAGCTTCGGCGTCCAGCACATGGCCTATCCCTTAGTCGTCATTGACATCAGCGAAAAAGTAGCCAAAGACGTCCATTACGCCGTCACCGTCGACGACATCAAAGCCTATGAAGCCGCTTATGGCGACATCCCGGAAGGCGCCTTTGTCGCCCTGCGGACAGATTGGGCCAAGAACTGGCCGGACAATGACAAACTCTGCGGCTTCGATGAAGAGGGCAATGAAAATGCGCCAGGCTGGTCTTTGGAAGCCTTGAAATACATCTATGAAGTCCGCCACGCCGCAGCCAACGGCCACGAAACCTTTGACACCGATGCCTCTGCCGTCGCAGCTGAAGCAGGGGACCTCATCTGCGAACGCTACGTCCTCAGCCAGGGCCACGTCCAGATTGAGCTTTTGGATAACCTGGACAAGGTAGCTCCTGCTGGTGCCATCCTCCTGGCAGCCTGGCCCAATATCGAAGGCGCGACCGGACTGCCTGTCCGCGTCGTAGCCGTTACACCGAAATAGGGAATGTACCGCTTAATAGAACAAGAGGCTGTCTTACAACGACGGCCTCTTGAATTTTATCCGTCTAAGAAAAAATCAGTTGTCGACCGTACCTCCCAAAAGAGCGCTTCAATAGAAACGGGATATCTTGGGCCAATGTCATCGACAACTGATTCTATAGGAACAACTGTGGCAGTACCTCTACGGATTCACGCTCTAATGAGGTGACGCCTCCGTAGCCAATACCAGCAATTGCTTCTTCTATATTATAGATGTACTATACGGCTAAGTAAAGATCAAAATATCATAAAATAGAAAGGATGTGGTAACATGAAACGCCTTATTCTTAGCGTATTCTCATAGAACCGACACACATTTCGGATAAAATACCCAATGCTGAGGGCGGATATAGTTATAGCTATGCCTACGGGGCATCGTTTTTCATCAAATCATCAAAATTTTTCACAAAACTTCCCACTTTGAAATGGAAATATTACTTCCGATAATTTAACGTTATCGGAAGTAATTGAGCATCTATTTCTCCCCCTCACTCAAAATCACTGTCAAATCACGATATCATCTTAATTCATCAAATCTTAATTCATCAAATACGAATACAATTTATTCATTTTTATGGTTGGTTATCTGTGATTCTCCCTGCCGATATAGTCAGTATTTTTTGATGGAAATTTTTCCTTTCGTTTCATAATCTATATGTGCAGACTGGCTGGAATTGAATATAGGTGCAACAGGTCTTTAGGTATACTAACTTAAGAGTCACTCATAGTACTGACATAGTACTGAGCGATTATATAGTTTGCCATATTGTCATATAGTCGTAGAATCTAACGCCAGGCCGATTGTGCCGATTGTATTGTACTATGTTATTTATGGATATAAGCCTTTTTCTATACCCATATCATTCCAATAGTTGAGCTAATCAACTTTTTTTACAAAATGCCATCTTTCCTTGTAAAAGTAGTTCTAAAATTTCTTTCTTGCGAATGATTTTCTTTGGCAGTATAATTACATTTGTCTATCAATTCATTTTACGGAGGTTATTCGCAATGCAGCGATTTTTGTCTTATGAAAATACAATTTTAGCCGTTGTGATGATGGTGTCCTTTATCAATCCTTTTACTAGCAGCGCCCTGACGACGGCTCTGCCTAGCATTGGTACGGCCTACGGGGCAACGGATGCCCAGCTCAGTTGGGTCATTGAGTTATTCCTGATCTCTTCGACTGTCACTATCATGCCAATCAGTAAGATTGCTGACCGGATTGGTAAGCGCCATATCTTTTTATTCGGCGTCTCCTTATTCTGTATCTCTTCGCTAGCCGTTTATTTTGTGAACTCCTTGTATGGCTTGTTCTTGCTGCGCATCCTGCAGGGGCTGGTCTTACTGATTCAGCCCGTACTGATGGCCCTCTTATCTCCTGTCACCGGGGCCCTGTCGGACCGTATCAATCCAGCCGTCCTGGCTTCTTCCGGCATGATTTTGATTACCTTTGGCCTCTGTCTCTTAGCGGTGGATGTCTCTTACCCTTTTTTCTGGCTCATCGCCCTGGCCCTGGTCATCATCGGCATCGGCTTTGCCCTGTTCACGGCACCGAATAACAATGCTATCATGGGGTCTGTGACGCCAAAATATTACGGCGCTGCCTCATCTGTCGTCAGTACGGTCCGCCTCATCGGTCAGGTCCTCAGCGTGGCTATCATCACCCTGATTCTGTCGCAAAGCGGGGCCTCGGCTGCCTCGGATTGGCTGGCCCAGCACATCCAGCAGGCCTTCATCGTCTTTACGATTCTCTGTGCCATCGGCATCGTCCCTTCAGCTGCACGGAGTAAGTAGTGATTAGTAATTCGTGGTTCGTGGTTCGCAAAAAAGCGGCTGTCGCATTAAGCAAGAAATGCATAATGCGACAGCCGCTTTTTTGAGTTTGAAGTAAAAAGTTATAAGCTATGTTTTTTATTTTACAAAATAATGAGCCGAGTTGTCGACGAGACTGTTTTCCAGGAGGGCCTTGAATTCCGGGGCGCTCATGCCCGTTGCCTGAGCGGAGAACTGATAGTCCCCGACTTTCCAATGAGCCGCATAGGACGTGTCACTGATTTTTGCTATGCTGACGGTGACGCCGTCGATGACCTGGTCTTTCCAGGTTACGCTATAGATGCCAGAAATGTCTTTTATGGATTTATCGGCTTTCTGCGGCATCGTGCGGACGCGGACCGTCGTTTCCGGCTGGCTTAAGCGCTGGAAGCCGATATCTGCCGTGTTTTTGCCGATCAAAGAAAGATAGTAGCAGCTGAAGCCGGCATCGCGGGTCAAATATAAGGGCGTAAAGCCGGCATCTTTGACGACACTTTCATAAGTATCATAAGTTACGATGGGATTGGGCAGCCCCATGGCCTGGACCTTCGGCGTGCTGGCAGTCAGGGAAACGCTGCCGATCATCAAGGCCGCACAGGCTAATACAGCGGTTCCTTTTACAGTATATTTCATTTTCTACACCTCGTTCACCATAAAAAAAATTAAACGTTTAAATAACTATGAGTATACCCAAACGTTTAATTTCTGTCAAACTAAAAACTATTCCCACGTTTTCCAGACTTCTGGCACGTAGCCGACGGTCGCCTTGGCGCCATTGCGGACGATGGGCGTCTTTAAGACTTGCTGGTTCGCCAGTACATTGGCATCTTTTTCGTCATCGACGGCATATTGGATGCGGGCCAGCGTATCCTGATCCTTGCATTTCGGATTGAGCATGGCATCAAGGCCGCCGATGGCTTGCTTGACCTTGGTGTATTCGCCTTTACTCAGGCCTTTTTCTTTCAAGTCGATGAACTGGGCCTTGATGTTCCGTTCTTTGAAATAGCGGATGGCTTTCTTGGTATCAAAGCACTTTTTCGTGCCGAAAATCTGGATATTCATGGGACTCCTCCTAATGAGCAGCGGACTGAGGGCTGTGGACCTTCTTTTCCGCGGCTTCTTTTTCTTTATTAGCTTCGATTTCAGCCCACGACTTGTCGGCTGTCGGTTTCCAATGTACGGCATAAGCCCTGCATTTATTACATAAGTGTTCTGCCGATTCCGGCGACTGCAGGTCCGTCGATTTGGCACCACTGCGTTTGACCATGGCGGCTAAATACTGCGGATTTTCCAGCATCGGACACGGGCGCAGATGGTTGTGGTTGAAGGGCTGGCCTTTGGCATATTCTTTGAAGAGCGGCTGCTGCAAGCATGAGAGCAGGCTCTGATTGTTGATATTGGCGCTGGAATAATGGATGAAGACGCACGGTTCGACGTCGCCATTGGGGTTGATATGGCAGTAATTGCGGCCGCCAGCGACACAGCCGTCGATGAACTGGCCATCGTTCTGGAAATCGATGGCGAAAATCGGCTTGCCACCCTTTACGCTGCGGATTTCGCGGACCCGGCGTACTATATAGGCCCGCTGTTCTTCTGTCGGCAGCAGGTCCAGCGAGGCGTCGTTGCCGACGGGCATATAATGGAAGTACCACGTAAACCAGACGCCCTTCTTGATGAGCAGGTCCAGGAATTCGTCAGACGTGACGGTGTCGATGTTTTTCCGGGTATAACAGATGGACGTCCCAAAAACGATGCCGTGCTTGCGCAGGAGGTCCATGGCGTGTATGACCTTGTCGAAATCGCCTTCGCCGCGGCGGCTGTCATTGACTTCACGGAATCCTTCGATACTGAGGGAGAAGCTGAGATTGCCTACGTCCGTGACTTCGTCGCAAAAAGCATCATCAATGAGCGTACCGTTGGTAAAAGCGTGGAATTCACAGTCCGGGTGTTTCCGGCACAGACGCAGGATATCTTTCTTGCGCATGAGCGGTTCGCCGCCCGTGAGTAGGTAGAAATGACAGCCCAGAGCCTTGCCTTCGCGGACGATTTTATCCATGACGTCGAACGACAAGTTCAGCGTATGACCGTATTCAGCAGCCCAGCAGCCGATGCAATGCAGGTTGCAGGCGCTGGTCGGGTCGAAGAGGATGGCCCAGGGAATATTGCAGTGATATTTCGCCTTGGCGGCGTCGCGCGTACGCAGGCCGTAAAATCCAGCTTCAAAGCCCAGGTCCATGACGGCCGTCTTGACGACATGCGGGTTCAAGGTATCCAGAGCCGTATTGAGGAAGCGGAACCATTTGCCCCCTTCATCGATGAGTCTGCGTGCATCGTCAAAGGATTCCTTTTCAAAGAGGTCGCCAAACAGATGCTGCATGACATAAGATAAGCGTTTCAATGTTTTTTGACGGTCTGCCGGATTCCGTTCGGCCATGATGCGGTCGACCAGGATTTCGACAGCCTTCTTTTCGATACGATGGGTTAACTTGCTCATACCAATCATCTCCTACAAAATTAAACAATTGAAACGGCGCTGTTTCTATTTCTTTGTATAGTTCTATTATACGCTTATTTTAGCAAAAGTTAAAAAGTCAATATGAATTGGAGAACAAAAGGCTTTTACTTTTTTGATGATATACTTTATAATATACTTGTATAGTATTTATTTACACCATAAAGGGGGATTTTTTTTATGGCTAAGAAAGAAAATAAGTTCAAGGGGTATGACATTTCGACACAGGCTGTACACACTGGTGTCGGCTATGACGCAGAAACGGGCGCTGTCCGCCGGCTATTGCACATGGCCAACAGCTACAAGCTGCCCGATGATCTGTCGAAGGGCAACTATTCATCGACGGATTTGCAGATGTATGCCCGTAACGGCAACCCGAATCAGCATTGGCTGGAAGAAAAAGTAGCGGCCCTTCACGGTGCCGATGACGCCATCGTCCTGGGAAGTGGCGTCGCCGCCCTTCACGCCCTGTTCTGGATCCTGCTCAAGACGGGCGACCGCGTCCGTCTATCCGAAAGTCAGTTATATGGCGGTCTATCGCCTGTTCCACGAATTATTCAACCAGAAATTCGGCGTCGAAACGGTCATGGTCGATATGACTGACCTGGAACCTGGAAGCCGTCAAGAAAGCGATTACGCCGGGGACGCGCCTGGTCCATATTGAAACGCCGGACAATCCGACTGATGGTATTTCAGATATCGAAGCCATCGCCAAAATCGCTCATGAAAACGGGGCTGTCTTGTCCGTCGACAATACCTTTGCATCGCCTCTCAACCAGCGACCACTGGACCTGGGAGCCGATTTCGTCGTCGAATCGCTGACGAAATATATCAACGGCCATGGCGATGCCCAAGGCGGGGCCATCATTTCCAATGATTTGGCAGCGATGGACCGGATCCGCTATGAAGCCCAGGTCAACGTCGGCTCTGTCATCAGCCCCTTCAATGCCTGGCAGATTTTCCGCGGTGCCGTGACCTTCCCCTTGCGGATGGAACGCATCAACGCATCGACGCAGAAAATCGCCGAATGGCTGGAACAGCGGCAGAACGTCACCTTCGTTTCCTATCCCGGCCTGGCCAGCCATCCCGGTCATGAATTGGCCAAGAAACAGATGAAGCACGGCTTTGGCGGCGTCATTTCCTTTGGCATCGCAGCCGACGACAAGGCCGTCGAACGCTTCTGCGCAGCTTTGAAAGTCGTCACCTTCGCCGTATCCCTCGGCCATGACGAAAGCCTGATTTTCCCGCAGCCCAGCTACGATGAACGCATCAATCTCTACCCGGAAAAATTCCGCAAGGGCTTCATCCGTTTCAGCATCGGCCTGGAAGACCCGGACGACATCATCGGTGACCTGGACCAGGCACTGAAAGCCAGCGGCTGCCGTACAAGAGAATCGATTGGGGAGTCCACCCCGACAGAAAACGGAGCAAGGTCGAGACGACATCCGGCGTGATGACGACTCGGCCTTTTTTCACGGCCTGGAAGGAGCGGCGGGCGATGGCTTCCTTCGTCCCGGCCAGGGGAAAATGGCGGAACAGCCGGCCTTTATCGGTCTGGCTGGCCATCGCGATGAATCCTGTATCTTTCACCCAATACGGACAAACGGCAGATACGAGGATACCCTGCGGTGCCAGTTCCACGGCCAGTGCCCGGCTGTAGCGCAGGAGAAAGGCTTTCGTCGCCGCGTAGACAGCCAGTTCCGGAATGGGCAGGAAGGCTGCGCAGGAACAAATCTGGACCAGATGACTGCCGGCATGACAATAAGGCAGTACAGCCTGGACCAGGCTGACAGCGGCCCGGTCGTTGAGGTCGATCATGTTTTCCAGGACGCCTGCCGGAACGGCCGCCACAGGCCCCATCTTGCCAAAGCCGGCGGCGTAGATCAAATAACGGACCGTGACCTGGCAGGCCGCTAAGGCTTGCTGCAGCGTCAGCAAAGAAGCCCTGTCCATCAGGTCCAGGGCGTAGATACGGCTTTTCGTCGTCAGTTCTCCAGCCAGGGTTTCCAACTGGGGCCGGCGCCGGGCGACGAGCCAGATTTCATCCAATCCTTCTTGGTCCAGCAATTTCGCATATTCCCGGCCCAGCCCGGACGAAGCGCCGGTGACGATGGCTATTTCCATAAGACTCCCTCCTGACAAGAACGATAGCACTGCAAGTATTCGGCTTCGACGTCAGCAAAGGGACGCGGCCGATAATCGGGGACACAATGGACCTGCGGCGGCTCGCCCTGAGGCTGGTCGTGCAAGAGATAGGTCAGGTCATACCAGAGGAAATCATCGTCAATCCCTTTGAGGAGGCGTGTTTCCCCTTCCGTCAAGGGCTGGCCTAAGAATTTCTCATAAATGATAGCCAGCAATTTGGCTTCCGTCTGTCGGTATATCGGCATGAGCTGCTTCATCGGCCGGGGCACGTCGGACATATAACACTCCGTCGCATCGTGCAGTAAGGCGGCCAGGACCAGCCGGGTCGGCAGCTGGCGAGCCATCGCTTCTTTGGCGCATTGCAGACAATGCTGGCAGACGGAATAAAAAGTCATCACATGGCCGTTGCCCCGACAGATGAGGGACAAGGCGTGGGCAATATCTTCGATGCAGATGCTTGCCGGGTCGGGATGGGTGATATCGAAAAACTTTCTGCTGTAGGTAGTGATTTGAGGAGACATGATATAAGGGGTTCTTCCTTCTTTTTTTATTTTTAAATTTTGTTATATTATTCCGATAAGTATTACTTATCGGAAAGTTAAGGTTTTATACTATATTTATGGCATCTTGCCGCCGCGTTTGCCGCCATGATTTCACAAAATCGAATCGAGCTTCTTCATGGCTTCCCGATTGCGTTTATCCGTAATCGTATCGTAAATGTTCGCCGTCGTGGCAATGGTAGAATGGCCCAGCCGCTTGGAAACGTAGTCGAGCTCGATGTTGTTTTCCAGCATCATCGTCGCATGGGTGTGGCGGAAGGAATGGAAACTGCCGCCACCGAATTCCTTTTTGCACCACATATTGAAGTACCGCATGTCATTACTGTTCATGGGACGTCCGTCTTCACGGGTACAGACGAAATCGCTTTCGACGTAGTCGTCGCCGTAAAGACGATGGTTCTTGGCCTGCTGGGCCTTATGGCGGAGCAGAGCCTTGTATAAGGTTTCATTAAAAGGAATAGTCCGGACCGACGACTTCGTCTTCGGCGTGGCCTTGCAGACGGGCACACCCTTTTTGTCATACAAGGTACTGACCACGGAAAGCGTGCGGTTCTCCATGTCGATATGGGACCATTGCAGGGCCAGGCATTCGCCGACACGCAGGCCCGTACAATAGGCAATCATGCACGGCGCATAATATTTATGCCCTACCGGGAAGGCATGGAAAATAATCTGTATCTGCTGATGTGAAAAGATGACCGGCTTTTTCCGGGGAATATCGAACTTCGGCATCTTGACGTTGGCCATGGGATTGATTTCGATATACTGGCGGTTGGAGACGGCCCAGCGCATGGCGTCGTTGAAGACCGTGAAAATAGATTTGACCGTTGACCGGGAATAGCCGTCCTCTTTCAGGCTGTTGATCCAGTCCTGGATTTCTGCCGTCGTCAGCGCTTCCAGGGCATAATTGCCAAAACGGGCACCAATATGCCATTTAATGATGCCGGAATAAGAATCATACGTATTAGGGCCTAAATTGATGCGCACATCCTTTTCCAGCCAGTCCCGCAAAAAAGCCATGACTTTGACTTCCGGCTTTTCCGGCAGCTCCCCGTCTTCATCCAGGGCTTTCATGGCCTGGCGATAGGCTTTCGCCGCCTGGGCATACGAAGTACCGCCGACGCGTTCCACCCGCCGCCGTCCCTGACCATCTTCCGTCGGGACTTCAATCGTATAATACCATTTCTTGCCTCGTTTTCGTAAATACATATGCGGCACCTCCTTTGTTTACTATTGTACTATGAGAAAAGACAAGATGCAACAAACGTTCCTGTTGAATTTGCCGATTTAAGGAAAATAAAACAAGTTTCCCATGTGATTACTCACAAGATGATAAAAAACGTCTCATAAGGCCATTTATGAAAATCAGGCGAATTTTTCGCAAAGAAAGAAACTATGTTCGACGAAGTGAGAGCCTCTTCGGCGAACATAGTTTCTGCTTGCTTTATCACCGTTTCGCCAGAAGACTCCTTCCTCTTAAGTAGGGGCATCAATGGCGATGGATTTCGCAGGTTCGATGCCTGCGAAATCCACCCTATGTCTTTTCCATCTTAGCCTTTTCACTTCGTCTACGGTATAATGGTAGGTAACAGAGGAGGTGAATCCTAGATGTACTTGACGCAATCGAATGTCATCCGCGGCTTGTCGAAACAAGAGTATACCATGCTCCGGGAAATGTGCCAATACAGCAATAACCTGTATAATGTAGCGGTCTATACGATTCGGCAGCATTACTTCGATACCCAGCAATTCTTGCGGTACGAAGAAAATTCCCCCATCTGCAAGGAAAATGAAAACTACGGCTTGTTGCAGGCCGGTGTTGCCCAACAGATATTGAAGATGGCCGACCGCAGTTTTCGGGCCTTTTTCAGTCTTTTAAAGAAAGTAAAGTCCGGAGACTATAGTTCAAAGGCAGTCCGCCTGCCGTACTATCGTGAAAAAGGGGGGCTCTTCAATCTCATCTTGTCCACGAATGCCATTACCATTAAGAATAGCTTCCTAACCGTGCCGATGAGCCGTGAATATATGAAACGCCATCACGGCCATCGGATTCGGATTCCTGTTCCCGACAGGCTGAAGGAGAAGACGATTCAAGAAGTCCACATCTGTCCCATGTATGGTGGACGGTATTTCAAGATTCAGTATTGCTACTTACAGGAACCAGAGCCGGTGAAAACCTCGCCAGAACGTATCCTGGCTATCGACTTAGGGCTGGACAATCTGGCAGCCTGCGTTACCAATACGGGGACGTCGTTCCTCATGGATGGTCGTAAACTTAAATCTATCAACCAGTATTGGAACAAACGCAAAGCCAGACTCCAAAGCATTGCCGCCAAACAGGGCCAGAAGACGACGAACCAGCTCTGTCAGTTAGCGAAGAAACGTAATTTCCGGATGCAGGACATCCTTCGCAAGACAGCCCGCTATATCCTCGATTCTTGTTCCCACATCTGTTCCAGTGCGGGAATCGTATAAAACGGTTCACGCCGCTTTACATAATGGACGGGGCAGATATTAATGTAAGTGCTATAACACATCTGCAGACCTGATAAATGCATTTCTTGAGAAAATTGGTTCAGAAAATCAGGCATAGCCAGATCGGGTTCCGGAACGAGTTTGAGCAGCAGTTGTTTCAATTCTGGCTGATGCCAATAAGTGTACCGGTTGTCTAAGGGGCTATTGCTCCATTCATCAAAAGTGGTGAAGCGGTGGTCTGCATAAGGTTCAAAGACCTTCCGCACCTCTTCTGGCGTCTGCCGGGAAAATGCAATTTGTGTCACATAATCCCAAGTGAAGTATTTCCGCTTGATGTCATTCGATTCGACGACGTCGCCACAGATTAAATAGTAATAACGGCAATGAGGTGCCCATTTCTGAAGCACGGCATCCCAAAGGTCCCGGAAATCCCCTTTCCAGACCTGCAGAGCCATGGCCCATTTCCCATTCCGTAAAATATGGCAGTCCCCGGCCTGGATACGATGGACGAGCGCCCCATCCATTGAAATACCTTCCGGTTTCCCCAAGGCATTCCAGATATGACCGAGCCCGAGTTTTCCATATGCACCAGATTTCGTATTACCTGTATCCGGCATACGTTCCGGCGCATGCTGAATAATTTGATTCAAGCATTGCCTCAAGGTAAGGATTTCATACCCGGGTCCTTCAAAATAATACTCCGTAATGCATGTCCACATAAGCGTTCCTCCTGTTTAAAAGAATTAACTGAATGGGAATGTACGCAAAAAAGGCGCACGTATAGTACCATTCAATATACCATAACGTGCGCCTTCATAATATGCACTTTGCTATTTACTTGTAAAATAAGTATACACCTAATAAAAGAGAAAATCAAGCTACTATTGTGAATGATAATATAAAAACCTTTAGCTGGCACTATTTCCCAATATAAAGCGCATAAATCACTGTATATATCATTCATCACTTATAGAATCTTGATTTCCTTTCAGAAAATAAATTCCATGAAAATAGTTCTTGTTAGAATAAGGACATTTCAGTTAACTCCCTATCTGTTTTACATTGGCAGATAAAGGATTTCACACTGTCTGCGTTATGCAAAGGTAAAGCTATGCCATCTTCAATCATCTTTAGGTTTCCAAGAGACTGCTCATACTCCTTATAATGTGCGTCAGGATAGACAAAGCATCCTACAGCTTTTTTCAGCTTTCTGGCTCCATTTACGGCATGGTATGTACCGCCTTTCAATCCTGCTTCTACAACAATTACACCTCTGGCCAAGCCGCATTGCAGACGGTCACGATCAACCAGATTATGTGGTTGCATCTTTGATCCGACCGGGTATTCACTCAGCAAACATCCATTTTCCCTTATAATTCTTTTAGCTAAATCAGCATTTTCTTTAGGATATACCTGATTCAACGGTGTCGGCATAATAGCTATCGTGACTCCTTGTGCATCCAGACAGCCAATATGGGCTGCCGTATCACAGCCATGGGCTAACTCGCTGATGACAGATAACCCGTGGGCAGCGATTACAGAGCCAAACCGCTTTCCGATTTTTTCTCCCAGGGGGGGAGCGTCACGGGTTCCAATCACAGCGATGCCTTTATGGTAAAAGGAATCATGCATATGCTACGTTATGGAAAAGGAACACTTCTCACTACGGTGATGGCCGGACTGCTGGCCCTGTCCCTGCTGACGGCAGGCTGCGGCAGCACGACGCCGACTAAGAGCGCCGCTGTGTCGGTCAAGGCCATGAAAGTCCTCCAGCAGGATACGGCTGTGAGCCACGACTATTCGGGTCAGATCAAATCGACCAACGCCGTCACCATCAAGCCCCGCGTTTCCGGAGAAATCGTAGAGAAATACTTCACGGCTGGCGATCCTGTCGAAAAGGGCCAGCCCTTGTATAAAATCGACGACCGCCAATATGAATCGGAAGTCCTCTCAGCCAAATCGAATGTTGACAAGGTCCGGACGACGACGGCCTGGTCATAATAGCGCTTCCAGTCGGCCCGTTCGGCTTCGGAACGGCTGCCGACGGTAAAGACGAAGGTCAGGCCATAAGGATAGCACGGGACCAGCGATTCGGGAAAGACGATGAGCTGTGCCCCATTCCGGCCGGCCTCCTCGATTTGATGGACGACTTTCTGCAGCGTCGCCTGTTTATCGAAGAATACAGGCGCAGCCTGCACGATAGCGGCGCGTAGTTTCTTTTCTAAATTTCGCATAGCGAATCCCTCTCATTTCTTTTTTCTTAGTATACCGTAATTTAAAAAAATGTGCTATACTGATTCAGTCCACAGTTTACGGACCGATAAGGATAACGACTGTGCAGTTTTCGGGCTGCCGTCGTTATCCTTTTTTGTATGATAAAGGAGGGCTTATGTATTTGCTCATCGATAATTACGATTCTTTTACGTATAATTTGGCCGATTTAGTGGCGGAAACGGGACGCGACGTACAGGTCTGCCGCTGCGACCAGATTAGGCGGAATGAGATTGCCGCTTTGAACCCGCAGGGACTGATTATTTCGCCTGGGCCGAAACGACCGGAAGACGCCGTCCATTCCCTGTCCATCGTCCGTGCTTTCTGCCGTACCCTGCCCATCCTGGGCGTCTGTCTAGGCATGCAGGTCCTGGCCTATGCCGCCGGGGCTGCCGTCACCCGTGGGAAGCGCCCTATGCACGGGAAAGTCACGGCGATTCACCATCATGGCCGGGGCCTCTTTCGGGGACTGCCGGAAACCTTCCAGGTCACGCGCTATCATTCGCTGGTTGTCCAGCCGGAAACGCTGCCTGCGGCTTATACGGTAGATGCCGTCAGTGAGGACGGCGCGGTCATGGCCGTATCCCATCGCAGCCTGCCCCTCTATGGGTTGCAGTTCCATCCCGAAGCCGTCTTATCCGAATATGGCAAAGAGCTGATAACAACTTTTTGCCGCCTGGCCGAAACCAGTCCGGGAAAGGCCGGTGACTGTCATGACTGAATCGGTTATCCGCCGCTCTCCCTTTCCCTATACGGCCAGCCAGCTCTTCGCTCTCTTTGCCGATGAAAAGGATGCCGTTTTCCTCGATTCGTCGCTGACCAATGATTTGGGCCGTTATTCCCTCATCGGTCTCGTGCCCTATCATACGGTCAGTGTAGAACAAGGGCAGCTGCAGGTCGACGGGAAAGCTCATGAAGGAACGGCTGAAACGTACCTCAAAGCCTATTTGAAAAAGAATTACCAGCCCAATCAGACCGACCTGCCCTTGACAGCCGGGGCCATCGGCTATGTCAGCTATGACTACGGCCTGGCACTCCATGGGATGAAATCCCGCCACGCCCCTGCCTTTCCCCTGCCTGATATGAAGTGGGTCTTTTACGATTTCTTCATCATCGAACACCGGCAAAGCCACGCCGTATGGTTTGCTGCCAATGGCCAGACGATGCCGGCCGAGGCCCTGCTAGCACAGATGGAAGAGAAAATCCGGACTCGCCTTCAGGAAAAACCGCTCCCGCATACTGACGAAAATAGCCAATATGCCTTAACCGTCCAAGCCGACAGCACGCCAGAAACTTATGGAAAGGCTTTACAAAAACTCCGGGATTATCTCTTTGCCGGCGATGTCTATGTGACGAATTTCACCAGCACTTTAACCGTCCAGAGCCACTGCCCGCCGTACACCTTCTTTTCCCGTCTGCGCCGAGACAATCCGTCCCCTTTCGGGGCTTATTTACAATATGGCTCTTATCAAATCATCAGTGCTTCCATGGAACGGCTGCTGTGCCTGCGCCATGACCAGATTGAAACGCGTCCCATCAAGGGCACACGGCGCCGCGGCAAGACGCCTGCTGAAGATGAAAAGCTGCGGCAGGAACTGGCTCAATCGCAAAAAGACCAGAGTGAATTGCTGATGATTGTCGATTTGGAGCGCAATGACCTGCACAAAATCTGCCAGCCTGGCAGCGTTTCGGTTCCGACGTTGTTTGCCATCGAGCCATATGCCACGATTTTCCATTTAGTCGCCGACGTAACAGGGACCCTGCGGCCGGGGCAGACAGCCATCGATGCCTTGATGGCCCTCTTTCCAGGCGGCTCCATTACGGGCGCACCGAAGCGGCAGGCTATGGAAATCATCGATGAATTAGAATTCAGCCGGCGCCAGCTTTATACCGGAACGATTGGCTACCTGTCTTTAGATGGGAACTGTGACTTAAACATTGTCATACGGACGGCCGTCCACTACGATGACCGGTATACCATAGGCGTCGGCGGCGGTATTACGGCCGAATCGGACGTATATTTCGAATACGAAGAAATCTGGCAAAAAGCCAAAGCCTTGCTCAGCGCTTTGAAAGGAGATGTTTTTGATTATGAATCTTATCTTAGATGATGGCTACCAATTCGGATTGGGAGCTTTTGAAACCATTCCCGTCTATCAGGGTCGGCCAGTCTGGCTGGAGGCGCATGAAAGGCGTTTACGGCATACGTTGGAATATTTAGGGATTGAATTGCTTTCTGATTGGGAAAATCATTTATGGGAGTATGTGTGTAGCATGGATAAGGAGGATTGGGTATTGAAAATACTCGCTTCCGATAAAAATATAAATTTTACATCCCGTGCCAATCCCTATGCATCTATGGCCGACCGTCCAGGTTATGTCATCGCCCTGTCGTCCATTCACCGCAATGAAACGTCCCCACTGGTACGGCATAAGACCTTTAATTATGGCGACTCAATCTTAGCCAAACGGCAGGCCCGGGCCGAAGGTATTGACGAACCGATTTTCTGCAATATGCAGGGCCAATTGACAGAAGGCGCTGTCAGCAATCTCTTTTTCATCAAAAACGGGCGGCTCTATACGCCGCCCGTCGAAGCCGGATTATTGCCAGGCATCATCCGGTCTTATCTCTGTCAATGCTATGATGTCATCGAAAAGCCCTTGTATCCGGAAGATATCCGAACTTTCGACGAATGTTTCCTGACGAACTCCCTCATGGGACTCATGCCGGTCCGCCGCTTTGGCACCGTCGCGTTTCCCGTATCCCCAGAGACGCAGACGGCTGCCTTATTCCGCCGTTATGAAGCAGACAAAATCCTGCCCTTCCCGCTCTCTATAAGACGAGCTGGTGAAAAGCCTGGCCGTCCATGTCCTTCCAGGTGAAGGTGTCCCCGTCCCAGAGGAGATAGCTGTGCGGGCTGTTTTCTTTAGGAAGCGACGTCGAGCCGGGATTCAAGTAATAGTTATCCTGGCCGAAGGGCTGCCAGACCGGGACGTGCGTATGGCCGTGGAGCAGGATGTCGCCAGGCTGCATGGGCGGCAGGGATTCCAGGTTGTAGCGGTCGCCATGGGTCGCATAGATGAGGCGGCTGCCCTGGGTCAGGATGGCATAGGTGGCCATGATGGGGAATTCCAGAACCATCTGATCCACGTCGGCATCACAGTTCCCGCGGACACAGAGGATGGCCTCTTTGACTGCGTTGAGCATGGCAAAGACTTCCTTCGGCGCATAGTCCTTGGGCAGGTCGTTGCGCGGTCCGTGATAGAGGATATCGCCGAGCAGGACCAGGCGGTCAGCCCCTTCCCGCTTCCAGGCGTCGAGCATACGGCGGCAGTAATAAGCCGAGCCGTGGATATCTGAAGCAATGAAGAATTTCATTTATTTCGCCCCTTTCTTGGCATCGATGGCGGCAAAGACCGTACAGTAGTTGCCTTCCGGCATCCGGCATTTCGAGCAGTGGACACAGCGGGCCGGCCGCAAATCGCCCTGGTTCCAGCGGCGTACCAACCCCGGTTCCGATAATAAGGGCCGGCTCAGGCCGATACCGGCCAGTTTTGATGTCTTCAAGGCCGTTTCCATCTGCCGCGGGTCCTTGAAGCCGCCCGTTACATAGACAGGGACGCGTACGGCGTCGGCTATGTCTTTAGCATAATCGAGGAAATATCCGCCGTCGCGGATGACGTGGCCATCCCATTCCAGGCCGATTTCCTGCTGGGCCTTGCCGTGGATATTGCCGCTCACTTCGATGGCGTCGATGCCAGACTGCTGCAACCGCCGGCAGATATCCAGCGAATCTTCAAAGGTCAGGCCGCCTTCAAAGAAATCGGAACAGGTAATCTTGATCCAGATGGGGAAATGCGGGCCTGCTGCCTGACGGATAGCCGCGATGATATCGCCGACGATACGGTAGCGATTGGCCGGCGAACCGCCATAGGCATCGCTGCGCCGGTTGTAATAGGGACTGAGGAACTGATTGAGCAGGTACGAATGGCCGCCGTGGATTTCGACGGCATCGAAGCCGCTGTCGCGGACGCGCTTGGCCGCCTGGGCATATTCGCCGATGAGGTGCTGGATATCGGCCGGACTCATGGCGACACCGACAGTCCCGGTCTTTCGTTCCGGCACGGCTGACGGCGAAAAGATAGTCCGCCCTTCCCGCTCAAAGGTCGTCTTGGTCCCGCCATAGGCGATCTGCATCATGATCTTCGCCCCATAGGCATGGACGCGCCGGGTTAACTCCTGATACTGCGGGATAAAGGCATCGTCATAAATGCCCATCATGCCGGCGTTGGGCCGGTCTTCCCCATCGACGCGGGCATAGCCCGTACAGATCAGGCCCACTTCGTTCTTGGCCAGCTGGTCGTAGATGCGGTACTGCTTTTCCGACATATAGCCCTTGGCATCGGCCAAGGCTTCCCACGTCGCACTGCGGAGGATGCGATTGCGCACGGGCATCCCGGCGATGACGGCATGTTCCAACAATTTCATATATATAATCCCCCTTTTTATCGATTAGTTAGCCACTAGCCACTAGCCACTAGCCACTAGCCACTAGCCACTAGCCACTAGCCACTAGCCACTAGCCACTAGCCACTAGCCACTAATTAGAGTATACGGATTTTTCGGTAAAACTGCAAGCTATGGTATATTATGTTCACTTGATAACAATTTGCTGACAAATTAATTCATATTCTTATATCCTGTCCCCGGCTGTGATACAATGACACTGAAATTCAATATTTATCATAGAATAAGGAGTGCATCCTATGAATCATTGGAAACGAAGTTTCACACTGACCTGCTTATGGGCCGTATTGACAGCCGGCAGTCTGGCAGCTGCCCAGGAACCGCGGATGGCCGCAGCCGCACAGATGGCCATGGGCAACGCCTATGCTCGTGGCGACGGTTTCGAAAGGAATCCTCAATTAGCTCAGGAATGGTACGATAAAGCCCGCATCTCGCCGGCCATGACATACACACTGGACACTTCGTCGAGCCCCAAGTGGCCCCAACAAGCGCTGACAGACGAACAAGGCCATACGGTTTACGAACAGGGCCGCGTCCGCCCTGGCGACAAAACGAAAAATGCCCCGGAAATCATCCCCCAGGGCCAGCGCGTCTCGTACACGTATGAAGGCTTCACGGTATCTTTCATCCTTCCAGCGAACGGACAACCACAGCCAGCTGACTGACAGCCCGGCGGAATTCTTCCGGCGTCGTATAGGCATAGGACAGGCGCAGAGACTGGGTGTGGCGGCTGGAATAGATATCGCCGGGATTGATGAGAACGCCAGCCGATACGGCTTTGCGGAAGAGCAGTTCCATGGGAAGTCTGCTGCGGAAGGTAAGCCAAATATAGAAACCGCCCTGCGGCACCTGCCAGTCTGCCATGTCCGCAAAGACTTCGGACAAGGACTGACAGGCTGCCTGGCAGCGCCGCTGCAATTCACAGCGCAGTCCATCCAGATACTGTTCATAACGGCCACTGGTCAAGAACCGGGCCAATACCTGTTGAGACAGGGAGCTGGCGCCATAGTCGATCTGCATCTTGACGTCGCCCAGGCGCTGTACGACCGGTTCCGGCGCAATCATCCAGCCGATGCGCAGCCCTGGCGCCAAAGATTTGGAAACACTTCCCAGATAGAGGACCCGGCCACCAGGGTCCAGGCTTTTCAGAGATGGCGGCGGCGTTCCGTCAAAGGTCAGTTCTTCATACGCCCCATCTTCAATGATGGGCAGATCATAGCGGTTGCATAATTCCAGAAGCTGGATGCGGCGCCGACGGCTTAGGGTCCGGCCTGTCGGATTGTGGTTCGTCGGGATGGTATAGAGGACGCTGTTTCCTCTATCTGAAGACTGGCGCAAGTGCTTTTCCAGGGCTTCCAGAGACAGGCCCTGGTCGTCCATGGGCAGGCCGCAGAGGCGAAGATGGGCAGACTGAAAGACCTGGAGCGATTTGACATATGTCAGGTCCTCGACGTAAACTGTCGCCCCGCCGCGAAGAAGGCCAGCCGATATGAGCTGGAGCCCCTGCAGGGCGCCAGACGTAATCAAGATGGACGACGGCGCCACGATCAGCCCCCGCTTCCGGGCATAGTCTGCCAGGGCCTGACGCAGGGTGGGCATTCCTAACGGTTCGACATAGCCCAAAGACGTAATAGTGTCGGCCACGTCCCGCATCGTCTGGCGGAAGGCATCCTGCGGGAACAGCCTGGGGTCCAGTTCGCCCGTACCGAGACGAACCAGGCGATCATCGAACTCCAGGGTATTGATGGCCTGGACGACTTCCTGATTGGCCCGGAAATAGCCAGCCGTCATGTAACGGTTCCAATCCGGCTGAACCGGCAGGCGCAGGGACCAGGCCGTACTGGCTACGACCGTCCCCTGGCTGCCCCGGCCCTGGAGTACGCCCGCTTCCAATAGCGGCTTCAGAGCCTGGTTCAGAGTACTCCGGTTCACCTGGAAATGCCGGGCCATCTCGCGCTGAGACGGCAGGCGCGTCCCGGCCGGCCATTCACCGCTTTCCATTTTTCCATACATCCATTCGAGGATTTGCCGGTATACGGGCACGGCCTGCGCCGGGTCGGGATGCCATTCGATTTGTACGGGAATATGCCGCTTCATCACATCGTCTCCTTTTTGGTTGGTATAATTCACATCGCTTTGGCGGGTTGGAATCCGGCATAGCTCTGTTATACTGTGATTATACCACACGAACCAACTTTCTTTGGTTGGAAAAGAAGGAGGCTTTTTTTATGTTCTTTTTCCAAGGACTGACCATGGGACTGGCTTACGTCGCTCCCATTGGCATGCAGAATCTCTTCGTCATCCATTCGGCGTTATCCCATTCCCTGCGCCGCGCCGTCGTGACAGCACTCATCGTCTTGTTCTTCGACATCAGTCTGTCGCTGAGCTGTTTTTACGGCATCGGCAGCCTGCTGGATCATCTTCCCTGGCTCAAAGCGGTCATCCTGGGCGCAGGTACGCTGCTCATCCTCTACATGGCCTATGGCATGATCCGCCAGGTCCCGGATGCGCTGGCCCTTAAAGGTCAGCCTGCCTCTCTGGGCCAGACCGTCTCCAAAGCCTGTATCGTCACCTGGATGAATCCTCAGGCCATTTTAGACGGCACGATGCTCCTCGGCGCCTTCCGCATCACCCTGCCTGCCGCCGAAGCCACGACCTTCCTGACCGGCGTCCTCCTGGCATCGGGCCTGTGGTTCCTCTCGCTCACGGGCTGCGTCGCCGCCTTCCGCCACGCCATTACGCCCCGCATCCTGCGCGCCATCAACGTCCTCTGCGGCACGGTCCTCATGCTGTACGGCCTCCATTTAGGCTATACCTTCGTGCAGTTCTTTCAAATCTGAGACGGATTCTCCATGATACGGAGGATTCCTGCATCGGTATGAGCCATACCTTGATTACCAAACTTTACTGATTTTTCAACCCTTTTTCGATAACGGGCCCGACTTTAGCTTCCCATGCGGCAAAATCTTTTGTTCCCGTCATGACATGCCACGATTTAGCACGATATAAATGCCGGTACAACTTCTGATAATTCGGGTCCGACGCAGCCAATTCCTGCATGACGTCCCGACGAGCCGCTAAGAGATACTGCGGTATGCCTTCTTTCGAAGCCGGTTTCAGGGCGGCCATCATGAAAGGCTTAGAAGTCAATAAGGCAACTAATTTTTTAGCCGGTTCCACCTTATTCACTGGAATCTGGGAAGAGATGCTGACGTAATCAACATAGGCCGTCGCTACATCGGGATGTTCGCAGCTGGAAGTGGCCTTCACTTCGGTATAATTACCCTGCCCGAAGCGGACAATGGCACTCATCGCTTCCGGATAGGCATACAACGCCCGGCCATGGCCCTGAACAAACCATTCAGCTCGCGTAAATTCATTGCCATCGTCATAACGGCCCGTCGCAGTGCCCGTCATCGCGTACAATTCTTTCAAATACTGCATGGCATCTTCTTGAACGTCTCCCATGGCCTGCACCGGAACGACCTTTCCTGTATGGTCCTGAAGAATATTATAGTACTTCATTTCATTATTTAAGCTGAAATCAGCGATGACACCTTCGTCCCGCTCGGGAAGCAATGCCTGGGTCTTCCGTGGACCGATGGCTTCATAAAGCTGTTGCATCGTCTGGACACGGGATACGGCATGATCCTCTTTGTGGTAAAACAGCGTATCCATGCAGACCATCTGCGGGATGCCGTAATACGTTCCCTGAGAGTATCCCTGTTCTAACGTCCAGTCTGGATAGGCAGAGCGGGCTGGAATGGTTTCTCCTAAGGGATAAAGCAGCCCTTTTTCTATATATTACGGCGCATAAAGGCCATCGAAGACAAAAACATCACTTTTCGGCTCTTCAAAATAGCAATCCCAATCGACGAAGCGCAATGTCACATCGGGTTCGATATTCTTCCATTGCGCAGTCAAAGCCGTTTCAAAGGCCTTAATATCAGGAACATAGCGGAACAATCCTACAGTCAGCACCTTTTTGTCTGTCTCCGTTCCCTGTCCCGGTTCACTGGCCATCCCTGTCACCACAGTCATCATGGAAAAGGCCAGGCTTAAAATGATACGAAATAATCGTTGTCTCATATGCTTATCCCCTTCAACATAAATTAGTCAGCAGGCAAAGCCCTGCCAGCCAATTTACATTGTAGCATATATCATCATGCGTAGTCACTTTTACTTTATAGTTAGTATTACAGAGTTTGTAGTTTACAGAGAAATCTTTTAAATTTAAAACCATTCGCTAACTGCTAACCGCTGACTGCTAAAAAAGCACTGTCTTCATGCGACAGTGCCTTTTTATCGCAGTTTCGTCAGAAGACTCCTTCCTCTTAGGTTGGAGATGAATGGCGATTCTGTGATATAATATCAGTAGCAGTTAGACTTCTGCGTGAACAAAAAAGTATTTTCAATCAACGGCCTTTGAGCCGTTTTCGGAGGAGCACTCCCCCTTGCCGCAGCACGACGCCATAGGCGAATCGCGACGGGTAGAAAAGATATCTATCAAAGTAAGCAGAACTTCGATTTTGAGGAACTGTGTAAGGGGCTTTTGGACAGCCCTTTGAGAATAAGGCTATCCTGATTCCAGGAGGAAACTTAAACAGCAACCTTCTCAAGAATCTCCTACTTCTACAAGTAGGAGAGGTTCAATACTGTACAGCTCGTTTCCGGCTCATCCACAGGCCGATGGCGATGACGCCGCCAGCTAGTACGGCCTGAAGGGTCATGGGTGCCCAGGCACCAGCCATTTGCTGCATCAGGGTCCCCAAGATTTTATCGTGGCCGATCATGGAACCGGCTGTCCAGCCCAGCAAACCGGCGCCGGCATAGAGGATGACCGGGAAGCGGTCCATGAGCTTGCCGATGACCGTACTGCCGCCGACGATGATGGGGATGCTGATGAGGAAGCCGCAGGCGACGAGAAGGAAGCTGCCGTGCGAAGCCCCGGCGATGGCTAGGACGTTGTCGACGCCCATGGCTGCGTCGGCGATGATGATGGTCTTGATGGCTCCCATGAGGCTGTCCGAAGCCGTCACGTTCTCATCGTGTTCTTCCGGAATGAGCAATTTCACAGCAATGGGCAGCAGGATGAGGCCGCCTAAGGCCTGTAAAAAGGGAATCGTCAACAGCCAGACGGCGATGAGGGTCATGACCAGACGGATGACGACAGCACCGCCGGTCCCGATGAGGATGGCTTTGCGGCGCAGATTGGCTGGCAGCTTATTGGCCGCCATGGCGATGACGACGGCATTATCGCCGCCGAGGAGGATGTCTAGTAAAATGATAGAGCCTAAAGCCATGAAAAATTGCATCGATAAGATTTCCATAATATACCTCTTTCTTTGAAAAACAAAAGAGACTTCCGCATGGTATCAGCAAAACTGGTATCATGCGAAAGTCTCACCCATTGCGATAGCAACGCTGCCACCAGCCGGTCAATGACGGCACGATGTTGATGACAACTGACGAGAGGTTACTCCCCTTCGCGATTCGATTGTAGATTAAGTATACCAGGCCTGGACCCACCTTGTCAATATCGTTCCTTCCTGTTCCATGTTATAATAAAAGCAAAAAACCAGGAGGTATCATCATGAGTACACAACGTATCGGATTCATCGGGACCGGTGTCATGGGCAGCGGCATGATCCGGAATTTACAGAAAGCTGGCTATCCCGTCAACATCAACACGCGGACGAAGGCCAAGGCCGAAAAGCTCATCCAGGAAGGCTGTCGCTGGTTCGATTCGCAGGCAGAACTGGCCGCCCAATCAGACGTCGTCATTACCATGGTCGGCTATCCCCAAGATGTAGAAGCCGTCTATTTCGGGGAACACGGCGTCTTTCGCGGCAAACAGGGCGGTTTCGTCATCGACATGACCACGTCCAGCCCTTCCCTGGCCAAGCGCATCTACACCCAGGCCAAAAAACAGGGCATCGAAGCCTTGGATGCACCCGTTTCCGGCGGCGACATCGGCGCCCGTCAAGGGACACTGGCCATCATGGCCGGCGGCGAAGAAGCGGCCTTTGAAGCCATGAAGCCTATTTTCTCAGCTATGGGCCAGACCCTGACCTATTTCGGCCCGGCCGGCAGCGGCCAGTATGCCAAGATGAGCAACCAAATCGCCATCGCCTCGAACATGATGGGTGTCTGCGAAGCCATGGCCTACGCGAAAAAAAGCGGCCTCGACCCGGAAAAAGTCATCGCCACCCTTTCCGCCGGAGCCGCCGGCTCCTGGTCCCTGGCGAATCTGGCACCGCGCATGCTGCAAGGCGATACGAAACCAGGTTTTTACATCAAGCACTTCCTCAAAGACATGCGCATCGCTATCGAATCGGCAGAAGAAATGGGACTGGACCTGCCAGGACTGCGCTTAGCCAAAAAACTCTACGACCAGCTGGCCGACCAAGGCATGGAAAACTGCGGGACCCAGGCCTTGTTCCAGTGGTATGACCACCAATAAAGAGCTGCCCCATGGACAGTCATGCCATCCGCTGCTTTCAGCGGGTCTTTGAAAAAAAGAGCATCCACCAGGCGGCCAAGGACCTGTGCATGACGCCGCAGGGCGTGAGCCGGGTCATCAGTGCTTTAGAAGGAGAAATGCAGACGGCCCTTTTTATCCGCAGCCGCAAGGGCATGGAAGCGACGCCGGAAGGCCGGTATTTTTACGAGCACACGCAGGAACTGACCCGCCAGCTCCTGGACCTGCAGCTGGGGATGCAGGCGTTGAAGCGGAAAAAAGCAGGCCTGCATATCGGTTTCTCCTGCGGCGTCCTGAATATTCTCTCCATCCATGTCTTGAAAGGCGTCATGGCCCGCCATCCGGACAAGTCCCTGGAATGGGTCGAGGATTTCAACGAAAAGATTGTACAACTCATTGCCGAAGACAGTTTATCCTGCGGCTTCTGTATCGGCCCGATCCGGTCAGATGCCTTTTTCCAGCAGGAAATCTATCGCACTGGCATCGAAGCCGTCGTCTATGAGGGCCATCCTTTTTATGACCGGCCGTCCATCACCATTGAAGACCTGAAAGGGCAGCCCCTCGTCGGCCTGAACGAGCATTTCTCCTTATTCCATAGCATCGTCAGGCGTTGTGCCGATTTCGGCTTTACGCCGCAGTTCGTCGTCAAGACCATGGAGAGCCGCCTCATCTATCACTTCTGTCAGGAACGCGTCGGCATCGGTATCGACGTGAACATCCATGCCGCCCCGCCGCCGCTTCGTTACGTCCCCATCACGGAAGGGACGCCGTGGCGCATCTTCTTTGTCTGTAAAAAAGAAAAACGCGATGATTCCTTATTCCAGGAAATCATCGCGGCCCTGACCTCGCATCTGCAACTATAGCAACAAATCGTTGACACCTGCTGTCGTTTCTTTGATGGACGGCAGCTCTTTTTTTATGATACTGTAGAGGAGAAATACAGAGACACTATCACGCTGATTACAGGAGGTTCCTCATGACTCGAAAATTCCCGCACGTATCCAGTCCCATCACCATTGGCCGCACGACCTTCCGCAACCGTATCTTTTCGGCCCCCATGGGTGGCACGGACATTACCAACGACGGCTGTATCGGCCCGAAATCGACAGCCTTTTACGAATTGCGCGCCAAAGGCGGTGCCGCTGCCGTCACGGTTTCCGAATTGATGGTCCATCCCCAGACCGACGGCTCTCACGCCTATCATCTGGACGAATCGATTCTCAATTCCCTGGCCGCAGCGACCTACACGGCCGATGCCATCCGCCGCCACGGCGCCATCCCCTCGCTGGAATTATCCCATTCGGGCCAATTCGCCGGGACCTATATGACCGACAAAAGCCGTCAGCACGGGCTCTGCCAGTGGGGTCCCAGTGAAGGGATGCGCCCTGATGGCGTCCCGGTCAAAGCCCTGACCCAGGAACTGATCGACGATATCGTGAAAGCCTATGGTCACGCTGCAGGCCTGGCCAAACGTGCCGGTTTTGAAATGGTCATGATCCACGGCGGCCACGGCTGGCTCATCAACCAGTTCCTCTCGCCCTTGTTCAATCACCGCAGCGACCGATACGGCGGCTCCCTGGAAAACCGCGTCCGCTTTGCCATCGAAGTCCTGCAATCGGTCCGCACCGCTGTCGGCCCCTTTTTCCCCATCGAATTCCGCATGAGCGGCGCCGAATTCACTGAAGGCGGCTACGACCTGGAAGAAGGCATCCAGATTGCCCAGGCCATCGAAGCCTACGCCGATATCATCCATGTATCGGCCGGTACGTATCAGAAAACCTTTGGCATCACTCACCCTTCGATGTTTGAAGCCCACGGGCGCAACGTCTATTTAGCTGCGGAAATCAAGAAGCACGTCAGCAAGCCCGTAGCGACTATCGGCGGCCTGACCGACCCGGCCATGATGGAAGGCATCATCGCTTCGGGGAAAGCCGACATCGTCTACATGGCCCGGCAGCTGCTGGCCGATCCCGAAACGCCGCAGAAAATCATGGAAGGCCGGGACGCCGACATCGTCCACTGCCTGCGCTGTTTCACCTGTATGGCTGAACGGGCGGCGACTGCCACGCGCCGCTGCACCGTCAATCCCCTCATCGGCCGGGAACTGGACGGGACGGAAATCCAGCCGGCACCGGTCAAAAAGAAAGTCCTCGTCGCCGGCGCCGGCCCTGGTGGATTGTATGCAGCCTATACGGCAGCCCGCCGCGGTCATCACGTCATCCTCTGTGAAAAAGAAAGCGAAGTCGGCGGCATCCTGAAAAGCGAACAGGCCATCCCTTTCAAACGGGAAATGTATGAATTGGGAAAAACTTATGAACGCCTGGCCCGCCAGGCCGGTGTCGAAATCCGCCTGAATACGGAAGTAACGCCGGCATACGCTGCCAAAGAAAAGCCGCAGGCCCTGATCATCGCCACCGGGTCACGTCCCCTCGTCCCGCCGATCAAAGGCTTGGACGGCGACAACGTCATCATCGTGAACCAATACTATAAAGAAAAAGCCAAAGTCGGGAATCACGTCATCGTCTTCGGCGGCGGCCTGGCAGGCTGCGAATGTGCCATCCACCTCGGCCAGGAAGGCAAAGAAGTGGAACTCATCGAAATGCGCCCGGCCCTGGCACCGGATGCCAATGTCCGCCACCGCCCCCTGCTCCTGGCTCAAATCGAAAAGTACGTCCACGTCCATACGCAGTATAAGGGCCTCGAAGTCACGCCAGAAGGCGTCCTCTGCCAGGACCCGCAGGGCCAGCGCGTCCTTGTCCCTGGCGATACGGTCATCTGTGCCTTAGGCCAGCGGTCCCGTACCGACGTCGTAGAAGCCCTGCAGGACAGTGCGCCTTTCGTCCGCGTCATCGGCGATGCGGCCAAAGTATCTACCATCACCAACGCCGTCTATTGGGGTTACTGGGCTGCCCTCGATATCTGAGCCGGTTCAGTCTTCATACCAGCCAAACAGAGTTTTCCCCGTTTCTAACTGCTGAATCCGGGCCATGTCGTCCGGCGTCAGGGTGACGTCGAAAATATCGAGATTCTCCACCATCCGCTCCCGATGGGACGATTTCGGGATGACGCCGATGCCCTGCTGCACCAAGTACTGCAAGGCAATCTGGGCTGTCGTCTTGCCGTATTTCTCGCCGACAGCCTGTAAAATGGGCTCCTGGAATATGGGCTTTTTCCCTTCTGTAAAAGGGCTCCATGCCTGCATTTGTGTCCCCTGTGCCACAAGTGCCTGCTGGAGCTCTTTTCGTCTGTAATAGATGTGGCACTCGACTTGGTTGACCATGGGGACAATATCACAACTTCCGATAAAATCAAGATATTCCCGGGCATTGAAATTGGAAATGCCAATGGCCCGGACCACACCCTGGCGGTAAGCTTCGGTCAAGGCCCGATACATGTCCAAAGCCTCGGCGTAAGGCTCATGGATGAGCAGCAAGTCGATATAGTCGGTCTGCAACCGGGCCAGCGATTCTTCGATGCCCTGCCAGGCCAGCTCATAGCCAGCCCGCGTCTGGCACAGTTTCGTCGTAATGAAGACATCCTCCCGACGAAGGCCGCTTTCGGCCACAGCCTGGCCGACGATGGTTTCGTTATCGTACATGTGGGCCGTATCGATGAGACGGTAGCCGACGGACAAGGCCTCCCGGATAGCCTGCTTCCCTGCATCTCCTTTCAGCATCCACGTACCAAAACCAACAGCCGGCATAGTCAGGCCATTATTCAGAATAATGTGCTTGTGCATGCTACTCCTCCATTCATCCTACAAATTCATAAAAAAAGGAACTGCGCATGATACGCACTTCATGCCACAGTCCCTGTCGTACTTATCCTAATTCAAGCTGCTGAATGATAAGTGAACATACTCCCGCCTATAGAGGCAGGAGCTTCATGCTTCAACGAGAACAGCACCACGGACTCCAAAGAGTTGTGGCGGCTTACACTCTCTCCACAGGCGTAGATTCCCGTGCGCCCCACGGTATTTTAGGGATTACGTCAGGCAGATATCCGCCTGGCTTCTTCCCGAATATTTATGGCCGCATTCTTATCGCGATTATGGTGATTGCCACATTTCGGGCAATCCCATTCCCTTACAGATAAGTCCTTGGTTTCGTGGTTCTGATATCCACAAACATGGCATAGCTGGCTGCTTGGATACCACTTATCTATCTTGATAAGCTGTTTGCCTTGCCAAGCCAGTTTATACTCCAGCATGTTCGTGAACATATTCCAACCATTGTCAGTTACGGATTTGCCAAAACTGAACTTGCCACCCTTTTTCCGCTTGGCCATCGCTTTGACGCTAATATCCTCAATGCCAATGGCATCATAGCGGTCTGCGAGATAGCGAGCCTTCTTATGCAGGAAATCCCGCCGTTGATTGGCCACTTTCTCATGGAGAATAGCTACACGCAGCCTTTGTTTTTCTCTGTTATGACTTCCTTTCTGCTTGTTGGATAGCTTTCGCTGTGCCTTAGCCAATCTTTTCTCTGCCGTTCTCAGGAAATCGGGATACTTAGCATCCGCCTCATCGGAAGCCACATACAAGCCGTGCATCGCAAAATCTAGCCCCAGGAAGGTCTTCGGTATGACAGGGAGTATTTGGTTTTCATACTCCACTAGCATACTGATATAGTACTTTCCTGATGGCGTCTGGCTGATGGTTACGGTCTTTATGATGCTGTTCTCCGGCAAGGGACGATGCTGGCGTAGTTTCACCCAACCTACTTTAGGCAATCTTACCTTGTTGTCCTCAATTCGGACAGAACCTTTCTGGTTGTTCGTGGAATACGAAGCACGATTATTCTTCCTTGACTTGAAGCGTGGCTTGCCGAAATGCTTTCGGTTGCTCAAGAAGTTATGGTATGCCTTGTTCAGGTTCATTTGAGCGTTGGCAAGAGCCAGACTATCCACTTCTTTCAGACAAGGGAATTCTTCCTTGTACTGCGCAGGCGTGTTATTCAGCTTTTGGCCGGTTTCCTTATAATAGTCAAGGCGGTCACTCAGCATCTTGTTGTAGATGAATCGGACACACCCAAAGGTCTTGGCAAACATCATTTTCTGTGCCGTTGTCGGATAGATTCTGTATCGGTATGCCTTATTCACTATCATCACCTGCCTTGACTTTCCAAATTCTTTCACTCTTACTATTGATTATACTGCAAATCAACTTGTGAAACCATTGCTTTTCTGATGGCATCGAGCCCTCAGAAAAACCTGCAATTCATCTCGCTGCCTAAAGAGGCGGGAGACTTCTTACAGAATCAGGTTAACAGCAGCAATTTCCGTCATAGAATTACGAACGGAATCAGCAATTTTATATAATTGCTGCATGACTTCTGTCGAGTAATATGTTTCTCCGCACTGAGTGCACACTTGAGACGGCACATTGCGAATAATCACAATACAGGAGTCAAGATCAATAGTAAAAGTGGTCAAAACATCTTGTAAATCACCTTTGCAAAATGTGCAGTTCGTCATCATGTATCCCTCCGTTTCGTAAATGTTTCATTCCATTTATTGAAATATGGATTGTAATATCCGCTTCCTAAAGGTTTTCGAACAGCCGGATTTCATTCTTCATGAGGTACCAGGTCTTATCCGGCAGGCGGCCGTTAACGAGGTACTCAGAAGTTTGAGCTTCTATAAGGAGCCATTATTAAGCATCCACGTTTCAAACCGGCAAATACTCGGATTTTGATTGATGAAATCATTGAGCTCCTCATCGATAATGCGGATTCCCTTACGACGAGGTTCACTGGCAAATCGATTCGTGACTTCATAACAGATTCGTGGCGGTGGTGGCGTTTTCAGCGTGTAGAAGACGAGATCCGAATTATTACGAATGGCATCTGAAACAACGGACATATAACCGGGAACAACAAATCCTTCAAGAACTGTATGCAGGGAAAACAACCTTAGAAATTTACGGATTTGACCGATTGATTTATCAAAAGAACAGCATGCATAGTTAAATGTAAATAAAAGAGGGCTGTCGCCTTAAGCCATTTTAGCTTCGGCGGCAGTTTTCTTTTTTGTTCTATTTCATTTTTCTATTTTCCTTTTCTAGCTAAACGTAAAAAACTCCCCTTCACATGGGCGCTCCTGCGCCTGATTTCCAGAATCTATTGCGGCAAAGCCGCTTCTGAGTATTAAGTTTGCTGTTTGTAATTTTTTACCCCTCTTGTCATTTGACAGCATTTATGTTAGCGTTTAACCAGGAATATGAGGAGGGAAATCAATGAAAACTTGGGAAGACTATAAGAATCATGTAAAGGCCATCAGTGAAAACTCAGGCTTTGACATCAAGGAGATGGAAGAACTTGTCTTTGCCCGTAAACGATGGACAGAAAGCCAGATGCTCGCCTATGGATTCCAGAAAATCAGGAACACCTATATTCTTGAAAAACCATTGCTTGACGGAGATTTCAAAACAACTATCTCCGTTACCTCAAAAGGAGCGGTTACGGGTAACGTCATTGACTCGATGACCCAGGCTGAATACTACCAGCTTCGCCAGGAACAAGCTGCCGGCGCCTATGTCCATACGGTCCGGGCTGCTTACATGTCCCTGCTCAAGGACATTGCCGCTTCCTGTTGCAGAGATATCCTGTTCGCCTCACAACAAGCCAATCGGCTGACCCAAGCCATTTTAGACGACTTTCAAGTCAAGCCGGATTTCCCATGGGAAGGTTCTGCTCATTATCAGTCTTACGGAACCTTCCGCCATGCTTCCAATCGAAAATGGTTTGCTCTCATCATGAATGTAAAAAGAGATGTATTAGACAAGGATGGGAATACGGCCCTGACCGATATTATAAATGTAAAAATCCCGCCGGCCAAGGGCGACGAGCTCCGACAAATCGCCGGCATCTATCCAGCTTATCACATGAACCACAAGACATGGATTTCGGTAGTGCTGGATGATACCTTATCGGATGAAAGCATCATGGATTTCATCAACACTAGCTATCAATTAACAATCCACTAAGGATAAATTCAATCAGCAGACAAACATAGCGGAGCCATTACACCAAGCAAATCTTGCTTTATGTGACAGCTCCGCTTTTTGCGTTTTAAGTTTGTAGTTATTACTTCATAATCAAAATCGGAACCTGACTGCGCAGGAGGACGTAGTTGCTGACGCTGCCCAGGAGGATTTTCTTTAATCCCGACAGACCGCGGTTGCCGATGATAATCAGGTCCGTCGGGTGGTCTTCGCTGTACTGGACGATGTTTTTGGCCGGGTCACCGATTTGGACGACGGCCTGGACGTGGATTTCCTTGGGGATGCTGGGCATCAGCTTGAGCAGGATTTGATAGCCTTTTTCCTTCAATTCTCCCGGGACGTAGCCGCCGGTACTGACTTGTTCAAAAGAGTTGATTTCCTTATTCATATCGACGACGGTCAGCAGTGTCACCTGACTGCCGCATTTTTCGGCCAGGTATACGGCCTTTTCTAAGGCTCTGACAGACGGTTCCGAACCGTCGACAGGGACCAGGATGTGCTGAAATTCTTCCATCATGCATGTTCCTCCTTCTGCCGTGCCAGTTCTTTCTGCCGGGTCCCATAGAAGACGAGGCAGAAGACGATGATGAGGCAGGCGAAATAAATGAGAAAGCCGCCGAATTCCGGAGCGATATCCCAGAAACCGGCGCCGCGCAGGGTGATGTCGCGGGTAAATTCATATTCCCAGGTCAGCGGGAAAAAATGAGCGAAATAGCGGACCCACAGGCTCTGTTCCATGAGCGGGCTCGTCGCCCCGCCGAGGATGAAGCCCATAGGGATGAATAAGATCATGCGGCTGGCGGCGACGCCGGGATTGGCCGCGTTCCAGCCAAAGAGCAGGCTCATGACGCCGACGGCCGAGATATAGAAGCACTGGGTCAGGAAAAAGAGCCAGACACTGCCGGCAAAGGCCATATCGTTCAAATAGTGGAGAATGACCATGCCGACGGTCAGGGCCGTCATCAAGCAGGCGCAGTATGGGACGAGGCGGGACAGGATGGCAAAGGGCGTCCCCTCTTCCATGGTCTGGGCCAGCTGGCCCGTCATGCGCAGGCGGGGAATCATGCCAATGGTGGCAAAGGTAAAGAACATGGACGAAAAGAAGAAGAGAAAGCCCTGGACTTCGCCGTTATTCGCCGCCGACCCCTGGGGATTGAAGAGGAGCCGGTCGCGCAGGGTGATGCCCCGTTCAGCCCGCGACGTCTCAGGCGCACTGAGCTTGTTGTTCTCTTCGGCTACGATAGTATTGAGGGCTTCCATGATGTCCGCGTTCTGGGCGATGCTGGTATTGTCATAAAAGACGCCGATCTGGCCTGCTACATCACTGTAGCGGTTCTTTTCCAGGTCCTTGGGGAAATAGACGACGGCAGCAAAACGGTCGCGGTAAAATAAGGCCTTGGGATTGACAGCACTGTGAAAGACCGTGTTGATGTCGATATAAGGCGACGCATCCATTTCCTGGAGGAGTTCATGGCTGTACTTGGAATTATCCAGGTCGATGACGGCCACCGGCGCTTCTTCGATGAAGTTATTCCCAAGCAGGACCGTGAACAGGACGGCACAGACGATGGCGACCAGCATGGCGACCTTTTCATAGGGCATGCCCATGCCGGAAAAGAGGAAGGCGATTTCATGTTTCAGGGAGTTCATGGCCTGTCACCTCGATAGTCTGGTCCGGCCGGACAGCCTGGCCGGGGTCGGTATAAATACGGATTTGGAAAGCCGTCAAATCGGCCTGCCCTTTTTCCCGTGTTTCCTTCAAATCGGCAAAACCCGGCGCCTGGGTGATGAAGCGGATCGTCCCGGCAACGGGCTGGCCATCGGATACGGCGACACCGGCCAGGGCCTGGCCTTCGTGGAGATGGACGGCCTGCTTTTCACTGACATAGATATCGTAATACTGGCGCTTACTTTCCAAGAGGATGACCGGCGTGTCGGCCTAGACGATTTCCCCCTGTTTGGCCAGGAGCTTGAGGACTTTCCCGTCTTCCGGCGCCCGCAGGGTCCGGCGGTCTTTCTGGACTTCCAGCTGCTGGAGCTGGACCTGGAGCTGATTGCGCTGCTGGACCAGCGATTCCCGGTCGTGACGCTTATTGGCAATGGTCTGCCGCTGTTCTTCAATCTGCGGCAGCTGGAGGGAATCACTGTTCCCCGTATCGACGGCACCGCCCAATAATTTCGATAAGGCCTGTTGCTACTGGTTCATATTGGCCTGGGCCACGGACAAAGCCGCCTGGGAATCGTCGAAATCGGCCTTGGCAATGGCTCCCTGGCGATACAGCGAGGATTTACGGTCATAATCGCGCTGGGCATTGACCAGCGTTGCCGTCGCCGAATCAATGGCTGCCCGCTGCTGGTCAATCTGGCGCCGGCTTTCTTCCTGCGACGTATCGGTCTGAGCAAAGCCGATGGCGATAGTCCCTTCCATCGACTGGATCTGGGCGTCGAGCTGAGCTATCTGAGCCTGGGTCTTGGCAATATCCAAGTCAACATCGGTACTGTCGAGCTGCATGAGGACGTCGCCGGCCTTGACTTCCTGTGATTCCTGAACAGCTTCATTCACCATCTTGCCGCTGACGGACTGAAAAGAAACCTTGACCTGCTCTGCCGTCAATATCCCGTCCTTCTTGGCGATACCCTGGGCCACGGCATCATTTCCCTTATACATGAGCAGGACACCGCCTGCCAGGAGGATGCCGATGAAAAATAGGCCCAGGCGCCATGCCCGCTTTGGCAGATGCACTGTTTGTCCCTTCATGGTAATCATTCCTTTCTCTCTATTATAATTAGCTAGCTAACTACATAGGTGAATCAAGAGGTTACGTTCTATTATAGCGTAACCGTATCCGAACACATTTATTAGCTTATTAATTATAATTATATACCCGAAAAAGAATAAAGTCCAGTCCCTGAATCAGGACTGGACTTCTTTGGACAAGGCTCTGGCCGCCTTGGTTTCATCATCCAAGGACAGCCGAGCCAGGCGTTCGATGAAAAAGACGCGGCGATTGAAGAAATTGACGAAGCGCCCGACGAGCATGGCCGACACCAGCGTGCCGACGCCAAGGCCAGTCAGGGTCCCCAGGCCGCCGTAAAGGGTCGACAAGATGACGGCAATGGTGACCATGGTCGAATCGAAGGCGACTTTCGTTGAGCCCATCCGCCATTTCCCCGTCTGGGTAATGGCCTTGACGGCCCCGTCGCCAGGCACCATCAGGACCTGCGACGCCACTTCGATGCAGATGCCGAAGGCCAGGGTTGCACAGCCGGCCACTAAGAGAGCTGCGGCAAAAGGCCAGCTCAGTCCCTGTAATCCTGCCATGGCGTGCATGAAAAAGTCGATGGCTGCGCTGAAGACGAAGTTAATGGCAATCTGCAGCAGCTCTACGGGCCGGAACTGGCGGCGCAGTAGGGCAATCTGCAAGACGATGAAGGCCATGTTGAGGACAAAGGTCAGCTGGCCGAAGGTCCACGGCGTATAGAGGCTGACGACGAGGGGCACGCTGGAAATGGGCGACGTTCCCAGGCTGGCGACAGTAATCAAGTCGATGCCGAAGGCCGTCATCAAGATACTGCAAAGAAATACACTGACCCGTATTTTCAAATGATGCATATGACGCATACTCAATCGCCCCACTTCTTTTCATTCTCCATAATGCGATAAAACGTCGCCATGAACTGCTGGCGTGCTTCCGGCTCGATACCCTGCCACATTTCATCGTCGATGCCATAAATGACCTGGCGGATCCGCTTGGCCTTTTCCCAGCCCGTTTCCGTCAGGAAGATGGCCACGCCCCGCTGGTCTTCGGGCCGCGTTTCCTTGCGGATGAGGTCCAGCTTTTCCATGCGTTTCAGCAGGCTGGTCACCGTCGACTTGTCGATGATGCACTCGCGGCTGATATCCTTTTGGCTGGCACCGTCATGGAACCACAGATATTCCAGGATCTTAGGCTGACCGGGCATGAGCCCTTCCCGCTTGATGCGGCGACCGATTTCCCGGTTCGACCGGTGGAATCCTAACAACAGTAAAATATGCAACGCTTCTTCGTCCATGGCGATTCCCCTTTTAATTAGTTTTAATTCCAACTACATTTCTTATTATATCGCAAGAAGGAGAAAAGTCAACAGGGCGCCCCTTACGAGGGGCGCCCACTCCAGGACATGTACGATTTACCAACCACTTTGCTAGAAAAATCCTCCATATTCTGAGACGGGCTCGCCACGTGCGAGCCCCTACAAACTGCAAACTAACATCGGTCTGCAATCAATGAGCCGTTTCGGCGGCAGGCAATTCGCTGGTGCAGTGCGGGCAGTGGGTTGCATCGTCCGCGATGGGCTAGCGGCAGAACGGGCAGAGCCGCGGTTCCGGAGCCGGTTCCGGTTTGGGCAGGAAGCGGTTCAGCTGTTTGAGGACCATGAAAATGGCAAAGGCGATAATCAGGAACTCAATGACCGTGTTAAGAAAGGAACCGTAAGCAATGACAGGGATCCCGGCTGCTTTCGCTTCGGCCAGGGACTCGACGTGTTCTGTGCTCAAAGGGATGAAGAAGTCCGAAAAATCAATCCCGCCGAGGAGAACCCCAAATGGGGGCATAATAATGTTGTTGACCAGTGACGTGACGATTTTCCCAAAAGCTCCGCCGACGACGACACCGACTGCCATGTCCAGCACGTTCCCCCGCATGGCAAATTCTTTGAATTCCTTGATGATGCCCATGTTTTCCACTCCTATCTGTGGTGTAAAAAATAAATTATAAAAAAATAGGGACTCGCATGATGGCAGAAACTGTCGTGCGAATCCCTATTCATCATAACGGAAAAAGGGCAGGATGGCAATACTTTTTGATTTTTGTTACTTATATTTAATAAAGGAATCATAAAGATTTGTGAACAGACTGCGTATTCTTTGTAACAACTTTTATGTTACAATAAAAGAAACGTCATTCGTCCATTTTTAAGGAGGCATCTGCCATGTTCAAAAAATTACTCATACTCACCCTCAGCGCCCTGCTCTGCTGCGGTGCAGCTATGGCGGCTGACACGACGTCCATGACCGACAAGGCCCGCCAGGCTGAAACACAGTCCCTGCCGTCGACGATCAAACATCTCGACCTGGTCCTGGTCCTCGACAAGAGCGGCTCCATGTATGGCCTGGAAAGCGATACTATCGGCGGCTACAACGCCATGATTGCCAAGGAAAAAGACCTCGACGTCGACACCAAGGTCACGACGGTCCTGTTCAACAATAAAGTCGACATCCTGACGGACCGCAGCAACATCAACAGCCTGTCGGACATGACGACCAAGGATTACCGCGTCGGCGGCTCGACGGCCCTCCTCGATGCTGTAGGCAACACGATTGCCAAGATTTCCGACACGCCGGGTATTTCTGACAAAGACCATAAGGTCATCTTCGTCATCATCACGGACGGACAGGAAAATGCCAGCACGGAATATTCCAAGGCGACGATCCAGAAAATGATTTCCGATAAAAAAGCCCAGGGCTGGGACTTCATTTTCCTCGGCGCCAATATCGACGCCGCTTCGGAAGCCCAGAACCTGGGTATCGATGCCGACCACGCCGTCAAGTACCGCAATACCTCGACAGGCGTCCAGAAGAACTTCGCCGCCATTGCCGCTTATACGCGCAGTGCCGTCCAGCAGCAAGACGACGACTCCTGGAAAGATAACATCGAAAAGGATAAGTAAGTCTTATTTCAAACCTGCCAATTTGGCCGGGTCCATGGCTTTATCGAACTGCTCTGCCGTGACCCCTCCCGTCTTCAGGGCTGACTCTTTCAGGGTCAGCCCTTCTTTGGCTGCCTGTTTGGCAATAGTGCAGGCCTTGTCATAGCCGACGAGAGGCACCAGGCCCGTGACCAGGATGAGCGAGTTGTAGAGGTTGGTCGTAATCCGTTCGCGGTTCGGTTCGATGCCGACGACGCAGTGCTTGCGGAAGGAATCCATGCAGTCCGTGAGCAGGCGGATAGACTGGATCAGGTTGTAGGCGATGACGGGCATGAAGACATTGAGTTCGAAGTTCCCCTGGCTGGCGGCGATGCCCAAAGTCGCGTCGTTGCCCATGACCTGGACGGCGACCATCGTGACGGCTTCGCACTGCGTCGGGTTGACTTTGCTGGGCATGATGGAGCTTCCCGGTTCATTTTCGGGGATGCGGATTTCGCCGATGCCGCAGCGCGGTCCCGACGACAGCCAGCGGACGTCGTTGGCGATTTTCATGAGGTCGCAGGCCAGGGCCTTGAGCATGCCGTGGACGACGACGAGTTCGTCCTTGCTGGTCAGGGACTGGAACTTGTTCGGCGCCGTATGGAAGGTCGTGCCCGTCAGCTGGCTGACGATTTCGGCAAAGCGCACGTCATAGCCCTTGGGGCAGTTGATGCCCGTGCCGACAGCCGTGCCGCCCATAGCCAGGTCGCGGAGGAAATCGACGCCCTGGACCAACATGTCCCGGTCACGCTGGATCATGCGGGCCCAGCCGCTAAATTCCTGGCCCAGCGTCAAGGGCGTCGCATCCTGCAAGTGGGTCCGGCCAATCTTGACAATGTCCTTGAAGGCTTCCTGTTTGACCCGGAGTGCCTGATAAATGGCTTCCATGGCAGGGAACAGTTTCTGTTCGATGAGCATGACGCCGACCATATGCAGGCCTGTCGGGAAGGTATCGTTCGAGCTCTGGGAATGATTGACGTGGTCATTGGGATGGACATTCAAGTCCTTGCCCTGGGCTTTTAAGATTTGTTTAGCCCGGTTGGCGACGACTTCGTTGACGTTCATGTTGAACTGCGTCCCGCTGCCGGTCATCCATACGGCCAGGGGGAAATTGCCATCGAGTTTGCCGGCCAGGATGTCATCGCAGGCTTGGACGATAGCGTCGGCCCGGTCGCCGTCGACGACGCCCAATTCCTTGTTGGTCAGAGCTGCCGCCTTTTTCAAATAAGCAAAGACCGTGACCATTTCGGCGGGAATCTTTTCCGTGCCGATCTTAAAATTCTCGAAGCTGCGCTGTGTCTGGGCACCCCAGAGTTTGTCAGCCGGGACTTTGATTTCTCCCATCGAATCTCTTTCTATACGGTATTCCATGAAAACCTCCCATTTATTCAATATAATACAAAGCATAGTCAGGTATGACGTCATACATCATCATTCCGAACGGGCGCCCCTTGGGGACGCCCCTACGTTGGGCCCCCCTCCCCACATTTGCGGCCGTACTCCATATTTTATAAAACATGGCGGACTCGGCGGGCGCCCCTACGTTATCCCCATGGGATTGGGCTGGAAGATGCGGCTGTCCATGAGTCGCAGGTCGTCAGCGATGAGCGGGCGGAATTCCATCTGGCCCAGGATGTCCCGTTCCAGGTCCATGCCCGGTGCGATTTCCGTCAGCATCAGGCCCTGCTGTGTCAGGCGGAAGACGGCCCGTTCAGTGACGACCAGGACGTGCTGGTCATGACTGGCCGCATAAGAGCCGGAAAAAGTGACCTGTTCGATGTCCGTCTTGAACTTCTGGTATTTCCCTTCATGGTCGATGACCAGGCGCCCGTCTTCGCAGTGTTCCCGCAGGCCGCCGGCTGTAAAAGTCCCCATGAGGATGAGTTTCTTCGTGTGCTGGGCCAAGTCGATGAAGCCCCCGGGCCCGGTGACGCGGCCGTGGAATTTCGAAACATTGACATTGCCCATGGCGTCGATTTCCGCCAGGCCCAGGGCACAGAGGTCGAGGCCGCCGCCGTGGCAGATATCGAACATGTCGGCCATCTTCAGTTCCGCTTCGGCATTGACAGCGGCCCCCATATCGAGGCCCGACAAGGGGATACCGCCGATGATGCCCGAATCGGCCGCCAGGGTCAGGCTCGGCCCGAAGCCCTCTTCAGCGGCGACAGAGCCGATGATTTCCGGGATGCCGATACCCAGGTTCATGACGTCGCCTTTTTTCAGTTCCATCGCCGCCCGGCGGGCACAGATTTTGCGGTTGTCCAGAGGATGCGGCGGCAGGGACTGGATGGACTTGCACCCTTCGCCGCTCAGTTCCGGCCGGTAGCCGTGGGTCGAAAAGCTCTGGACGTGGTACTTCGGCCGCGGCACGACGACGTAATCGACGAGGAAATGGTGGATCTTCACGAGCCGCGAATCGAGGCTGCCCCGGGGCACGACGTCTTCGACCTGGACGACGACGATGCCGCCGGAATTATGCGTCGCTTCAGCCACTTCCAGCTGTTCACCGATCATGGCTTCGCGCTGGAGGGAAATGTTGCCGTCCTCATCGGCCAGGGAGCCGCGGATGAAGCAGACCTGGATGGGAAAGGTTGGATAATATAAGTAGTCGTCGCCGTCGAACGAGACCAGGCGGACGATATCCTTGCCTTCGCGGACGGTCTTTTCATTGGCCTTGCTGCCGTCCAGGCGCGGATCAGCCAACGTGTGCAGGCCGATATCGGTCCAGACGCCCTTGTGACCGGCGGCGATGGCCCGATAGAGAGCCAGTATCGTCCCGGCCGGAACGACATAGGCCAGGCACTGATTGGCTGCCACTTTATCAGCCAACTTCTTTTCCATGCCGAAATGGCTGGTAATGATCGTCCCGATGAGGCCGTCAGCGGCCAGGCGGTCGCCGCCGCGCT
>ENA-OURS01000407-OURS01000407.1-human-gut-metagenome-genome-assembly--contig:-NODE-407-length-52833-cov-4.695384_pt1 | contig 52833 bp, 42 predicted proteins | sample MGYA00242109_ERZ509010 | MGnify/ENA primary metagenome ERZ509010 (study PRJEB26280, sample SAMEA2338774) | human gut metagenome | biome: human gut; feature: human-associated habitat; material: faeces... | reverse complement strand
AAAAAAGGCGCTTTCCTCTCGGTAATAAATTACCGAGTTTCCACGCGCGCTACGCAACAAAAAACATTATAAACTATTTTTGTTATAATTGAAGAAAGATATCAAAAAAGGGGGAAATCCGATGAAAAATATTTTGATAACCGGTTTTGAGCCGTTCGGAGGCGAAAAAATCAACCCTTCATATGAAGCTTTAAAACTTTTGCCTGAAACAATCGCCACTGCCAAGATACATATTCTCTGCCTGCCTGTCGTTTTTGGAAAAAACGGTGCACTGCTTGAACAAAGCATCGATGAACTTGATCCGGACATCATCATCTGCGTCGGTCAGGCCGGCGGAAGAAGCGGCCTGACGTTTGAAAAAATTGCCATCAACTGCCAAAATGCTTCCGTCCCTGACAATGACGGCAATCAGCCGCATGACGAACCCGTCATCGAACAGGGACCAGCTGCCTATTTTGCGACGCTTCCGCTTTCTCAAATGATTGCCGCTTGTAAAAAAGCCGGCTTCAAAGCCGAATTTTCATACCATGCCGGAACCTACGTCTGCAACGATACGATGTACCGACTGCTCCATCTTTTAGCCTCCGGTGCTTCAAAAGCTCGTGGTGGTTTTATTCATGTTCCGTTCGTGCCGGAACAGGTTCATGACAAAAAAACAAGTTCGCAGTCGCTTGAAGAAACGGCCAAGTGCCTGGAATGCGCAATCAAAGCAGCAATTGAAGCAACGAATTAAACTTGAACTTTCAGATTGGGACTCTTTCCTATGATTGATTTTTTGTCAAATGCAGTGCTGCGCAGCACCGGCTCAATCATCAATGCCAGTCCTCGGTTACGGGCAAGCACCCGACTGCTCGTTTTGATACCTGGAAAGAAAAACGACTCCTTTTGATTATTCCTGCATACGAAAAAGCCCGGATGATTCGAAATTCGTTTGCGAATCATCCAGGCTTTTAGTTTGAAGCATATTTTTCAAGCCTTTTTTGCAATCAAATCGGACCGGGATTTTCTCCGGTCTCGATTGCCATAAATTTATTGAACGCCTTGAGAAAAACCAAATGAACCGTTCCGCGCGCACCGGCACGGTTTTTTTCGATGATGAGCTCAACTTCGCCGGCGTCGTTTTCTTTTTGTTGATCTGATTTTACATCATCTGAGTCTTCTTCGCGCTCATAGTAATCATCACGATAAAGAAACGCCACGATGTCGGCATCCTGTTCGATTGACCCGGATTCACGAATATCGGACAGAACAGGACGCTTGTCCTGACGCTGTTCAACGCCACGAGAAAGCTGCGACAATGCAATGACCGGAACGGAAAGCTCTTTTGAAAGTTTCTTGAGCTGTCTGGAAATTTCTGAAACTTCCTGTTGGCGACTTTCTTTATTGGAGCCTTCAATCAACTGAAGATAATCGATGACGATCAGGCCAAGCCCACCGGTTTCCTTATCAAGTCGACGACATTTGGCACGAATTTCAGCCATTTTGATTCCCGGCGTGTCATCGATATAAAGCTTTGTTCTGGCCAACGCATCAGTTGCAGCGTAAAGTTTATGCCAGTCGTCATCATCAAGATGTCCATCGCGGAGATTATCCGCCTTAATGGATCCTTTTGCGCAAAGCATACGATTGACAAGAGATTCTGCGCTCATTTCAAGCGAGAAGATTGCAACCGGCACGTCTGAGTCGATAGCAACGTTTTCGGCAACGTTCAAAACAAATGCCGTTTTTCCGACGGCAGGACGCGCTGCCAAAATAATCAAGTTGTCAGGCTGAAGCCCCGAAATCATTTTATCGAGTTTGTCGTAACCAGTTGAAAGACCGGTAATATCGCTTTTATTATTCGATAAATCATACAAATGATTGTAAATTTCGTCGACGACTTCTCGAATCGGCTTGAAGCCTGCTTTATTGCGTCTCTCAGAAACGTCCATAATCTGACGTTCCGCTTCATCAAGGATATTTTCAACGTCGTCATCCTGTTTTTGTGCCAAAGCAATGATGTCCGTCGAGGTTCTGATCAGCTGCCTCAAGCGCGATTTTGCAGACACGATTTTGGCATAATAAGCCGCATTTCTGGCAGAAGGAACCGAGTTGGCCAATTCCGCCAAGTAAGCAACGCCGCCGGCATCATCCAACTGATTTTTAGTCTCCAGAGAAGATTTCATAGTCAAGACATCAATCGGCTGATCGGCATCGTTCAGTTCAATCATCGACTGAAACAAAATCTGATGCTGACGACTGTAAAAATCGTCAGGCTCAACTTGTTCCATGACATCGGCCAAGGCTTCATGATTCAGGAAAATCGCACCCAGAATCGCTTTTTCGGCACTAATATCCTGGGGCGGCATGTTGCCGGCTAAAAGATCGTTATCCAAACTGTTCATCCTTTCCGAAAACTTGAATCGCGGCTATTTTTCCGAAATATGAACGCGAATTTTAGCCGTTACGTCATTGTGAAGCTTAACTGGAACGTTGACATACCCCATTGAGCGAATCGGAGCGGCAAGTTCCATCTTGCGCTTGTCGATTTTCAAACCGAATTGCTGTTGAATCGCTTGCGAAATTTGTTTTGACGTGATTGATCCGAACAAACGGCCGTCGCTTCCGGCTTTTGCCTTCAGTTCAACGACGTAATCGCCCGATTCGAGTTTTTCCTTTAATTCTTTTGCTTCCGCCAAAAGTTCGGCTTCTTTCTTTGCCTCAGCACGTTTTTGACCTTTGAGTTCGCTCATCGCCTGAGCATTGGCACGCTTGGCCTTGCCTTCCTTGATCAGGAAATTGGCATATCCATCGGCCATTTCCTTAACTTCACCACGTTTTCCCTTTCCTCTGACATCTTGTGTAAAAATAACTTTCATTCCAGTTCCTCCGTTCTATTCTTGATTTTCACGCGCGTTTTTAATAATCGTCAGCATTTCTTCGTGAACGTCCGCAATCGTTTTACCGCTGATCTGAGTTGCGGCATTTGACAAATGTCCGCCGCCGCCCATCTGTTCCATGACGACCTGGACGTTGAATTCGCCGTTGCTTCGTGCCGAAATACCGATCAGATTCTCTTTTCTGAACGTGATCACGTATGAAGCTTCGACTCCTGAAACACCAAGCAAGGAATCCGCAACCTGAGCCGCAATGACCGGATCGTATATTCTGCCGTCTTCACCGCAGCAAATCGCATTGCCTTGTTCGTCAAATTCAGTGCGTTCAATCAAATGACTTCGCTGCATATAGCTTGCAACGCTTTCTTTCATAAAGTGACGCGCCATCCCGAGGTCAGCTCCGACCGAGCGCAGATAGCTTGCGGCATCAAAAGTTCTCGTGCCTGTTCGAAGCGAAAACGACTTGGTATCAATGATGATGCCGGTCAGCATGGCAGTAGCTTCGATCTTGTTGATCGGCTCGCTGTCTCGTCCCTGATATTCAAACATTTCCGTAATAAGTTCGCAGGTCGAACTTGCATATGGTTCGATATAAACCAAAATCGGATTATCGGGAAATTCCTCTCCGCGACGGTGGTGGTCCATCACCATGACACGATTTTGCATCTTCTCATATAATTCGGGCGAAATCGAAATCGATGGTTTTGAATGGTCGCACATGATGAGCAAGCTGTTCTTTTGAACTTTTTCCAACGCATCTTTCGGTGAAATGATCGAACCCTTGATTGCAGGATACTGGTCCAGAGCTTTAATCAGCCGCAGCACGTCGGAATGCAGATTGTCCTTGTCCAAGACGATCCAGCATTTTTTGCCGTTCATGGTCGCAATCCGCCTCAACCCAAGACAAGCACCCATGGCGTCCATATCAGGGTAAGCATGGCCCATCACAAAAATATCATCAGACTGCATCATCAGTTCGTTCAGCGCCTGGGAAATCATCCGCGCACGGACACGCGTCCGCTTTTCCATCGGATTGGTCTTGCCGCCGTAAAAACGTGCCTGACCGGCAATTTCTCTGACAACCGCCTGATCTCCGCCGCGTCCCAAAGCCAAATCGAGATTGTTTTGCGAAAGTCGCGAAAGTTCCGCTAAATCATCTCCGCCGTAAGCAATTCCGACGCTAAGCGTCAGCGGTGAGTTTCGCTTCGACGTGCGTTCGCGAATCACGTCCAAAATCTTGAACTTTTCTTCTTCAAGCTTCTTGAGCGCTCCGGTATAGGCCAAAATAAAGAAATGATCGTCATCGACTCGTTTCAAAAAGATTTCGAATTCTCGTGCCCAATCGGACAAAGTATTCGTAATGAAGTTGTCAAGATTTGACAAATCCTTGTCATTCATGACTTTGGTCACTTCGTCATAGTTGTCCAAGAACAGCTGTCCCAAAACGATTCGCGAATCTTCATACTGTTCTTTGATGGCCGCATAATATGAAACGTCCATCAAAAAAACGGCATTGATGTCTTTTTGAACAATGAACGAATACGACTTTCCGTGAAGCTTGACCTCTGTTGCCTTCTTTTCGTCGCGATGGCTTTTGAGCTGATCTGCCAGCTCCTCATCAACTTCGCTCAGACTCTTTCCCAAAATGTCTTTGCGCGAAAAATACCGCTGCATATAAGGATTGTACCATTCGATGCGTTCATGATCATCATAAAACAAAATCCCGATCGGCATTTTGATCAACGCCTCCTGCTCACCGCGCTTGATGCGATAAGACAGATCAGAGATATATTCGGACGTATCGGAAGCAATCTGTTTCAAGCCGTCATAAGCAACAACAAGAGTTATGATGCTTAAAACAAGAATAATCAATCCGAACACTGCATTTAGCATGAAGGAAAATGCAGTGCACAAAACAACAGCCCCAAAAAGAATCAGGGTCAGCTTTCTCAACCGCTCGTTCTTCAAGAACTCAGGAATCTGATCAGATTTGTTTTCAGGTTCTTTTTGCATAAAATCAGCCCCAAAATTTTCTCTCTTACAATTAACTGCTCTACCGTACAATTTTACCACATGCGGTTATCATTAAGCACAAAAAAAGGAACCGAAATCTTTTCCGGTTCCAAATAATTATTCGTTCGTGCTTTTAAACCAGCCGTGCTTGCTGAAGAATGCATACATATCGTTTAAGAAGAAGATGGAATAACTGAAAATCAAAGCAAAATTGCCGTCGCCTTGAAGCATCGTCTGAGTCCAAAGAGCAATCGTAAAAACGGATGAAATCGTCCAAACGTAATACTGCTCGCGCTTGCGATTGAGCTCAAGCAAAGAACCTGTAATCGCCATTGCCAGATTCAAACTGTCCAAAAAAACGCGCGGGTCGCTCGTCATGCTGAAAATAAAGTAGATTACGGCCCATGCAGCCCCAAAGAAAATCAAGTATTTGAGCCATTCGATCCAGCTTTCAAACTTTTCTGCCTGGATGTCGTTGTTCCATTTAGGATCAAGGATGCAAAACAGATCAAGAAACAACAGGTAGCCGATTTGTTCCCAAGCAGTTGCGAAATTTCCGGCCATGAATCCGGTGGTTGCGATGCAGATCGCAGAAATTGCGCCTGCCCAGCCCTGAATCCCCGAACGGTTGGAAATCCCGATGACGCAGGCAACGGACAGATTGCCGCCAATGAATGCGATAATTGATTGCAGCGGTGCTTGAGAAATCGACTGAACGAGCGAAATCACCTGCAAAACGAAGTTGAACGTCAATAAAGCGTAACTAAACTTCCCCCATCCTCTGCACTGATTAAGCAGCCATGAAAAATAACCTTTGCGAAAAACATTATGCGAATACTCCGACAAATGCGTCAAAACGTCTTTGTAGCGATCAAACATCTCTAAATTCCTCCCTATATAAAACATAATTTATTATAGGGTCTTCACAACCTTATTTCAAGTTAAAACTCAATATGTGGTATCATAAATAATTAACGAAACCTATATCTTGTGCCTATATGTCAAATCAGACATTTGTTCCTCCGTTTTCGACAACACTGAAAATTCGCACAATTTTAATTTTTCTTGAAATATTACAAATACGTTACATGTTATAATCTACTTGGTTGTGGAATTGAAAAATTTCAGAAAAGAGGATAAAAAAATGAAATTTAACTTCAAGAAAGCCGCTGCCCTTTTTTTGGCAGCTTTGACTTTGAGCGGAGTTTCGGCAGGCGCAAGCACTGTATTTGCTGACGGAACAGATGATTCCTCAAGCTCCGGCTCAACGCATACCCTGAACTCGTCCTACGTCGTTTACGGTGCTGGCACGAGCTCAGAAGTTCGTTCCAGACTCGATGACGTTTTCCAGTCCGATTCTTCATTCAAGAAGCTGACCGCCACGGCAGCCGATTATTCCAAATACATCAGTCAGCAGGACAACACGACGGATGCCGCAATGATCAGTTCGGTCGCAATCGCTCCCGGCGATCCCGGTTCAGGCGTCAAGGTCAACATCAAAAACTATGACGGTGAAAACAATATCACCAAGGTCACTTCACAACAATACGCAATGGTCGCACAAATGGCCGGCGTCACGGACGTCAGCATCGTTGTCACCGCAAACCGCCCCGTTTCAGGCGAATCGGCCTTGACGGGCGTTTACAAAGCCCTCGCAACCGACGGCGTTTCACTCAATACGCAAAACACTTCCACGGCCAACCAAATGCTTGAAGCAACTCAACCAGCAATTGAGGCCAACAAAGACGATAAAACCTACCCGGGCAAACTAATGGCGGCAATCGGCGACGTTTCAAAGCAGTTGGCGGAAATGAAACAAGACAACAAAAATCTTGCAACCAAACAAGATATTCAGGATATGCTGAACAAAGCGCTTGAAAAGCGCGGCATCGAAGATAAGACTTCTTCAACCAACGTTACGCAGATTACGAATGTTTTGTTCAACTTCCAAAATTCGCCGATTTCTTCCAGCAAAAACTACGTCAAAAACGTTGACAACACGATCAACAACGTTAAGAACTCGGCCGGAAACTTGATGAACAAAGCAAAGAATTGGGCAAACAGCCAGTCAGGAAAAAAGACGATTTCAGAAGCCAAGAGTCTTTGGCAAAAATTCGTCGACTGGATCAAAGGACTGTTCAGCTGATCCGTTTCCGATTAAATAATTACGTCAGGATTTGTAAAATCTTGAATTAAATGAATGCCGGACAAGTCAGTCGAATTGCGACTGATTTTGTTTGGCATTTTTCTTATGAGTGACTTTTTTGACAAATGCAGCGCTGTCTCAATCTGTGCTCCATTCTCTGGGCACGGGCAAAACCGCGATTTTTGAGATTTGCCCAGAAAAGCCGGTCCTCGATTACGAGCAAAATGCGTTTTTTTGAGATTTACCTGTAAATGCCGATCCTCAACAACAAAAAACCCGCAGAGGCAAATGCCTGCTACGGGAAAAAGGTTATGTTATTGGGGAAATTACCGCCTTGGAGGTGGCGGTTATTACTTACATAAAAAGGGGAGAAGGTTGATATCTCATCAGCCTATGTTTGTATGATACATCTGATAATTTAAGGAATGTTAGTGATTTGTTTTAGTTTTTATTAAGATGAACATTATTGGTACAATTAAGTTTTTCTTTAGAAAATTCTTGAAAGAAGACGACAAAAAACATCAAAGCATCATGCAGATTGAAAAATCAGCGAGAGTTTTTTCAGTTCAAAAAAGTTCAGCCAAACTTTTGACGTCGAAATCTTTAAGCAAACAGCTGTGGATTGTTTTTAAAAAGGTTTATCCACAAAGTTATCCACAGTCTGTTGATAACTTTCTTTTTCCTTTTTCCACATTTTCATGCTTTCTGCCACAAATAAAAACTCCGTGGTTGGGGCGCCACGGAGAAAAAAGGTATGTTATAGGGAGTATATACATTCACCATTGGGGGATGGTGATATGTTTTTCTGCTTATAAGGGGGAGTTGATTGATTGATTTTCATCACTCAATCTATGTTTTAATAGTACCAATAACTTGTAAAAAATCCATGTACTTTCGGTAAGTATTTTTTTACGTTTTTTTTCAGCTTTTCTAAAAGCATGTCACTTTTTAGAATAATACATGAATTAAAAACGACCAAAACAAATAATAGTTTCGGTCGCTTTTATATTATCTTATTCAAATGCTCAAATAAAGATTAGTCTTCAGCTACGAATGGAAGCAAGCCCATGATACGAGCACGCTTGATTGCAACTGTAAGCTTGCGTTGGTTCTTAGCGCTTGTCCCCGTTACACGACGTGGCAAAATCTTGCCTCGTTCTGAGATGAAACGCTTGAGCAAGTCTGTATCCTTGTAATCGATGTATTCGATATGGTTGGCTGCGATGAAGTCGACCTTGCGACGACGACGTCCGCCTCTGCGTTGTTGTGGCATGTGATTTCCCTCCTCTTCAATTAGAATGGCAAGTCGTCTTCCGAAACGTCCGTCTTGGAGCCGTTGCCGGCAAACGGATCCTGCATGGCATCGTTATTCACGTTGCCATAGCCGTTATCTTGCTGATAACTGCCCTGATTGTTGGCAGGAGCTCCGTACGGATTTCCGCCGAACGAAGACTGACTCTGTTGACGAGGAGCAGATGATGCCGAACCACCGTGCTGTGCGCGATAACGATCAGATTCTGCCTTGGATTCGAGCAACGAGAAGTTTTCCGTAACGACTTCAGTCACATACACGCGATTCCCTTGCTGATTTTCGTAAGAACGCGTTTGGATGCGTCCTTCAATTCCGACAAGCGAACCCTTATGAGTGAAGTTGGCAAAATTCTCTGCGGATTTGCCCCATACTACACAATTGATAAAATCTGCTTCACGATTACCTTGTTGGTTAGTGAAGTTTCGATCGACGGCAACAGTGAAACTGGCCACTGAAGTACCTGAATTCGTGTAGCGCAAATCAGGGTCTCTGGTCAAACGACCAACCAAAACAACTCTATTGATCATTTCTGCTCCTCCTTTATTTCAATATTTAATCTCTATATTAGTCTTCGCGTTTAACGATCATATGACGCAAGATACCGTCGTTGATCTTTGCAAGACGGTCAAATTCGTTGATAGCGTCCGCATTTTCAGCTTTGATGTTTACGATATGGTAGACACCTTCTGTGAAACCACCGATTTCGTAAGCAAAACGACGCTTAGACCAGTCTTTTGAATCTACGACTTCTGCACCATCATTCTTCAAAATGTTGTCGAAACGTTCTACCAAGTCGTTCTTGGCTGCTTCGTCCAACGCTGGGCTGATGATGTAAGTAATTTCGTAATTTGTCATGACTGTTTGCACCTCCTTATGGACTTTTGGTTCTTATTTTAGAACAAGGAGAATCTTAAGCATTTTTGAGCTTAGATACTCACGAATTAAAATTATAACATTAATTTATTAATTTCGCAACTTGTTTTCTGATTTGTGCTACTACTTAATAATATACGCGATTCCTCGCTGTTTTTTTCTTTTTTGCGACTTAAACTTCATCTTCAATTCAAGTCCGCTTCGTGTCCTGTTCATTCATCATTCCTGATTGCTTGAAGAATCTTGCGAGTCTTTCTGATCATTTGATGATTCAGTCTGCTCCGTTGAATTTTCGTCATTTGACAAATTTTTTTCATCATCTGCTTCCGGCTGCTCAGGCTCAACTTTTGCAATCGTCGACACCTTTGCGTCATCATCAAGATTGATCAAATGGACGCCCATCGTTGAACGACCCGTTGTTGAAACGCTCTTGACATTGAAACGAATCATCACGCCCTTATCAGTAATGACCATGATGTCTTCCGTTCCGTCAACGATTGTCAGTCCGGCCAAAGAACCGTTCTTTTCCGTGATGTTTGAGGTCTTGATGCCTTTTCCGCCGCGCCCCTTGATCGGATAATCAGAAGCAGGCGTCTGCTTGCCGTAGCCTTTTTCGGAAATCACGAAGACGTTGCTGTCAGGCTTCAAAACGTCTGAACCAACGGCATAGTCGCCATCGCGAAGTCTGATTCCGCGAACCCCTGAGGCTGTGCGGCCCATCTGACGCACTGCATTTTCTGAAAAGCTTACCGCATATCCGCCGTGAGTCCCGATAATGATGTTTTGATTGCCGTCAGTAATCGAAACGTTCAGCAATTCATCGCCTTCACGCAGCGTGATGGCTTTCAGGCCGTTCTTTCGAATGTTTCCGAATTCTGTCACGGAAGTACGCTTGACTACGCCTTGAACAGTTGTAAAGAACAGGAAGTGCGAATCGTTGCGTTTTTCAGGATCAACGTTGATGACCGTCTGAATCTTTTCTCCTTCCGACAGATCCAACAGGTTGATGACCGGAATGCCCTTGGCAGCCCGCCCGTACTCCGGAACTTCATAGCCCTTCATGCGATAGACTTTGCCGATATTCGTAAAGAACAAAACCTCATCGTGCGTCGAAGTCGTAATCAGATGTTCGATGAAATCGTCATCGTGAACGCCCATCCCCTGAACGCCGCGACCACCGCGACGCTGAGTTTTGAAATCGCTTGTCGGCAACCGTTTGATGTAGCCATTGTGCGTCAATGCGATCACGACGTTTTCTTCTTCGATCAGGTCTTCGTCTTCAATGCTCAAAACTTCGCCGACCATCAGCTCGGTTCTGCGATCATCACCAAATTTTTCTTGAATTTCAAGCAATTCTTGATAAATAATGCTGTGGACGCGCTCTTCATGCGCCAGAATATCTTTAAAATCAGCAATTGCTTCCAAAGTTTTCCTGTATTCGGCATCGACTTTTTCACGTTCCAATCCTGTCAGGCGAACAAGTCTCATGTCCAAAATGGCTTGAGCCTGCTTGTCAGAGAGTTCATACTCGTTCATCAAGCGATCCTTGGCTACTTCGCCGCTTTGAGAATTTCTGATGATGCTGATGATCGCATCGATATGGTCAAGCGCAATTTTCAAGCCTTCCAGAATATGTGCTCTTGCTTGCGCTTTTTTCAGGTCAAATGCAGTCCTGCGACGAATGACGTCCTCTTGATGCTTCAGGTAATATTGCAAAATCTGCTTTAATCCAAGCACTCGCGGAGTTCCGTCGACGATTGCCAGCATGTTGAACGTGAACGACGATTGCATCAAAGTCAATTTGTACAAGTTGTTCAAAACGACTGAAGGACTGACGTCTCTTCTGATGTCGATCGTGATGCGCATCCCTTCGCGATCTGATTCATCGTTGATATCAGTGATTCCGTCAATTTTCTTTTCGCGAGCCAAATCGGCAATGCGCGTTATCAGGTTGGCCTTGTTGACCATGTACGGAATCTCATGAACGATGATTCTTGATTTTCCGTTTGACTGCTCTTCGATATCAACCTTGGCACGCAGCGTCACTGTTCCGTGACCCGTTTCATAGGCTTTTCTGATCCCGGATTTTCCCATCACGATTGCTCCTGTCGGGAAGTCCGGTCCAGGGATTGCTTCCATCAGTTCAGCTGTCGTCGCATCTGGATTTTCCATTAAAAGATGCAGTCCGGAAATAACTTCGCGCAAATTATGCGGCGGGATATTGGTCGTCATTCCGACTGCGATCCCCGTTGCGCCGTTGACAAGCAAATTAGGGAAACGAGACGGCAAAACAACGGGTTCGCGTTCCGTTTCATCATAGTTCGGCTGAAAATCAACAGTATCTTTGTTGATGTCACGCAACATTTCCAAGGCGATTTTTGACATTCTGGCTTCGGTATAACGCATTGCGGCTGCCCCGTCGCCATCGACCGAGCCGAAGTTTCCGTGACCATCAACCAACAAGTAGCGATAGCTGAAATCCTGCGCCATGCGAACCATTGATTCATAAATTGCAGAGTCGCCGTGCGGGTGATATTTACCCATAACATCGCCGACGATGCGAGCCGATTTCTTATAAGGCTTGTCAGGCGTGACGCCAAGTTCGTTCATTCCGTACAAAATTCGGCGATGGACGGGCTTTAAGCCGTCACGAACGTCAGGCAAGGCACGAGCGACGATAACGCTCATCGCATAATCCAAAAACGACGTTCGCATGACTTTTGACAAGTCGACATTGCTGATACGATCAGGTAATTCTACCAAGTTCCTTTCACTCCACTTCTAAATTCTTACATTGCGTTTTGCATATTAAACATCCAAATTATTGACAAACGTGGCATTGTCTTCAATGAACTGACGTCTTGGTCCGACCTGATCTCCCATCAGCATTTCGAAGACGCTGTTTGCTTCTTCCGCATCAGACAGATTGACGCGCAGCAAACGACGTTTTTCAGGATCCATCGTCGTTTCCCAAAGCTGTTCGGCATCCATTTCGCCAAGACCTTTGTAGCGCTGAACGACCGGTTTCGGGCTCGGCTGCAGGCTTCCGAGAACCTCTTTTAATTCTTCGTCCGAATCAATATAGCGAATCATCTTGCCTTGACGCACTTGGTAAAGCGGCGGCTGAGCGATGTAGACGTAGCCCTTTTCGATCATCGGTTTCATGAAACGATAGAACAAGGTCAAAAGCAGCGTTCTGATGTGAGCGCCATCGACATCGGCATCGGTCATGATGATCAATTTGTGGTAATTGGCTTTTTCAACATCAAAGTCCTGGCCAAATCCAGTGCCGAGAGCCGTAAACAGCGACCGAATTTCTTCGTTGGCCAGAATTCGATCCAAGCTGGCCTTTTCAACGTTCAGAATCTTGCCTCGAATCGGCAAAATGGCTTGCGTCAAACGAGAACGCCCTTGTTTTGCGGAACCTCCGGCAGAATCCCCTTCGACGATGAACAATTCTGAAATTTCCGGATCTTTGCTCGTGTTGTCGGCAAGCTTGCCCGGAAGGTTTGAAATTTCAAGTCCGTTCTTTTTGCGCGTGACTTCGCGCGCTCTTTTGGCAGCCACGCGAGCCTTGGCAGCAAGCATGCCTTTTTCAACGATGCGCTTTGCGACTGAAGGATTTTCCAGCATGAATTTGCTGAACGTTTCAGAAAACATCTTGTCGGTTACGGCACGCGCGTCAGAGTTCCCGAGCTTGGTTTTGGTTTGACCTTCAAACTGCGGATCCGGGTGCTTGATCGAAACAACGGCCGTCAAGCCTTCACGAACGTCTTCACCGGAAAGGTTGTCGTCGTTTTCTTTCAAAATCCCCGCCTTGCGCGCATAATCGTTGATAACGCGCGTCAAAGCCGTCTTAAAGCCTGATTCGTGCGTTCCGCCTTCATAAGTGTGAATGTTGTTAGTAAACGTCAGCAGATTACTGTGGAAGTCATCGGTATATTGAAGGGCAACTTCAACCGTGATGTTTCTTTGCTCTCCTTCCACGTAGATTGGATCGTCGAACAAGACTTCCTTGCCTTTGTTGAGATATTCGACGTAGTGCTTGATCCCGCCCGCATAATGAAATTCTTCTCTGGTCGGAGTTTCCGGACGTTTGTCTTCAATCGTGATTTTTAATCCCTTGTTCAGAAATGCCAATTCGCGGATTCTTGTCGTCAAAACCTTGATGTCATAAATCGTCGTTTCCTTAAAGATGTCCGGGTCAGGGCAAAAGTGAACTCTCGTGCCGTGTTCATGCTCCTGGCATTGTCCGATGACTTTCATCGGATTTTTGACTTTGCCGAGTTCAAAATCGATTCCGTAAACGTTCGTATCACCTTCTCGTTTGACTTGAACGTCAAGTTCTGTCGAAAGGGCGTTGACAACGGAGGCACCAACGCCGTGAAGGCCACCGGAAACCTTGTATCCGCCACCGCCGAACTTGCCACCGGCATGGAGCACCGTATAAACGGTTTCAAGCGCCGGACGTCCAGTCTTTTTCTGAATGTCGACCGGAATTCCGCGGCCGTTGTCCTGAACGGTAATGCTGTTGTCTTTTTCAACGGTCACGTTGATTTCGTCGCAAAATCCGGCGAGAGCTTCATCGATGCCGTTGTCGATAATTTCCCAGACCAAATGGTGCAGGCCTTGCGAACTTGTCGAACCGATGTACATCCCTGGGCGTTTTCTGACCGCTTCAAGTCCTTCAAGAACCTGAATCTGGCTGGCATCATATTCTTTAGCTTTTTCTTCTTTGATTTTTTCAAGCTTTTCTTTATCAGTCACTTCTGCTTCCCGCTATGCAATTGCATAGGCTGTCCTTTCTATGATTCGTTTTCTTTTTTGGGGTAAAAGACGATTGTTTCCGGTTTGACCTCGATTTTTCCCGCATTGATGCGAAAAAGACGCGGCTGCTTGATCAGTTGCCGTGCGATGTCGTTCAATCCCGGAGTCGTCAAAAAAGTCTGCACTTTGTCTTGAATTGCTTTTAAAAGGTGAGTCTGTCGTTCTCCGTCAAGCTCAGACAAAACGTCATCCAAAAGCAGGACGGGATATTCGCCCGTTTTGGCACGCATCAGATCGATTTCGGCCAGTTTGACAGCCAAAGCCGTCGTTCGTTGCTGTCCTTGAGAACCGTACGTTTGAACGTTTCTGCCGTTGACTTTGAAGCTGACATCGTCTCGGTGAGGTCCGATCAACGTCGTTCCTTGAAAAATTTCCTTGTCGACGATCGTTTCAAACGTTTCTTTCAGTCTGATTTCAATTGCATCCTGATTCATTTCAAGATCATCGATGCTTGCCGTGCATTTATATTTAAACGTCAGGTTTTCTTTTTGCTGCGTTATGTCTGCATGCAAAATTTTTGCATAGTTTTCAAGCTCTTTCAGGAATTCAAGGCGCTTTAAAATGATTTTCGCCCCGCTTTTTGCAAGCTGCTCCGTCAATACTTCCAGATAAACGCGATCCGTTGACTGTTTGGTCTGAAGCTGCTTCAAATAGACGTTTCGATCGCGCAAAATCGTGCGATAGCGCGTCAATTCATAGAGGTAAACGGCGTCAATCTGACCAAATTCCATATCAATGAACCGTCTTCTGACGGCCGGGGATCCTTTGACCAATGACAAGTCCTCCGGTGAAAACAAAATCACGTTTAATTTGCCGATATATTGAGACAAACGCGGCGTTTCCAAAGAATTGACCCTGGCCGTCTTGCCTTTTTTGCTCAAAGACAGCGACAAGCGTAAATTTCCGGTCTTTTTTTCAACTATTCCCTCAAGAAAAGCACTTTTTTCTGAAAACTCGATCAATTCTCGATCATTCGTCGTTCTGTGACTTTTCGTCATTGCAAGAACATAGATTGATTCAAGCAGATTCGTCTTTCCTTGAGCGTTTTCTCCAATCAAAACGTTGATGTTCGGTGAAAATTCAAGCTTTGTTTCGTGATAATTGCGAAAATTCTTCAGTTTGAGGTTTGAAAGTCGCATATCATTCTCCGGTTTTCATGACAAATTTACCTTGATCTGCCATAACGACTTCATCTCCGGGGTAAAGCTTCTTTCCGCGCCTGTTTTCATGTTCTCCGTTGACAAAAATTTCATCGGCATGCTCTTCAAGAAAGTATTTGGCCTGACCGCCCGATGAAACGATATTTTCGATTTTCAACAACTGACCAAGCGTAATGCATGGCGTTTTCAATCTGACTTCTTTTTCCACGGCTCTGCTCCCTTTCATTGAAATGTTCTCATTTTAGATTATACCTTTTTTTTGGCCTAAAAACAATTTTATGCACGTTTTAAGCCGTTCTTTTTTATTTTAGTACTTTGTGACTCCTAAGCGACAAAATCGTTAAACGTGAAGTTAAACGGGTTAGAGAAAAAAGAGCACTTTCTTTTAGCCTTAAGACGCGTTAATTTGTGCAAAAAAAAGAAAAGCGGCCTTTTCAAGCCGCTTTTCAGTCGTTTTCAAAAAATCAGGCAGTTCTGACAGGAGTAATCAATTGAATGAACGAACCGTCGTCTTCTGAAGGAACTATCGTAAACGGGCGCAACGGCAGCGTGAAATTAAGCTTGACCTCGCTTTGTCCGAACGCATGCAGCGCATCTTTCATATAATCCGGGTTAAATGAAATTTCAAGTTCGTCGCCTTCAATCTGATTGAAATCAAGAACTTCTTCAACGTTGCCGATTTCAGGAGAATTGCCAAAAATCGTGGCCGTGTTGCCCGCAGGATCGATAACCAGGCGAACAACGTTGTTGTGCCCTTCGTGAGACAGAAGCGAAGCACGTTCGATTGAGCGGAGCAGCGAGTGAGCATCGATTTCAACCGTCGTCGAAGCAGAATTAGGAATCAGTTGCGCCGTATTCGGATATTGACCTTCCAATAAGCGTGAGTAAAACGACGTGTGGTCAAGAATAAAGAGCACTTGATTTTCAGAAATCTGAAGTTCAACGTCTTCCTGAGTTTCTCCCAACATTTTGCTCAGCTTGCTTAACGAATCGCCAGGAACGAGAATGTCATAATTTCCCGTTGCGTTGTTTTCAAGCGTTGCTTTTCGTTGACTGAGTCTGTGTGAGTCCGTCGCAACGGCTGTCAGTTCAGATTCATTGATCGTCAAATGAATCCCTGTCAGCATCGGTCTGTTTTCTTGTTTGGAAGTTGCGATTACGGTTTGATCGATAATTTGCTTCAACAGATCGCCAGGAATTTTGAGCTGATCCTTGGAGTCGATTTCCGGCAGATGCGGATAGGCCTCCGACTCAACACCGTTAATAGTAAATTCAGAGGCGCCGGACACGATCGTTGTTTGGAAGCGATCATTAACGGTCAGCGTAAACGTGTCTTCCGGCAAGCGCTTGACGATTTCGCCAAAAAATCTTGCCGGCAAAACAACGCTGCCCGGTTCTTCAATGGTCAGTTGCGCATCTTCGTCCGCAATTGACAAAATCGTTTCGATCGAAATATCTGAATTGCTGCCGGTAATAGTCAAGGCATCAGCTGACAGGTTAAGTTTAACGCCCGTTAGAATTTCTAAAGTTGTTTTGCCTGAAATAGCTGTCTGAGCCGTATTCAGATATTGGAGAAATGCAGCTCTGTGTACTGAAAACTTCATACAAAAATCGTCCTTTCTGTCTGTACGATAAGAATATATAAAATAAAATAAGGTAGTAGTAATAGTAGGGACTGTGGATATTGTGGAAAACTCCGCAAAAAAGCCGTAACTTCGCTTTTTCGGCTGTTAATAACAGTGTGGACGAAATTTCGTTTTATCCCAAAGATATCCACAGCTATCGTTTTAGCTCTTTTAACAACGCATTGACATCTTTTTTGATCGCGCTGTCTTTTTTGACGGCTTTGGTAATTTTGTCATAGGCGTGAATAACCGTCGTATGATCTTTACCGCCGAAATCCTGTCCGATTTTTGGCAAAGAAGCATCCGTCAGTTTCCGCGACAGGTACATCGCAATCTGGCGCGGGATGACAATCGTCTTGACGCGTTTTTTGCCTCGAAGTTCGGAAACCGTAACGTGGTAGTATTTTGCAACCTTGTTTTGGATTTCCTGGATGGTCAGCTCGTGTGAAGAAGTGCCCTGATTCAAGTCGCTCAAAGCCTCTGCTGCCAAACTCGTCGTGATTCGCTGGTGCTTTAGTTTGGCATAAGCAGAAACGCGCATCAAAGCGCCTTCCAGTTCGCGAATGTTTGAATCGATTTTTCCGGCGATGTAGCTTAATGCATCATCGGAAACGTCGAGAAAGTCGCTTTCCGCTTTTTTTCGCAGGATGGCGGTTCTTGTTTCAAAGTCAGGCGGCGTGATGTCGACTGAAAGTCCCCAACGAAAACGGGAAACGAGCCTTTTTTGAAGCTTGGGGATTTCATTTGGAAGCCTGTCAGAGGTCAAAACGATTTGTTTTTTGTCATCATATAAAGCGTTGAACGTGTGGAAAAATTCTTCTTGCGTACCGTCTTTTTCGGCAAAGAATTGAATGTCATCAACCAAAAGCAAGTCAAGGTTGCGATATTTTTGCCTGAAAGCTTCGGAATTTTTGCTTTTGATTGAATTGATGAAATCATTTGCAAAGGCTTCGCTGGAAACGTATTTGATGCGGGCGTTCGGATTGTCTTGCAGGAGCCGGTTTCCGATAGCGTGCATCAGGTGGGTCTTGCCGAGCCCGACGCCTCCGTAAATGAACAGCGGATTATAGTAATTTGCCGGTTCCTCTGCGACGGCAAGTGCTGCGGCATAGGCCATGCGAGTTCCGTTTCCGTCAACGAAAGTGTCAAACGTGTATTTTTCGTTCAATTGGGATTCTGAAGCGTTTGATGACGTTGTTTTGACTGAAAAATCCAGTGCGTCTGAATAATTTGATTGCGCGGCTTGTTCTTCAGCTTTGATCTCTTCTTCAGCAATCGTGAAAGGATTCGGTTCTTCCGGAAGTTTCAGCAGAACGGTAATTTTTTCGCCCAGTGTTTTTTCAAGGAAAGCATCTGCTTGATCTGTCAGATTTTTGTTCCAATAATCGCGATGCGCAACTGACGGAACTTCAAGCAGCAAAGTATTATCCGTGAATTGAAGGGGTTTTGCCGTCGTAATCCAGGAGCGATAAGACACTTCGGTCGTTTTTGCTTGAAAATAGGTACAAACAAGGTGCCAGATGGATTCGAGATCGTTCACAAAAGATTCCTCCTTTTTAAGAAATTTATCATGGATTTATTTTAACATGACTAAAAAAAGTTTTCCACAGGCAGGTTGTGAAACAAGGATCTTTTTGACAACTTATGCACAATTTGTGGAAAGGAAAATTATTTTTATAAACACCCTGTTAATTTAATTATCCACAGGCTGTGCATAAAAAGAGTTCTTGTATTTTCTCTATTGAGTTGTCCACAAAAGAACGGTACCGAAAAGAGTGTGAAGCCACAAGGAATTAGCGAGTTATCAACAGGGGAAAAGAACAAAATCAACAAGCCGATATCCACAGCCTGTTGATTGTTGATAACCTTGTTATTCAAAGTGTGGAAAGAGCAAAAAAAGTCACAGGCAAAAAGAAGGAAACAGTGGACGATTTCCGCAATATTGTGGATAAGTCAAAAAGTTTCACAGGTTTTGATTTATTCACAGGTGACAATGCTTGATGATTTTTCTGAAAAAAATGACTTTAATTATGATGTAAAGTGTGTTAGTATTACAAAGTAAGTCTGAATTTGTCAGCAAATGAAATTAATCAAACAGGAGGTGTTACATCAATGAAGAGAACATTTCAACCAAAGAAACGCCATCGCCAACGCGTACACGGTTTCCGCAAGCGAATGAGCACAGCTAACGGCCGCAATGTGTTAGCACGTAGACGCCGTAAGGGCAGAAAAGTATTGTCTGCATAGGCCACTGGACCGTCAGTGGTCTTTTTTTTAAATTTATCGGCCAAACATGAATTTGGAGATGTCTTATGAGAAAATCATACCGCGTCAAAAAGGAAGCGGAATTTCAGAAAGTCTTCACTCAAGGCAAGTCATGTGCCAACAAGCAGTTTGTGGTTTATATGATTGAAAAGCCGAAGCAGCCGCATTTTCGCGTCGGAATTTCCGTTGGTAAAAAAATCGGCAATGCTGTTGCGAGAAACTGGGTCAAGCGTCGAATTCGTCAAAGTTTGACTGAGTTGAAACCGCAGCTGAAGCAAGATTGTGATTTTATCGTAATCGCTCGTCCAGGCGTGGCGTTTATGTCGACTGCTGAAGTCAAGCAGCATCTGATTCATGTCCTGCATTTGGCTAAAGTCTTGAATGATGACCAAGTCGACAGTGACCTTCGTTAAGTAGGAAATTGGAGCGAGTGGTCACACCTCAAGCTTGTTGATTAGACTGAACAATAGCTACGTTATTAAAAGTGAGGTAGACCAGTTTGAGAAGAGTTAAACGCACAGGAGCTCTCTTGGGGGTTTTATCTTTGATGCTTGTTCTCAGCGGGTGTGGTACGAGTCCGGTCGATGCTTCAAGCACCGGTTTTTGGGATCACTACATTATCTGGAACTTCATCCGAGCCATCCAAGGGCTCAGCAGAATTTTTGGTCATAACTATGGCTGGGGAATCGTGGTATTTACGATTATCGTCAGAATCATCATCCTGCCGTTGATGATTTATCAAATGAAGTCGATGCGCAAGACGACTGAGATTCAGCCTCAGCTGATGGCACTTCAAAAGAAGTATCCGGATAGAAGCGATCCTGAACAAATGCGCATGATGAGCGAAGAACAAAAGCGCCTCTATGCGGAAGCAGGAGTAAATCCCGTTGCCGGATGTTTGCCCCTCTTGGTTCAAATGCCGATTCTGATTGCTTTGTATCAAGCAATTTTCCGTTCCGAAACATTGAAGACGGGCAAATTTTTGTGGATGCAGCTGGGGGATAAAGATCCTTATTATATCTTGCCGATCCTTGCCGCAATCTTCACGTTCCTTACTTCATGGCTGAGCGTTAAAGCACAGCCCGAAAAAAATGCCATGACAACAGGGATGATGGTGTTCATGCCGTTGATGATTCTTGTCACGGCCATCAGCGTTCCTGCCGCCTTGTCGTTGTACTGGGTGGTCACGAATGCATTTTCCGTTGGTCAAACGTTGTTGATCAACAATCCGTTCAAGATTCAACGCGAACGCGAAGAAAAGGCACGCCTTGAAAAGAAAAAAGCACGCAAGCTGCAGAGAGCTCGCGAAAAGGCTTTGAAGAACAAAAAGCATTAAGCATAATATGATGAAGAGAGGCTGGGAAAAACTGTGCCTCAAATTGAAAAACCGGATGATTTGCAATCAATTGCAAATCATCCGGTTTTTTTTGCTTCCATGATGGAAATAACCAAAAAGAGCCTGCGCGCTGATTTAGCGGACGCTGCATTTGGCAAAATCACTGCCGGTTACGGGGCTGCTTTGTCCGTAAGTCTGGATGAAATTCTGGCTTAATCGGGTGAGCAGCACTGTATTTAAAAAGGATAGTTCCGTGTACAAAAAAGAATTGAAAAATGCCTTATGAATTCAAGCGCAAATCGATCGCCTTCGTTCGGCGGAATTTCATTAGATTCAAGAAGGAAACGGAATTTTTTGTATTCGATTAATTCTTTTTTAATCTTAACATAATAACGTAAAGAAAAACTAAATTATGATAAATTAAAAATTCATAACGATGTCATAAAAAGGTTTTGTACAATTTATTTTTTTGACATTTTTATCAAGATATCAACTCGTTTTATGGATTGAAAGTGAAAACGAAATTAAAAAATGGTTGATATTTTTTGAAAGTTCTGATAATTTTATGAATGTGAGTAGTTCGTTGCAAAGGTTTTAAATAGGGGGTTAAATAATTTGAAGGACGATAAAAGCGTTTCAAATTCAAGCAGGGCCGACAAAGCTCTGCATTTGATAGCAGCAACGGTCTTGTGCGGTGCGGTTTTGAATGCTTCGATCGAGGCTTTGGTGCTGCAATCAAGCGTTTCGGCCGACGTCGTTTCGCAATCATCGAAGTCCAGGCAGATCCTGACCAAGTATTTGCAGGAAAAACACAAGCAAAAGGCCAAGATCGACAGGCAAAAATTTCTTGAAGCAATCAAGGAGCAGCAGGAAGCAAAGGGACAGACGAGCCGGACGGACGAAAATTCCAAGGTTCGCGTGATCGTGACGCTTGATGCCGATGCGGCCGTTGATCATACGGCAAAACCAACCGGTTCGACGGAATCGGTCAAAAAGATCGAAAAAGCAGTCAACAAGGTCAAAGGAGCACAGGCCGACGTTCGCAAGCAGGTTGAAAAAATTTCGGGAAGCAACGTCAAGCGCTCGTTCGGATATCTGGTCAACGGTTTTTCGATCGACGTCAAAGTTTCCGATTTGCAAAAGATTCAGGATCTGAAAGGCGTTGCTTCTGTCAAACCGGTTCGTGTTTATTATCCGGCTGATTCTTCCGCAAATGAAATGGCGGACGTTCAAAAAGTCTGGCAAAATCACAAGCTCAAAGGCGAAGGCATGGTCGTTTCGATTATTGATACCGGAATCGATTACAATCACAAGGATTTGAAGCTTTATGCAGGAACAAAAACCGCGCTTTCAAAAGATTCCGTTGAAGCTAAAGCAAAGGAGTTCGGACACGGCAAATTTTATACGGACAAGGTTCCTTATGGCTACAACTACGCCGACGGCAACGACAACGTCATCGACAACGGCAATGGCGACATGCATGGTCAGCACGTTGCCGGCATTGCGGCTGCCAACGGGACGGGGGCCGATTCCGTCAAAGGCGTCGCACCTGATGCGCAGTTGCTCGCAATGAAGGTCTTTTCAAACAACGGCTCGATCAAAGGCTGCTATGACGATGACTTGATTGCCGCAATCGAAGACTCGGTCAAGCTGGGGGCAAACGTGATCAACATGAGTCTTGGGTCCGTCAGTTCAAACGTCGATGAAAACGATCCTGAACAGTCTGCGGTCAGAAAAGCTTCTGAACAAGGCGTTCTTTGCGTAATCTCAGCCGGAAACAGCGGCGTTTCGACGTCAACCGGGAGCGGAAATCCCGACCAGCAGTTTGACTCTGACGAATTGAGCACGGTCGGGGCACCCGGAATTTCGCCCGAAGCCTTGACGGTCGCTTCTTCTGAAAACGAAAAAGTCGTTTCGCCAACGATGAGAGATGCGTCGGGCAACGTCAAGTTCGATTCGATTGCTGATTTGACGGACGGATCGACCGTGATCAACCAGCAGGAAACGGACTATGCTCAGATGACCGGGGAACATAAAGTCGTTTCGGTCGGAACCGGCTCAGAAGACGAGTATGACGGAAAAGACGTCAAAGGACAGATTGCGCTCGTCAAGCGTGGCGCAATCACCTTCTCGGAAAAGGCCAACAATGCCAGAGCACATGGTGCCGTCGGCGTCATCATCTACAACAACGTCGGAACCGATCTGATTTCGATGGCGATTGACGACAAGACGTTCCCAACGGTCGGAGCATCTCTTGCCGATGGCGAAAAGCTTGAAGAAACGGCTGCGGCCGGCAAGACGATCAATTTGAAGTTCGAACGGCAGCTGGTGACGAACGTTTCAAGCGGCAAGATGTCGGACTTCAGTTCATGGGGACCAACGCCTGCGCTTGATTTCAAACCGGAAATCTCGGCTCCGGGCGGAAAAATCTATTCGCTTGCCAATAACGACAAGTATCAGCAAATGAGCGGAACATCAATGGCTTCACCGTTTGTTGCAGGTTCGGAAGCACTGGTTCTTCAAGGAATCAAGAATCGAAATCTCGGCCTTTCGGGTAAGGCTTTGACGACTTTTGCCAAGAATTCCGTTTTGAATACCGCAACTCCTATGAAAGACAAGGAGCATACGAAGGAAATCATCTCCCCAAGACGCCAGGGCGCAGGTCAGATCAACGTTGATCGAGCAGTTAAAAACAACGTTTCGGCAACTTATGACAAGACCGGCTTGGGGACGGTTTCCCTCAAGGAAATCGGCCTTTCCGCAAGTTTTACCGTAACGCTTCACAATTACGGTTCAAAAGACGAGACGTATTCGTTCAACGACTACGGCGGAGTCTACCGGCAAAAGACGGATGACAACGGTGAAATCTACGATACGAAGATTGACAAGGCGAAGATTTCGACGGACAAGAACGCGATTACGGTCAAAGCCGGCGAATCAAAGCAAGTCACGTTCAATTTGTCGCTTCCGCAAGGATTTGAAAAGCAGCAGTTCGTCGAAGGGTACGTTGGCTTTGAAGGAAAGGGAGATGCGCCAAATCTCGTCGTTCCGTACATGGGCTTTTATGGGACATACAGCAAGGGCCGGATTGTCGGCAAGATGCTTTATGAAGACGATTGGAACCTGCCGACTTATGCCGGATTCCTGACGACGAACGACGGAAACGTTCCTGGGCTCTACTATGACGATGAGAAAGGCAGATACAACGTTGACACCGGTTCTGTAGCATTTTCGCCTGAAAACGAAGACGGCATCAACGATTACGTCGAACCGAGTCTTTATTATCTGAGAAACTACAAGAAGTCCGAATATCAGATCGTTGACAAGGACGGAAAAGTCGTTAAGAATCTCGGAACGGATTATGACGGCGTCAAGGACTATTACAGCGCATCTTCAGGTAAATGGACGACTCATAATGAAGGCAAGTGGGACGGAACCTTAAAGGACAAGAACGGCAGGAAACAGTACGCTCCTGATGGGACGTATCAATATAAGATCACGACGACTCCGGTAACCGACGGCGACAAGCAGGTCAGCTGCGTCAAGTTCAAGATTGACAATACTGCGCCTTCGATCAAGGATCTCAAGATCAGAGAAGACGGACGAGTCGAATTCTCCGCAACTGACGGCAAGGGCGTCGGCGTTGAAGACGTGGCTCTGCTCGTTAATGACAACGTTGTTAAAACAGACTTGACGCTTGACAGGAAGACCAATAAGTACGTCACAAAAGACAGCGTAGCGTCTGAGTTTGTTTCCGGTCGAAATTACGTTTATGCATCTGCTCAAGACAAGGCAGGCAATATCGGCTTTTCTGCGACGAGCCAGGTCAAGGATGCCGAAGGCGTACTGTATTTCAACGTCGGAAACGACACGACGATTACGCAAAACACCGAAGGGTTTGACAGCGAAAAGAAGACGTTTGACGTTTCGGGAACGTATGAACCAAATGAAACGTTCTTCATCAACGGACAGGAAGTCAAAACCGACGGTGAAGGATACTTTACGGCCAGCGTTTCAGTCAAGGCAGGCGACAACGTCCTGACCGCTTCAAAAGACAAGGACGGAAAGAACGTTTTGAGTTCGGTCAAGTTTAAGGTCGACCTTTCTTCTGCCAGGATTTCGGTTGACGGCTTGGATGAAGCAACGAAGACCGTGACGGCTCCGGCAAGCACGTATAAGCTGACAGGATCAGTCGAAGATGCAAGATCTTTGACCTTGAAGAACGAGTCGACGAAAGAAAGCGCAACGGACGTTCAGATCGTCGGCGGAAAATTCAGTCAGGATCTGAATCTGAACTACGGCGACAACGTCTATACGCTGACGGCAGTTTCTGCAAACGGCAACGTTTCAACGAAGACGTTCAACGTGAGGACGACTAATTCGACAACGTACAACGGCAGCGTGATCGATTTCGACAACCTTGAAAGCGGCGTGACGGTCGTTGGCAAGACGACAACGGGCTATGATGCCGAAAAAGGCGAACTGACGATTACCGGCAAGCTCAAGTATCCGGTCGACGTCTTTAAGATTCAAGGAAAAGACGTTCAATATGACAAGAACACGTTGGCATTCAGCTACACGGCAACGGGCATCACGAACGGATCGAAGTCTTTGCCGGTCTTCATCCAGTCCTCGAAACTGAACGAAGGCAAACCGGTCGTTGATTACGGCTTCATCCTTTGGGTTGACGGAACGGCACCGTCGCTTCAGTTTGAAAAGATGACGGCCGATGCAAACGGCAACCTGACCGCTTATACGAACAAGAATCCGTATGAGCTCAAGGCGAAGATCAACGACAATCTCAGCGGCTACTTGCTGACAGTTGACGGTGATGCTGCATTTACCGACAAGGACTACTATCTGTTTAACGAAGACTTCTTCAAGGGTCGTGCTGCGGCTGACGTTTCATACGGCATCGATCCGGTCGTCGAAGGCACGAAGAAAGTTGCCGTTTCCCTGAAAGATTCGGCAGGCAATGCGACGGATGCTTCGTTTACGCTTGCGCATCACGCAGCCGTGCTCAAGGCGCCGGTCGTAACGCCGAACACGTCGAAAAAAGCGCAAACGGTCGTGCTTTCCGCAGCAGGTGCCGGCTTTGACAAGAATCATGAGGCTCCAAAGCTTTATGTTTCAACGGACGGCAGCACTTGGAGCGAAGTTCCCGATGGCAAATACAGCGTTGCGACAAACGGTGAATATCAATTCAAATATGCTGACGTTTACGGCAACGAATCTGAAACGACCAAAGTCGGCGTAAACAACGTCGTCAACGCAATTTACTCGGATCCGACCGTCAAGCTGAGCTCGACTGACGGTTCACAGGAATCAGTGACGGTTACGCTCGGATTCGCCAAAGAAGACACGGATCAGACGTTTAACCACTTGCGTTACAGATTTGAAGGCGAGGCCGAATGGAAGAACTACGACAAGCCGTTTACGGTTGACAAGGATGCAGTCGTGGAATTCCAGTCATATGACGATGCCGAAAACGAAAGCCAAGTGCTCAAGACGAACGTCATCGTGAAGAAGTCTGAACAAACGACGGGCAAAGGTTCTGAGGACGATGACAAGCGGCCAGGCAGCGGCCAGACCGCAGGCAACGGTTCAAACAACGGCGGCAAGTCTGAAGGCAATCCTGACGTTGGCGCAAAGTCAGGCAGCTCGAACGTTTCAGCAAACGGCAAGGCGAATTCTTCAACCGGATCAAACGGCAAGGAAAGTCCGGCAACAGGCGACAATGTCAAGAATTACACCGTTCCTGGTCTGATCACGCTCGCGTTTTCCGGGGTTCTTGCAGTCATGGGCTTGAAGAAGCGCAAGGAAGACTGATCAATTTTTTAAAGTTTAAAATGGGATTTTTTCTGCAGATTTTTGCGGAAAAAATCTTTTTTGATTAGAAAATTTCTAAAACGGACCCTTTGAAGCAAAGTTTTCAAAGCGGTCCGTTTTAATTTAATGCAATTTTCTCTCATTTTAAAAGAAAGGCCATGATTTATCTTTGATATTTTTTAATTTTGACTTCATTCTTACGGTCATGTTGCCGATTGACAGTGATATGGGAGCATTTTTACATTAGTGAGAGAAGGTAATTTAATGGATGTAAAAAAACGTTTCAAACTGTACAAATCAGGCAAAAGATGGGTTGCTTTGGCCTTGCTGTTCGGAGGCACTGCATTTTTCATCGAAACGAATCAGACGGTGGCAAATGCCGATGAGTCCGTTGCTCAAACGAGCGTGCAAAGCGAACCGGATAATTCTTTGCAGGTTCAAACGGAAGACAAACAGGAATCTGCAGATCAAAAAGATTCGTCTGAAGCGAAACAGCCGGTCCAAAGCGATTCTCAACAGTCCACGGCAGCTGAGGAAACGCAGGAAAAAGCGGCAACGACTGAAGAAACTGAAAAGGCTGCTTCGCAATCGACGCCCAAAGCAGCTTCGCAATCGACCGTCTCCACGCCGACGGAGCAAACGCTATCTCAAAAAAACAATCCTGCGGTGACGACTCAGCCTAAAAAAACCGGTTTCCAAAAGAGTCAGGATGAAAAAAAGACATATTATTACGATGGCAGCGGCAACATGGTGCACGGTCAGCAAAACATCAATGGCAAGTGGTACCTGTTTGATGAACAAACAGGCGAAATGAAGACGGGATTTCAATATATCTCATCCCAAAAGAAGAAAGTCTACTACTCAAATGCCGGTCAGATGCAGTACGGTCAGCAGCATATCGACAGGTACTGGTATTTGTTCGACAACTTTACCGGGGCGATGCAGACCGGATTCCAATACATAGCAAATCAGCGCAAAGTCGTCTATTACAACAATGCTGGCCAAATGCAGTACGGTCGCCAAAAGATCAGCGGCAGAACATATGACATGAATCGCATGACAGGTGCCGTTTCTCATGGCAGCGGTCAGCAAAACATCGGCGGCAAGTGGTATCTGTTCAACAAAAACGGAACTGCCAGAACCGGATTTCAATGGATCGCAAATCAGAAGAAAACCGTTTATTATAACAACAACGGCCAGATGCAGTACGGCCAGCAGCGCATCGGCAATGGATGGTACCTGTTTTCCTGGGGAACGGGCGCAATGCAGACAGGCATTCAGAATCTGAAAAATTACGGAGAAAACAAGACCGTCTATTACGAAAGAAACGGCAGGATGCAGTATGGTCAAAGAAACATCAGGGGACACTGGTATTTGTTCCAAAACGGAACGGGCAAAATGGCAACAGGGTTTCAGAATTTAAAGAGCTACGGCCAGGACAAAATCGTTTACTATGCAGGCAACGGCCAGATGCAATACGGTCAGCAGCACCTGTCTGGACACTGGTATTTGTTCGATAAAAATACCGGTGCAATGGCAAAGGGACTCAAGTGGATCGGTGACCAGAAAAAGATCGTCTATTACGACGGCAACGGCCAGATGCAATACGGATTCAAAGACATCAGCGGTCACAGATACTATTTCGATACGTTGACCGGCAAAATGACGATCGGCGAAAGAAAGATCGGCAACGATTGGTATCTGTTCGATCAAAACGGTTTTATGAAAACCGGTTTTCAGTGGGTTTCAAGTCAAAAGAAGACGGCTTATTATGACAAACAGACCGGTCATCGTTTGAAAGGTATGCAAAAAATTGACGGAAATCTGTATCATTTTGACGAAAATACGGGTGCAATGACGACCTCCCAGGTTGCATACGACAAAGGAACGAAGAGACTTTATCTGTTCGACAATCATGGTCACGTCGAATATGCGGCCAACGGATACAGCATTGACAAAACGACCGGCGCGCTCGCCTACAAGGGCGTAGTCGAGCTCAACGGCAACCACTATTATTTCGATAACAATGGCCAGATTCATGTCGGATTTCTCAAAGTCGGTCGAAATACGCAATACTTTGACCAGACGACTGCCAAACGAGCTACGGGTCAAAAGAACGTTAACGGCAGCTGGTATCTGTTTGACGGAAACGGCAACATGAAATACGGTTTTCAGTGGATTTCCAATCAAAAGAAAACGGTCTATTATGATTTGAACGGTCAAATGCAGTATGGACAGCAGCATTTGAGCGGATACTGGTACCTGTTCCACATGAATACCGGCGCAATGCTGACCGGCATTCAGGATCTGACTCCTTATGGTCAAAAGAAGAAGTGCTTGTATGCCGGCAACGGTCGCATGCAGTACGGTCAGAAAAACTATCGCGGACACTGGTATCTTTTTGACAGGCGCACCGGCGCAATGCAGACGGGCTTCAAAGATTTGAAGTCATATGGTCAAAACAAGGTCGTCTATTATGCTGACAACGGTCAAATGCAATATCGCTGGCAGGTGATCGGACATGACCAATATTACTTCGATGCCTCAAGCGGTGCGCGCTATGCCGGAAGACGCAAAATCGGCAATCGCTGGTACAGTTTTAACGGCAATGGCACGCTCAAATGTTTTACCGCGCGCGTTTTGAACTGGTTCTTCAACCGCAGAGGCAAGCTGACTTATTCGATGTACGGTTCAAGAACAGGGGCTGACGGGACTGCGGACTGCTCCGGATCGATGGTTGCGGCCTTAAGAGGTGCCGGAGCTTCCAGACCTGCCTATACCTACAATACCGAGTCGATTCATCCGTATCTCAAGTCAAACGGATACTATCTCGCAAGAGAAGGCAGGGACGTCAATTATGTTCCGCAATACGGCGACATCGTCATTTGGGGAAAGAAGGGCTATAGCGGCGGCGGCGGCGGACATATCATGATCATGTCTTCTGCCGGATCCGATGCAAAATGCATCTCGACTTGCGGTTATTACTGGGACAAAAATCCGAATTCGATTTATGGCGCCAGAGGCCAGGCCGTTCAGGAATTCAAGTACAAGTGGTATCACGGCACGCACAACAATATGTACTACTATGTCTACAGACCTTATGACTTGAGAAGAAGCTAAAAATTTCGCACCGTGTTTGAAAGCGGTCGGAAAAAATCAGTCCTCAAATTGAAAAACCGGATGATTTGCAATTGATTGCAAATCATCCGGATTTTTTTGCGTATGCAGGACAATCGCCTTCCATGATGGAAATAACCCAAAAAAGTTTGGCGGTAAATTTGACTGAGAGCTTGGCGTGCCGATTGAGCAGGCGTTGCATTTGTCAAAATCACTGCCGGTTACGGACACATCAATGAAAATGGGCCTTCTGTCCGTAAATGGCCTGCTCAAAAAATGGCAATTACGGACAAAATGGTCAAAAATGGCCGTTTGTCCGTAAAAATTCAGACGTTTCGGACCCGGTTTTACGGACAAATGCTCCAAAAACAGTCTTCTGTCCGTAAATCATCAGCATAATGGCCCAAAATTTACGGACAAATCCCTGGGAAATGCCGGTTTGTCCGTAAAATACGTTTTGCTTACGGACAAATCAGCCAAAAATGGCACTTTGTCCGTAAATTTGAGTGAGATCTTGAATAGATTGGGTGAGCATTACTGCATTTAAAAGTGCCGGACAAAGTCAGTCGCAACCAGACCGCAATGATGGAAGCAAGAAAAAAGAGGCTGTTTTCATTTTCGTGTATCAAAACGTTCAAAAGGAGGACAAGGGCAGAAGTCTGATTTTTGTCTACCTGCCACTCCGAAACCGAGGCGCGCGACACTGAAAGTAGACAAAATCCCCCAAAATTGAAAAAATATTCTGCTCGTTTACCTTCGCCAAATCAGTGTGGTCGCAGATTACGGGCAAATCTTAGAAATCGCCGTTTTGCCCGTAAGCCCGTCTTGGCGTGTCGATTGAGCAGGCGATGCCAAGCTCTGCATTTTACGGGCTTTTCAGCAGCTGTTCAAGTAATTTTTACCCAAAAAGCTTGACAATTATTTTTTTGATGGTAAGATAAAAACAACTATAAATTAAAAGTTTTTTTTACTTTTTTAGTTTTATAAAGGTTGATTTTACTTTTAATACATAAGGGAGAATTTTTATGGATAAGAAAACATCGTCAGCACCAAGTATTTGGAGAGTCAATCTTACGCCAGCGGTAATCGGGCTGATTCCTGCCGCAGTCGGCATCAACTACGTAGCCAAGGCTTTTGCGGAAGGTCTCAAGCTTCCGGTCTGGCTCGGTTCATTGGGAACATACCTTGCAAGCATGCTTGCCGGTCCGATTCCCGGCGCTATCAGCGGTTTCATCAACAACGTGATCTATGGTCTGACCTTGTCGCCTGTTTCGACAGTTTATGCTTTGACGAGCATCGGCATCGGGATTGCCGTCGGCGTGTTGCATGCTAAGGGCGGCTTTTCGTCAGCCAGGAAAATTTTCGTGTCCGCATTGATCATTGCGCTTGTTTCTTCAGTGATTTCAACGCCGCTCAACGTTATTTTCTGGGGCGGACAAACCGGGATTGCCTGGGGAGATTCGTTGTTTGCCGTTTTGGTCGCAAATCACGTTCCGGTGTTTATTGCTTCTTTTGTTGACGAATTTGTTTTGGATATCTTGGACAAGGTTGTCGTAGCTTACGTTGCCTGCCTCATCTACAAGCAGATTCCAAAGAAAATGATTAGTTATTTTAAGGACTGATAAGATGGAAAAACCAGAAATGATGCAGGAAAACCTGACAAGACCGTGGCACGAACGCATTGATCCCGTCACGAAACTGTTGCTGATTGCCGTTTTGACATTGCTGAGCTTTGTTTTGACAAATATCTTTGCCGAAGCAGCGCTCATCCTGGCAACGATTTTTCTGTTGTTGTTTTCGGGGAAATTAGGCAGCAGCATGAAGGCGCTTGGCTTTTGTGCATTCATGATTTTGACGATGCTGCTGATTCAGGGGTTGTTTTACCCTCACAACGAGACGATTGCTTTTTCTTTAGGCGCAATTGCGTTTTACCAGGAAGGTTTGACGTATGCCGCTTTGCTTGGTTGTCGAATCATCGTGATCGTTCTTGCAACGAATTTTTTCATGCAGACGACGACGATTTCTGAGAATGCCAAGTATTTGGAAAATGCAGGGATGAAATACAAAACCGTGTATTTATTGATGTCCGTTTGCTATATTTTGCCGCAAATGATGCAAAATCTTAAGAAGATTCAGCTTGCGCAAAGAGCTCGCGGAATCGGTGAACAAAAGTCGCTGATTCAAAAATTCAAGACGATTCTGCCGATTTTGATCCCGTTGGTGATCAAGACGCTCGATCAGTCGATGTCGCGTTCGATTTCGCTTCAATTGCGAAATTTTGAAAGCAAGAAGCGCACGGTCCGAGCATTAAGGAGAACGTATCTGATGGACAAGATGTTTCATCGAGCACTTGGTTTGACAAGCATAATTTTGATAGGATGTAAAGTATGGATGCTAATCAACAAATAGTTTTGGACAATTTGAGCGTAAGATATCGCGGAGAAGACGAAGCGGCGTTAAAGGGAATCTCCTTGACTGCAAAAACGGGCCAGATCATCGGAATCATCGGCAACAGTCGTTCCGGAAAAACTACTCTTTGCGACGTTCTTTCGGGAATCATTCCAAATATTGTTTCAGGTCACGTTTCCGGTACTGTCAGATTAGGCGAGTTTTCACCGTTTGAGTCGTTTGACGAATATAATTTTCATACGGGAGTCGTTTTGCAAAATACAGCGGGGCAGCTCAGCGGTCTGTCAGATACTGTTTTCGATGAAATCGCATTTGGACTGATCAATCAAGGGATGAGTGAAGAAGAGGCAGCAAAATCAGTTGTCCGGGCAGCTTGTCAGATGGGGCTTGAAGATCTTTTGGAGCAAGCGCCCGACACGCTTTCCGGTGGTCAGACGCAGCGCTTGGCGATTGCTTCCGAAATCGCATTTGACCCTGAATTTTTAATCATGGACGATCCAACGAGCCAAATGGACCCTGTTGGCCGAAAGGAATTTTTCGAATGGCTTGCGGGCTGCTCCGAAAAAACGATTTTTATCGTTTCGAACGAAGTCGATGATTTGTGCGAGATTGCAGATCAATTGTGGGTTTTGGAAAAGGGTGAGCTGATTGCTTCAGGAAAACCGCTTGACGTGATCAATCAGGTCGCAGAAGGCCATGACTTGTATCTGCCGGTGGTTTATCGAATGGCAAAAGAGCTTGGAAAAAAGCTTCCGAGCGGACTTTTTCCCGTAAAACTTTCCGAGCTTAAGAGGTGCTTTGATGACCAAAATTGAAATTAACGATTTAAAATTCACGTATCCGGGCGACAATTTCGGACTTAAAATCAAACATCTGACCTTTAGCGAGGGGATGATTGCGATCATCGGTCAAAACGGTGCCGGCAAATCTACTTTGCTCAGGCTTTTGAGCGGCCTTAATCAGCCTGATTCCGGCGAAATCACCGTTGAAGGCCAGAATTTGAATGATTATATCGGTGACAAGCGCCTTGAGCGAATCGGTTTGACTTTTCAGGATCCAAACGATCAGATTTTCAATGCAACCGTTAAAAAAGAAGTCGAGTGGGGCCTCCGTCAGATGGACAAGCCGGAAACTGAGGTTGAGCGCATCACAGAAGAAGTTCTTCAAGAAGTCGGTTTGGCCGATAAAATGGACGAAAATCCCTATGACTTATCTCTTTCCGAACGCAAGCTGCTGAGCATTGCGACGGTAGTGGCGGTTCGACCGAAGATTTTGCTGTTCGATGAACCGATGATGTCACTTGATTGGCCAAGCAGGAAGAAAATTACCGCGATTTTTCGCTATCTTGCCGACCGAGGACATGTCGTCATTACGATTACGCATGACATGGACTGGGTTTTGGAAGAATATGAAGACGTTTATGCAATGGCTCACGGCGAATTGGTTTATTCAGACAAGACGTCAGAATTTTTCGAATCGCCGAGTCTGGTTGAAGAAGTCGGCGTCCTGCTGCCGAAAGCAACCGAGGTCAAGCGCGAATTAGACAGATATCTGAAAGAAAAATGATAATAAAGAAGAGGCCGGGAAAAAATATGCCTCAAACCAAAAAGCCCGGATGAGATCTCATCCGGGCTTTTGTGTATGCAGGTGTCAAATTGCTGTAAAATATCCAAAAAGAGTCTGGCAATAAATTTGACCGGAAGTTTGGCGCGCTGGTTTATCAGCCGCTGCATTCGGCAAAAGCTCTGCCGTTTACGGACACATCGATGAAAATTGACGCTTTGTCCGTAAACGACCTGCTCGAAAAATGGCGATTACGGACAAAATGGGCAAAAACAGCCGTTTGTCCGTAAAAATTCAGGCGTTTCGGACCCGGTTTTACGGACAAATGCTCCAAAAAGCGGCTTTTGTCCGTAAATCCCCATCATAATTGCCGAAAATTTACGGACAAATTAGCAAAAAATGGCACTTTGTCCGTAAAATTGCGTAAGATCTTGGCTAAGATCGGTCAAGCAGCACTGCATTAAAAATGTCGGACAAAATCAGCCGCAAACGGACAGATTTTGTCCGGCATTTCGTTTAATTCAAGAGTAAAACGGGATTTTTTTCCAGTCGCATCCTTGGGTCAACATATGATTTGATAGTGACTGTCAAGCAGTCGAATTTGTCCGGGAGCAATACCCGAAAGTTTGATTTGATAATCTTTCGTAATGAATGCTGCTCCAAAAACATCTTGTTCAAACGGATAGTCCGGCAAAGGTTCGCCCGCAAAAAAGAGACGCGTCGTTTCGATTTCTGCAGTGACGGATTTTTTGGAGAAGACAGTGACGCTGTTCAGATTATTCTCCCTGGGATACCCTGTATTTGAATCAAGGATATGATGATAGCTCTTTTGACCTGAAGTCAGTCTTCGTTCGTAGATACCGCTTGTGACGGCCGAGCATGGCGGCATCGTGACGACTGCAATCGGTTCATCGTTGTCTGAAAAAGGACTTCTGAGACCGATGCGCCACAATCCATCGCAATGGTGCGGAGGTTTTCCGACCATTAACAGGTTGCCGCCGAGATTGATGATGCCGCACGCGATTCCGTATGCATGCCATAAATCTTGGATGCGGTCAGCAATATAGCCTTTGGCAATGGCCCCGAGATCGATTTCCATGCCGGCTTTTTTTAAGAAAATCGACTGATCGGCATCGTTTAATTCGATCTGCCAAGGATCGATCAAAGAAAGACGCTCTGAAATCTGTTGTTCAGAAGGGACTTTCGCATCAGAAAATCCGATGTGCCACAGTTTGACGAGCGGACCGATTGCAGCATTAAAACCAAAGTTTGCACGACTTTTTTCGACCGCAAGCTTTGTCAGTTGATAGACCGAGGCCTCAACTTGAACCGGAAACTTTCCGGCAGCCTGATTGACGCTCATGAGCTGGGAATGATCTCTGTTGACGGTCAAAACATCTTCGTAATGATTGACAAGGTCTGCGCTTTTTTCAAGTACGGTCTGGTCAAGCGTTCCGAAGACGGTCAATGAAATGCTGGTGCCCAATGCTCGGAAATGTTTTGTCAGCGCGGTCTGTTGGATATTTTCTTTCACGCTTGCGATGCCCCTGTAACCGAATCGGCTTTAACCGCCATCTCAGGATGTCTGAGATTAACAATCACTGGCCGCTCGGATGTTTCCTGCTCTGCATTTGACGAAGATGCACCGGTCGTTTCGTCAACAGAAGATTTTACCAGGCCAAAAGTCTTCTCATCAATTCCATAGTCATTGGTTTTGTCAGTTTTTGAAGCGGACGTTGAAGCATCGACGGTTGATTCGTTTGTTCTCAAATCGACGATGACCGGCGTTTCTCTTGGTTTGGAAGATGCACCGGTCGTAGCATCGGCTTGGTTGCTTCGACCTGCCATGGAGTTGATCGAGACCGCATATTTGATAAAACCGTCAAAGCACGTGTCGAGCCATGAAATCGTGCGATCGTCGTTTAAGTTGTCATTTTTGTCAAATGCAGAGGGTGCATGCCCAAGCAAAAACTGATGACCAGGGAGCACGTATGGTCCGAGTCCCGGTGAATCAAGGATTCTGCGCAAGTCGTCTTGGGCATAGACCGTGCCGAGATTTCCAAGCGAGGCGCCGACAATCATGACCGGACGGTTCGTTAGCGGGTGAACGTCATAGGAAAGCCATTCAATGACGGATTTGAGCGCTGCCGGAATCCCATGATCGTATTCCGGCGTAGCAAAAATGACGCCGTCAGAATGATCGATTTCGGTTGCTAATTCCATGATTGAATGCGGCGTTTCATCAAAGTCCTCGCAAAAAAGAGGATATTCTTTGATTTCTTTAATGACGATTTCAGCTTTGGCTGCGAAATGTTTCTTCATAAAATGAAGCAGTCTGCGATTGTACGATTTGCTGGCATTTGTGCCGACAATGGCGATGAATTTCATGGCTTGGCCCTCCGATTTTTATTCTGTTTAAATTATAGTTAAAAAATGATGCAAATGTCAACGCTGTAAGGGGTGTTTCACGTGAAACACCCCTTGCTTAAGATGATGAAATGCTTATATAAAAGCGGAAATACGTACAAATGATTGGTATATGCTGAAAAAAACGCAAAATAAAAGGTCCGAACGAGCAGCTCCGACCTCTAATACTTGAGATATAGATAAAATTTATTGGTACTCTCGAGCGGAGAACCCGAGGTAAAGAAACTTGCGGTTGCAGCTGGTCTAGTTGCAACTCGAGCACATAAACTTAGTTTAAATCAGTTTATGCGAAAAAACAAGCGGGAAAATCACTTATTTTAAGGATAACGAATATAATCACATGCATATTTTGTGAAATGCAGTGCCGACCCAATTACGGCTGATTCGTCAAATAAGCATCGTGAACTGAATTTGGCAGTTTTTTCCGAGAAACATGAGTCATTGAGGTGCTTGGTTACGGGCAAAATCGAAAGAACGCGATTGTCCGTAATCGAGTATCCTATAATAGGAAGAAAAAAGACCAGAGACTGCAAAAGCAAAATATGTCAGGAATCATGCCTGATGCGATCAGTATGTTTCGTTATCCAAATGATGATTGTAGTATTCGACTTTAACATCGTCATCCGAAACGGAAAGTTTTGTGACGGAACCATTTCTTGGACCGTTTTTGGCTGACCTGAGCTCGGGGGCATAACGATCAACGATTGAGCGAATCGTGATGCTGTGGCTGACCAGCAAAATTTTTTCACCGTCGTGATGGTGCTTGCGCAGCCAGTCGAAACCTTCATCGATTCGTGCCCAGTAGTCTTCATCTCTTTCAGCATCCTTGAAAGGATCGACCTCATGCAAGAGGTCTCTGGTTGCAGCAAGAGAATATTTGTCCAAAAGGTCATTGTAGGTGCGGCATCCGTGAACGGCCCCGACCATGAGCCATGTCTGGGTCGCATCGTTTCCCTCGAAGTAGCCGAAGCTTTGTTCGCGGAAATACGTTAAAGTCTTGCGTTTTGGCGTTTTTGGATACTCTTTGTTTTCAAACAGAATATAGCGACACGTTTTCATGGCACGCGTCGTGTCGGAACTGTAAGCAGCATCAAAATGGATGTTTTTGAGATGTTTGCCGGCACTGTGGGCATCATTTGTGCCTTTTTCGGTTAACGGGGAGTCACACCAGCCCTGGAGGCGATTATAGCTGTTGAGAATCGTTTGTCCGTGACGGACCATGTAAAGCGTGAATGTCATTTGTTTTCTCCAATGTTTGTTTTATTATCAACAATCATAATAACACATTCCGACAATTTTTCGTATGAATGTATGGAACTTTTGGCAGGCAGACAGGTATAATTAAAATTAGCAAAACCATGTAAAGGGGATTTTGACTTGAGAAAGACTCAGCATATCAAACTATTTTCGCATAACGACTTGGACGGATTCGGTGCCCCTTGTCTTTTTTACGCATTGGCGCCTTATATGTTCAAGGGCGTTGAATTCGATTTAACGACCTGTTCAGCCGGCAACCTTGACCGCGAGCTTGAGCATTGGTTCAAGGAACCGGATATTTTGCGCTATACCGATGTCTACATTATGGACATGACTCCTGACAGTGATTATTCCTTCAAGCTGTTGGAGCAAAAATTCGCCAATCACTGGCTTATTTTCGATCATCATGAAAGCGAAGCAGAATTGCGCTCCGGATATTCGAAGAACTGCATTTTGCCGTTGGATGAAAACGTCACGCCGAGCGCGGTCAGTCTGGTTTGGGATTTCATGACTCGCCAGCCGAATTTTGCGCTTGTTCCAAAGCAAAAGCAAAAAGAATTGGCAGAGCTGGTTGAGATGATTCGGGCATACGATACGTGGGATTTTCAAAATGACAAAAACATGTCTTATGAAGAGCGCAAGGCAGCCGACGAATTGAATCAGCTGTTTTGGTTCTTCCCTTTGAGCAAGTCAAAATCTTTTGTCGATTCTGTTTTTGCTTCCGGTTGGGAAAAATACAGAATTGAACATGAGCTCTTGATTTCAACTTTGGAAGGGCGACGACAGCGGTATCTTGACAAGCACCTCAAAAACGTCGAAACGTTTGAAATCGAGGGGCACGGCTTTGGCGTGGTCTATGCCAGCGACTATAAATCGGAAATTGCTCATGAGCTGCTTAAAAAATACGATGTTGACGCAGCCCTCGTAATTGACAGCCACAGCGTGTCGTTGCGCTCAAACGGCAGACTTGACGTGGCAAAATTTGCTGAAGACTACTTCAGAGGCGGCGGACATGCTGATTCTGCCGGCGGACGGCTTGAAGTCGAACCAATCAAGGCAGCCGAACAGGCCGTCATCGAATCGGTCAAGCAGCGCGCCAAATTAAATGAAGAAGTTGCATCGCAAAACGAAGATGAGACTTCAAGCCTGGGCGATTCGCTTGATCCCGAGATGGCTGCCAAGCTGGCATCTTTGTTTGGAAACGACGGTAAGTAAGAACTCTGCATTTGACAAGAGGGGTGAGAATATTGACTTATCAAAACGATCTGTACGTTGAACTGGCAAAAATCGGCAAAAGCCTTTCGAGCGAACGACGCTTGGAAATCATGGATCTGCTGGTTCAAGGACCAAAAACGGTTGAAAAGATTGCCGAACTCACCAAGATGAGCGTTGCAAACACGTCGCGACATCTGCAGGTTTTGCGCAGCGGAAACCTTGTCGAACGCAAGCGTGACGGAAATCACATCTATTACGGGCTGGCTTCTTCAAGGGTCGTTGATTTATTCTATCTGTTGCGCGACGTTGGGGAAGATCAGCTTGAAAGAATCAGTCAGATCAAAGAGGACTTTGAAAAAAACGACGTTTATGCGATGTCGCTTGATGCGGCTTATAACAAGGCCAAAAGCGGCGAAATCGAACTGATCGACGTGCGTCCGGCTGACGAATACGCGACTGCTCACATTGCGGAGGCCAAAAACATCCCTCTGCCTGAGCTCAAGGAAAAGCTTGATACGCTTCCGGCCGATAAAGACGTCGTGGTTTACTGTCGCGGCAATCTGTGTACGTATGCAACTCGAGCTGCCAGAATTTTGAGCGAATCAGGCTATAACGTTCACAGCCTGAATGAGAGTACCTATGATTGGAACAGATACATTGAAAAAGAAGGTGCAGGAAAAAATGAGAATTAACGTGTTGCAGCATACCCCAAACGAAGGGCCGGGCGCCATTCGGTTATGGGCAGAAGAAAACGGACATGAGCTTTACGTGTATCACCCTTATCGATATGGAATCCTTCCTGATGTCGAAGAAACGGACATGCTGGTCATTTTGGGCGGCCCGATGAGTCCTAACGATGATTTTGAATGGCTGAAAAAAGAACGCGACCTGATCAGAGCCGCAATTAAACAAGATTTGCCGATTTTCGGAGCATGCCTTGGTGCGCAGCAGATTTCAAAGGCACTTGGCGGAGTCGTCAAAAACAGCGGCGTCAAAGAAGTCGGCTTTGCACCGGTTTTTTTGAAATCGCATGCGATCAAAGGTCTTCCGGAAGAGGTTAGCGTGCTCCATTGGCATCAGGATTGTTTTGAAATTCCAAAAGGTGCGGAGCTTCTTTTTTCAAGCAGACTGCTTAAAAATCAAGGATTTGTCATGAATCACCGCATTGTCGGACTGCAGTTTCACTTTGAGCCGCTTCCGAACGATTTGCGCGAAATCGTCGTCAATGATGGTTCTTATACTGAGGGGAGCGATCTTGGACAAACGCCTGAAGAAATTCTTTTGCACGGAATTCCTGAAGAAAACAAGCAGATCATGTACAAAATTTTGGACTACATCAGCGATGGGCATAAAGATTGACGAATAAGATGACAGGTGGTATATTCTAACTATTCAAGTGATTAATTGAATAGGTGTTTCGTAGGTGGATGCAAATGGTAAAAAGATTGACTGATGACAACTTCAAGAAAGAAACGAGCAACGGATTTTCCTTGGTAGCCTTTATCGCACCGTGGTGTCCCCCCTGCAAGCGTCAAGCGCCCGTCATCGACGAGCTTGATTCGGAAGTAGGCAAATTAATTACGGTAGGCAGGCTTGATACCGATGAAAATCCTGAAACTTCTAAGGAATTTTCAATCATGACGATTCCGACCATGATGCTTTTGAAGGACGGCAAAAAGGTCAAACAGCTTACCGGTTTTCATAACAAGGAAGAGTTGATCGGCATGGTGGGAAAATATATTGACTAGTAAAAAGCACCTGTTCAGAAAGGAATTTTCAAATGACTGAAAAATACGATGTGATCGTGATTGGCGCAGGTCCTGGCGGGATGACCGCTGCATTGTACGCATCTCGTGCTAATCTCAAGGTAGCAATGCTTGATCGCGGCATTTACGGCGGTCAGATGAACAATACCGCCGAAGTCGAAAACTACCCTGGATTTAAATCAATCATGGGACCGGAACTTGCCAAGAAAATGTATGAAAGCTCGACGCAGTTTGGCGCGAAGCTTTTGTATGGCAGCGTGACCGGCATCACGGTTGACGAAAACGGGACGAAGCACGTCAAAACGGACAGCGATGAATATGAAGCAGAAGCCGTTATTATCGCAACTGGATCGGAGAGCAGAAAGCTTGGCGTTCCAGGTGAAGAAAAATACAGCGGCCGCGGCGTTTCATACTGTGCCGTTTGCGACGGGGCATTTTACCGCAATAAGCGCGTCGTTGTCGTTGGCGGCGGCGATTCTGCAATCGAAGAAGGCTTGTATCTTGCCAATTTGTGCGAAAACGTCAACGTTATTCATCGTCGCGATGAGCTTCGCGCGCAAAAGATCTTGCAGGATCGCGCTTTCGAAAATGAAAAGATGTCGTTTACGTGGGACAGCGTCGTAACCGAAATCATCGGAGACGACATGAAGGTTTCAGGCGTAAAAGTTCACAATAAAAAAACCGGAGAAGACAGTATTCTTGAAGCAAACGGCGTCTTCATCTACGTCGGGACGACACCGATGACCGAGCCGTTCAAAGATCTCGGCATTACTGATGAAAACGGCTGGATCGTTACTGACGATCATATGGAAACAAAAGTTGCCGGCATCTATGCCGTTGGGGACGTTCGTCAGAAGTTTCTGCGACAGATTACGACGGCTGTCGGCGATGCCGGGATTGCGGGACAGGAAGTCTTCAACTATATTCAAATGAAAAAATAAGGCAATGAGATAAGATTTGACGTTGATTGAATGATCAGCGTCTTTTTTTATGCAAAGCTTTTGATTTACCTGACGGATAGTGTCAGATTGTCCAAATCCAGGGTACAGGGATAGGCTGTATGATTAATGGATGTCAGCTTCTTCAAAAAAATAATAAGTTGGTAATTGACAAATTTGTACCAACTTATTATACTGAGAGAGTAGATAAAAAGAAAACGCTTAATCAAAATAATCGGAGGAATGAGACATGACAAAAAATGAATTCCCTAAAGGTTTTCTGTGGGGCGGCGCCGTTGCTGCTCACCAGTTGGAAGGCGGTTGGAACAAAGGCGGCAAGGGCGTTTCCGTTGCTGACGTCATGACTGCTGGCGCAAACGGGGTTCCGCGCGAAATTACAAAGGGAGTTATTCCTGGCAAGAACTATCCTAACCATGAAGCCATCGATTTCTATGGTCACTATAAAGAAGACATTGCCTTGTTTGCCGAAATGGGATTCAAGTGCTTCAGAACTTCAATTGCATGGACGCGCATTTTCCCAAACGGCGATGATGCAGAACCAAACGAAGAAGGTTTGAAGTTTTACGATGATTTGTTCGACGAATGCCACAAGTACGGAATTGAACCAGTCATTACGCTGGCTCACTTTGAAATGCCGTATCATCTCGTCGAAGAATACGGCGGCTTTGAAAATCGCAAAGTGATCGACTTCTTCGTTAAATTTGCAGTCACATGCTTCAAGCGTTACAAGGACAAGGTCAAGTACTGGATGACGTTTAATGAAATCGACAACCAGTCGGCCTTCAATAATGACTTCCTGATGTGCACCAACTCCGGTCTGCTGCTTGGCAAAGACTCAAAGGACAACGAAGCGCGCATGTATCAGGCTGCTCATTACGAAGTTGTTGCCAGTGCCCTTGCAGTCAAAGAAGGACACAAGATCAACCCCGACTTCAAGATCGGGACGATGATCAATTATACGCCTATTTATCCGGCGACTCCTGCTCCGGACGACGTCTTGCTCGCACAACGAGTTGACCAGCGTCGCAGCTGGTTCTCAGACGTTCAAGTCTGGGGCGAATATCCTAAGAACGTTGAGGCATACATTGAACGTGAAGGATTCCGGCCCGATATTACCGAAGAAGATCGCATCGTGCTTAAAGAAGGCACCGTTGACTATGTCGGCTTCAGCTACTATCAATCAATGGCCGTTTCGGCAAAAAACGTTGCTCCGGACGACTTGGACGATGTTTTCAAGGCCATAACGGACAATCCTTTCTTGAAGAAGAGCGATTGGGATTGGCCAATCGATCCCGTTGGCTTGCGCTACTCGCTCAATCAGTTGACGGATCGCTATCACGTGCCGTTGTTTATCGTTGAAAACGGCTTGGGTGCCGTTGACAAGGTTGAAAAAGACGGCAGCATTCATGATCCGTACCGCATCGACTATCTTCGTTCGCACCTTGAAGAAGTCAGGAAGGCAATCGTGCTTGATGGCGTTGATCTGATGGGTTATACGCCATGGGGATGCATTGACCTCGTTTCAGCCGGAACGGGTCAAATGTCCAAGCGTTACGGTTTCATCTATGTTGACAAGGATGACGAAGGCAAAGGGACGATGGAACGTTCCCGCAAGGATTCATTCTACTGGTATCAAAAAGTTATCAAGACGAACGGTTCAGACCTTGATTAAGGTGATTGTTTGAGTTAAAGATTGTCAAAAATAATTATTTCCCGGGAAATATTCCCGGGATTTTTGTTGTTTTTGTTGAAATTCAGAGCGTTAATCACCTATTGCTGACAAAAAGATAGAAAGCTGCATGAAAATATGAGATAATTCCATTATAGGTATTGAAAATAGGTGTTTTAAAAGAGGAGTATTAATGAAAAAATTACGGCTTATTTTTTTCAGCATGATTTGCTTTTGGATGTTGGGATTTGCCAGTGCCAAGGCAGATGATGATTACGAAATTACAAAGTATGAAGTCAACGTTGATATCTTGGATAATGGTGACGCCAGGGTCAGACAAGACGTTGCCTACGATTTTGACGGGGATTTCCACGGTGTTTACTACAACCAGGACATGAGGGGAATCAAAGGCATTCGGGACGTTTCTGCACAAGTGACTCAAAACGGCAAGACGATTGAATTGGAAGAAGGTAATTCCGGTGCAGACAATACATACGGAATCGTTGAGAACAATGCTCAAAATTTTAAATTGAAATTGTATCACAAAATTTCGGATGACAAGGCTGTATTTACTTATGGCTATACGCTAAAACAAATGGTCACCTGCTATAACGATACGGCAGAACTGAACTGGAAGGTCATCGGAACCGGATGGGATCATTCGTTGCATAATGTCAAAATTACGATCAATCTTCCAAAAAAGAACGTCGACAAGCTGCAGGCATGGACTCACGGACCTCTCGACGGACAAACGAAAGTGGACAAAAAGGCCGGCCGCGTAATCATGACGCTTGATCGCAATCCTTCAAATACTTTTGTTGAAACGCATATGATTTTTCCAAAAGATATCGTTCCTTACAGTTACAATCATGTTTTCAAGGATGCGAAAAAGAGGATTCAAAAACAAGAGGCCGAACTTGTAAAGGAAGCCAACAGAAAAAGGGAGCAGAGGCGGCGATTGAAGAGCCTGTTTACGGCATTCGTTGTTGTTTTGGGAGTCGTTTACGTTATTGTGGCGGTTTTCGTTTCGCCTGGCAATAAGACCAAACCGGAAAGAAAGTACGTTCATTCATATGAGATTCCTTCCGTTACGCCGGAAGTCGCTTATGTGATCGACAAGGACGTCACCCCGAATACTCAAGCGTTTTCGGCTTATTTGATGCGTCTTGCAGGAGAACGACGCCTTGAAATCGTCAAGTCTGATGAAGACAAAAAAGATTATCGCATCTTTTTGAAGGATGAAAAACTGCTTGATGAGTCAACGTTTCTTGACTATCTTTTTACCAGAATCGGTGACGGAACTTCATTTTCAATCAAGGAGATGAAGAAAAAATGCCGACGATCCAAAGTTTCAAAGCGTTTGAATAAATATTTTGAAAGCTGGGCAAGGACAACCAAGGACCAAGCCGATGAGCTGAATTATAAAGACAAGAAGAATTCCGCCTATGGAATCACATTTGGCATTTGTGCCGTCGTAATCTCGTTTTTAGTGATTATGGCTGCCGTTTTTGAAACGTCGTTCGTGACCTTGAAAGGGGCAGGATTGTTGATAGTGCTTGATCTGGTTGTTTGGGCAGCATACGTTTACTATTGCAGAACGCATGACAAGTATACGACAGAAGGACAAAAACTCCGCTATCAGATTCGGTGCTTCAAGAAGATGCTGAAAGACATCGGAAAATTTGATCTCAAAGAAGTCGGCGACATTATTTTGTGGGAACAGATTTTGCCGTATGCGGTCGCATTTGATCTGGCCGATCGCGTCATTGACGCATTGAAATTTGAATTCGGCGAAAAGGCCATCGAAGATGCGTGGGGGCCAAACTATATCTTTGTCATGTCCGGATCTGATTTTGGAAGAGGATTTTCCGAATCGTTTTCCTCGGCACTGTCATCCGTCAGTTCCTCGGCCAGCGGCGGATCCGGCGGCTTTTCCAGCGGAAGTTCCGGCGGTGTCGGCGGTGGGTCCGGCGGCGGTGCTTTCTAAAATTGCAATATAAAATAAGGTGCTCTGGATTGCTTGGGCGATCCAGAGCACTTTTTCATACTTAAGACTGCATTTTATAGAGGGGGTATAAGTCAACAAAGAAGTTATCAAACAATCTAAAAAAAGCACTTGTCAAACATGTACCAATATGTTATAAATGATGATGTAAAAAGAAAGCGGTTAACACCACTAAAATCAACAATGCTACCGTTAACGTTTAACGGTGTTTTCTGGAGGTAATTATTATGGCTGAAAAAACAATCATGTTATGCTGCGCTGCAGGGATGAGCACGAGTCTCTTGGTGTCAAAGATGCAAGCATCCGCAAAGGAACAAGGTCTGGACTATGAAATTTTTGCAACGGCGGCTTCTGATGCCGATCAAAAGCTTGCTACGAATAAGATTGACGTCGTTTTGCTCGGACCTCAAGTTCGCTACTTGGAAGCTGATTTCAAAAACAAGCTTGAAGGAACGAATATTCCTCTAGCCGTAATTGACATGACGGCATATGGCATGATGAACGGTCCTAAGGTGCTCCAACAAGCAATTGATTTGATGAAATAAAGGACGGTTCGACGGATGACTGAAGAAAACAAGATTACTGAAGAAGAACAGATGCAGATTACGATGGGGCTGATCATCAACGCCGGGAATGCCAAAGCCTTTGCAGTTGAAGCAATCACATGCGCCAAAAACGGCGACTTTGAAGGTGCCAAGGCCAAATTGAAAAATGCCGATCAGGCCCTTGTCGAAGCACACAATACCCAAACTGGGATGCTGACGCAAGAAGCGCAAGGCAATCATGTGAATGTTACGCTTTTGACCGTTCATTCTCAGGATCATTTGATGAATGCGATTACTTTCCTTGATCTTGCCAAGGATTTGGTTGACGTTTACGAAAGAGTCGCAGGACTCAAAAATTAAGCAAGAAGGACTTTGAAAAAGTCGCGCTTTTTTATCTTGAATGAAATGCCGAACAAGGGCGGTCGACCTGCGACTGACTTTGTCCGGTATTTTTTAATTTTGATGCATGGAAACTGACTTTTTGTCAAATGCAGTGCCGCGCATCAACTGCATGATTTGTGCTGCGCGTCAATCCGGTGGATTACGGATAAAACGCCGATTTTTGGAATATGCCCGTAAAAGTCGGAGCTCGGTTACGGCCCCTTTTTGACGGCCTCTTTTTGCTTATTTGCATCATTTAAGTCTTCAATTTGAGGCATGCCGTTTCCGACCATTTCCTCTTGTAAAAGTTTATTTATGAAATAAAAACTGATATAAGTAAATTTTTTCGTGGCAAGAAAATAGTTGACTTCAGCCAAAAGAAAGCGCTATAATATGAAATGTAAAGTCAGTAAAAATATTTGTATATATATTAGGCGAACAAAATGAAGAAAGTATTATATTTAATGCGACATGGGGAAACATTGTTCAACGTCCAAGGCAAGATTCAGGGCTGGTGCGATTCGCCTTTGACGACAAATGGCATCAAACAAGCCAAGGCGGCAGCTGCTTATTATGAACGAGAAGGCATCAAGTTTGATGCTGCATGCTGTTCAACGGCCGAAAGAGCAAGCGATACGCTTGAATTGATCACTTCTTTGCCTTATGCGAGACTTAAGGGCATCAGAGAAGTGGGCTTTGGAACGTTTGAAGGAGAACACGAATATCTTCATCCTTCAAGAGAACAGCGTCATGCCGGATATTACAAGCAATTTGGCGGAGAAGATGAAAACGAGGTCAGAGAGCGCGTCGTCAAAACTTTGCTTGAAGTCATGAACAAAGATGGAAACAACACGGTTCTGGCGGTCTCTCACGCTGGTGCCTGTGCCAATTTCTTGTCTGCTTGGCAAGATCCGGAACCGATTTTAAAGAAACATCGCATTCCTAATTGCGGAATTTTCAAATATGACTTTGACACCGAATCACAACGTTTCTTCTTGGAGGACGTGATTGATCCCGTGCATATGGAAGAATAATAAGAAAGAGGGAAAATAAATGGCTTTTAAAGAAAGTTTCTTGTGGGGCGGCGCAACGGCTGCCAATCAATACGAAGGTGGATTTGACGAAGGCGGCAAAGGCTTGAATGCCATTGACGTCGTAACGAACGGTTCTGCAACGGAACCGCGCTGCGTTACTTGGAAGAAAGCTGACGGGACGACAGGCAAATCACCGATTTCCTGGGGCGGGGGATATCTGGATTTTCCAGCGGATGCAGAACCGGCCTTGGTTGACGGTTTCTATTATCCAAGTCATACGGCAACCGATTTCTATCATCACTATGAAGAAGACCTCAAATTGATGGCCGAGATGGGCTTCAAGTGCTTCAGACTTTCGCTCAATTGGTCGCGCATTTTCCCGAACGGTGATGATCCTGAACCTAATCAAGAAGGGCTTGCATTTTACGACAAGGTTTTTGATCTTTGCCATCAATACGGCATGGAACCGCTCGTGACGCTTTCACACTATGAAACGCCGCTGAGCCTGATGATTCGTTTCCGTGGTTGGCATGATCGCAGGATGATCGATATTTTTGAAAACTATGCCAAGACCGTCTTCAAATACTACAAGGGCAAGGTCAAGTATTGGCTGACGTTCAATGAAATCAATGCCATGGAAATGTGTCCGTACATGGGCGGCGGTCTTTTGGACGATAATGCTCAAAACAGGGCTCAAGGCGCCCATAATCAATTTGTTGCAAGTGCCAAGGCAGTCAGAGCAGCACACGAAATTGATCCTGAGATGATGGTCGGTCAAATGTTGGCCTATCAACCGGCATATGCCTATACGTGCGATCCCGCCGATCAGGTTTTGGTGCTTGAACATGATCAGCAAATGCTGTTCTACACGGACGTTCAATCCGGCGGACGTTATCCTGACTATCAATGGAAGAAATACGAACGTGAAGGCATCAAGCTTGATGACGAGCCTGAAGACTACGAATTGATCAAGAACTACACCGTTGATTTTCTCAGCTTCTCCTGCTACGGTTCAGGCGTTTTGACGACGCACGAAACTGAGGCAAAGGCAAGCGGAAATCTTGGTATGGACGGCGTCAAGAATCCGTACCTTGAAACGAATGCCTGGGGCTGGGCAACTGATCCGCAATGTCTGCGTCTGGCATTGAATACGCTTTGGGACAGATATCACAAGCCGCTCTGGATCGTTGAAAACGGAATCGGATGGAGCGATCAAATCGCAGAAGACGGCAAGATTCACGATGATTACCGCATCAAGTATCTGCAGGCAAACATTCAATCGATGGATGACGCCGTCAACATTGATGGCGTTGATCTGATGGGCTACACGATGTGGGGCTGCATCGACCTTGTTTCAAACGGAACTGGCGAAATGAAGAAGCGCTACGGTTTCGTGTACGTTGATCGCGATGATCGCGGCAATGGTTCTTTGAAACGCATTCCGAAGGATTCGTTCTACTGGTATAAGAAAGTCATTGAAAACAAGGGTTCTGACCTTTCGATGTAAAAATGCAGAGAAGAGGCTGAAAAACCGTGTCTCAAACTAAAAGAGACCGTGAAAACCATGCCTCAAACTGAAAAACCGGATGATTTGCAATTAGTTGCAATTCAATCCGGTTTTTTGCGTATGCATGACAATCGCTTTCCATGATGGAAATATCCCGAAAGAGTCGGCTTCTTTTCCATGGATCAAAGAGCCCAAAAGATGTGCGTTGTCAGTCCGCGCTGCATTTGGCAATATCACTTCCGTTTACGGACACATCGATGAAAATGGACGCTTTGTCCGTAATTGGCCTGTTCGAAAAATGGCGATTACGGACAAAATGGTCAAAAATAGCCGATTGTCCGTAAAAATTCAGACGTTTCGGACCCGGTTTTACGGACAAATGCTCCGAAAAGCGGCTTGTGTCCGTAAATCATCAGCATAATGACCAAAAATTTACGGACAAATCACTTGAAAATGCAGGTTTGTCCGTAAAATGCGTTTTGCTTACGGACAAATCATCAAAAAAGGACGCTTTGTCCGTAAATTTGAGTGAGATCCTGGATAGATTACGGACAAAAAATGGCTGGGTTGCTCGGTATCCTTTTGGTAAAAAGTTACATTTTTATTACAAACGCTCCTGCCATCTGTCTTATTTGTCGTACTTCTGTTAGGCTAAAGACTAGGACAGAAAACGCTGGGGGGGAAATGGCTTGGAAGAGGATATGCTGCCTGCAAAAGGATGTCTTGAGACAAAAGCATTCATCGAAGAAATGGCTCAAGCAGAGCACAAGTTGATGAAGCGTGCTTTTGAGCGCGAACGGCGCATTGTTCAGCTCAACCAGGCTGACAGATTTGCAAGAAGATTCGGGAAAAAAGAGGCGTATCGATTTGAGGAAATCGAGGTTAAAAGCACTGCATTTTATAAGGAAAACAACCTGAAGATCGACTTTCAGCTGGCGGTTCATCAGCTCAGAAAAGATCAGCAGATGAGCCAAAAGCAGTTTGCCGAAGCCGTCGGGATGAAGGTCTCGCGGCTGAAAAGAATCGAAAAAGGGGAAGTTTTGCCACAAATGAATGAAATCATCACGCTGGCAACGGTTTTTGACAAAGCAATCAGTTTCAGGCTGCAATAGGTAATTGACAATTCTTGAAAATAACATTATATTAGAGGTAATCATTCTTATCTTAAATCGATGAAGTAGTGAAAGTGCTTTATCCACGTTTTGTTTCGGACATCCGGCTGCGTGGGGGCGCTTTTTTTTGTGAGATAATTCAAGGAGGAACAGAAAATGGCTACGGTGACGGAATTTGATACAATTGCAGCAATCTCGACCCCTCCAGGCGAAGGGGCAATTTCGATCGTGCGAATGAGCGGTGAAGAAGCCGTTTCAATTGCGCAAAAAGTCTTTTCGGGCAAGGACTTGACGCAGGCGAAAAGTCATACGATAAACTATGGGCATATTGTCGATCCGAAAACCCATGAGGAAATTGACGAAGTGATGGTTTCTTTGATGCTTGCGCCAAAGACTTTCACCAGAGAAGACGTCGTTGAAATCAATTGCCATGGCGGCATCGTTGCGACGAATCGGATCTTGCAGCTGCTTTTGGTAAACGGAGCCAGGCTGGCCGAACCGGGCGAATTCACGAAGCGCGCGTTTCTTCATGGAAGAATCGACCTCACCCAGGCTGAATCGGTGATGGATCTGATCAGGGCCAAAACGGATCGTTCAATGAAAATCGCTCTGAACCAGCTTGACGGCAACTTGTCTCACCTGATCGATTCTTTGAGAAAAGACATTTTGGACGTTTTGGCACAAGTCGAGGTCAACATCGATTATCCGGAATATGACGACGTTGAAGAGATGACGACGAAGCTGCTCAAGGAAAAGGCAATTGAAATCAAGCAGCGCATCGAACAGCTGCTCAAGACTGCTTCGCAGGGAAAAATCATGCGCGAAGGGTTGGCAACGGCGCTTGTCGGACGTCCGAACGTCGGCAAATCAAGTCTTTTGAACCATCTTTTGCATGAAGACAAGGCTATCGTGACTGACGTTGCGGGCACGACGCGCGACGTGATCGAAGAATACGTCAACGTGTCAGGCGTCCCGTTGAAGCTGATCGATACGGCCGGCATCAGAGAAACGGATGACAAGGTTGAAAAAATCGGGGTCGAACGTTCGAAGAAAGCCATCGAGCAGTCCGATTTGGTTTTGCTGGTGTTAAATGCAGCGGAAAGTCTGACAAAAGAAGATCTTGAACTGATCAGACTGACCAATGACAAAAAGCGAATAATCATTTTGAACAAAACTGACCTTGAAGAAAAGCTCGATCGCAAAGAACTGGCAAAAATTTCGGGAAATGCACCGGTTTACGCAACGTCGATCTTGAAAAATGAGGGTGTGGAGGCCTTGGAAGAGGCAATTTCCAAGCTGTTTTTCAACGGAATCGAAAATTCTCAGTCAACGGTAATGGTAACGAACGCTCGACATGTCGCACTGCTTGAGAAAGCACAAAATTCGCTTGATTCTGTTCTTGAAGGAATCAGTTCGGGGATGCCGGTCGATCTGGTGCAGATCGACATGACGGAAGCCTGGAATCTTTTGGGCGAAATTACCGGTGAAAGCTACGAAGACGAGCTGTTGGATCAATTATTCAGTCAATTCTGTTTGGGAAAGTAGGTTAAAAAATGCAATTCGGAAACAAGTATCAAGCCGATGATTATGACGTCATCGTTGTCGGTGCGGGTCATGCGGGATGTGAGGCGGCTCTTGCTGCCAGTCGGATGGGCAACAAGACCCTCTTGATCACGATCAATCTTGAAATGGTGGCATTCATGCCATGCAACCCGGCCGTTGGCGGTCCTGCCAAAGGCATTGTCGTTCGCGAAGTCGATGCTTTGGGCGGCGAAATGGGGCGCAACACTGACAAAACGTACATTCAAATGAGAATGCTGAACACGGGCAAGGGACCGGCCGTCAGAGCGTTGCGAGCTCAGGCCGACAAGCGCCAGTATTCGATTGAAATGAAGCACACGCTTGAAAAAGAGCCTAATTTGACGCTGCGCCAAGGCATCGTTGACGACCTGATCGTTGAAGAAGGAAAGATCAAGGGCGTCGTGACAAATACAGGGGCCTGCTACGGAGCAAAAGCGGTCGTTTTGACGACCGGAACGGCTGCACGCGGCAAGATCATCATTGGCGAATTGATGTATTCGTCCGGTCCCAACAATACGCAACCGGCAATCAAGCTTTCAGAAAACTTGGAACGTCTCGGCTTCAAGCTCAAGCGTTTCAAGACCGGAACGCCGCCGCGAGTTGACGGGAATACGATTGATTATGCCAAGACGGAAGAACAGCCCGGTGATTCGACGCCGCATCTTTTCAGTTACGAAAGCAAGGATGAAGACTATCTCGATGTCAAGAATCAGCTTTCATGCTGGTTGACCTATACGAACGAAAAGACCCATAAGCTGATTCAGGACAATCTTGACCGTGCGCCGATGTATACCGGAGCCATCGAGGGCGTCGGTCCGCGCTACTGTCCGTCAATCGAAACGAAAATCGTGCGTTTTGCAGACAAGGCGCGCCATCAGCTGTTTGTTGAACCTGAAGGCCGCAACACGGATGAATATTATGTTCAGGGGCTGTCGACTTCCATGCCTGAAGAGATTCAGCTCAAGATGGTGCATTCGATTGAAGGTTTGGAACATGCCGAAATGATGCGTCCCGGATATGCAATCGAATATGACGTGGTTGAACCTTATCAATTGCGACCGACGCTTGAAACAAAGCTCGTGCGCGGACTTTATACAGCCGGTCAAACGAACGGAACTTCAGGCTATGAAGAAGCAGCCGGTCAAGGCATCCTGGCCGGCATCAATGCGGGTCGTCATGCGCTCGGAAAAGAAGAAATCGTTTTGAAGAGAAGCGATGCCTATATCGGCGTGATGGTCGACGATCTTGTAACCAAGGGCACGAACGAACCGTATCGTCTCTTGACGAGTCGTGCCGAATACCGGTTGATTTTGCGTCATGACAATGCCGATCTTCGTTTGACCGAACTCGGACACGAAATCGGTCTGATTTCAGACGAACGCTACGAAAAATTCCTTGAAAAAAAGAAAGCCATCAAGGAAGAAGAAGCAAGGCTCGAGTCGATTCGCATCAAACCGGGCAAAGAAGTTGACGAATACCTTGAAAAACATGGTGATCGTGCCTTAAAGGACGGCGTTTTGGCAAGCGACTTCCTGCGCCGGCCATACGTCACGTATGCTGATTTGCTGCATTTCATACCGGCACCTGAAAAGACTTTGGATCGCCACGTGATCGAGCAGATCGAGATTCAGTACAAGTATTCCGGCTATATCAAAAAAGAATACGAACAGATTGAAAAACTCAAGCGCATGGAAGCAAAGAAGATTCCCGAGCGCATTGATTACAGCGCAATTGAAGGCCTTGCCACGGAAGCCATGCAGAAGCTGACGAAGATTCAGCCGGAAACGCTGGCTCAGGCAAGCCGAATCAGCGGCGTCAATCCGGCCGATCTGGCAATTCTTGCGGTGTATATCGAACAGGGAAAGATTGCCAAGGTTGACTGATAAGCCGATATTTGGAAAAATGCAGGTCGATTAGACTTGCGGTTTTTTTGATGATTTCGGAATTTTTGAACGGGCATTTTTCCGGGTCTATACTAAATGGTGTTGATGATGATTTTTCAACACCATTTTTTGTATTCACAA
>ENA-OURS01000386-OURS01000386.1-human-gut-metagenome-genome-assembly--contig:-NODE-386-length-54750-cov-20.314087_pt1 | contig 54750 bp, 50 predicted proteins | sample MGYA00242109_ERZ509010 | MGnify/ENA primary metagenome ERZ509010 (study PRJEB26280, sample SAMEA2338774) | human gut metagenome | biome: human gut; feature: human-associated habitat; material: faeces... | reverse complement strand
ACCTTGAACCCTGAACCAAATGAAAGCAAAGTAAAAAGGAGCTGTGAAGAAATGAGAATTCATTTCTTTACAGCTCCTTTCTTACCCCTTAATAAATCATTTTTATAATAGCGCATTTGGTCGATATATAATAAAATAGATATATAGACATGTATTCTATAATGTGTATGATATGAAAGGAGACTTTTATGAACCTGCTATTTACTGCACTCATTGTCGTATGGGCGGCCTGGCTCATTTTGAAGAAGTACAAGCCGCAGACCGTCCTTTTCGTAGCAGGCGGTCTTCTTCTCGCCGGCTCGATGATCATGAGCTGGGGCACGATCCTTCCCGCCGGAAAGAGCACCGGCATGTGGAGCTTCGATATTTTCGAACTCATCCGCACTCTTTTTGCGAACCGACTCTCCGGTCTCGGTCTCAACATCATGGCTGTCGGCGGCTTTGCACGTTACATGGATAAGATCGGCGCGAGCAATGCGCTGGTCGCCCTCACCATCCGTCCGCTGATGCTGCTGAAATCGCCCTACATCGTCATGAGCGCCTGCTGGGTACTCGGCATGTTCCTTGGGCTGGCCATCAATAGTGCCTCCGGTCTCGCCATGCTGCTCATGGTGACCATGTTCCCGATCCTTGTCGCACTCGGTGTCTCCCGCATCTCTGCGACCGCAGCCATCGCGACCACGCTCTGCCTTGACTGGAGCCCGTCAGATACCGGCACCATCTTTGCCGCTGAGATCGCAGGCTTTGATCCCGTCATCTACTGGCACACCTTCCAGATCCCGATCGCCTGCGCCGTCATCCCCTGTGTCGCCATCGCCCACTACCTCACGCAGAAGATCATGGATAAGCGCGACGGGCACATCGTGCGCGCTCTGGATCCGGCGGAAGTCTCTGTCAATATCGAGACTGAGGATGAAAAGAAAGCCGCACTTTCCCATCCGCCGAAGATCTATGCCCTTCTTCCGATCATTCCTCTCGCTCTCATCCTCATCTTCTCGCCGCTCTGCATCCCCGGCATCAAGATGAACATCATCATGGCGATGCTCATGGGGACCGCCATCGGCATGATCGCCCAGTTCTTCCGTACAAGAGACCTGAAGGAAACCTTCTCTGAGATCCAGATCTTCTTCGACGGCATGGGCAAACAGCTCGCCAATGTCATCACCATCGTCATCGCCGGCGAATTCTTCGCGAAAGGCCTCACCTCCACAGGCTCCATCGATGCCATGATCCAGGGCGCCCAGACCACCGGCTTCGGCGCATCCGGCCTGACGCTTGTCATGATCGCCATCATCGCAGTCTGCGCCATCCTCATGGGCAGCGGCAATGCTCCCTTCTTTGCCTTTGCCAATCTCGTCCCGGCGATCGCTGCCAAGACAGGTGTCGCAGCCTCCTTCATGGTCCTCCCGATGCACCTCATCGCGAGCTCCGCGCGCGCCATCTCTCCGATCACCGGTGTCATTATCGTGGCTTCCGGCATGGCTGGCATCAGCCCCTTTGATCTTGTGAAACGCACCGCCATCCCGATGGCCGTCTCCTGCATCCTCATCGTCGTCGCGAACTTCGTGATCTTTGGGTAAATAGTTGCTAGTCACCAGTCACTAAAAAACAAAAGCGTAAGTGATATCGCATCCGATAATCACTTACGCTTTTATTATTGGCTGTCATTAGCGTCCGACTACTCCCTTCCGGAGGAAAAAATGAGGGCAGGCATCCCCCTTTTCGTCATCCTGAGCGGAGTAAAATGTCGTTTGTTGAGAAATCGTATTCAGAAAGCGGGGGGACTGAGCCGAAGGATCTTGGCGAAACCGCCACCACCATTCCTAATTTTTACCCGCTGCGAGCTTCACGATCTCCACCGCCTGCTTGGCGCATTTGACGAGGTCATCGATCACCTGATATTCCTCGTTGGTGTGACATTTGAAATTCCCTGTACCGATCCCGACAGCGGCGATGCCGTGTTCATTGAAATGGTTCGCATCCATGCCGCCGCCCCCTTCCTTGAAGAAGGGTACTGCACAGGCTGCCTCTGCCGCCTCTTTGGCCAGCACGCAGGGGCGCGCGGTCTCTTCGAGCTTGAAGGCATGGTAAAGCGTATGCAGTTCGACCTCGATCTTCGTATGGTATTTCTCGGAGATCCTGTCTGCCGCCGCCTGAATATCGGCAGAGATCTGCTGATATTCCTTCGCATCGCGGCTTCTCTGCTCGCCGGTGATCGTCACGAGATCGCAGACGACATTGGTCGCGCTCCCCGCCTCGATGATGGAGAAATTCGCCGTCGATACCGGCGAAAGGCGGCCATCGGGAAGCTGCATGATGAGATCTGCTGCCACCTTCAGTGCATTCAGTCCCTTTTCCGGTTCATTGCCCGCATGCGCCGTCACGCCATGCACACGGATCGTGACACGCCCCTTGCTCGGAGCGGCAAGGACGATGGTCCCCGCCTTGCCGGAGGCATCATATACGAAAGCACTCTTCGATCGGAACTTGGAAAAATCATACTGGCGCGAGCCTTCGACGCCCGTTTCCTCACAGACAGAGAAGGCCACTTCGATGGGGCCATGCGGGATCTGCTTCTCCTTCACTTCGCGAAGCATCGCAAGGATCGCCGCGACGCCGCCGATATCATCGCCTGCCAGGATCGATGTCCCGTCCGAAACGATCTTCCCATCCTCCTCCTTCACGAGAGGAACGATGTGCCCGTGATTTCCCACGCGGTCCATATGCGCGGAGAAAAGGACCGGCTCGCCGTCCGTGCTTCCGGGAAGCTGTGCATAGAGATTGCCCGTATTGCCGCCGAGCACCTCGCCTGCCTTGTCTTCCGTCACGGTGAGGCCGAGCGCCGTAAGCTTTTCCTTCAGTACGTCAGCGATCGACCTTTCGTCACGCGAGTGGACCTCGATAGAAACCAGTTCTTTGAATTCATCGATGATACGTTTCTGATCCATGGGAGGACTCCTTTCAAAAAATCAATGTGAGACGCATACCGGAGAACCTGCTACGCCTACTTCTTCTGACTCCTTCTTTTCCTATGCGGATGATAGAGCTGCCAGTGGAAGTGGATCGCACAGAAGCGAAGAAGTGTCACGCAGGCAAAAGCAATCCAAGAGGAAACGGAAAGCTCCAGCACCGTGAAATGACGCAGGCAGCACAGGACAAGGCCGCCTGCGATGGATGCGATGGCGTACACATCCATGTACAGCACGACAGGCATGCGCCGCGCCATCATATCTCGCAGCATACCACCGCCGACCGCGGTGATAAGCCCCAGCATGGTCGGCAGAAGAAAACGATACGAGTCGGGGTACTGATAAAATGCCGTCAGTGCTCCCGTCACTGTGAAGGCCGCAAGACCCACCGTATCCGAGATATTGTACATGAACGTGATGTAGCGCTCATTCTCCTTCGATACGCGATAGACCGGGTAGAGAAAAGAAATGATGAGTGCCGTGATGATGGAAACGAAGAGCCCGTTGGGGCTGCGAAGTACCGACGGCGGCGTGATGCCGCAGAGAACGTCACGCACCATCCCGCCACCTACGCCGGTCATGACAGCGAGCACGGTGATGCCGAAAATATCCATACGCCGCGACAGTCCCACCACAGTGCCGGAAAAGGCAAAGGCGATGGTGCCGAGCGTTTCAAAAATGAGCCAGGTAATGGTCATGGGAGATCCTTTGAAAAAATGGAAAAAGGGTTCAGGGGGAACACTAGGCAATATGTCGGATATAGTTAGGAGTTAGGAATGAGGAGTTAGGAGTGTAGGTACGGCGCACAAAATTTGGAAGCGCCGTGAAATTTTATATAAGTAGCGCATAAATGGAAATATAAAAAGGGGTATTGGGGCGCCATAAAATTTGTGCGCCCCTTCCGCCACTCCTCACTCCTAATTCCTCACTCCTCACTTTTAGCGCAAATGTTTCACCGCTCTATTGACCCATATTCAGAAATACCAAGCGCTATTCAAAATACCACACGCAACGCCGCATAGCAGAGATTCACATAGCCCTGTGCAAGCGGGCCGATGATGCGATTCACCCAGCCGGAGAATACGATGAGCATCAGGATGACGAAGCCGTAGCGCGCATTGAAGTTTTCAAATTTCCAGGCAAGCTCTCCGGGCAGCACGGTGGAGACGATCTTCGAGCCATCGAGCGGCGGTATCGGGATCAGATTGAAGAAAGCGAACCATACATTGTACATCATGATCCATTGCAGGAAATAGAAGCCGCCGTCACCGAGCATGCCGATACGCCCCAGGATCGTGATGAGAAGCAGCGAAAGGAATGCCAGGAAAAGATTCATGCCCGGGCCTGCGAAGGATACCTTCAGCATCCCCATGCGATAATTTTTATAATAGCGTGGATCGATGTCTACCGGCTTCGCCCAGCCGAATCCGCAAAGTACGAGAAGGAGAGTCCCCATTATATCGAGATGCGCCATCGGATTGATGGTCAGCCGCCCCATGCGAGACGGGGTGGGATCACCCATGGCATCCGACACGGCCGCATGCGCGTACTCGTGCATCGAGAGTGCGATCAGAAGCGCCGGAGCGCGGTAGATCAGGGAAGACAGATCAAGAAAATCAAACATAAAAGCTCCTTGAAAAAACAGGTTCAGGGGTAGTCCGTGGGACGGCTCCGTCCACTGATTATGAATGAAAGCTTTGCGCGAATTAGAAATGAGAAATGCGAAATGGTGGTGCGACGCATAAAATAATAAAGCGCCGCGGAGTATACATAGGGCGATGCCATGAGCTGACATCTCAGTCACAAGTCACTAGCCACTAGTCACCAGCCACTCTCATTCATCCGCCGGATGATTGCTGTGGATCTCTGCCGTCACGGGATGGAGCTGGCAGCTGCCGTAGGCACTGAGCACGGTGAGCAGCGCATCGCGAGAGGCCTCGCTGTCGAAATGTGCGTCGATGAAGATCTTCTTTCCATCATCCACCGCATAGCAGTGAAGGATGTGGTACTCGGTCGTCTTTACAAAAGCGAGGAAATCAGATCTCTTGTCTTCGGACAATGTGAGCTCGAAAATACCATGTACGGCGTAGCCAAAGACCGGACAATTCACATTGACTGTATAGCGCTCGACGATGCCCAGATCCTGCAGACGCTCCAGCCGGTTCTTCACCGCCTGACTGGTCAGGTACACCTGCCGCCCCAGATCTGTCATGGAAATACGGCCATTCTTTTTCAGTGCATTGATGATCTTGATATCGGTTTCATCTAATTCTTTCGGAATCATACGGACGCCTCTTTTCTGTCAGTAGTCTATGGGTATTTCTATAATTCTATTATAACCGAAATCGAATTTCTGAGAAAGAGTGCGGGGAAAATAGGGGGGCAAGGTTTAGCCCATGAGGCGTGCTATTCCTTAATTGCACGAGAAAGAGGTTCAGCAGGTTCTATAGGTTCAAAAGGGTTGGTGCAGCGCATAAAAAGTCAGAAGCACCGCGGAGTATAAATCATGGCGATGCCCGAAGAAAGGCGGAATAACAGGTTTCCCGTTTGGGATTTCCTGCCATCGTCCGCATGACCGCGAATGACAAAGATTTCTCGCCTCGCTCAAAATGACGATACGGGAGTCTGATGTCTTCTAGTCTTCTAGTCTCCAGTCACAAGTCACTAGTCACCAGCCTCTCCTTTCCTAAATTGACATGGCTCTCAAAATCAATTATAATTTTCGAGTAATATATAAGGAAACGCTGATGCAATCGCGGAATCTGATCTCATCCGTGTTTTCATAAATGGGAGCAAAGAATGACTATCACACTCAATATGTATCAAACGCTGGCTGCCGCTGTGGCAGTCTTTTTTCTTGGCGGATTTTTGAAGGGGAAGATCCCCCTCTTTCGCAAGTACTGCATCCCCGCGCCGGTCATCGGCGGGACGATCTTCTCCATCGTGAACTGTATCCTCTACACCGAGGGGATATGGAACTACAGCCAGGACACCGTCATGCAGAACTGGTGCATGATGCTCTTCTTCACGAGCATCGGCTACATGGCGAGCCTGCGGCTGATCCTGCGGGGCGGCTATCTCGTCTTCAAAATGGGCATCATGGTCGCGATCCTCATCCTCCTGCAAAACCTCATCGGGATCTCCATGGCGCATGTATTCGGCCTGCCCTCGTTGATGGGGCTCGCGGACGGCTCGATCCCACTGGTCGGAGGGCATGGGACAGCCGGCTCCTTCGGCCCGGTACTGGAAGAGATGGGGCTCATGAATGGCACCACCATCGCCTTTGCGGCTGCCACCTTCGGTCTTGTCTCCGGCAGCTTCATCGGCGGCCCGATCGGCGAGCTGCTGGTGCGCCGCTTCTCACTGATCTCCCATGAAACAGACAATGCGGCAGAAGAGACCGGCGAGAGACCGGCGCTGCATCCCAAGGACGCCGCGGCGGCTTACCTCAATATGGATCACTTCATGTACGCTTTCGGGCAGCTGCTCCTTGCCATGGGTATCGGTACCTATGTGAGCGCCTTTTTCAGCAGCATCGGCCTTGTCTTCCCCGGATACATCGGCGGCATGATCGTCGCTGCCATCATCCGCAATGTATCGGAGATCACGGAGTGGTACGGCTCTTACCAGCAGGAATGTGAAGTCTTGGGCGGCATGTGCCTCAATATCTTTCTCTCCTGCGCCTTGATGAGTCTCAAGCTCTGGCAGCTCGCCTCGCTCGCTGTACCGCTCACGCTGACGCTTCTCATCCAGGTCGCCTTGATCGGTGCTTTCGCCTACTTCATCATCTTCCGCGTCATGGGAGGCGGCTATGAAGCCGCCGTCATGGCTGCCGGCACCTGCGGCTTCGGCCTCGGCGCAACGCCGAATGCCATCGCAAACATGAATGCGATGTGTGAACGCTACGGCTCTGCGCACACAGCCTACTTCGTCATCCCGCTCATCGGGGCCTTTGTCGTCGATTTCCTCAATGCATCCATTCTGATGGTATTCATGAATTTGCTGAAATAAGTGACTGGTGACTGGTGACTGGTGACTGGTGACTAGGGACTAGGGACTAGGGATTAGGGACTAGGTTTGTAATACGAGAATACAATCCTCGTATCGCGACGAAGCTGACATTTGAATCTATAGAACCTGCCAAGCCTTACATAACAAAAAGGCAGAAACGAAAATGACTACTCATTTCGTTTCTGCCTTTTTTATTTATCTGAATCCGAAGACTTTGGCGAGGATGCTCTGGCGACGTCCTTTTCTGGCTTCGCCAGCCCATTCTGCGCTCTTGGCATCTGCGTGTCTGACTTTGTACGTTTTATAGGCCCGATATTCATCCATATCTACCAAGAATGTACAGATTCGCTTGCCGCTTTCGCGGAGACGAAGCTGCCGTTCGCTGGTTGCGCTCGGAATGGGGAGCGCTTTCTCTTCCAGTTCCAGAAGAGAGGCGGCCAAAGCTTCTCTGGCCTTCTTCGCAGCCTCATTCATGGTGCTGGCTTTCGCTTCACAACCGATGAGGTCTGGAAACATCACGAAGAACATTCCCTTTTTCTGATCGTATGAACAAATGGCGGGGTAGAAGTATTTCATCTCTGTCCCCCTTCCCTCTTCTTACCACTCTCGATGGCAGATCACTGCCATCCCTATTGTATACTATTTGGGCATGGAATGGCAACAAAAAGTAAAGAAAATGTAAGGGAAATGAAGGTTCAGGGTTCAGGTTGGCGAGTCCAGGGTTGCCCGTGGGTTGAGCTGCCCATGGATCGCGGATGAAAGCTTTGTTCGAATGAGAAATTAGGAATGAGAAATGGTGGTGCGGCGCATAAAAATAATGAAGCGCCGCGGAGTTTTGATAGCATTTCGCGCCGTCGTCATTTCGAGCGCAAGCGAGAAATCTCTATTACAGAACGCTCATTGCCTGCTGTGAGACAGCACCAAGACATCGTTTTTCCCAGACACATACGCGCTGATTCCCGCAGAGCAGTAGAGATCCCTCGGCTACGCTCGGGATGACGATGCCGGAGAATCCCAGTCACTAGTCACCAGTCACTAGCTTCTACCACATTACAGGTCCAGATTCGTGACGTCCTTCGCATGCTCTTCGATGAATTTGCGTCTCGGCTCGACCTTGTCACCCATGAGGATGGTGAAGAGGCGGTCTGCTTCGACAGCATCGGTGAGCTCGACCTTCAGCATGACGCGCTGTTCCGGATTCATCGTGGTATCCCAGAGCTGTTCCGGATTCATTTCGCCCAGCCCTTTGTAGCGCTGGATCGCACAGCCATCGCGGCCGATCTCATCGAGGAGCTTATTCTGCTCATCATCATCGTAGGTGTAGTATTTCTGACGCCCCTTGCGTACCTGATACAGCGGCGGCTGGGCGATGAAGACGTGACCTTCGGTGACGAGCGGCTTCATATAGCGATAGAAGAAGGTGAGGAGCAGTGTCCTGATGTGCGCGCCATCGACATCGGCATCCGTCATGATGATGATCTTGTAATAGCGGAGCTTCGTGATGTCGAAGTCTTCACCGACGCCCGTACCGAAAGCGGTGATCATGGTACGGATGGCATCGGAATTCAGGACACGGTCGAGACGGGCTTTTTCTACATTCAAGATCTTGCCGCGCAGCGGGAGGATCGCCTGATAGCGGCGGTCACGGCCGGACTTCGCAGATCCGCCTGCAGAGTCCCCTTCGACGATATAGATCTCTGTCATCTTCGGGTCTTTTTCTGTGCAGTCAGCCAGCTTTCCCGGAAGGCTGGAGACTTCGAGCGCATTCTTGCGCCGGGTCAGCTCACGGGCGCGGCGGGCTGCTTCGCGGGCACGGCTCGCCGTGATGCCTTTCTCGACGATGGCCTTCCCTTCCGCGGGATGCTCTTCGAGGTAGGTACGCAGGCCTTCAGAGACGAGATTATCCACGATGCCCTTGACCTCGAGATTTCCGAGCTTCGTCTTGGTCTGGCCTTCAAACTGCGGATTCGGGACTTTGACGGAAATGACGCAGGTCAGCCCTTCACGGACATCATCGCCGGAAAGGTTCGCTTCATTGTTCTTGAGGATGTTATTCTTACGTGCATATTCATTGAGGACACGGGTGAGCGCGCTGCGGAAGCCGGCAAGGTGCATGCCGCCTTCGATGGTATTGATGTCATTGACGAAGGTATACATGCTTTCGCTGTAGCCTGTCTGGTACTGCATCGCGATATCGACGATGACCTTATCCTTCTCGCCTTCGAATGCAATGACTGCCGGATCGACAAGATCCTTGCCTTCATTCAGGAACTGGACGAATTCCGTGATGCCGCCGGCATAGTGGAATTTCTCCTCGTGGGTCGCACCGTCGCGTAGGTCTGTCAGCGTGATGGTGAGGCCTTTATTCAGAAAAGCCAGCTCGCGCATGCGGATCTTCAGGGTATCATAGTCGAAGTCCACCCCTTCTTTGAAGATCTCGATATCCGGCTTGAAGGTGACAGACGTGCCCGTCTCCTTCGTTTCTCCGTAGGTCTTCATATACTGCGTGACTTCCCCGCGGGACAGTCTCATTTCATGGAAATGTCCTTCACGGCGCACCACGACGCGTGTCCATTCGGAGAGCGCATTCACGACAGAGATGCCGACGCCGTGCAGACCGCCGGAGATCGGATAGCCATCCCCGCCGAATTTGCCGCCTGCATGGAGCACGGTCAGTACGACTTCCATGGCAGGTTTCCCGGTCTCGTGCATCCCCGTCGGAATACCGCGGCCATTATCCGTGACTGTACAGCTGCCGTCATCATTGAGCGTCACTTCGATGTGCGTACAGTAGCCTGCGAGTGCTTCATCTATACTGTTGTCGACGACTTCGTAGACCAGATGGTGCAGACCGCGCGCTGATGTCGAGCCGATGTACATACCCGGACGCAGACGCACCGCTTCGAGCCCTTCGAGGACACGGATGTCATCTGCGCCGTAGTCTTTCTTGCCATTCTCTTCGCTGTGACGAGCCTGGATTTCATGAATATCTTCAGACATGAGATTCTCCTTACAAAAAAATGGCGGCCTGTCATGCATGACCGCCTTTTATTTATTTACATATATATAGCGCACCTTGATTGGTGCGTATTTATTATACCATATTTGAGAGTATTTCGCATGAAGGGGAAATGGCTGAAAACGCGGGGAAACGCCCGCCATGCGAAAGCGCCCCCCGCCTTTTTGCAGCCGCAACATTTCCCCTACCCGTCCCACCTGTGTTACAATGAAGGAAATGCAAACACAGTGAGGCTACTTATGAAAAAATTTCTTTTCCTTTTATTGATCTTAGGCGGCGCGATGTACTGGGGCTTCTCCTCAGGCAGCGAGCTCACGAAGAATGTCGTACATGAACCTGTCAGACCACATGCCGTCCAAAAGAGCCTGCCGAAGGACGCACAGCCCGCCGAAGAGAAAGGCATCCTGACGGAGATCTCAGATACCGTCAAGACACTGATCTCCGGTCTTTCCTCTTCAGAGACCCAAGAGGGCAGCATCGAAGCACGGCCGCCGAAGCCGGACGCAAAAAGCCCCGTCGACGGGACGGAGAAGCTCCTCACCGCCAAGGAAAAAATGGACAATGTGCTCCATTTCAAGGAAGCACTGGAGGCGCGTGTGCATCGAGAAGAATTCGTCCCCTTTGCCGAGATCCCGGACTACCTCAAGAAAGGGATCGTCGCGACCGAAGACCGCCGCTTCTATGAGCACGGCGCGATGGACCTCATCGGCGTCGCGCGCGCTGCTTTCACGAACTATCTCGCCGGAGAAACGCTCCAGGGCGGCAGCACCATCACCCAGCAGACCGTGAAAAACATCTTCCTCTCGAATGACCGTACCATGACCCGCAAGATCGAAGAGCTGGCGCTCGCCGTCCAGCTAGAGCGGAATTACAGCAAGGAGGAGATCCTCGAGCTCTATCTGAATACCATTTACTACGGTCACGGTGCCTACGGCCTCAAGGAAGCCAGCCGCACCTACTTTGGCAAAGCACCCAAGGAGCTCGACCTCGCCCAGTGCGCGATGCTCGCCGGTCTCCCGCAGGCGCCGTCCGCCTATGACCCCATCTCGCACCCGAAGGAAGGCGCGAAGCGCATGACCGTCGTCCTCGCCCTCATGGCCGAGCAGGGCGTCATCACGCCGACACAGGCCGCCTCGGCTGCGGCCGAGCTGTGGCTGAAGTGAGAAGGGCTGGAAGGGGCACCTTCCCCTAGAGGGGGAAGGCTGCGATACGAGAATACCATCTTCTAAAAAAAAGGCGGCGAAGCCGCCACGAGAGCCCTGAACCTTGAACCCTGAACCCTGAACCCGTTCCCCTACTTTCCTGCTATTTTCAAAAAATTCTCTATCATACTCCACCGATGCGAGCTTTCATGGCACGCGAAGGAAATCATATATTTCCCTTCCGTGAAAGCGATCTGGTGGAGTTTTTGCATATCCGACGGGGCAAGCATGGCCTCGGCCAGGCTTTTCGGGCAAAAATACGCCCCCAGTCCCCGCAGGCAGAGCCGGAGCATCGTCGCCATATGCTCAGACTCCGCCGCCACGCGCGGAGCGAAGCTGGCCTCACGGAAAAGCTTCCTCGCCAGACGTCCGGCGATATCCCCTTCGCTGTTCAGAAGAAAATCGCACTGCTCTAAAAAAACAGGCAGCTCCTTTTGCGGCGCAGAGAGAACGCGCGATTTCTCTTCCTCTGTCCCCGGCAGGCGCTGATACAGATCGACGGAAAGAAGAAGCACGATCTCCTCTTCCTGATAGGGATAGAGCGAGACACCGGGCAGCTCCTCTTCCCACCGCGCCAACGCCAGATCGATCTCCTCCCGTTCCAACGCTTTCCAGATCATTGCATTCGCCATCTCGCAAAGAACGATGCGCACGCGCGGATACCGACGGTGAAAGGCTTCGAGCAAGGGCGGCAGCAGGACCTCGCCGCGGGCGGGCGCGACACCGATGCGAAGCACTCCGCTCTCACTTCCCGACACATCTGAAAGCGCACGGCGAAATGCCAGTTCATTGCGCTGGAATATACGCGCGTAGCGATAAAATACCTCGCCCCCATCCGTCAGCTCGAGCGGCACATGACGGATGAAGAGCTTCATCCCCACCTCCCTCTCTACCATCGCGATATGCCCCGAAAGCGTCTGCTGCGTCACATGCAGCCGCTCCGCGGCCCGCGTAAAATTCCGCTCTTCGACCAGCGTCAGGAAGTAGTGTATCGTCAAAAAATTCATCGGATCTCCTCCTTCATAGTACAGGCATTCCCCTGTACTTAGTACGTTATATAACCGTTTTTCTTTTATAGTATAGCATCCTATAATAGGGAAAGAAAACGATTCCGAAGGCGCGGCCCATGAAGGCTTCGCACCGCCCCGCTTTCTCCAAGGAGGTCTCATGAAAAATATACTCGAAATCCTCGCCGGCCCTGCCAGCTTTGCATTCACCGCCTTTGCACTTACAGGCACCTTCACGCCTGCGCAATCCTTTGCGGTCGGCACTGCCGTCTGGATGGCGCTATGGTGGATCCTCCGCCCCGTTTCCATTTACGTCACCGCCTTCATCCCCATTCTGGTGGATTCCTTCTTTGATCTGATCCCCGAAGGCCACGTGCTCAGCCAGTACTTCTCAGAGATCGCCGTCCTGCTCTTAGGCTCCGATCTCATCTGCCTTACATGGACGACCACAGGACTTGATCGAAGGATCTCCGTCAAGACGCTCTGCTGCATCGGCACCTCGATGAAGAACCAGATCTTTGTCTGGTTTCTCGCCTCGACCCTGCTCTCCGTCTTCCTGCCGAATGTCGTCGTCGCTGCCATCTTCTGCCCCATCGCCGTCGCCATGCTCCACTTCGTCGGCGAAAAGGACATCACAAAGAGCCGTCTCGCCCTTCCCATCCTTCTTGCAATCGGCTGGGGAAGCGGCATCGGCGGCTTCGGCTCACCGATCGGCTCATCTGCCAATCTCGTCGCTGTCTCCTACATCGAGCAGCTCACGGGACGCGAATTCATGTACTATGACTGGGTCATCCGCTTCCTCCCGCTGCTTGCGATCATTTTCTTCGTGAACCTTCTCTTCCTGTGGGCGATCCCCGTCCCCGTGAAAGAGATGAAGGGTACACGAAGCTACTTTCAGGATATGTACAAAGCCTTCGGCCCGCTGAAGAAAGGCGAATGGATCGGCCTCATCCTCTTCCTTTCCGCGACCATCCTTGCCTTCGCCCGCCCTGCCTTCGCCGACCTGCTCCCCGGCTGGAAGCCTGCCTACATCTTCCTCACCCTCGGTCTATTCATGTTCTTCCTGAAGGATGAGACAGACCATCCGATGCTCACATGGAAATACGCCGAATCGCACATCATGTGGGGCATGATCTGCCTCTTTGCCTCCGGCCTCGCCCTGGGCCGCCTCGTCATCGAGACCGGCGCGATCGAGCAGCTCGCCTCCCTCATCGCCGCCATGCATCTCTCCGGCAGTCTCTCCATCATGGCGATCTCCTGCGGCTTTGCCACCTTCCTCTCCGAGCTCTCGAGCAATACCGCCGCCGCCTCCATTTCCATCCCCGTCGTCACCGGCCTTACGAAAGCCCTGGGCGTGAATCCCATCCCTTACATCCTTGGCAGCATCGTCGCCGCCAACTGCGCCTACGTCCTTCCGATCTCCACCCGCGCCATTCCCATCGGTCACGGACTCGATGCCGCGCAGCAGATCAAGTATGGCCTCCTCCTCACTCTGATCACACTCGCCACCACGATCACCACCTGTACCCTCTTCATGATGTACTCACCGCTCTTTAGTGAGTTGTGAAATAAAGGTAGCTAGGGACTAGGGACTGGGGACTAGGAATTAGACAGGGAGACATCTGACATCTGAAGTTTGAAAGCAGGGATGAGTAGCTAGGGATTAGGAATTAGACTTCAGACTTTAGACTTCTGACCTCTGACTTCTGCCGCCAGTCACCAGTCACCATACATGCAAAAACGCTCCCGCCGAATGTTCGACAGGAACGTTTTCTTAGTCTCTCATATATGTCTTAGTACGATCTTAGTACAGCACATGTGCGATGATGAAGCCGGCGATGCAGGCTGTCACGACACCGGTGAGCCCCGGCAGCATAAAGCTGTGGTTCAGAACAAACTTCCCGATCCTTGTCGTACCGGAACGGTCAAAGCCGATGCACGCCAGATCCGACGGGTAGGTCGGCAGGAAGAAGTAACCATAGCAGGCAGGGATGAAGGACAGCACCATGATCGGATCCATGCCCAGATTCAGTGCCATCGGCATGACGATAGCGACGGCCGCGCCCTGAGAATTGACCAGCTTCGAGGTGAAGAAGAGAACGACCGCATACGCCCATGGATATGCCGTAACGACAGAGCCAAGGAAGGTCTTCAGGATCGACATATGATTCGCGAAATAGGTATCCGCCATCCAAGCGACACCGTATACAGAGACCAGCGCGACGACCCCCGCACGGAAGACCTGGCTGTTTCCGACCTCCTTCGCCTTCGTCTTGCAGACGAAGAGAATGATCGCAGAGATCAGGAGCATGATGATCTGGATGACCGTCGTCATAGAGATCGCCTTCATCTTGCCCTTCGCATCAGCAAAGTGCGGCAGAAGATCCGGGAAATTGCCCAGGATCGCGATGAGGATGATACCTACGAGGAAAATGATGGTCGCATGATAATAAGAAGACGGCAGCTCCTTGCCCTGCAGCGATTCATTCTCGCCAAAGACATAGGACTTCTGTTCCGGATCCTTGATCATTTCCTGGAACGCGGGATCATTCTCAAGATCCTTGCCTCTCTTATAGCTGACAAGAGCCGCACAGATGACGCCGATCAAAGTCGCAGGGATGGACACCGCAAGGATCTGCAGCAGGTTGAAGGTGTAGCCCGCCACCGCCATGAAGCCTACGATGGAAACGACAGCGACCGATACAGGAGATGCCGAGATCCCCATCTGGGATGCGATGGACGATACCGCCATCGGACGTTCCGGGCGGATATTCTGCTTGATAGAAATATCATAAATGATCGGGAACATGGTGTACACGACATGACCCGTGCCGCAGAGGACAGTCAGAAACCAGGTCGTCACCGGTGCCAGGATCGTGATGTGCTTCGGATTGTTGCGCAGGAATTTTTCCGCATACTTCAGCATGACCGTCAGCCCGCCGGACGTCTGCAGGAAGCCTGCACAGGTGACGACCGCCAGAATGGTCAGCATGACGCCGATCGGCGGCGTGCCCGGCTTGTAGTGGAAAACGAACGTGTACAGCGTAAGACCGATGCCGCTGATTACCGCAAGCCCGATCCCCCCGTGCTTAATCCCCAGGAAGAGACACCCGAGAAGGACAATAAACCCCAATAGCATTTCCATAAATCATTTCCTCCATTTTTGTTGTATGCTTATTTTGGATGATTCGATGATTTATAGTATACACCATGCATTGAGTCTATCAAAATACAGGTTATGCATGGGAGATCGGGGTTGCTATGCATTTATGGTATCCAAGCAGCAAAAGGAGAGATCAAAAATGGACATTTCTCTTTTTTTAAGTCTCCCTCTCCGCGAATGTGGACTGCACTCTGCCCCCGATCCATTCCCAAGGAAGCCCTTCCCTTCTCGCCAATGACCTTTCTTTTTGCCATGGACAAAATAGAAGCCAATGACGCAAAAGCGCCATCTTCAATTTCTCATTTTTCTCAAAAGATGTATAATATAGACACAGACTTCTAAGGAAACACTGATTCAAGAAGGAGGTATTCCCATGGATTACAAAATGATTCACTACACGGTAGAGAGATCCATCGCGACCATCACGCTGGACTACGCACCGACGCTGAATGCCCTCGACATGAACATGTCGCTCGAGGTGGAAAGCGCGCTGCATGAAGCGGAAGCGGATCAAGCGGTGAAGGTCGTCGTGCTTGCAGGCGCAGGGCGTGCCTTCAGCGGGGGCGGCGATATCCGCTTCATGAAGGCGCACTGCGATGAGCCGAATTTTGCGAAAGAGTCCATGGGACCTCTGGCAGGCAAGCTGTCGGAGATCGTGCTGTACATAAAGAAGATGTCGAAGATCGTGATCTGTGCGGTCGCCGGTGCGTGCGCGGGCGGGGCGGCAAATCTGGCCTTTGCCTGTGACTTCATCTATGCCGCAGACAATGCGAAGTTCCTGCAGGCCTTTGTCGGCATCGGTCTCTGTCCGGATACGGGCGGCGTGTACACGCTCCCGCGCATGATCGGTACGCACCGCGCCTTCGACATGTTCGTCACGGGACGCATCGTAGCGGCCCAGGAAGCCTATGACATCGGCCTCGTAAAAGCTGTCACGACGAAGGAGGAGCTCCTGCCGACGGTCTATGCGTTTGCAGAAAAGCTGACGAAGGGCCCGACGCTCGCTTATAGAAATATGAAGAAATTGATGTTCGAAAGCATGTACAAGGGCTTTGAGGAATACATGAAGGCAGAGTCTGTCTACCTCGGCGAATGCTCGTCTTCGGAGGATTTCAAGGAAGGCATCACAGCGTTCCTCGAAAAACGCCCCGCGGAATTTAAGGGGAAATAGGAAAGGGTTCATGGTTAGCTCGTGGGGCGGCTCGTCCACTAATTGTGGATGAAAGCTTTGCTCGCCAGTTAGGAGTTAGGAGTTAGGAATTAGGAGTGCTGGTGCGGCGCATAAAAATATGGAAGCACCGCAGAGTATAGATAGTGGCGATGCCCGAAAGTGGCATTTAGTCACCAGTCACTAGTCACTCGAGGCTCCTAATCCCTAGCTACTAATCCCTAATCCCTGCTTTCAAACTTCGGGGCTCTCGTGGCAACTTCGCCGCAAATATAATATTCTTTCACTTCCCCCTTCTTTCTCTGGGAGGAGATGCCCGAAGGGCGGAGGTTGACCTCGTGATATTTTGAGTAGGGCTGAAATAACGTATCGTCATCCCGAGCGTAGCCGAGGGATCTCTACTGCACTGCGTAAATCAGCACGTATGCGCTATTCCATAAATGCCGTCTTGGCGCTGCGTTTTTCTGCGGTCTTGTACTTGCTGCTTACCAGGGTGCAAGAAAGATCCCTCCACTTCGGTCGGGATGACGATACGAGAGACAGCCTATTTCCAAAAGCAGCGCCTTAAGGAAACACTGATTAAATCGTTGTCAGATTATACTCTTGAATTTTTATACATGGCGAGGAATCACCTGACGCGAATAGCGAGCTATTTAAGGAAGGTTATGACGAAGTCATGTATAAAAATTCTTGTAGAATCTGATTCTGCGATTTAATCAGCGTTTCCTTACTATTTTTTGCGCCGCACCACAACCCTGAACCTTGAACCTTGAACCCTTAAACCCATCAAAAAACGTTGTACCCATGCCATGAGTACAACGTTTTTTCTATGCTTACAGTCCCCTCACGATCGTTCCTCCGCCGATGAGCCTGTCACCGTCGTAGAATACGACGGACTGGCCGCTGGTGATGGCGCGCTGGGGTTCTTTGAATTTCACGACGGCGCGGCCGTTTCTTTCGAGCGTCACGGTGCAGTCATGGACGCGGATGCCGTAGCGGATCTTAGCCTCACAGGAAAATTCCTCTCCGGGCGCTTCGCCGTCTGTGAAGTGGAGCTCGTCCGCCAAAAGGCGGGTGCGGAAGAGCTCGTCATTCGTGCCGACGATGACCTGCGATTTCTCAGGCTTTAAAGCGACGACATAGAGCGGAGTCCTCGCTGCGATGCCGAGGCCCTTTCGCTGTCCGATGGTGTAGTAAGGGATGCCGCGGTGGCGTCCGAGGACGCGGCCTTTGGTGTCTACGATATCGCCTTCGGAGAAGGCTTCCGGTGCATGATTCTTGAGAAATTCGACGTAGGATGTCTCACTGGTCAAAAAGCAGATATCCTGTGACTCGGCTTTGTTGTAGGTGGGAAGTCCTTTTTCTTTAGAGATCCGGCGGGTGTCTTTCTTGAAGGTGCGCCCTAGCGGGAAAATGATATGCGCGAGCTGGTCCTGCGTGAGGTGGTACATCATGTACGACTGGTCCTTGCCCATGTCGATGCCTTTATGGACTTCGTATTTTTGCCGCTCTGGATGGAAGAGGATCCTCGCATAGTGACCCGTTGCAAAATACGGTGCGTCGAAGTATTTTCTGGCTTCGTCATAGAAGAGACCAAATTTCACCTTGAAGTCGCACATCATGCAGGGATTCGGCGTCATGCCTTTGGCGTAAGCGTCGATGAAGTAGCGGAGAACGAATTTCTGGTAAGCCTCTCTGACATCGACGACCTGAAAGGGGATGCCGAGGAAATCAGCCATGGCTCTTGCGCCTTCGATCTCCTTCTCCTGCCCGTCGAACTGGTGCATGGTCGCACCGCAGACTTCGTAGCCCGCTTCCAGAAGGAGCTTGGCGGTGAGTGTGCTGTCGACGCCGCCGGACATGGCGACGACGACTTTTTTCTTTTCTGTCATAAAAATAGGTATCCTTTCTGCGGGAGAAACAGTCGCATCGGAAGTTTGACCGTTGCAGCGAGGCCGGTTAAAAAGGCGGCAAGAAGCGATCAGAGATCGCCGGAAAACCAAGGCACAGGATACTCCCAAGCCCCGGCAGCGCTCTTACGACCGGCGAGGCTGTCGTCATACAGAAGACTTTCGATCACTGGTTTCCCAAAACCATCATTCCGGGGGTATCCCCAGAAAATCTCATCGGAGTGAAAGTCCGAAGGATTGTTTTATTATAGCAGAAACGGAAGAAAAATGGATTCCTTTAATAGGTTCAGAAGGTAGGGCGGGTTCAGAGGGTTCAACGGGGGTGGTGCGGCGCATAAAAATAAGAAAGCGCCGCGGAGTTTTGAAGATTTGGTATTCACGAAAAACGGGAAACCTGTGAACCTTTTGAACCTTCAGAACCTGTTTAACCTATGAGAATTCATATAAGGGGGGAGATTCTTCTTTCCGCTTTCAAACTTAGCCCATGTCCTGTTACCGCCCAAAGAGCAGGAACGCCAGTGCGAGCACTATGCCCACCACGATCCCCCAGCGGCGATCCCCCTTTTCCATCTTCACGTGAGGGATCTCCGATATGTGGCGCGGTATTTCCAGTCTGTCCTTTTTGGATATCCCCTCTTTCCTGCGGGGGAGCTTCTCTCCGCAGGAAAGACGCGCCTGATCTTCCCTGATCTCCTTTGCAAAGACCGGCACGAAGGCAAAGAGCTCTTCCAAGAGGGAGAACCAGCGCTCGCCCGTCTCCCGCCCGAGGCGCTCCGACAGATCGATCGCGCGATTTCGAATGCTGGAAAAGACGGGGCGGAGTACCCAGCAGCCGCTCATCGCATAGAGCGGCATCGACAGAGACAGGTAGCGGCGGCTCTTTTCTGCAAGGAGCGATCGTCCCTGCTGCGGATGTTTTTGGCTGATCATGAGCGCGTAGGCGATATCATTTTCCAGCTGTGCGCGTTCCTTTTCCACATCTTTTTCATAGGCAGAAAGAAGCTGGGTGCAGAGCATTCCTCGCCGTCCCTGTTTCACCAAGGCGATGAGCAGGCGCCTGCGCTCTTCTTCAGGCAGCCGGCGGGAAGCAGCGCTGGCACCGCTTCCGATCTCCAGGATCAGCGCCTGCTGGTATCCTTCGATCACCCATGGTTCCTTGAAGGCAGGAAATCCGGCAATCTGGCGATCCCTCTGGATATCCTCCAGTGCCTCCAGCGGGGACAGCGCGAGGAAATCTTCTTCTGCCGCAAGCAGTGCCTCCAGCCTGAGCGTATCCTCTGAAAGTGCATTCAAAAAACGGAGCAGGCGAAGGCGCGGCGAAAGAGCGCAGTCACTTTCGCCGTTCTCTGCGAGAAGAAAGGCATCTCTTCGGGAAAGCCCTGACGGCCAGAAATATTCTGCTTCGCTGCGATTCTCCATCCTGAGAAGCCAGTGCGCTGCCTCGCTCGATGCACCTTCCGCCTCGAGGGGAAGCAGCTTTCGCTGGTGAGAGAGCGCGGCATTGATCGCCGCCGCCCCGTCCGTGCTATGAACGGAGAGCCGGTAGAAGGGATTTTCTTTGAAAAGCACGAGTGGATACTCCTTAAAAACATGGGAATTAGGGATTAGGGGGGCAAAGTGACTAGTGACTGGTGACTAGGGATTAGTAGCTAGGGATGAGAAGTCTCAAGTGACTGGTGACTGGAATGCCCGCTCATGGCATCACCATTATTTATACTTCGCGGCGCATTTCGTCATCCTGAGCGGAGTGAAATGTCGGATGTTCGATCATGTAAAGGCAAAGCAGTGAGAACTGAGTCGAAGGATCTGGCACCGCACCACCATTTCTAATTCCTCATTCAAGCAAAGCTTTCATCCGTAATCAAGGGCGCCCCGCCCACGGGCTAACCCTGAGCCCCTTTCCTCTCATTATACACTTCTTCATAAAAAGCAAGCCACATTTTCTTGATACTCCCTCATAGAAAGGATTTATACTGCCTCTCATAAATTTCTCATACAGCAGCAAATCCGCTGTTTTCTCACTTTTTGGCGGTTTCTCTCACTTTCTTGGAAGAGAGATCTTGGCTTCGAAAATATTTTCCCTATTCCCTTTTCTCCCGATTTGTTGTATTATAGTTCCGGCACAAGATATTGTGCTTATATTTTTGTTAATTTCATACATTTGGTATTTACTATAAAGCCGATAAAACCTAAGAAAATCGTCGGATTACCAGCGGGAGAGTGCATCAGCTATGGAAAATCGAGAAGAAATGACGGGAATCACAGTCAAAACAAACGTAATAAAGAGAAATGGGCAGGAAGTTGCTTTTGATATTTCCAAGATCGTGAATGCCATCCGCAAAGCCAATAAGGAAGTCGAAGGCATCCATCAGATGAGCAGCTTCCAGATCCAGGCCGTCGCCGACAACATCGCCAAGAAGATCTCGGCGTATTCGCATGCCTGCAATGTAGAAGACATTCAGGACATGGTCGAGACGGGCATCATGGAAATGCGCGGCTACGAGGTGGCGCAGAAGTACGTCCGCTACCGCTACAAACGCGAGATCTCCAGAAAGAGCAATACCACCGATGACGGGATCCTCTCCCTCATCGACCTCAACAATGAAGAGGTGAAGCAGGAAAACTCGAACAAGAACCCCGTCATCAATTCCACGCAGCGTGACTACATGGCCGGCGAGGTATCGAAAGACCTCACCCGCCGCCTGCTGCTCCCGGAGGAGATCGTGAAAGCACACGAGCAGGGCATCATCCATTTCCACGACGCTGACTATTTCGCCCAGCGCGAGCACAACTGTGACCTCATCAATCTGGAAGACATGCTGCAGAATGGTACCGTCATCAGCCAGACCATGATCGAAAAGCCGCACTCCTTCTTCACCGCGTGCAATGTCACGACGCAGATCGTCGCGCAGGTCGCTTCGAACCAGTACGGCGGACAGTCCTTCACGCTCGCGCACCTCGCTCCCTTCGTAGACATCAGCCGCCAGAAGATCAGAAAAGAAGTCCTCGCAGAGCGCAGGGAAACCGGCGAATCGATGGATGAAGACATAATCTCCAAGATCGTGGAACGCCGCCTGAAGGAAGAGATCAAGTCCGGCATCCAGACCATCCAGTACCAGCTCATCACCCTCATGACCTGCAACGGGCAGGCGCCTTTCGTCACCATGTTCATGTACCTCGATGAAGTCGCAGACGGCCAGACGAGGAAGGACCTTGCCCTCATCATCGAAGAAGTCCTCCGTCAGCGCATGCAGGGCGTCAAGAATGAAAAGGGCGTATGGATCACACCGGCCTTCCCGAAGCTCATCTACGTCCTCGATGAAGACAATATCCATGAGGATACCCCCTACTACTACCTCACCAAGCTCGCTGCGGAATGTACCGCCAAGCGCATGGTGCCGGACTACATTTCCGCCAAGATCATGCGACAGATGAAAAATGGCGATGTCTACCCATGCATGGGCTGCCGCAGCTTCCTCACACCGGATACCGAAGGTCTTGGCAAGGATGGTAAGCACAAGTACTACGGCCGCTTCAATCAGGGCGTCGTCACCATCAATCTCGTCGACGTCGCCTGCTCCTCCGGCGGTGACATGGACCGCTTCTGGAAGATCCTGGAAGACCGCCTCGAGCTCTGCCATCGCGCCCTCCGCTGCCGCCACGAGAGGCTCCTTGGCACCGTCTCTGACGTCGCACCGATCCTATGGCAGTACGGCGCACTCGCGCGCCTCAAGAAGGGCGAGACCATCGACAAGCTCCTCTTCAATAACTACAGCACCATTTCCCTCGGCTATGCCGGCCTGTATGAAATGTGCGTCCGCATGCTCGGTGTCTCCCACACCACGGAAGAGGGCCGGAAATTCTCCCTGTCCGTCATGCAGAAGCTGAATGACAAATGCAGCGAATGGAGAGCGAAGGAAAACATCTCCTACTCCGTCTACGGCACCCCGATGGAATCCACCACCTACAAATTCGCCAAATGCCTCCAGAAGCGCTTCGGGCTCATCAAAGGCGTCACAGATAAGAACTACATCACCAACAGCTACCACGTCCACGTCGCGGAAAATATCGACGCCTTCCACAAGCTGAAATTTGAATCCGATTTCCAGAAGCTCTCCCCGGGCGGCGCGATCTCCTACATCGAAGTCCCGAACATGCAGACGAATATCCCTGCCGTTCTCACCGTCATGAAGTACATCTATGAAAATATCATGTACGCAGAGCTGAATACCAAGAGCGACTACTGCATGGTTTGCGGCTATGATGGAGAGATCAAGATCGTCGAAGACGAAAACAGCAAGCTCGTCTGGGAATGCCCGAACTGCGGCAATCGCGACCAGCACAAAATGAGCGTCGCCAGAAGGACCTGCGGCTACATCGGCACCCAGTTCTGGAATCAGGGCCGTACCCAGGAGATCAAAGACCGCGTACTGCATCTGTAACCCCACCGCAGCCCCATAAGCAAAGACGGCTCCTGCCGTCTTTTTGCTTGGCAGGAGCCTTGGGGCATCAGATGCCCCGCATCGTCATTTTAAGCGAAGCGAGAGATCTTTGTCATTTGCGGTCAAGGACTCACGCATTGCCCACATGTGCTGCGCTGTTCCGCTTTCCTCATACATACTCGCTGAAAAACCACTACCACACCCTTGAACCCTGAAGTTTGAAAGCAGGGATGAGTGGCTAGAGATTAGGAGTCTCAAGTGACTGGTGACTAGTGACTGGCATGCCAGCTCATGGCATCGCCTCATATATACTTCGCGGCGCTTCCATATTTTTATGCGCCGCACCACCATTTCGCATTTCTCATTTCTAATTTCTCATTCAATCGAGGCTTTCATCCCCAATCAAGGGGGCGGCACGTCCACGAGGCTAATCCTGAACCCTGAACCCATTTTATCCATAAGGAACATCTCACTATCATGAATTACTCCAACATCAAAGAATACGATATCGCAAATGGTCCCGGCATCCGCTACACGCTCTTTGTCTCCGGATGCACGCACCACTGCAAGGGCTGCTTCAACCCTGAAACGTGGGACTTCGCCCACGGCAAGCCCTTCACAAAAGACATCGAAGACCATATCTTAGAAGAAGTCGGACAGGAATACTATGAAGGCCTCACCCTTTTGGGCGGCGAACCCATGGAACCCTCCAATCAGAAAGGCCTTCTCTCCCTCGTCACGCGCTTCAAGGAGCGCTACCCGCAGAAAACCATCTGGTGCTTCTCCGGCTACCTCTTCGACCGTGATCTTCTCGGCCGCTTTGCCAAAATCATGCCGGAAACGATGGAGCTCTTAAAGCGCATCGATGTCCTTGTCGACGGTGAATTCATGCTCGATAAGAAGGACGTCACCCTCCTCTTCAAAGGCTCTTCGAACCAGCGCACCATTGACGTGCCCAAAAGCCTCGCCGCCGGAAAAATCATTGCCTGGGATCCCAGAGATACCAGCATGTCTCCGAATTCGAAGATCTAGATTGCCGGTGACTAGGGATTAGGGATTAGAAGCCTTGAGTGACTGGTGACTAAATGCTACCTTGGGCATCGCCCTGTTTCGTCATCCTGAGCGACGAGAAACGTCGTATGTGAGATAATGAATGCCAGAACAACTGCGACCTGAGTCCTCGATCTCGGCGAAGCCGCTACCTTCATTCCTCATTCCTAATTTCTCATTCGTACGAGGCTTTCATCCCCAATCAAGGGGCAGTACCCCCCGAACCCTGAACCACAAAACCCCGCCATCCTTTCGGATAGCGGGGTTTTCATTGATTTTTCTTAGTCCAGAGCCGGTGCTTCGCCGTTGTCATCCGGATCCTTTTTCTTGAAGATCGTGCGATAGCCTTCTACCGCAAGCTCCAATGCAAGGACGATAAGGAAGGAACCGATAATGGCCTGTGCATACGGGCCCCAGTCAGCGCCGCCCTTCATGATGATGAGGATCTGATTTCTTACGATCAGAGCCAGCGAGCAAATGGTGACGACCATCATGAAAGACATCGGGAAGAGGAACATCCTATTGTTCTTGCCTGCATTGCCGAGCCATGCTGCGACAGCCAGAAGACCGATGCCGGCCAGCAGCTGGTTTGCTGCGCCAAAGAGCCCCCAGATCTTCATGAAGCCGTTCATACCGAGCATGACACCGAGGAATACCGTGAGGACGGTCGCAAAGTATGGATTGACCATCATTTTCTTGAAGCCATTCTTGATATCTTTCGGTGTTTCACCCGGTTCGAGCCAGAATTCCTGGAACATGAAACGAGCCAGACGTGTCGCGGTATCCAGAGAGGTCAGGCAGAATGCGGAGTACGTCAAGACGAGCAGGGTGTACATGGAGTTCTCCATGCTTTCGAGTCCCGGGATCGCACCGATCATCGCAGCAATGCCGCCGGCGAAGATATCGGTCGCACCTTTCACATGACCCGTTTCTCTCGCATAAGCGATGGCACAGAGGGTGATGATCGCAAGTACGCATTCCAGCAGCATGCCGCCGTAAGCGATCGGCTTTGCATCCGATTCCTTATCCAGCTGCTTAGACGTCGTGCCGGAGGATACGAGAGAGTGGAAGCCCGAGATCGCGCCGCAGGCTACGGTCGTGAAGAGGATCGGGAACATGTACTGTATGCCATTGCCATTGTCTACCGCAAAGCCGGTGTAAGCTGGGAAAAGGTCCGGCTTGATATCCGGATGGGCGCCTACGATGCCTACGACAGCGACAGCCAGCATCGCATAGAGCAGGAAGGAAGACAGGTAGTCACGCGGCTGGAGCAGGATCCAGACCGGAGTGACGGAGGCGATGGTGATGTAGAGACCGATAAGCCACATCCATGTGGTGGTGGAGAAATACAGCGGATGCCAGTTCATGCCGACCGCCATGCAGACTACGATCGCAGCGACGCCCAGGATGGTGGAGGTCACCATGGAGGTGTGACGGCGATATACAGCAAATCCGAATACGATCGCAACAAGGATGAAGAGGAGCGATACCATGGCGACCGAAGCCTGTGTCGCACTCTTGGCTTCATTTAAGACGCCGTTTTCATAGGTCGCCCCGAAGGTAGACGCTACGATCGCAGCGAAAGCTGCTACGACGAGGATCAACGTCAGATACGAGAAAATAATGAAGAGCTGCTTGGCTCTCTTGGACATATTCGCAGAAATGATCTCCCCGATGGACTGTCCCTTATGACGGACAGAAGCGAAGAGCGCCCCGAAGTCATGGACCCCGCCGAAGAAGATACCGCCGATCAGCACCCACAGGGTGACCGGCAGCCAGCCAAACATAGCGGCCCCGATCGGTCCGGTGATCGGGCCTGCGCCAGCGATGGAGGAGAAATGATGCCCCATCAGCACCGGTGCCTTTGCCGGCACATAGTCGATGCCGTCATTCATGGTATGCGCCGGTGTCGGGATATCCCCCTCACCTACGCCCCATTGCTTGACCAGCCAGCGCCCATAAAATACATAACCACAAAACAAAATCACTAAACAGACAGCCAATAATACCAGTGTATTCATAATCATTCTCCTTTCTCCTTGACTTCCTTGTCTGCCCCTCACAGCAAACCGCTGCTTGTTGTTGGTCGTTTGAAATTCTTTGAACCTTTTCTCACGCTTCCATCCGCACAGATCCTTCAAAGAGCTTCTTCAGGCCCTTTTCCATGCAGCGTCCTGCCTTATTGAAATAGAACCGATCGTCACGAAGTGCCAAACATCCCGCATGGTACTCCATCCATCCGTGGAAGGAGAAGCGGAAGGTCTTGTAATACTTGCACTTTTCCAAGGCGATCCTGGCTTCCTCATCGACCGTGTCGCACAGAAAGACCGGTGAGATATACGTATACATATGGCCCGATCCGATGTGTGCCATATCCATCCCCGCCTGATACGCGTAGTCCCTGCAGGCATCAAAAACTTTTTTGGATAGATGAGGAACGGAAAAGACGAAGACGAACTCTTCCTGATGCGTCGACCATAGCTCATTCGAATGTAGAATGAAATATCTCTCTGCCCTTTCGTAATATTCACATACCGCAGACAGAGACGCCCCTTCGGGCAGGAAGGGCGCCGTCAGATCCTTCGCCTCCCGGAGCCCTTCCCCCGGCGATTCTCTCACGCCGTCAAAACGCGTGATCGTATAATACCTGCGGTACGCCGCGAGCAGACGCTCCACCGCATCCTTCCTAGCCCTCATCGGCCTCCCCCCTCTGAACCTTTCATAACAAAATCTTCTAGAATCATAACAAATCCGAAATTGAGTTTCTCTCATTATACATTGCCCTTCTTGAATAATATAATAAAAGATACTTATAACAGGTATGAAAAATTATTGTATATCAAAAAGGCCTATATCTCTTACATGTATACTCTATTTTGCTAAAAAGGTAAATTATTAGAGGTTCCGTGTTCAGGGTTCAGGGGTGGTGCAGCGCATTTCGTCATCCTGAGCGGAGAAAAACATCGTATGTTAAAAAATGGCTTATCTGAAAATATGAGAACTGAGTCGAAGGATCTAAGCGCCGCAGAATTTTGATGACGCTTCGCGTCGTCGTCATCTCGAGCGTAGCCGAGAAATCTCTATTGCAGTACGTGAATCAGCATGTATCCGCCATTTCATCAACGACGTTTTTGTTCTGCGTCTTTCTGCTATCTCGCACTGACTTCTTACCGGTGTGCAAGAAAGATCGAGGGCTTCGCTCAGGCTGACGATACATGGGAAGCGGTACTAATCTCAAAACCAATTCCCAATCCCTGCTTTCAAACTTCAGGTTGCCGGGTTCAAGGATGTGGCGCGGTGCATTTCGTCATCCTGAGCGGAGAAAAGCGTCGTATGTTAGAAAATGGCTAATATAGAATATGAGAACTGAGTCGAAGGATCTAAGCGCCGCAGAGTATAGATGGTGGCGATTCCATGAGCTGCCATTTCAGTCACCAGCCACTCCTAATCCCTAATCCCCAATCCCTAGCCACTCATTCCTGCTTTCAAACTTCAAGGTTAGCCCGTTGAACCGCTTTGCCCCACATGCTATAATGAGTACATCAAGCATATACATTTCTATCGATATAGTCATATACAAGGAGGATCCCTATGATCACTGAAATCCATACAGAAGAAGCATTCCGGAAAGAGATCGCCACCCGCGAGGGCCTCTCCCTCATCGACTTCTGGGCCACCTGGTGCGGCCCCTGCCGTATGATGGCTCCCGTCATGGAGGCTGCGGATGCAGAGCTGGGCTCTGCCATCCACTTCACCAAGATCGATGTAGACGAGCTCCCTGATATCGCCGCTGACTTCGACATCATGTCGATCCCGACCATCGTCATCCTGGAGAACGGAGAGGAGATCACCCGTCTCACCGGTGCCATGTCAGCGGAAGAATTCATCAGCCAGCTGAAGAGCATCGCAGGATAGCTCAAAGAGGCTCTGCAGCATGTACTTGCATGCCGCAGAGCCTCTTTTTTATTGTGCTGCAAATCAATAAAAAGCCCGATCGATGGGGAGATCGACCGGGCTTTTATAGGAGAGAGGGTATTGTTATCAAGAAATAAAATGAATCTATAGGGTGATGCGCCACCTCCTTTATCATAAGGTATGGTATGACAGGGCTTTCGGGGGGGGAATGGAAGACCTGCCAAATGGAATCTGTTTTCTAAGTTGACTTCTGGTCAACTTATGTATGTATTATACCATGAAAAAGATGGATTGCAAGGGACTTTATCATTATATTTTCATAAATTGCTAAGCGTATTTTTTTATAAAATCTTAATTTTTTCGACCTTGAGTCAATAGGGTATTTGACTGGATTCTTCGCGAGTGGGATCCCCTCATTCCCCTTGTCATCCGTGGTATAATAAGTCTTAACATTTCACTTTTGGTGAAAGGAGAACTCTATGATCATCACCATCGCACGCGAGAGCGGCAGCGGCGGCTACACCGTCGGAAAGCTCCTCTCTGACTACTATCACATCCCCGTCCACGATCAGGACAGTCTCGCCCGCCTTGCCAAAGAAAAAGGCATGTATGATGAAATGCCGGATTTCTTCCAGGAAACCCCCGTGAACTCTATCGTTTACGCACTCTCCATAGATTTCAGAAACAAGAAATTCACTGAACCGGAGCGCGATCGCTTGGAGCACCTGCTGCCGGAGAAGGACTTCATCCTCGTCGGTCGCTGCGGAAATTACATTTTCAGAAATCATACGGGCTGCATATCCGTTTTCATTCACGGTGACATCGACCACCGCATCCGCTACAAAGCGGATATGCTTGGCATCAGCCCCAAAGAGGCGAAGGAGATCATCCATACCAATGATGAGAATCGCCTCGCCTATCACCGCTACTACACTGGCGAGACATGGGGCGCTGCCAAAAACTATGACCTCTCCATCAATACCTCCCGCATCGGCCACGCTTTCGCTGCCGAAATGATCGAAAAATATGTGGAGAAATTGGGATTTCATACATAGTGCCTAGGGATTAGGGATTAGGAGTGACTAGTGGCTGGTGACTAGTGACTGGGAGGCGTCAGCCCCTCATATCGTCATTTCGAGCGAAGCGAGAAATCTTTGTCATTCGCGGTCAGATGGTCAATGTTTGGAACTCCCAAACGGGAAACCTGCTCCCCGCAGACTTTCGGGCATCGCCGCCATCTATACTCCGCGGCGCATTTCGTCATCCTGAGCGGAGTGACATGTCGGATGTTCGAAAATGTAAAGGCGGAACAGTGAAAACTGAGTCGAAGGATCTAGCGCCGTACCACCATTTCTCATTTCTCATTCACACGAGGCTTTCAAATTGAATCAAAGGACGGTACGCCTCACTGGCTAACCCTCCCCCCAATAATAACAATAACGAAAGGACCTTCTATGCCTTACTTATTTCAATTCGGAATGATCTTAGCCATTTCCTTTGTGGGAGAACTTCTCCATGCGCTGCTGCCGCTTCCTGTACCGGCCAGCATTTACGGGATACTGATCCTGTTTGCCCTCTTATACTTCAAGGTCATCCGTATCCCGCAGATCCGGCAGGCCTCCATGTTCCTCATCGAGATCATGCCCATCCTCTTCCTTCCGGCCGCCGTCGGCCTCATGGACTCGTGGCACCTGATCTCCTCTACCCTTCTGCAGTACATCGTGATCACCATCCTTGCCATGGTCATCGTCATGGCAGCCGGCGGCCTTTTCACGCAGTTTATCATGAAGAAGGTCACAAGGAAGGAGACCTGCCATGAATGATTTCCTGACACACTCCGCCTACATCTCGGTCTTCATCAGCCTCATCGCCTTTTATCTCGGCTCGAAGCTCTTTTTGAAATTTCATTTTCCCTTGTTCAATCCGCTTCTGACCGCGGTCCTCTTGGTCATCGGCTTCCTCAAGGTGACCGGCATGGATTACAAGGACTATAACGAAGGCGCCTCCTACATCAATTACCTGCTGACGCCCTCCACCATCTGTCTCGCCGTGCCGCTCTATGAACAGATCAAGCTTTTGAAGAAAAACTATAAGGCCATCTTCCTCGGTATCCTTTCCGGCGTCGTGACAGGACTCTTTGCCGTCTACGTCCTCTGCCTGGCCTTCGGCTTTGACCACGCTTCCTACGTGACGCTGCTTCCAAAGTCCATCACCACGGCCATCGGCATGGGACTTTCCGAAGAGCTCGGCGGCTACGTCTCCATCACCGTCGCTGCCATCATCGCGACCGGGATCCTCGGAAATATCATCGGCGAATACGTTTGCCGTCTCTTTCATATCACCGACCCCATCGCCCGCGGCATCGCTCTTGGCACTGCGGCACACGCGATGGGCACAGCAAAAGCCATGGAGCTTGGCCCCATCGAGGGCGCCATGTCCTCTCTCTCCATCGTAGTCGCCGGTGTTTTTACTGTCGTCTTCGCCTCCTTCTTTGCCGTGCTGATTTAGTAACGGGTGACTGGGGATCAGACGCTAGGGAAACACTGATGAAATCGTTGTCAGATTGAATCAGCGTTTTCCTAGATGTCTGATGTCTGGCGTCGATCCCTCCCCGCTCTGAAAAAAAGAGTCTGTCAAAAAGCTGACAGACTCTTTTTTTCATGTCCACGATTTTTCCAAAAGAAAATCGCGTATATTTCTATGCCGGATGCCATTGCGGCCACGATCAAATTCATCCAAAGAAACTACATACTTGGGATAGTTATCCCGGATCTCTTCCAACACACCGAACTCACGTTCCATCGTCTGCTCACTTGCCAAAAGATATGTCACCTGCACATAGAGTTTTTCTTTTCCGTGCGCAGCGATGAAGTCGATTTCCTTATCACCATACTTACCGACAGTCACTGCATAACCGCGGCGCAGCATTTCCAGACAGACGATATTTTCGAGTACCTGGTCGATGTCCTGCTGATTCCGTCCATACACCGCTTGTCGGATTCCATGATCCACCACGTATAGTTTTTCATTGACAGACAACGATTTCTTACCGACCAGATCCTCCCGCTTGACTCGATACAGAAGAAAAGCATTCTCACAGGCCTTGACATAGTTCAGGACCGTTTCATACGATGCATTTCGCTTTTCGTTTTTGAAATACTTCGTAAGACTGTTCACGCTGAAAGGATGCCCCACATTGGCCATCAGGTAAAGAACGATGCGCTCTAAAAGATCTACATCACGGATCGCATTTCGCCCGATGACGTCCTTCAGAATGACCGAGTGATAGACGTCTCGCAGATATTGAAAAATCGCATCTTCTTCCTTTGGCAGATGAGAAAGGAATGGCATCCCGCCCATCAGCAGATAGTCCTGAAAGGCCTTCCCTTCGGAGAGGTACAGCCCCTCTTCCTGCTGCATCGCGATAAACTCTGCAAAAGAAAAAGGGTATATCACAAATTCCACATACCTTCCTGCAAGATACGTCGCCAGCTCGCCAGACAGCAGTTTCGCATTCGAGCCCGTCACATAGATGTCACAATCAAAGTCGAGTCTGAGTGAATTGATGCATCGCTGCCAATCCTCTACCTCCTGAATCTCATCGAAGAAAAAATAAAGTTTGCCGGTTTTTCCCCTCGCCCGTCGACTGATTTCTTCATGAAGTGCCTGCGCATTGCAATATGTGCGATTCACCAGTTGTTCAAAATTAAAGGAAATCATCTGCTCATCAGAGACACCCTGCTTTCTGAGTTCTTCCTGAATGAGCGAGAGCATGACAGACTTTCCTGAACGGCGGATGCCCGTCAGCACTTTTATGATTTCTCGTCCGATGAATGGCCGAATGCGCTTCATGTACAACTCTCTTTTTATCATCGTCTCACCTCTTTCTCTCATTATAATCGAATAAAACGATGAAATCCAGAAAAGTTTCGATTATAATCGAAACTTTTCTGGATTTTGGTAAAAAGTTCACTTATACTTGAAACTCTCACTTCATAAATATCCGTCCTTCGCCCCAAGCCTTCCCGACCGCTTCTCCGAGCGGCAGGTACTTGCCATGCACCGCATCAAAGGTGATCGGTGCCAGCTTCATCGGATCGATCTTCCCCTCCGTCAATATGGAGTCATCGACGAGAATGTTCACGATATCGCCCACAAAGTGGAAATCTTCGCCCACCTGTGTCACCTTGGATACTTTACACTCAAAAGTGAGCGGGTACTCCGTGATGACAGGCGCTTCCACATGCTCGCTCTTCACGACATGGAAGCCCACATGCGCGATCTTCCCTGCAGCCGCCTTCTCACTCACGCAACCGAAATAATCCGACTCTGCCATCGTGCCGACAGTCGCCATGCTCACCGTGAAGGCGGAATTTGAAGAAAAACTATAATGCCATCTTCCTCGGTATCCTTTCCGGCGTCGTGACAGGGCTCTTTGCCGTCTACGTCCTCTGCCTGGCCTTCGGCTTTGACCACGCTTCCTACGTGACGCTGCTTCCAAAGTCCATCACCACGGCCATCGGCATGGGACTTTCCGAAGAGCTCGGCGGCTACGTCTCCATCACCGTCGCTGCCATCATCGCGACCGGGATCCTCGGAAATATCATCGGCGAATACGTTTGCCGTCTCTTTCATATCACCGACCCCATCGCCCGCGGCATCGCTCTTGGCACTGCGGCACACGCGATGGGTACGGCAAAAGCCATGGAGCTTGGACCCATCGAGGGTGCTATATCCTCTCTCTCCATCGTAGTCTCCGGCGTTCTCACCGTAGCGGGTGCCTCTTTCTTTGCCATTTTGATTTAGCCTTTCCAGGGATTAGGGATTGGTAGCTAGGCCTTAGGAATAGTTAGCAGTTAGCAGTTGGCAGTTGGCAGTTGGCAGTTGGCGAAGCAATAACCAGCAACAAGTTTCCTGCATCCAACAAACCTGAGAAGCTTGAAAACTTCAAACCTATCCACCAAAAAACGACGCATAATGCGCCGTTTTTTATTGTCGCTATAACGGGAAATGGATATCTGATTTCCCTACCGTTTTTTATATTTTCCTATCTACTAAGGAAGCACACCCTGTAACCCACGCCGCGATAAAAAATGATACTACGCTAAAACCTGCCATCTTCCCTAGTATATCCCAAGATAAGGACGCAAATAATACCGTTCGCATCGCCTCTAATTGGTAGGTAAGTGGATTTAGCATGGATAGTTGTTGAATATATACGGGAGCATCGTTATAGGAATAAAAGGAAGGGGCACTAAAAGATAATAAAAGCATCAGAAAATTAACACCCATTTGCCAAGAAGTCTTTTGGCCCAAATAAAATGCCAACGCTGTGCCTAAACAAATCCAAAATACCAACGCAACCAAGCCAACAATTGTCAATAATAAAAATATCCAAGCACTTATAAAAATCTGACATATCGCCATGAGTATATAAAAACATACCATCTGAAGCAAATACCCCCAGATAGACGAGACGCCCATAGCCATAATATAGAGCATCGGATGCAGCCCGGCATCCATTTTCAAAGCAAATAATCCGTTCTTTCTATCAGAAGAAATACGATACATGGTCTTTCCCATCTGGCCAATTAGATTCATCGCCATAAGCCCCACCAAGGCATAGGCTTCATAATTGACAGAATGCCCATCAAATCGTACGGTACCTAACATTGGAGATAAAGCATTAATAATGAAGAAAAAGTATAAAAGGGGTGTCAGCATATTCGCCAGAAGAAACCATTTCTGTTTTAGCACCATTCTCTGACTTTCCATTTTTATAATGGTCCATGTACCTATATAATTACAAGTACTTCTATGGCGAAATTCGATTGGTGCCATAGGTCATTCTCCTTTCCCCGCAATCAACGCCGCATGAGATACCACCCATGTGGCCAAAGCAATAGATACCACACTAAACACACATACCAAAAAGAAAGAAGGCTTGGATAAAGTATCAAAAGCCACTTCTCGTAACACTTCCAACTGATATGTCAATGGATTACATATCGCAATATATCTGATAAAAGCAGGCGCTTCTTTCCACACATAAAACGCCGGGGCGCTAAAGGATAAGGGTGTCACTACAAAGGAAACCACTGCATCTCTTGTAGCAAAACTGTCAATCTTCATTGTCACCATAGCGGCTAATCCAGCCCAAAAGAAAAATGCAATCAGTCCAATGGCCCATAAATGAATAAAATTTCCCAAACTCACATGTAAATGAAAGAGAAGAATCAATAGATAAAAGACTATCCCCTGTACTGCATATCCCATAATGGAACTGATACTCATGATACCAATATAGATGACAGGAGAAATTCCACCTATCATCTTCAACGCATAAAATCCATACTGCCGATCCACTGCCATGCGATAAATAACACGAACCATCTGTTGCATCATGTTCATGGCTAGTAGACCAACCAACACATAATCGGGATAAGAAATCAATTGTCCTTGAAAGGAAATACTACCTACTGTATTCGCTAAAGGCAATGCAATAAACAGGAAATACATAAAAGGCATGATAATTTCCGAAAAGAGCATAAACCGCGTATCCCAAAAGGCGCGAGCTTCCACTCGAATCAAAGCCCAGACAGCCACCCAATTATATCTAGCATATCTACGAAATGATGCCGGTTGCATTTTCTATACACCTTTCTTCTGGTTTACAAAAAAGTCACGTAACCCACTTTCCTCCATCACACCAATGGATTGAATCACACAATGGGCAGACAATTCCAGCAAGGCTTCTGAAAGGGTATGCCCCTCTGCCAAAGCAATCACAAAGGTGCATGGTTCTTCACTCTCATCAGGCAAAAAGGTAAAAGCACGATAAGATACTGTCATATCGGGCATATCCTTAGCAGCCTTGACGGTGCCACGATATAAAGCAACTCGATGATGGGTTTGTAAAAACTCTTGTAGGCCACCCCAATATCGTACATTTCCTTTTTCGATATATAATAGCTTGTTGCAATATTTTTCTAGCAAATATAAGTCATGAGAGGATACAATAATGGTTTTTCCTTTTTTATGTTCTTCCCATAGATAGGCAAAAAAATTTTCCGCAATATCGGGGTCTAATCCAGCCGTTGGCTCATCCAATATATATAAATCCGGTTCATGCACAATAGCGCGACCAATTTGTACTCTCTGCTGTTGTCCACCAGAAAGTTCATCCACTCCTTTTTTCGCTTTTTCTGTCAAGGAAACTCGCTGCAGTGCTTTTTCAGTCAATACTTTAGCCCTGTTTCCTCCCATACCAGCTAAACTACATCCTAAATATACATTGTCCCATACATTCAAATACCAATCCATGACCATCTTTTGAGAAGAAAAACCAATGGAGGCCATAGGATTTCTCAAAGATATTTTTTCTTCATTAAAATCTATCGTCCCTTCCTTAGGAGACAAAAAGCCCATCAATGTATTCAAGAATGTACTCTTTCCTGCCCCATTCGATCCCATGAGTGCAATGAAATCGCCCTTTTGTATATCAAAAGTCACATCATGCAACGCACAGAAATCATCATAGTATACAGAAACGTGATTTATTAAAATCAAATATTTTTTATCCACTATTCCCCCTCCTTGCTTTTTTAATTTTTTATAAATCTTTCTCTATACATTGTATCATTTTTGTATTATCATGTACATAGATGCTGCTTGAAAACTTATTCAAAAGGAGGTTTCATATATGAGCACACAACTGTCAAATCTTGTATATGACTTAGAGCACAATGCTTTGCTAGCAAAACAGTTTATGTATTCACATGAGTCTTTAGTAGCCAATTACGAAATTCCCTCAGCAGAAAAACTTCTTCTGTCTGCTCGCAATCTTTCAGACCTTAATACACTGGGCCTATTGCAAAACTCTTCCGAACTCGTTAATCAGTTGGATATTGCAAGTGAATTATGCACTAAAACTTGCACAGTAAAAACATGTCATCATAATCCCAATTGCTAAATAGATACTTAGGCAGCATCTTCTAATATTATGCTATCAATCAGTTACATGATTGATAGCATATAGTTCGTAAAGAAGGTACTTTTATGAATTATGTTGAAATGAAACGGATAAAACGCATAACATTTCATTCCCTTATCAGTGAATTAAAAAAATCTTCTAACTACATCATAACAGATAACAAATTTTGGCTATGCTTTTCTCCTCGAAATATATCTCTCCAACTTCCTTCTGTTGGATTCAAAATTCACTTGAGTGCTACTTTAAATAATGCTACGGATATTTTAGATAAGTTTTGGCACTATATCCAACACAAAAATATTGCCTGGAAAGTTATTCAAGACTTCAGGGATTTAGAACGCCAAAATTTAGGATATAACGGTTATAGTCAAATCGGTAAATTTATTACAATTTATCCATCAACACAAAATGAATTACTTCAATTATTGCAAGACTTGGAAATTATATATAAACCAATGAAAAGTATCTCTATACCTTCAGATTATTCTTATATGAATAGCCAAGTAGTTTACTATCGTTACGGCGATATCCAAAACGAAGGCTCAACAGAAAGTAAGTATGTAGATAAGCGTAATAGAACTATACCGAACAATGTTACCATCCCCATTGACGACTATTTTATTCCTCATTTTCATGAACTCCCCTCACGTTTATACTTATGCGGAATTCATCATATTTCAGGAAAAAGTTCTGTCTACACCGCAATCAATTTAGAAGCAGCCTCTACAGTAATTCTAAAAGAAGCCTCTCCTCTTCATGATTTAGATATACACGGAGTAGATGCAATAAATCGCTTACATCATGAAAAGATAATTTTAAAAAAAATATCAAAATTTTCATTTGCTCCGAAATTTTTATCAGATTTCTATATTGATGATCATTATTTTCTTGTTATGTCAAAGCTTCCTGGAGAATCACTATTTTCTTTATTAAAAAATGGTGGAAAATTATCTATCAAGCAAATACTTTTTATTATTCGTAAAATCATTTGCATTGTTCATACATTACAAAAACAAGGCATACAGTATTCTGATATATCACTAACAAATGTATTATTTGATCAAAAATCTGTTTACCTGGTCGATTATGAATATTGTCAACTCAACTCAGGACTAAATCTTCCGGAAATATTAGCTGGTGCATTGGGCTTTTATCCCATTGAGTACCCTTTTAATGATATAAAACGAACTATTTACGCAATTGCAGCGTTATTGTTAAACATAGAATTTTTCGATGACTATTCAAGAATTCTATATCAAGATTCTGAAAATGATATGTATAAACGAATAGAAGATAGATTTTATAAGAGCAGCTACTTTAATAAAATCTATGATAAAGCTTTTACATTCAACTATACTAATTTATCAGAATTTCTAGCAGAATTGAAATCAACTGTACGCCATTATACCTCAGAATAAATAGTAAGTTGACTTCAAACATATAAAAAATAAAAAACAGCGGTACTCAAAATAATCTTTTGAATACCGCTGTTTTTTACAAATTCTATTTCACAAACTTTCTTCCTTCGCCCCAAGCTTTGCCTACCGTATCTCCCAGTGTGATATAGGTACCATGGACAGCATCGAAGGTTAGTGGATTCAATTTCTTCGGATCGATTTTCCCATCGGTCAAGATACTTTCATCGGCCAGGATATTGACGATATCGCCTACAAAATGGAAGTCTTCGCCTACTTGGGTAACCTTGCTGACTTTGCATTCAAAGGTCAGTGGATACTCAGTAATGACCGGTGCATTGACCTGTTCACTCTTGACGGCATGATATCCTACTTTTTCAATTTTTCCTGCGGCCTTGGCTTCGCTGACGGTGCCGAAGTAGTCGGACGCTGCCATAGTGTCTACGGTAGCCATGCTGACGGTGAAGGCACCGCTTTCTTTGATGTTTTCCGTGGTCTGGCGATGGTGGTCTAACATGAAACCAATCTGGTTGGTGTCATAGATACCGCCCCAAGCAGCCACCATGGCATCAGCTTTTCCTTCTTTGTCATAAGAAGCAATCACCAGCACAGGCTGGGGGTAAAGAATGGATTGAGGCTTACAACTCGTTTTCATAGCGTCTCCTTTTCATCGTACCAAATAGGGAAAAGAGACTCTGCTCACTTCTCCACTTTCTCTTTCAGATCCTTTGCAAAGCGGTCGACAATGCGCTGATACATCCCCTTCGGATCGTTCTCCGCATTGCGCGTGCGGTCATCCTCACTCGAAGCGATAAGCTCACCGCTCTGGACATCATACCATTCGAAGGTCATCGTCACCACAGCATAGGGGACCTCCCGCGCAGGCACATAGTCGGGGTAGGTTTCTGTGCGGTAGAAATCATGCCAGTTTCCATCCTTGTCCTGATAGGAATCCCGCACCTGAACAGATCTCCACTCCACATGCGCCGGCTCGATGTAGCTTTTCACCTGCCAGCGGGTGAGCCTGGGCAGGATGTATACCTGTGCATTCGCACTCTTCGCCGCTTCGAAGAGATCATCCGCCTCTTCCGTCCCGCTCTCGGCCGACGCTTTCTGCACACGGGAGACAGAAAGGGTCTTCGACGCCGTCGGTGCTTCTATGGTAAGCATCACATCCTTGGGAATTTTTGCCTTGTTCATGCGGCTGGCAAATGTCGTTTCCAAGCCCTTCTGTCTCGCACTGCTCAAGGCGACATCACTCATATCGACGCGGCCCACATAAATGCGGCTGATCTTCGAAAAATCATAGTTCGGATCCTGCCAGCTCGTGTAGTCCGCATGGACGGGAGCAGCGCAGAAAGCGGCAGCGCAGACCGTCGCGGTGAATAACAGTTTATAGTTCATACGATCACCTCCGGGGTAATAGAGTGTGTGGTTTGCGGTTTAAGGTGTAAGAGCTTCTCCGTTCGTCATCCCCAGGGAAACCACTTCCATGGGGCAGCTGAAAAGCAAAGCAATAAGGCATCGGTTACCGATACGCGCATCGCTGCAGATCAACGCAGTGCAAGAGAGATTTCTAGGAAAACACTGATTAAATCATTGTCGGATTTTATTTTTGGATTTTTATACAGAGCGAGGAATCATTCGACGCAAATAGCGAGCTATTTAAGGAGAATGATGACGAAGCCATGTATAAAAAACCATATGAAATCTGACTCTGCGATTTAATCAGCGTTTCCCTCAACTTCGCTCGAAATGACGATACGAGAGAAATGCTTGATTCAAGTATCCCGACGAATTCTACGAAAAGGGAGCATTTTCTGATTCCTAATCCCTAGCCACTAGCCACCAGTCACTCCCCTCCTCTCCTTGCCCCATTATATCACAGCGGGCGGACACGCAAAAAGGCGATGTGAAATAACGATCATCTCATTTTCGCGTTCCATCTGCCGCGGGGGACTTGCAGCTCTCATAGGAGTGACCGGGAAACCTTATCCCAGCTGTCTTTCATGCCATAGTCCCCCTATCCGCCCCTACGGGGCACCTTCCCCTCGAGGGGAAGGCTGCGATACGAGAATAGCATCTTCTAAAAAAAGGCGGCGAAGCCGCCACCTGAACCCTCAACCCTGAACCTTGAACCCTGAACCAAATGAAAGCATAGTAAAAAGGGGCTGTGAAGAAATGAGGATTCATTTCTTCACAGCCCCTTCCGTTTTTATTTCTTCTTATGATTCCCATACAGATCATAGGAGACAGCCTTCTCATCGTAGCGATTCAGTCTCACCGGACGACGGTCTGCATAGCCGACGGCGATGATGCAGAAGGGGTCCTCATCCGTCGAGATGTCTAAGATATGGCACAGATGGATCTTTCTGTCCTGATACGGATACACCTGCATCCACAGGGTGGAAAGACCAAGGTGCTCAGCTTCGATCAGTATGTTCTGCGCAGCCGCCGCACAGTCGAAGCTCCATTCTTCCGGAAAGCTGATGCCATCCTTCTTGCCGACGATGACGATCGCAGCAGACGCCTTGCGCGCCGGGCCGGCGATGATGCTGTTGTGAGAAATGGCTTTCACCAGATCTTCACGAGTGACGATGATGAAGTCACGGGACTTCTGGTTGCCGACAGCACGCGCCTGCATGCCCGCCTTGACGAGCGTCAGCAGCTCTTCATCCGGCACAGGGGTCAGTTCTTTGAAGTAGCGGCAGGTTCCGCGATTGAAAATTTCGTCCATGGTCTCTCCTCCTTGCTAAATGTCCGGTGGTCCCGGCGTGTTATTATGTATTCGTGCTAAAGAATAGCAGCCACACTGCTTTTGTTATCTTTATTATACCATATGGGAGCGGTTTGCGTGGGAAGAAGTGACTGCTGACCGGTATCAGGCGATCCGGTCTCTGATATCCACCCTCTCGTATCTATAGATGAAAACAAAAAACCGCAGCCGAAGCTGCGGTTTTTATGGTATCCATATCAGATCGTTCCGGTCGCTTTGAGGCGTGTCAGTGCACGCATGAGAGCGAGTCTTGCGCGATCCATATCGATGTCTGCGCTGTGAGAAGCCAGTCTGTCTTCTGCACGCTTTTTCGCTGCCTGGGCGCGCGCTACATCGATGGTTTCAGCCAGCTCAGCCAGCGGAGCCACGATGTTTACGTTGTTCTTGGAATTTTCCAAGAACCCGCCGAATACAGCGACCTTCTGTTCTTCAGCTGCTTTTTTAATGCGTACGACGCACATTTCCAAAGCGGCTGCCAGAGGCAGATGGTTTTTCAAGACAGCGAATTCGCCGTCTTCTGCGCGGGCCACCACCATGTCCACATTGTCTTCACTAAAGATCGGACCATCCGGACTGATGACTTCCACGTGCATGGAGTGAGTAAGGGTATCAGCCATGGCTTATTCCCCTTTCTTCATCTTTTCAGCCTTTTCGATTGCTTCATCAATTGTGCCGACCATGTAGAATGCGCCTTCAGGCATATCATCATGCTGGCCTGCAAGGATTTCCTTGAAGCCTCTGATGGTTTCCTTCAGCGGTACATATCTACCTGGGGAGCCTGTGAACTGTTCAGCTACGAAGAACGGCTGAGACAGGAATCTCTGGATCTTTCTTGCGCGAGCAACGATGACCTTGTCGTCATCAGAAAGTTCTTCCATACCGAGGATGGCGATGATATCCTGCAGTTCTTTGTAGCGCTGCAGAATAGCCTGTACGCCGCGGGCTACTTCGTAGTGTTCCTCGCCGAGTACGTTCGGATCAAGGATACGGGAAGTGGAGTCCAGCGGATCGACTGCCGGGTAAATACCCAGTTCGGCGATGGAACGGTTCAGTACCGTGGTAGCATCCAGGTGGGTGAATACGCCAGCCGGAGCCGGGTCGGTGAGGTCATCGGCCGGTACATATACAGCCTGAATGGATGTGATGGAACCGGTCTTGGTGGAAGTGATTCGTTCCTGCAGTTCGCCGATATCGGTTGCGAGCGTTGGCTGGTAACCTACGGCAGACGGCATACGGCCGAGCAGTGCGGATACTTCGGAGCCTGCCTGTACGAAACGGAAAATGTTGTCGACGAAGAGCAGTACGTCCTGGCCCTGTTTATCACGGAAGTATTCTGCCATGGTCAGACCTGTCAGGGCGACTCTCATACGAGCTCCCGGAGGTTCGTTCATCTGGCCATAGACCAGTGCTACTTTGTTCAGGACGCCGGAGTCTTTCATTTCGCCCCAGAGGTCGTTGCCTTCACGGGTACGTTCGCCTACGCCGCAGAATACGGAGCAGCCATCATGTTCGGTCGCTACGTTGTGGATCAGTTCCTGAATCAGGACTGTCTTACCTACGCCTGCACCGCCGAACAGACCGATCTTACCGCCTTTTGCGTATGGGCAGATCAGGTCGACGACTTTGATGCCGGTTTCGAAAATTTCAGCTGCCGGGGACTGGTCTTTGAAGGCCGGTGCCGGGCGATGAATCGGCCAGTAGTCGGATGCCGGTACTTTGGCCGGATCGTTATCTACTGTCTGTCCGAGAACGTTGAAAATACGTCCAAGGCAGCCGTCGCCTACCGGTGCTGCAATAGCACGGCCGGTGTCGACTGCTTTCATTCCACGTACCATGCCATCTGTGGAGCTCATAGCTACGGCACGGACGACGCCGTCGCCGAGGTGCTGCATGGTTTCACAGATAACATCAACAGGAACGCCGGATTTATCATCTTTTACATGGATTGCGTTATAGATAGCAGGGAGTTCTTTGTCGTCATCGAATGCAATATCTACGACTGCGCCGATGATCTGGACTACTTTACCTACCTGCATCTCCTTTTCATTTGCCATGAAGAAGCATTCCTCCTTAAATTCTTTATGCGGGTTTATTCAAGCGCAGCTGCGCCGCCGACGATTTCGGAAATTTCGTTGGTGACCTGTGCCTGACGTGCTTTGTTGTACGTAAGGTTGAGGTCGGCGATTCTTTCGGTCGCGTTGTCGGTTGCAGCGGACATAGCTGCCATTCGGCTGCCAAGTTCGGAGGCAGCGGACTGGAGCATGGCGTTGTAAACCTGCACCTGTACATATTCAGGAAGCAGCTTGGAAAGGACTGTGCCTGCATCCGGCAGGAAGATGTATTCATCATCCACGGATGGTTCTTTGTCTGCTTCGCCTGCTTCTGCCTTCGGCGATTCGACAGGAAGTAATTTCTGTACCTTCACCTGCTGGCGGAGAGCAGTGATGAATTTTGTGTAAATAATGTAGACTTCGTCGACTTCTTCCTTGGTGAAGTAGTCCACCATTTCTTTTGCAAGAGCGATGGAGTCCTGTGCCGACGGTTTGTCAGAAAAGCCGAAATGATAGGAATCCAGATCATAGCCGCGGAATTTCAGGTAGTTTCTTCCCTGCTTGCCGCACACGTAGAGTGCATACTCTGACCGATCCTTACCGGAGATTTCACTTAAGGTCTGCTTCATAACATTGGAGTTATAAGCACCGGCGAGGCCTTTATCTGCACTGATGACAAGATAGCCGACCTTCTTCACTTCGCCTGTTCTAAAGAGCGGGCTGGTGAAACCGGGTGTTACCGAAGAAGCACGGCGCAGAAGCTCTCCGATTTTTTCAGCATAGGGACGGGAGCCGTTTGCTTTTTCTTCTGCTTTACGCAGACGGGCTGCGGCGACCATCTTCATTGCTTTTGTGATCTGCTGGATGTTGGTGACAGATTTAATGCGCCCTTTTATATCACGCGTACTTTCCAATCAGATCACCCCTCTACCGTTTCAGACTTTTTTGCGTTGTAGCGTTCTTTGAATTCAACAATAGCAGCTTTGAGTCTTTCTTCGTTTTCATCAGTCAGTTTCTTATTCTTGATGATGTCTTCGCCGATTTCCGGATGGCTGCTGTGGAGGAATGCGAGAATCTGATGTTCGAAATCAACGACTTCATTGACTTCTACATCATCCAGGTATCCGTTGACGGCTACGTAGATCGCCTGTACCTGATCTTCGACCGGGTATGGGGAGTACTGTGGCTGTTTCAGGATCTCTGTGGTTCTCTGGCCGCGGTCGATCTGTGCCTTGGTAGCAGCGTCGAGGTCGGAGCCGAACTGAGCAAATGCTGCGAGTTCGCGATACTGAGCGAGGTCCAGACGCAGGGTACCTGCGACCTGTTTCATCGCTTTGATCTGTGCGGAGCCGCCTACACGGGATACGGAGAGGCCGACATTGATAGCCGGACGGATACCGGAGTAGAAGAGCGCGGTTTCGAGGTAGATCTGACCGTCGGTGATGGAAATAACGTTGGTCGGGATGTATGCACCTACGTCGCCTGCCAGAGTTTCGATGATCGGAAGAGCGGTGATAGAGCCGCCGCCGAGTTCTTTGGAAAGACGGGCAGCACGTTCCAGCAGTCTGGAGTGCAGGTAGAATACGTCGCCTGGGTAAGCTTCACGTCCTGGCGGACGACGGAGCAGCAGGGACATAGCGCGGTATGCGACAGCGTGCTTGGAGAGGTCATCATAAATGATGAGGACGTCTTTGCCCTGATGCATGAAGTATTCCGCGATGGAGACACCGGAGTATGGTGCCAGGTACTGCATCGGGGAGCCTTCGGATGCGCCTGCGTGGACGATGATGGAGTAGTCCATAGCGCCAGCCTGCTTCAGTCTTTCGTATACACGAACGACGTTGGAGTTTTTCTGGCCGATGGATACGTAAATACAAATAACGTTCTGACCCTTCTGGTTCAGAATGGTATCGATACCGATAGCGGTTTTACCGGTACCACGGTCACCGATGATAAGTTCACGCTGACCACGGCCAATCGGAACCATGGAGTCGATACTTTTGAGACCAGTCTGCAGCGGTACATTGACTGGCTGTCTGTCAGCAATGCCCGGTGCTTTAATTTCAATGTCGCGGAATTCGGCGGTCTTGATTTCGCCTTTGCCATCGATCGGCTGGCCCAGTGCATTGACAACGCGGCCGATAACAGCGTCCCCTACCGGGACCTGCATCAGACGGCCTGTTCTCTTGACTGTGTCGCCTTCCTTAATGGTTTCGGCGCGACCCAGAAGAACGGCACCTACGTTGCTTTCTTCCAGGTTAAGAGCCATGCCATATACGCCGTTAGGCAGTTCAAGCAGTTCGCCGGCCATGCAGTTTTCGAGCCCATAGATATGAGCGATACCGTCGCCGACTTCAAGAACCGTACCAACTTCATCGACATTGAGGTCTACTTTGTAGTTTTCAATCTGTTTTTTAATGACAGATGTAATTTCATCTGAACTGATTTTCATTTCCTAGAAGTCACCTCAATCTCTTTGCATCATAATAGCTTTCAGTGTCTGCAGCTGTCTGGCTACGGACCCATCGATCAGGCGGTCGCCCACTTGAACGGTGAAGCCGCCAATCAGCGCCGTGTCCACTTTCTGCTTCATGAGAATCTTCTTCCCTGTAATTTCGGAGAGTTTCGCTTTCAATGCTTCCACCTGGGACTTGGTCATCGGGAGTGCGGAGGTCACCACAGCTTCTTCGATGCCCATGCCATGATGCGCAAGAGTCGTATATACGTCTACCATAGCGGGGAAGTCGGTAATGCGGTCTCTGTCGATTACGACATAGCAGAACTGCAGAACGACAGGCTGAACCTTATCTGCAAATAATTTCTTAATCGTATCTTTCTTGACATCCTTTGCAAGCAGAGGATGGAAAAGGAGCTCCTTCAGATCTGCATGTTCCTTGATGGCGTCTGCGATCAGATGAAGTTCTTCTTCTGTTTTTTCCAAGCTGTTCTGTTCAGCAGCGATTTCATAGATGGCGCGACCGTATTTCTTTGCAAGGATTACGTTCTTATCCATGATTATTTACCTGCTTTTTTAGCATCCAGCTTTGCGATGCTTTCTGCGATGAGCCGGTCGTTGGCGTCCGGCGTCATGTTCTTGCTGATGATCTTTGCTGCAATATCGCAGGAAAGGACTGCCACCTGAGCCTTCAGATCTTCCAGAGCATCCTTGCGTTCTCTTTCGATCTGCTGGCTGGCCTGTTCCTTTGCTTTGGCGATAGATGCATGGGCTTCATCAATCTGTGCCTGCGCCTGCACCTTGGCTTCTTTGACTGCTTTATCCACAATTTCCTGGGCTTTTGCCTGTGCGTCTTTCAGCTGGGCTTCGTAGCTGACTTTCAGCTCTTCAGCAGCAGCTTTGGACTGGGCAGCGCTGTCCAGGTCGTTTTTAATACGAGCTTTGCGGTCGTCGAGTACTTTGAGTACCGGCTTGTAGCAGAAAAAGCCAAGAATAGCACAGAGAATAATAAAGTTGAAGATCTGAATCAGCAGTGTACCATTCAGTTCTACCAATTCGTTCCCTCCTTCAAGGCTATTCCTTAATTATCGATCGATAAACAGGAATAATTATTTCAGGAATGGGTTAGCGAATACGAGTACGAGAGCGATAACGATAGCAATGATCGGAATAGATTCGATAAGGCCGATAGCTACGAGCATGTTGGTGAAGAGTTTGCCTGCCATTTCCGGCTGACGGGTCATGCCTTCGAGAGCTTTGCAAGCGGCTTTGGAGTCGGAGAATGCTGCTGCAAGAGCTGCAACTGCGGCAATGAGTGCTGCTGCGATAAGGGAATACTGTGCAACGATAGTCTGATCCATGATGTTAATTCCTCCTAGAGAATTATAAAATGTTTTGGCACTCTGCCCAATGGATTGGTCAGGCAGAGCCATGTGCTGATGCCGTTTGGACGGACGGTGCCGTACCGGTTTGAAGCGGCGGCGCGCTTTCCCTGTTTTCTGATGCCGGTCAGTCGATGCTTTCCTTCATGTATACAGATGTCAGGGTGGTGAAAATGTATGCCTGAACCAGACCGATGAATAACGAAACGGCGATCCAGATCATAGGTACAAGCCATGGGCAGAGGAAATACAGGATTTCCAGCAGAATTTCGCCTGCGAGAATGTTGCCGAATAGACGCATAGCCAGCGTAATTGGCTTAGAGACTTCTTCGAGCAGATTCATGACGACGAATACCGGGAACGGTTTGAAGAAATGGGAAAACCAGTGTCCAAACCCCTTGCACTTGATGAAGTAGAAGTGCGTGATGAGCGAGCAGGCAATTGCCAGACCCAGCGTGGTATTCACGTCATTCGTCGGGGACGCAGTCAGGTGTTCCGTCGGCAGAAGACCGATCTGGTTCGCGGTGAAGATGAAGAGGAACAGTGTCAGAAGGACGGTCGCTACCTGACGGTATTTCGACCCGACATTGCTTTCAAACTGAGAGCAAAGGCCTTCGATCACCATTTCGATCACATTCTGCCAGCCTCCCGGGATCAGGGATCTGCCTCTGGTCGCTGCAAATACGGCGATAAAGACGATGATGGCAGTAAGCCATGTGGTATAAAGCGTATCCATATTTACAGACATACCAAAGAGCTGCTCTACAACATGTGTACCCGTATGAAGATGCATATTCTCACCCCCTTTCTCTTACAAGGATATCAAGAAAACTACTCCTTAATTAAACCGACCAGCCGCTCCCCAAGAGTTGCAGCAGGCAGTGTAAGTAAGCCACCTAAATAGGCCAATATATTGAGCGGCGTGAAGATCACCGCTACGCAGCTTGCGATCTCCAAAATAAAGCGGAGCATCGTGAATACCACAAGGCGGTGTCCGATGAAGTCCACTTCTCGCTTGTCTCTCTGCCACTGATTAAACTTAACCAGCATGAGGCTGAAAAAAAAGATATGAAACAGGCAGCCTAACCCCCAGGCAATCGCATATGCCCAGCCCTGCCAGGCAAGCAGTATGCCTGCGCCGATGACAGCGATGACCAGAATGTACTGATTCATGCGCTTGGCATAGTGAGGAAAAGTCAAGTCGAAGTTCATATCATTTCTTACCTAATATCTGTGTAATTGCAGACCACAAACCGCCGACCGCTCCTATGACAGAAAGCAGAATGAGTCCCCATGGATCGGTGCCCAGCCATTCATCGGCCTTGAGGCCCGCCCATACGCCCAAAGCGATCGAGCTCAGCATGGTCAGACCTGCTCCTGATGCGACGGCAGCACTTCTCAGCGGATGCCAATCATCGTCCTTCGGCAGCTTCCCCTTCTTATCCATCTGGTTTCTCGCTATGGTTTCTAAAAAAAGCATGTTAAAAGTAAAACATGCAAATGTACATGTACATTATAGCATAGGATTTTTTACTTGGCTATAAATTTAGTCGGTTTTTTATCACTTAATCCTTCGATGTAGAGAAGGGCATCTGCAATACGCTCTGCCGAATGGCCGTCTCCATATGGATTCACGGCTTCTGCCATGGCTTTGTACGCCTTCTCATCCGTCAAAAGCTCATAGGCCGCATGGAAGATCTTTTCTTCATCGGTACCGACGAGCTTCACGGTACCTGCTTCGACCGCCTCCGGACGCTCGGTGGTATCTCGAAGGACGAGGACGGGCTTGCCAAGGCTCGGAGCTTCTTCCTGAATGCCGCCCGAGTCGGTGAGGACGATGGCGCTTCTGGCCATCAGGTTTGTGAACGGTTCATATTCCATCGGTTCGACAAGATGAATGCCTGCCACGCCTTCGAGCTCTTCGGAAACGGCTTCACGCACGAGCGGATTTCTATGCACCGGGAAGACCACTTCGGTATCCGGCACGGCTTCCACCAGACGGCGGAGCGCACGGTAGACGTGGTGCATCGGAGCACCAAGATTTTCGCGGCGGTGTGTCGTCACGAGGATCACACGCTTGTGCTCTTCGATGGCTTCGATCTCCGCATCCTCGAAATGATAGTCCTTCTTGACGGTCGCAAGAAGAGCATCGATCACGGTATTGCCGACGACGTAGATGTTCTTATCGTCCTTGCTCTCGCGCAGGAGATTTCCTCTAGCCGTTTCCGTCGGAGCAAAATTCACATTCGAGAGGACGCCGGTCAGCTGACGGTTGGCTTCTTCCGGGAAGGGCGAAAGCAGGTTTCCGGTACGCAGGCCTGCTTCGACATGACCGATCTTGATCTGCTGATAAAAAGCGGCCAGCGCTGCGGTGAAGGTAGTCGTGGTATCTCCGTGAACGAGCACGTAGTCGGGCTTCTCCTTCTTCAGCACATCTTCCAGCCCACGGAGCACGCGGGCGGTGATGTCGTAGAGGGACTGCCCGCTCTTCATGATGTCCAGGTCGTAGTCCACCGGCAGATGGAAGAGATCGACCACCTGATCGAGCATCTCGCGGTGCTGCGCGGTAAGGCAGACCTTCGTATCAATGCCCGGCCGCTTCAAAAGCTCTTTCACGACGGGCGCCATCTTGATGGCTTCCGGCCGTGTCCCGAAAATCGTCATTACTTTGATCATGATTCTTGCATTCCTCTCTTTGTGGTTTGGTTCAGGGTTAGCCTGTGGGACGTGCTGCCCACTAATTGTGGATGAAATCTTTGTCGAATGAGAAATGGTGGTGGCGGCGCATAAAAATATGGAAGCGCCGCAGAGTATAAATAGGGCGATGCCCGAAAGTCTGCGGGTAGCAGGTTTCCCGTTTTGAACTTTCCAATCATTGCCCACCTGACCGCAAATGACAAAGATTTCTCGCTTCGCTCGAAATGACGACACGGGAGTCTAATGTCTCCTAGTCTCTAGTCACTCGAAGTCCCTAATTCCTAGCTACTAATCCCTAATCCCTAGCTACCAGTCACTAGTCACTATCTTTCTTTTTCTTCTGTTCCATCTGGTAGGGCGATGGGACGATCTCCTGCATGACGCCGAGTTTTCTTGCCCAAAGGACGAAGAGTACGAGGGCGATGGCTACGATCGCGATGCCGATCCAAAGGGACAGGTGAATGACGATGAGCGCAGTGCAGGAGAAGAAGGCCGTCAGCGCGTACATGACGAGCACGACCTGCTTTTGATTCAGCCCCTTGGCCAGCAAACGGTGATGCAGGTGATTTTTATCCGGTGAGAAGATCGGCACACCGCTCGACTTTCTGCGGACGATTGCAAGGAGGGTATCGGTGATCGGCACAGTGAGCGCGAGAAGCGGCACGATGAGGACGGCTGTCGCTACGGTCTTCATCGAGCCCATGACGGACACAGCCGAGATGATATAGCCAAGGAACATGGAGCCGGTATCTCCCATGAAGATCTTCGCCGGGTTGAAGTTATACTGCAGAAAGGCAAGGCAGGCCCCTGTCATGGCGACCATGGCCGCTGCAGCCACCCACTGCCCCATCTGAAAGGCAAGGAGGGCAATGGCGATGGATGCGATCGTCGCAATGCCGGCTGCCAGCCCGTCCAGACCGTCGATCAGGTTCACCGTATTCACGAAGCCGATGATCCAGAAAATGGTGAGCGGCAGCGATATGATCTCCGGCAAATAAATAATGCCGAGGCGCGGCACGTCGATCCATTCGATATTGATATTGAAAATGACGACGGGGATGGCCGCAGCGATGATCTGCCCCAAGAGCTTTACCTTCGGCGGCAGGGAGTACACATCGTCAGCGATGCCGACCGCGATCAAAAATGTCGCTCCCAGCATGATGCCGACCATCTCATAGGTAAAGCCGATGGTTGCGATCACCGAGACCATGAAGCCGGCGTAAATGGCCAGTCCCCCCAGACGCGGTATCAGTCCATGATGTACCTTGCGCGCATCCGGCTTGTCGACGGCGCCGATGCGGATGGCGAAGTTCTTCACCACCGGCGTCAGCACAAAGGTCACAGCCAGTGCCACAAGAAACGTGAACGCATAGGCGAACAACGTAACACCTCCTAATAGACAACATTTCAATGCTATTCTACCACAAAGCGCAAGGGAGGGCTAGAATGGAGTGCGTGGCCAGCGAAAGAGCAGTCTTCGAAGCATAGTCTCTTCTAGGGAAACACTGATTCAATCGTTGTCAGATTTCATTCTTGGATTTTTATACAGAGCAAGGAATCATCTGACGCGAATAGCGAGCTATTTAAGGAGGATGATGACGAAGCTATGTATAAAAATCCATATGAAATCCGGCTCTGCGATTGAATCAGCGTTTCCCTAAAAGAGCACCGCCGGGACCAAGGCTTAGCCTCTTGGCATAAGGTGCGCTTAAATTATTTAATTAAGCATACTTGCATTCCCAATTTCGTATGGTATAATGTGTATGAAGACGGAAGAGAATGTACGGATTCCACTCCGCCTTCACAATCTGTCCCGCTTTCCCCGAGCGGGATTCCCACTCCTTTATCTCCTTTTATTTTTACACTCTCACAGAAAAAGGCGGCTCGAAAGCCGCCTTTTTCTTGTGTACAGACTGATGAATGTGCTACAATGGCCGCAGGCGTGCTACGGTAGCTCGGGGCTTCCTGTTAATCGGGAAGGAGCTGAGTATCATGAGTACTTTTGAAACATTGTACCTGATGATTGCCTTCGCAACTCTCATTGTTATGATGTTGAAATAACATTTCCTTTCTGACATGAAAAAAGCCGCCTGATTAACAAGCGGTTTCCCCGTGTCAGCGGTCGGCCTTTCTCACCTTTAACATGATTGGGAGGCGCCGGGCGTTGGCAAATACCGTAGTACGCCTTCCATTTGTTTATATTATAGCATAGCCGTGCAAGCCCGGCTATGCTTTTTTATTTCATACCATCCACCGCTTGACACGTTCGGCAAAGGCTTTGAAGAGCAGATCCATCACCTTTTCCTCCATATTTTCCGGATGCCACTGGACGGTGGTGATGAGGTCATTCTTCACGCTCTCGGTCGCTTCGACGATGCCGTCTCTGCTTCTTGCTGTGACGCGGAGACCGTCAGCGAGCTTCTTGATGGCTTCGCGATGGCGCGAATTCACGTAGAGCCCGTCTCCCAAGACATCATGCAGGCGGCTTTCCGGATCGATCTCTATATAATGGGTCGCGATGTTTCCCGGCGCTTTCTGCATATGCTGGATGGTGGCCTTGGGATTCTGTGCCTGCATGTCCTGCCAGAGCTTGCCGCCCAAAGCAACATTCAGGATCTGATGGCCGCGGCAGATGCCGAGGATCGGCTTGTCCGCTTTGAGGCAGGCCTTGATGAGCCCGATCTCGAAAATATCTCTCTTCTCGTAGGTCGGCCCGATGCACCAGAGCGGCTCTTCTCCGTAGAAACGGGGGGCGGGATTTGGCCCGCCGGATAGGACGAGCGCGTCAAAGCTATCCACATATTCCTCTGGGTCGGCGTAGTCGTCATAGGCCAGAATGATGGGGAGCAGACCGGCGCGCCCCAGCGCATTCAAAAGCGGACGCGGCGCGTAGTCCGCCATTCTCTGATTGATCGGCTTCATATCCGAAAGAAGCGTGTCTGCTGTAACGGCGATGATGGGTTTACGCATAAAAAACTCCTTTAATGAATGGAAAGTGACTAGTGACTAGTGACTAGCGACTAGGGACTGGTATTGCGATTTATCAATTTTTGGGACTTAGTGAGAAGTGAGAAGTGTTTGAAGGGGCACACCATTCATAGAGCACTGCATTTTAGGATGCAGGAAACACGTATCGTCATTTCGAGCGAAGTCGAGAAATCTTTCTTGTAGACTGATAAACGATTCATGTGTGAAAGCAGGAATACATAGCAGCAAGGCGTCGGTTCCCTGCCAGTGCCTATGCGATACTGACCGCAGTGCAAGGGAAACGCTGATTAAATCGCAGAGTCAGATTTTACAAGAATTTTTATACATAGCTTCGTCATAACCTTCCTTAAATAGCTCGCTATTCTCGTCAGGTTATTCCTTGCTATGCATAAAGATTCAAGAGTAAAATCTGACAACGATTGAATCAGTGTTTCCCTAGAAAGATCCCTCGGCTACGCTCGGGATGGCGATACGAGAAAGGGATACCCCAAAAAGTTTGAAAGCAGGGATGAGTAGCTAGGGATTAGGTGTCGCAAGTGACTGGTGACTAGTGACTGGCATGCCAGCTCATGGCATCGCCATTATTTATGCTTCGCGGCGCATTTCGTCATCCTGAGCGGAGTGAAATGTCGGATGTTCGATAATGTAAAGGCAAAGCAGTGAGAACTGAGTCGAAGGATCTGGCGCCGCACCACCATTTCGCATTTCTAATTTCTAATTCAAGCGACGCTTTCACACATAATCAAAAGGCAGCCCACCCCACGGGCTAACCCTCAAACTATTTACGAACATACCCAAATAACCAACAACATGTATTATACTAAAAAAGATGCTCCTTTCGAAGCATCTTCACGTTTAGATCATATCCAGATTTCTCATGATCTGCCCCAAGACCCCCTTGAAGATGCGCATATCGTTTTCCGATACGCCTTCGTAGAATGTCTTGTCCAGATCCTTGGCCGCCTGACGGCTCGCCTGTTCGACCTGCTTGGCTTTTTCTGTCAGGAAGAGACGGTACTTCCTCGCATCTTCCGGCACACGCTCCTTACGCACAAGGCCCTTGTCGATCATGGACTTCACCATGACTGTGATGGTGGGATTCGTCAGGTGCAGATGTTCTTCCAGAGTCTTCTGTGTGACCAGATCCTTCTTGTGGGTAGAAAGATAGGCTATGATCAGAGACTGGCGCGCAGTCAAGCCAAACTTCTGCATGATACCGGACTGCTTGAGGAGCATTCTCTTATGCGCCTGACCCAGATTGTAGGTCAGCCCCAGCTTGTCGCTCTTATTTAAATCTTCCGGTTTTAAATGGATCTGTCTCTTCATACCCCTCACCTTGCCGCTGTCTAAAACAGATAAACGAATACCTGAATTTCACGAACCATATTTTTATATATTATACACTATTTTCAACCCTCAGTCACATTAGAAATTATATATAATATGCTGATTCGGAATGATCACACCGGAAGAGGGCTCTTGTCCTGTGTGACCGTTTTCTTGCACTCGGAGACGCTCCATCGATCATCCCTGTCGATGCCCGCGCGGTACTCCTTCTCTCCGGATGAGATCAGGAAATAGACCTCTCCCATCGACTCCTCACGTACCACGGAAAAGCGGTCAGCCCCGGGAAGGTGTCCCCGCCAGACCACGCAGCCATTCTGACGAATGGAAAGCTCCGTCATCTGGTGTTCCACCGTCAAATGGAACTCGATCAGCCGGCCGAAGCCATCATTGAAATAGAGCGTCGTCTCATCATGCATCCACCGATCGCCTGTGATATGGGACGAATACCGATACTCTACGGCATTCCCCATCGCAAGATCGTTTCCCCCTGCAACTGCAAAAACGGCTTCCGGCATCAGGAGAAGCGCCAGAAGAAAGGCAAGTCGTTTCTTTCTCTCCACGCCAACCCTCTCTAAATATTTCATAAACAAATTTCAAAAGTTTGTATCTATATTATAAACCAATGACCGCTTTTCGGATAGCCCGCCGCCTGCCATGTCAAATTCCATAGATACCTACATAGTATCGAAGATATTCCTGTTTTTCATAAGTCGCTATAGAAAAAATCTATCAGGAATATTTCAGGGGGGGAAAATCCCTATTCCCAAAGTGCAGCCCCTCTCCTCCTGCGAAGAGGATGGAAAACCGGACGGTCCTCTTTCCCGGATAAGGAGCTCTCCGGCCATGGGAAGCCGCCACCGGCCATCGGCTGCTCAATTGTTTCTATATCCCCCAATTGATATATGCTATAATAATAACAGGAGTGAATATTCCATCGGATTCCCGATGATCCTATTTTTTGAAAGGAGATTTCCTATGAACTCGTTCAACAACGACATGGCCTGGGAGCGGGAGAAATCCCTCTCCATCAATATGCCCGGCCTCATGAAAGACATCTATCTCTGGGTCGCTATTGCCCTTGCCATCACCGGCTTCACCGCTTACACCGTAGCAGGCAGCCCGATGCTGCTCTCTCTGGTCTTCGCCGGCAAATTCACGATGTGGGCGCTCCTCATCGCGACGGTCGCCCTCGTATGGCACCTTTCTTCTGCGGTTGCCCGCATGTCCCTCAAAAAAGCAGCGGCCATGTACATCATCTATGCCGTCCTGAACGGTGCGATGATGGCCTCCATTTTCCTTGTTTACACCATGACCTCTATCGCGAGCGTCTTCTTCATCACCGCAGGCACCTTCGCTGTCATGTCTGCCTATGGCTACCTCACGAAGACTGACCTTTCGAAGATGGGCAATCTGTGCCTCATGGGGCTTTTCGGACTCATCATCGCTACCGTGGTGAATCTTTTCCTTGATAATTCTTTTCTGGAAATGATCCTCGCCTACGCAGGCATCCTGATCTTCGTCGGCCTCACCGCTTATGATACGAAGCGCATCCGCGAGATCGCTTTCGCCAACAACACGAACACCACCGATGAAGGTGTGAAGCTCGCTATCCTCTGCGCGCTCACCCTCTACCTCGACTTCATCAATCTCTTCATCTACATGCTTCGGATCTTCGGAGAGAAGAAGTAACCGCCCTGACATCAGACTTCTCTCAGAGATCATCTTGCAGGATGGCAAAAGGGGCTGTGAAGAAATGAATCCTCATTTCTTCACAGCCCCTTTTTACTTTG